>JAAUXT010010494.1_pt1 | contig 45960 bp, 33 predicted proteins | sample 7278171 | NCBI WGS metagenome assembly JAAUXT01 (sample SAMN14350112, study PRJNA611818) | marine sediment metagenome | isolation source: surface marine sediment (1.8m) | place: French Polynesia: Moorea | collected 2018-08
ACTTTTGTGTTCAAGTGTGGTTTCCAGTTATCTTTGTTGGCATGTTCACAAGTTTTTGTTTTGGCATGGTTGTGATGTTCAGCAATACAGTTTTAAAAAGAAAACCGGTCTTGGTCTTTTTTTGACCCGCGGTACTCAAAAATTCCGCTCCTAACCGATCAGACCTCGTATTGCCTCGCTTGAGGTGTGGACTTTCTCAGTTCGACTTGTCCGTGCAACATGTGTGCAACAACAATCAGGTCCCATTCAAAAATTCAAATTTCAATAAAAATGTGGTACAAACACTTTCCTCGGGAAGTATCAATAAAAAGGGGTGTGGGAAACAGTTCTGTCTTGTCATTAAATTTCACCCCAAATAGACACAAATTATGGCCGAGGTGCCTTCAGGAAGTTTAGCTGAACCCCTCGCTGTTTTCTGTCTTTGAAGACAGTTTATCAGGAGTTGCCCCACAGATTCGGGTGTTCACTGCGAGGTGGAATCAACCCTCGATGTGCACCGGGCAAAATCTGTTCGCCAGACAGTCAGGGCGTCAGACAAGCAAAAAGTTTGGAACACTAGATTCGTCATTGTCTGAAAACGAGAACGCGTTATCTTAATTTGTCCAGCAAAAAGAGGGAAGTTGCAGTTGGCTTGAGATACATACTGCACTTTCCCTTTTTTCTGGCGTGAGAGGAAAAAAAAAGGGTCTGGATGTTTCGGGAAATCCCGGTCTCGTCCTCAGAAACAGAAAGATAACGCGCACCATCACGGGAGTGTCGTCTCGTGCGTACAACTTGGGTAGACCGGTGCGAACCTCGATAACTTTGTTCTTCAAGGCTGAAACTTGAGTTCTTTCACCATTTTTGGCGCAAAACTCAACTCCAGATTAACTGTACTTTCCTGGCACAAAAAGAACAATGACGGACAGAAGATGAGAATGTATGATAATGTTTCCCGCCACTTGTTGTCAGCTGTAAAAGAGCATGATTGCGCGATGTTCAAAGGGAAGGCAACAATACCCGCATGAAACGGGCCTTTCAGACAGGCGGCCCTTCACCTGGCCTCGAGTACTGTTCACCCCCGTTATTATCGCCCCATCATCTCTTGATTATCCGTGCACAAGTTTGCATCGTCTCTGATCTATTGTGTCCGTGCATGTTCACTTCGCGATCAAAGTTCGCGTGTGCGATGGAATTTTTGCTAATTTTTGTTCCAGAGTTAAAATTCCGCGACATCCATTTGCGTTTGATGTTCTTTTTGCTTTATCTGTTGATTATCTCATTGACAGGCGCGTGCGTCAGATGCACGGGGCAGTGATACTCAAACCCTTTACTGCTGCCATCAGCCCAGAGAGCTCGGAAGCAAGGCTTTTGTTGCCGTCACTCTATGTTCTCTCACGGTAATAACTTAATCACAGCACCAAAGACGAAATTTGAACTTCACAGCAGATTAAAGGCACCAGCGACTCGTACTTTACATCGCACAGTGAGTTTGAAACCCGACTGTTTTGGAACCCACAAGGTTGTCACGAAGAAAAAGACTCCATGTTCAAACCCAGTGATTGTGTGACCATATTGCCTTTGTCCTTCCCCGTCTCTGTCGCCCTTCGTCCCAAGACAGGAAAACTTGTTTCAGTTGATATGACTCGGATTCGTGAGCATCCGCACGAGTTGTTGAAAGTGAAGCTGCGCTGTCCTCAAAGTAACCTTTGTTGTGCGCGAACCGTCATGGACGCAGAATCCCCACCGCGCAAAACAAAAGAATTCCACCGAAGCAACTTTGAGGAAAGCCTGCAATTCTTTCACCAGAATTCCCTGTCCAGCTCCATGGAGCCCGCGACACTTATCACATCACCCAGAGTCACTGTAGGCGGGGGCCCGCTCTGCAACGTTAGATATTAACCGGATGAAAAAGTGGGCTGCGATCGGCTCGACAGACAAGTGATTGCGCGGCGACGCAGAAGAAAGGAGGATTTATCAGTGCGGGATGGTGGCGTGAGGTTTTAACCTGTCTGACTGCTTTATGGATGTCGGAGTCCCTTGGGATCAGCAAAGCATTGCGCCTGGGTCGGGCAGAATATGGGATTAAATGCGCCCCTCTGTGTTGACTGTCACTCTGCCCGGCAGAAAAGTGAACAAGCAGATAATGCGCATTTACAGCAATTTAGGGATGAATGCCCCGAGTCGATGTTTTGACATCTCAGGGCGAGGCAGATGAAGAAAATGGCAATCCCGCAGAAAAGGGCTCCACCTACAGATTGACCAGTAGCATTAAGTCACGGAAAGTTTGCTCCTTTCAAAGAAATCAATCCGGATAATGGCTGTAAACCCAATGTCCGCGGTCATTTGTTTTATTGAATCCACTTGTATAGTGGCGGATTTGGCATTATGTCACTTGACTGCACATCTCAGGCAGGAGAGCGCGTGTGTGGCGAAGCTGTAACTTCCCATATTGATGATCATAATCATGCCCATCCATTAACCCCGATACCAGAGGTTAACCCCACTTGACATCACACTTTTGTTGGGAAATTTTTGCTGATTTGTAAACGTAACTTCCAGCCCGATGTGCCGTTGGATGGCGAAACGTATTTTGACAAGTGAATCAGACGACAAAAGTCCCGTGGCAGGCAGGCTGCTCCTCCAGCGACGAGCAGCAGATCTTTCCCGTTGTTTCTGTCCTGCTGGACTGCAGTGGGAGATCTTGGTCAAAGAACCCTGCGTGACTGCAAAGCCGGTTTTATTCTGCTGCAGCCGACCCAGGGAAATTTGCAGATGGAGTCGAACACGTTGCGGAAGCGCCTAAAATGCAGCCTCCTGACCTCACCAACGCATCTCGGCGCTTGCAGACAAAAATCCGTCTTTTTGAATCAAAGATCTTCACCTTGCCCCTCCCCACAAAAGTGCAGCAGATTTTCAGAGGGGATGGCGCGGCCCGTTCTTCACGTTGTTGCACTTGTACACGCATACACAAACAGTTGGTCAAACTGTTGACGACGTCGTGAAGCATTTTGTGCATTCCTCTTTGTCTGGTTTGATTTTTGAACTCTCGTGTGTGTATCGCTCGAAGCGCCTCAGTTCATTTCACAGATTGATAGGTCTTGTGGGCCCCAGGGGGAGGTTTGGTGTGTGACTCAGGCTGTCCAGGGTGTGAGGAATCAGCCTGCATGCCACATGTAAAACCCTGCCCTCGGGGCAGTTTAGAGACCAGAGATGGGTGTTGCTAATGAAATCATTTCATGCATGAGATGTGACAAGATTTTTCCAAATTAGTTGCCACATAATGAATGATAAAGCTTTATTTCGCCTCCATCGTGATCAGGATAAACCGAAATTGGAACTGACCGTTTCGTGTTCAACCAAACCACATCAAATCGGAGTGGAAATTTGCTCCGAACAATTTCTCTGCGAGAGAAAAAAAGCATCGTTGTGTGAGGCCATCAGAATGTCACAACTTTTTGTGATTCCGATTGTCACATTGGTTTTCCTCACGTCATTTTTTCTCATATTTTGGATGTGTGCGGGATTTCCAGACTTTTTGCTTTTCTTTCCAGATTCTTGGGTGGGAAATCCTTGTGTTGCGCGCTGCGGGGGGATTTCTGCCTTTTGACGCAAGACAAAGGCACCACAGTTGGGACGCTCAACACTTCAAATGAGATGAAACATTGGTCATTTTTCTGACACACTGTGTTCCCCAGAGTCCGCTTGGGGGTCAGTGATATACTGCCCACTTCTTTTGAAGGCTGGGCATCACTTTTGGCCAGGCTACTGACCAATTGACAGACAGGTCACGCTGTCCCTCCCCAGCGACCAACATGCCTGCTTTGTCCATCTACAAATCGCAATAACTGACCGGTCACTCCTGTGGGGGCTCAGAGCACTAAATCTGCTGCCGATGTCTCCTTCATGCTGGCGGACGGATAAACGAAGAGAACAGGTCGTTTCTGTAAACTGTCATCAGGCAGAAAGATGACTGCAGCCAACTGACATTTCCAGATGATGTTTGTCCCGAAAGTACCCATGAGGGATTTCAACATTCAAGAAGAAAGACTGTAGAAATTATCCATCTTTGGCTTCGCTTTACACGTTTCACACAACTTAGCTGGACAACAATGAAACCGTAACTGGTTTGTCGTCTTTGGTATTCTGACCCGCGTCGAGCTTTTCTTGCAATTCTGTCCACAAGATTATCCTGCAGAAAATCGAAGACGCCTCTCCTGCTCACTGCTGATCCGTCCCGCGTCTGTGTAGTTTCTGGGGAGGTCAGAAGCTCACACAAAGAACCTAGTTCTGAATTGGTGCTTTTTTCCTGCGAGAAAAATGATAAGAAGAAAGAGTTGCGAAGCGTTCATTCCACGTTTCATCAGATTCGTTCGCGCTTGATGGGAATCGTATCAGACGCACTTGCTTTTGATCCCCAGGAACGTTTCTGTCAAAGTGGGAGGTTGTTTGCAGTGAAGGTCCTGGATGCTGCCGAGAGGTACAGGAGCGGGGGGGGGGCGTCTGGGCGGGAGGGATACCGAGGTGGCGGGGGCGTTGGGGCGGAAGCGGGATTCCTATGATGCGGGCCACCTTACTGCGGCATCACATCTCTGGATCCCTGTTTTGCCAACCTAATCATGCGTCACTGGTAGAGATAGATGGCGGAGAGCTAATTACAACAAAACAAACACATCAGAGATGCTGCCCAAATTACCCTTCTCTGCATCATTGGACTGGCTAATGGTGTTGGCTGAGGGGCTGGATGTGGTGCGGTGCAGACGGACTTTGAAGTCGGGGCTTCTCCAGAGGGAAAGATGACACCTTGAACCAATTCAAGTCAAGTGAAAGTTAAATGTTCGATATGTGGTGCTCGGTGGCTGTTGCTGCAGCGGCAGACTTCTTCTGTGAATCTACCAAACAGCCTTGGGTGAAAAAGAACTTTTGACTTTTGTGCTGCTGCCTCCTCGGAAGAAAATGAGAGCTCAAGTCTTTTCTGTTGAAATCAACAAGATTCAGTTCTGTGCAGAAGACGAGTAAAACATCTGAAGGCATCACGTGAATTTGCTTTGATTGAAGTTGAGTGAGCCCAGGTAATATGACAAGGAATTCGTTTAGTTTCCTGTCATATTTCGTTTTCTTTATCGCGGAGTTACTGAGTTCAGGTTCCTTGTCAATCACAAGAGACGCGGAAAGAAGATTGCATTTGATGTGGAGATCAGAACGTGCTCATTATGTCCAGTCATGGAGCGCCGAAAATTGATATATCAGCGCTTCAAAGTGGTTTGGACTCGGGGCAACACACTAAATGATTATCTTTGCTCAAGCACACGATTGGAAGTGATCATCTTATGAATGACTAACGAAAAACACAAATTGACCATTTTTCATAGCATCACACCATCTGAGTCGTGAGAGAATTGCCGCACTGTCGTTTTGTGATTGCAATGCACTCTCATGCAGGGGATGGGATGCCAGGGAAATTCTCTCTCTTTTGTTCCGCTGCTGATGTTTTCGCAAGTGAACGTTGCACTCAGTGAGAGGTTGAGGACCCTTGTTCAGAAGATACATCTCCTGCTCGTGAGGAGACAATATTTGATCTGTCGATGTCGTGTTTAACTGAACTTCCTTTACCCCTTATTACTTTTTTCATAAGAGTTGAAGAAAAGGTGAATCAATCACTGACACAATGGAGTTTATTTGCCTTTGTGTTTGGCTGAGTTTTGTTATGCGCACGGGGATTGTGTGGGGAAGACATAAGTGCATATGTTAAGATGGGAATTCTATGGGAGGACGTCAGACGCGCACGGACGTCGTGACGCCGCGTCAGGAGACGCCGCCTCCCGACGCGCGCCGCACCCCGCCCTCTGTTGACCGAATCGATCGTCGCTGAGACGGCAAACGACACAAAGGGGACGCCGTCAAACGTACCATCAAATAGAGACCTGTGTCTCCTAATAGACACAAATAATATCCCGCGCGCCGACGCTGTTTGCTTTGCTTTCACAGGATGATATCAGGAGATGTAATTGCGCGGTTGCAGCTTGACAACCCACGCTCGGTTCCCACAGTAGATCTCCCACAGGTAGAGACGGTAAGCTTTGTCCTGGAGACTGCGAAATGTGCAGGTGATACAAGGATCACCTTCCGGGTGACACGCGTTCAGTGTCTGATATCCTTTGACTGGGGATTTTCCTGTCTTCAGCACCAGAAGCACTTTGCATCCGTTGCGTGCGCAGATCAAGGACATTGTTTGCTGTGGCTGCTGACCACACGACAGAATCAAATTTGAAGGTTCATGCGAACAAACGCTGCCATCTTGATCTCAGCAAAACGCCCTTCATCCCTTGGAAATTGGTATCATTCAGGGAATGGGCAACTGAATTACTTTTACCTGAATCAATTGATTAAGCTGCTTGATGAGTTTACACTGCGATGATATCATTCGTGTCCACATTTATTGTCGGGCTTAATTGCACGGGAACAGATGGGAGTGACTGGCGCCGAGAAGCGCTTATCAGTTTTCTGTCAGCCTAATATAGACATAAGATGGAGATAAATGTCACGAGGATGTGCCGCGCGCTGCTCTCGAGGGACGCCCAGCTCAGACGTACTGATTCAAATCCAGGTGAAGTACCCTCCGTCAATTGTCCACCTCAAGAGGAGTCTGTCCTGTTGTCATGGCAATGTCGAGAAGGAATCCCTGGCAACCAAGGCGCCACTTCACGTTTGGATTGGCTGCTGATATTTTACGGGAGAAATTTTCGTTCTGCAGGTTTCTGACTCTCCTCCATGTGCGCGTGTCCTGCGCATATACGAGCACTGCACTGCACGAGTACAACTCAACTGTTTTGGCATGGTAACCCCTCCCCTCTCCCGGAAAACAAAAACACACGTCACTGTGGGTGTCTCCGCAGGAATTGTGTCTTCCGTTGTATTTGGTGCGTGGACAAATCTGCACAGCCGTTCGCTTTCAGACAAGAGCTTGCAGCAAAACATCAGTTCTTTGCAACTCTTCTCACTTTTGAAGTTTTCTTGATTGGTTTGCCAGGGGTGAAAGTGTCATCTCAAAAACGTGTAAGTCGGTTGCAGTCAATTTGCAAATTCATGTTTGAAAGTGCAAAAAAAAAAAAGTTTGGAAAAGAAAACTTTGCAAAGCTTCCTCAGCTTTGTCAACATGAGGCCATCTTGTCTCAGAAATTTCAATGGGTGAGAAAGTGACGACTCCATTGGTCGCTTGGCGTCCCCTCTCCATGGGAGGAAGTTGTTGTCACGTTTGATGGAGAGAGCGCGCTCGTTCGAATCCAGAAAAAAATGTCTTGCTGCCACCTGCCCGAACAAAGACAAATCTGATAACTGTTATTCTAGACATATTTAGCCAATTGTACGCAAACGAGTACCAATTGTGACATTTCATACCCCATACCGGTTCCTTTCTGCTGAAACAATAAAGAGAGACACAACAGATGCAGTATGGTTTATTTCTGCCATATTTCTTTGAGAAAAGCCGACAAATTATAGCAATTCTCTTGTCAGATGGAACGACAGATTTGACAGTGCCGATACTGACGCTTTGCAGAACGTCACAGGGAGGAAAAAGAGACCATTGTTCATCTCGCTGAAAAGATGCTGGAAAGGACCAAATTGTAACTGAGATTTGAACAGTTTTGTGGACAATGTACGCCTCTGTGTCTTCTGTTGTATGCGTGCACTTTCGAACAGGAAATGTGGTGCAAAGGATTCAATGTCAAAGCAAATGTCCTGAGTGAATCTTGGATCCCGTGACTTGAGAAGAAAGGAAAACACCTCATTCTGACATTTGTCTTCGTGCGTTCATTTGAAAGATCGAGAGACTTGCACTTTAAACTCTGTGATTCTTGTGCCTTCCCGCTGCGTTGAGCCCTCCCTCACTCTGCTTGTGAATGGTCTCTCAGAAGATTTGTGCATCGAAGAACTTCAAATCGCCTGTTGAATTTTTCTGGTGGGTCTTTCATTCTGGTCCTCTGTTGTGGTCAAGACCTACCTTGGACAAAGTGTTCTGGTTCAGACACTTTGATCCTGTCAGCGATCCGTTGTGTTTGACAAAGGGCAGTGAAATGAACTGACATTGACGTTGCTCTTGTGAGTTCAGAACATCGATCCAACCAAGGCACCCGTAACGTGAGCAAGTCTGTTGCGCGGTCACACCTGCCACCAGTAACCAAAGAAGAATGAGTGGGACATTTGACTTCGCTCGAATCCGATGACCACACCAGATTTCCTTTTGATGACACTGTCAAAGGCGGAGAAGCCTCCAAATCCGATGTGGTTTCTCACCACCCGTGGCATGACAAACCTAAAGTCCACAAGCCCAACAAAAGTGGCTTCTGGTTTGCCCTGTGCTTAGCAAACTTGAAGAGGAAATTTGTGAGATAGGGCTGTAAAAATGGTGTTTGATTGGTATCCTACTAATTGGAGTTTTTGTTCGCGTAGATCTCAAGGTAAGCTTCATTTTGAAAGGACTTCAACACAACACTTTGGATCACAATCTTTTCCTCGAGAAAATCTCATCTTTGAAGCCATTCAACTCTCATCCCTTTTCAAAGTATTATCTAATTGTTGAGGAACTGGCCATTAGCTCTGGTTTTGGCTGAAAGACACAGCGTTTGCATTTGTGGCGCTGCAATCAAATTGTTGTTGGACGTGTTTTGTCGCGTCGCTCACATGTCATCACCACAGTATTTGGAATCGCAGGGATCCTTGAAAAGACCGATGTCAAAGTTCACAGTGATCTAATTTGGATGTTTGCACTTTGACTGAGACAAATTTGAGAAAATGATTTGTTGTGCTGTTGACACATCATTTGAAACATCTGTGATCCAAGCCACAGAGGACTGACTGAGCTCTTCCATACTGCCTCGTCGCAAAAACAGCACCGTGCGATGTGCACTTGGGTATCAAAGTGAATTTTGTTTTGCTTCCAGGCCATCCGTGAAATACCAACCTGCAATTAAAGCACCTTCTGTGAGACGCGGATGCATTTCGCAGACACGACAAAGCGAGTGTTGAGGGTCCGACTTGAAATCACTTTGGTAATGGACACCAGCTATTAGCCCGACGACCTGAAATTAAAACTTGACTGCGGTGAAAAAAAGACATCAACCCTGACGCGCGGAGCATTTTATTACACAAGGACAATGGTCAAGATGGACAATGCGAGATAGAGGCAATGTGTTTTCAAGTTTCAATCACCATAAGGCTGTATTGTGGAGGAAGGAAATGGGTCGGTCAGAGGGAGGGGCGCGTCGATTTGGGGTGAAGCATTGAAGTCTCCCGTTATCAACAAGTGTCCAGTGTGTGTGTGTGTGTGCGTGCAACAAAAGCTCGATAGACGGATTACACACATTGTTGTCAGCGAACAACCCTCATCCGTACCTTTTTTCTAACGGATGACCTGTCAGGCTTCAGAGCACCACGCCTGTGTCGTTTTCCGCCTTTCCGTTTGATTTTGAGATTAGGACAAAGAAGTTCAAATATTTCGAGTGAGAGTCCTCCAGTGCTCCCAGTGTTTCCTTAATGAGCACCTTTTTGGTGGTATTTGCGGAGGAACTAATGCACCGTGCAATAGTTCTCATTGAGTGGGGCAAATCTGGTGTGTCCAATGTTTGTGGTATTTTATGTAATTTGATGGCAAATACCACACGGTGTTTTGAAGAAAATGGAGGTCTCCAAGCCAGTGAAAACACCTCCAATCACGAGCTGTGAGGACCTTCTTTATCCCTGATCTGTAATTAACCTGTCCTTTGTGGTGTGTTTCTCAGACCTCTAATGAAGGACTTATCTGGTGTAACCCTGCGCCTCTGAGCAGCCGTGGGGTGGTGCGATGCAGAACTTGACTCAGAGTTGCGTTTCATCTTCATGTCTCACGTGGAGTTTATCCTGCTCAGTTGCACAGATCAGCTTGTTTGTGGTTTATGTTGTCTCAACAAAAAGAACATCAAGGAAACAGTTCTGTACTTGTCACATCACAGAAGGGCAGAACATTGTCTGGTCTTTCTGTGGGTGAGTGCTTCAGGTTGAAGAGATGGATCTTCGTCATTCACATCAGATGCCAAACAAGACCAGGTGAAATTTTTGGCACCAGAGCAAGAGAATTTTTTCTGTTTGCAAAAGCAGAGTTGCGCACCCGTTCTTCGCAAATCGTCACACCCAATTTTCCTGCAGTTGCTGTTGAAAAAATATCAATCAAAGGGTCTGATCCCGCCTTGGTCACATTTTATTCTGGATTTGCATACCGTATGTCGCGCACGCTTGCTCTTTCCTGCGCGTATTCACCCAATTCCGCTTGACACACACCATTGAATGTTGAACTTTGTGGCACCAGCCAAGAGCGAAGGTGCAAGCAAGATCAATCATGCGTGTTTCTGCGCTGCGAGATTTGTGAGGTGGAGACTGCCAAGCGGGTTGATGCTCACAATCGGCATCACAGTGGGAGAAGGAGAATTGCGAAAAACACAGGACGAGCTCTGTTGGGATCGAAGTTGAAGCAGGAGCTCGGCACTCAACTGCAAGTGGGCGGCAGGTAGGTTTCCGAAATCACCTCTGCAATCACAGTTCTGCGACTCGCGCGCAGGCAGCATCCGACACCAATGTTTGAAGCAGACATAAGATCTGGTGTGGTGCCTCGGACAGACAGAGCAAGACGCAAGCAATGTCAGACTGCAATTGTCCCGCGAAGTTCAGACGACTTGTCTGCCGACTTGCGTGGCGGGAGAAAGTTTTTCACCATCGTGTGCTTCATATGTGCTTCTTGAATTGAGCTGTGGACTTCCAAGTTATTGGTGCGAAATCAGAAAAGCTGCTTGAGAGTCGCCAGTGCAGCGTGAGTGAGGGAGGCTCCTGAGCTTCTGCTTCTCTGGTCGCGAGATCCATCGATGGCTCAGTGTTTTATTGCTCAGTGACTCCCTCGGTCCCCGACAGAAAATCACGCAATTTGATCAGCCTTTCAGCTGCGGATTGATTCCTCTCGCCTTTTATTCCGCACACCGCGCCGAGACTGTTTTTCCCTGCCAAGATGGACAGTTTTCATTTTGACTTGTATCGTCAGGAGACGCGGGTGAGTCTGTCGAGCTTATGAGGAATTGACCGTCCCGCTGACCATCCATCAACGTAAACACTGACGCTTTGATGGCTGCTGAGGCTGCGAAAGGATGGTCAGCGGTCCCGTAGCGAGCCGTACAGACCTTCACGACATGGACTAGGAGGGTCGTCATCGCATGCTTCCCCGTGATTACTCACTGGGTCCCGCGACTCCTCTGGGTCCCGGGGATCTGGACGCAGTGCATGATGGGAGGCGAGGGCAGAGGCCAGGGCTTCCGACTCCCGACAATGCGCCGGGGATGCTCCTCGGAGACCCTGCTCCATATTGATATGCAATACCGTGTTCTCCATTTGTTCAATGGCGCAGAGTCAGGGAGGTGAAAAAGAAGTTCAGGTCTAATCCCAAGAATCATATGGAGTCACCGCTCAATGGAAGGAATCCTTTAATCGTGCGGCAGGCTGCAGCTCAGTGTTTCTCCCCAAACCCCGGGCGGGTGGGGCAGATGAATAATAGATATTGCGTTTGATTGCGTCAAGTTTGAATGGGGAGAGGTGATGGCGAGAGTCGCGCGTGACAAAGTCTCGTTCGCGGTGGTGATTTTTAATTGACGCGCCCTGGAGAGAAACAGAAGATCGTTCCTTCTGGAGGGATGGGGAGGGGGAGGCGCTCGCTGCCCGACCAAAACCCGGGCAGAACGGTACAGGTTGGTTCTCCCTGAGGCGAGGTGTTGGGGCTGCCTGCTCGACAGATTGCAGGTGTCCATGTTGGTCGCAAAAAGAAGTTTGGTTGATAGAAATGGGTTCAAACCCAATCTGAGGTGCTACATCTCACTGGAACCCTCCAAATCCGTCCAAATTTGCTGTGTGCTTTGACAAACACTGGATTTGTTTGTGTGCATGTATCTTGAAATTGTGCAAATTCCTTTCACAGAGTGCACAAGAAAATCCATGGGTGTTGATTCAGATGAACGCGCGCACTACGACAATAGGATTGCACTCGGTGTATCTATTGATACCGAGCAAAGTTTTCCTTCGCTGATGAGAAATTGATATGTGAGCATCTTTTTCTGTCAGAGCGTAATTAAAATCCATGAATCTTCCCCAGCACACTGAGAAACTTTGTGCAGCACGAGATAATGACTTCTCATTTGCAGCGGTGAACTGACATCGAAAAATTCCAACGTCAATAAAAGGTGCGAATGTGGAGAATACTTGGGTGCATCTTTTGTGTAGCTCCCAAAAGTGGCTGTCCAATTTCTATTGAGGTTGTCAAGGTGATATCATATTCTGCTATAAAATTCATCATTCAAGTCTTGAATCAACTTTCTTTTCACTGGGAACTTTCATAAGAGCAGCAATTGATGGCGCGAAATTGTGAATGAAGATGTCTTCATTCACGGGTTAAATTGAGCAGAATTTGGTTGGGATGCGCAAGTGCCCTTCCTTGTGCGTACGAAACATTGGACATAAAAGGACGGAACTATCGGAGCATGTTTTCCGTGTCTTGATGGAAGAGCTTACCGTAAAACCCAGCAGTGTGTGTAAAGGGAATTACACGCACAATAGCCGACCGATATGATGAATTGCAGATCCAATGCAGTTCGCACATTTGCACATTCGTGTGGTAAAGCACAGTACAGGAACGAGTGTGCAAAACAACGCAGGATGTGTCCCCGGCATCGGATTTCTTGACGTCTGCTTGATCGAGTCAGAATGACTCCGCAGTTCAATTCGATTTGAAACGAGCCAGATGTCAACTTTGCGTCGATGAGGTCGCATCTCTTTGGTCACAACAATCTCGCTGAACTTTTCACATGATCTGTGCACATCCAGCACAGATTCTGAACCGCACACACAACAATGGTGCAAAGTCGAGTCTAACTGTCTAGCTTTACCGGCAGAACACAGCGAGAGAAGTTTGCTGCAACAGGTCCCACGGGGTGGTGACCATCTTGCACCTGCCTGCGCTCATTCTCGCTCTCATTGGCTGGTGGCTGGTGTGGAGAAACAGCCATCCTCCGAACGCTTGCATCCCTGCTTGGTGCTGTTGACGTGGGGCCTTGCAAGCTTCGCGTGGGAGAGAGAGAAAGAGAGGAGCCTTCGGCAGAGTCTTCCACCCCAAACAGCTCCGGGCAGATGCTCTTTTGTGACGACGGCGACGGCAACGCCCGGTGCTCGAGCCATCAGGGACGACCTCCGCTGTACCAGGCGCTGCGCGCGCACCTCCAGATATTTTTCACTCGCAGGCAGCAGCCAACAGAATCTGTTATTGAATTGTTCAATTAAGTTGGTGGCAGCGAGGCTTTGGTGACTGATAGTTGCAGGTGAATGCAGTGACAGAGATTGGTCGGTGGGACTCAAGGCGAGGCACGAGTGTGGATTAGTGGTGGCACTGCTCTCTTTAGACCGCATCAACTTGTCACGGGGACTCGTCCTGACGCAGACTGCTGGACCCTTATGAAGCTGTATTCATTCACTGATCTCGGTGATCCATCTTCAAATATCTCACTTGGACAGTCAGCTGCTGATAGAGCTGTCTCAACCCGACATTTGCGCCTCCATCAGTGCCAATTTCGGGCCATGTTCCCCAATTGTAAAGTGATTGCAGTCAATCTGGCCCGTCCATCCGCTCTAATATTCACCCGTATTACAGTGGCAGACAGCTCATCACTTTTTTGCTGTCCACTCTCATTTGGCGAGCATCAATAGCAGCTTTACGAGCTCTGATTTTAGAGCTTCATCCCAACTAACTACATATCAATAGACCAAGTCATATTTTTCGGCCCAAAAGTGACAAGTGGCAAAGTGCGAAGTTGTGGAGCAGCATTGTGCGAGGGGCGCGCTCGCTGCTGCTGGCTTTATAAATTTGCTGGCACGTTCTCAGAGGTATAAACCCCTGCACCATATGGCAGATTCATCACTTGAGCTCTTGACATCTCAGCGGCAAAGACCAACTCGACAGCCTCGTGAGAGCTGCTGAAATAACCCATTTGACTTTTATCAACTTTCAATATTGATCTTCACGTGGTGGAAGTTGGGAAACTTTTTTTTATCGACACAACTACAACAAACAAATTTGCCTTGTGCGTGAAAGAGTCAAAGTCCAATTTGAACGGCGGAGAAGCTCCATTGGATGTTCACATCAGGATTTCCCTTCTGGACACGCAGTTGGATTGCACCAGAATCCAAGGTAAATATTTGTTAAAAATTGTCATTTTCTCGTTTTGCTTCTGTTCTCTTGTGTTTTGGTTGGTCTGAGAGTTGTGGGAAAAAGATGGTTTTGTGAGCACGTGTGTGTGTGGAAGGCATCGACATGAAGGAAGGAGTGTTTCACGATGGAATGCACAAAACGAACCAGGATTTCAGGAGTGTTTGTTTGAGTTGAATATCGATCTGACAGCAACAGGTTGACATGGATGATCCCTGCTGACGAGACTGGATCTTGTCTCGTGTCTGACGTGGTGATTCCGGATGAAAACGGAGTCACCGCGTTGGCAACTGCTGCTGGCGCCAGAGACAGGCATTTTATCTTGAAAGGAAAAAAAACAGTATTTTTAGTAGGTTCATCATGGGCGGGACGGTCATGACCCCCCCCCCCTTTTGTTGTTGGTATTGTTTTTCTGTCTCGTCGCTTTTATCGCGAGATGTCCGAGATACAGGTCGCGTCAAAATTTTTAAATCTTTCTTGTCTTGTATCAATTTGTAAAGGCATCGTTTGTTGACGCTTGCGTATTTCTTTTTCTAAAACAACTCAATGACACGACAATCAGTTTGTGCTTGTCATTAGCGGTGTGTTTGTGAGTATTGCGTCTGTATTGATGAGGGTTTGATGGCGTGTCTTCGACAGCGGTGCCAGGAAGCGGAGGCTCGGACTGACTCAGCGCCGGGCGGCGTGCAGCAGGAGCCGCGGCGGCAGCAGCGCAGCGCAGCGGCGGGGGGCGGCTCCTCCTCCGCCGAGAGAAGAGCCTCGGACGCGGCGGACGACGCGCGCGACGCGCCCTCCTCCTCCTCCCCTCCCCCTGCTCCACCGGCGCACCAGCATCCACACCGTCCTCACTCAGACATCATGGCTTTGCAGGTCCATGACCAGGTGAGTTGAGTGCTGCTTCTAATTTGATTTCTTGTCAGGAATGGAGTGAAAATTGATCAATGCAGGTCTCGGGGTTCATGCAGTGACGCTTTTGTGCAAATTTAGTTTGCCGGTTCTGTTTTGGTTTCTGTTCCTTCAAATTGTTCCACCAACATTTGGTTCTCACACACGTGTATTTTTGCCAGTGCATTACTTTCGGTGGTTGGGCAGGGTCCGGCATTTTGAAGATGGTTTCCACCACTTATCACTGAGGCCTAAATGCAAATAAATCCAAAACGTGATGCCTCGAGCCACTGCGAAGAGTTAAGGACCCAGAGTGTGTTGAAAGATGCAGAATTGTTCATCTCCCTCACTTTGGATAAGAGATCAACGTAAGACCTAAAAATAACTGTGAAACACGGAGGAATGTGGTTTCTGTGAAAGAATCATGGGATTTAAGGCGATGTAAATCCTCTTTCGACATCATTAACGTCAAACTATGTTGTGTTACGTGGATAACCGGGATGGAAATACTGTATCGCACGATTTGTTTACGTGCGTGTCATCCGAGGGTTCAAAACACAGAAAACATCCAAGACGCGAAGAAACCCTGTCCGTGAGAAATCGTGTTTTCTGTCTTGACAAGCTGGAGAATCTCATCATTCAAAGAGTCTGGTTTTCCAGAAGGGGTTTACACTCAATGACCAGCCACGCAGCCTCGTATCTTTTTGGGGGTCTCGTCTCTTTTGAATATCAAATTTGGAATCCCGAACATCCCCGGCGTGACTAACGAATCGCACGCATGCCATGATAAATGTGAAGAAACTGTGGTTTTCTGAATACAACTCTTCTGCCCCAGTGAGCCAGTAGCCCACAGACATCTTCCTTTTTTGAAAAAGAGAATAGAAAAAGGAAATTTGAACGCGCACAATGTGAATGAAGAGGATAATACGTGTGTTATGGTAATCAAAACGAAAACTATCATAAAAGCTCAGTGGTAACATATGGTACAAAAATAAACCCGAAGAAAGAGTGGTGCGCCCAGCGTCTCGAGGCTTCTAACTGGCACTCTTGACTCGTCACTGAGCACACTAGGTGACCAAAATTGTAATCATCCAACAACGTGGTCCCATATTGTACAAGCATTGTACAACGGTAGTTCTTACCGCTTTGTAGAGGCCCGTCATTATCCTACAGCCGAGTTGTATTTAACCCTAAATGGCAGATGTTTGGAAGTTTACCCCCTGCTCAAGCTGGGGTCATCACCCTTCCTTTGGGAAGCCGCAGACCAAGACACCATTAAAGCCTTATTTGTACATTATGACAACCTGTTAGAAAGCAGAAACCAAAATGCGAGCTTTGTCCCTCCGCACACACATATTCCCCGTATCGTATAAATCTCCTTGTCGGGGAAGAGCAGGCATCGGGAGATGTGACCCGGGTTGGAGCGACAGACAGCCACAATCTGTGCCAAGTTTTTACTTTTCATTGCGGGGGAAAGCGCGTCCAGCATCTGTTTGGTGCATTTCTCGGAACGTTACGGAGCGTTCTGCGAACAGTTGAGCAAGCAAGCCAAGACGCCAAAGTTCAAAACAAACCGAATGCCAATGTTGTGGATGAATCCACGGGAAACAAGCAACAAACTGACAACATTTCTGAGTTGAAATCCACCTCTCACCAGACAAGTCTTTGTGTTCGCAAAATGTTTTGGTGATTTTTTTGCAGATGGGTTTGGGAGAAACCCCCAGATTCAGACAGAAAGAAGCTCCGAACAAAAGATGCCAATTTTGAACAAAGATGGTCAATTCAAAGTCGAAAAGCAATCTGTGAGATCAGGTGTACGACAGTGACACACGCTGGTGATGCGGCGTTGGGAGCGGAGTTGCCTTGGGCATCAGCGACTTGAATTGAACACGATGAAGACATCTGATAAATTCCTCGAGAATCAGTTAGGATGGAGCTCGGGAGTGGCAGGTGTTGAGTCTTTGTGCTCACATTTGTGCAACGTCCCTGCGCTCCATTTCCGTGCGCGCTATTCGGCTTGTAAAGAAGTGATAGAGGCCCTTTCGCGATCATCTGTAATTTGCGTTATCTCGGAGTCGGCGTGAATGGTGAGGAATTGTGACAGAAAGCAATGGGTGTTTTGGCTGCCCCGTAGGTTTGGTGAAAGGGCGCGGTAATAGAGATGTAGCGGGATGCTGCCAGGCGCCATTGTCCCGCCGAATGATAGATGTGGGGCGGGAGACATTTGCACAAAGCTCCTCCGAGTGAATGCGAAAAGAAGAAACAGCTTTGGACAGATCTAATGACAAGTCTGGACATCACACAAGCTGATTCCGTGGGAGGTGCGGACTGGCATTGTTCCGACGTGGAAGTCTGCTGAAAAGTAGCTCGACATCCAAAAGGAGGAGTTACAATGGAGTCCGGGAGAAGCTGCACTGTCGGCACCGGGAGACGCTCTTTCAATTAAAGACATCAACAGCTCATCAGTGATCAGAACAAGTGCTCTCTGGGTGATCACATTAACCACAATTAGCCGGTCTTTCCCTCTGAAGACGCCGAGGGGAGGGATTGAACCGAAGGCCTCTGTGGATCTCTGTGATAAACGGAGCTGCTGTCCGTCCGTCCGTCCCCAAGAAGACTCCTCTGAAGTTCCACTGGAGTCTGAGCTGAACTTTGATAACGTCGTCTCACAGAGCGAAGCCCTATTCAGCCCCAGCCTCGCTGACGTGCCGTGATTGTGACCGCACTGCTGCCATCGGATGTAATTTTGTCATCAACATCCATCAGCACAGACACCACTGTCATAATGTTGGCTCATCAGTAAACTAACTCCGTGTCAATCGCCCCATTACACTTGATAACGGTCGATTAAAGCTCGAATGCACTGTCACTCCACGGAAGCATCAGGAATGCGTTTTTATTCTCCAGCTCTTCACAGCTTTTGTCGCAGATGGAACTTGTTTCCTCGCTCCTTCTGACGTGTCCCAGAAAGATCCACATCTTTGAGAAAATGCGGCACCTCAGGCAGTGCCACCGTCCTCCGAATTCCTGAACAATGAGCGCATCCATGACCTGAAACTAAATACTGTAAATATGTGACATTCAAGCACTGAAATCACTGCAAGAGATAGAAACAAAAGTGCTTTATTCTGATAGTTTGGAGGCACTTAGTGTCAAGTGCAAAGGGTAAGCGGGGGATATTTAGTCTGATGTTGGCAGCTTGAGGACAAATTTACATTATTGACACCGTACGCAGACACTTGCAGCTGTGCATCACAAGTGCGATTCTTCTGGGTGAAAATATTATGGAATCCAAGGAGGCTCCAATTTGCTCTGTTTCGAGACAGGAGCCCTGACAGAGTTCAAAATGTTTACCTCAAATAGGCGCACTTAGCCCCGGTGCCCCACGCGGTAAACAAAGGGATGACCCTGCGGAGAAAAGCCAAGTGTGAGAAATGTTCTTTCAATTGTCCAGGACAGCATTTGGTGTTGATAAAAAGGTGTCTCTTCCAATAAAACAAAGTTCTCAAGTTCGGGGCTTTGTTTAGAGGGGAAAATTCGCAGATGCCTATTAGTTTATTGCTGAGGGCAAAATCGTGAAGCTGCAATCGGAGAAAGATGGTCTGTTCAAATTGTTGTTTGAACGTCTCCAGTTTTTATCGAAATCAAAAACAACAGAACAATCTGTAACGTGTCTCTTCTCAGCATTCCAAGTGCTCTGTCAAAATGCGGGCACAGCACAGGCGGAGGAGAGGTCGGGTTGTTGTGGTGGTGTCGGACAGGACTTGCACTGAGTAACTCACACCTGCTCCTTATTAACAAGTTGAACTTGCAATTTTACGGGTTCTGGCATTGTTATTATTGGGCATGAGCTTCAAATGAGTAGCGGTGACTGGGTGGTCACCCGGATCAGGCTGCAAATCTCGGGGCAACGGGCATTACAAATTCATAGACACCTTTGTCAGTGAAGATTTAGTTACTTTCATTTGCTGCGGTCTGAATTTCAAGATAACGTTTCAGGTGCTGATGGAGGCAGCACTTTGTCTAATTATCAAAGCCCATTACCCAAAATGCCATTTTGTCAAATGCCTCAATGCTTTTTACAAATGTCCGTTCAGGATTGTTTGGATTGTTCCAACATGACGTGCACGAGCCGGTGTGTCGTGTTTTACCAATGGGCCTGACCATTCACCTCGGCCCGTCTTGAGTTTCGCCCTCATCAGTTGTTCATGGAAGCCCCGTGCTCACTTGCGCCTCTAGATTCTATTCAAATTTCATTGACAAAAGAAGCGAACAACACGCTGCAGTCGTTGTTCTCACAATGGATAACGTGACACGGGCTTTGGTTGAGGGTCAGAGACAATCTTGTCTCGCCCGCTGCCCCCCTCCCGTCTCACCCGACCATTCTTTGTCAATTAAACCAGATTACATGATTAATATAAATCACCAGTAAATTGACAGAAAAACATGACTGGGATTTTTAATGTGTTCTGGAGTGATAAGGATGGTCGAACATCAAAGCCTACGAGGTTGTGCTGTGGCATAAGTTACACACAAGCTGCAAAAAGTCACTCGAGGCAAGGTTATTCGAGGCATTCTGATATGAATTTCACAAGTTAATGCTTTGCCAACAGACTTTGTAATCCCAATAAATTTGTCTGTGGGCAGAGCCGTCAACAAAGCACTCACTAACTGGGGGTTTTGCCTCCAGCAATTAACAGTGGAGTCAGTACGTTTTTTCAGACGCATCTATTTTCATTGGTGAACTGGGAAACCGAATTTCGCGTCTTTTTCACAGGTTTACTACAAAACGATGCGAGACATCGACCCGGAGATGCTGCTCTACATGAGAGACGCTGTTTTCCCCGAGAAGCAACTCGACTCCCTCCACGCGGCGGCGCAAGGTACTGCAGCGACTCATCCACTTTTTCACAAGCGCATACCCGTATTTACCCGTGTGTAAGTCGCACCCAAGTACGAGACGCACCCCAACTTTCGCTTTTATTTTCTGGTGTCAGGTCACATTAAAAATTTTGTAATCTCATACCCATGCACGAGTACAAGACGCACCCCTACTTTTGGTTCTCTGTGGGGACAAAAGGTGCGTCGTATACACGGGTGGATACGGCATTTCCCTCCCCATTTATGCACCACCTTTGTTGTCTTGTCAAGAGTCTCTTCATGAATTTCCAACAATAACTTGTGAATCATAAAAAAAAATCAAAAGTGTCCATCGCATGAGTTGCTTTCACAACCCGAATGCACTTTTTCGTCTGTCAAGCGCTTTTTTTTTCCTGCTCAGAATTTCCTTTCTCCATAAAGATGTTCTGTGTGAATGGCTTTGCTTCTTTGCAAATGGAAGTGGCTGGAATGGCCTAATCCACTCTGCCATTTAGCAAGGATCCCTGCAGAGTGTGAGGCAATAGTTCGTGACTTTGGGCTGTCAGATCCAGGTCACACGAGTGTGGCGGCCGACGTCGACATTGTCGAATAAAAAATGAGCCAACACAGCGAGAACACAGTGATTTCGGAAGTGACTCCACTATGTTTTGCATGGCTGGACTGTCATTGCAAAGGAAGTGCATTTGATTAAAAGAAAATGAATGGTTTGGATCTCGGAGATTTATAGCGATGGGTAGATGTGGGCACGGTGCCTGTGGTCGCAGGGCTGCAGCCGGTGCTTTGAGTTGAGCCATGAAAGATGGGAGAGCACCCTGCCGAGTCCGCAGCCCCTTTCAGGACGAGGGAAGCGATTCGGTAATGTCCTGGGTAGGATATCCTGTCTTGGGTTCGCAAGTCAGAATACATCAGCAATTGTAATGGGCGATAATTGCGCACGTAAGGGATGACACGGGGCCCGGCAAATGGAACAACAGCGGAAGATATTCATCATAAGCGAAGCGTATGGCGTTCTGCCGCACACAAAAAAAGCAATAAGGTGAAATTATTTTGGGTGAATGGAAGAAGTGAAAGTGTTTATTGCATTGTCGGGCCAGGCTCATTAGTGGAGGGAGATGACAGATCCCCGATGTTGGAGGATGAGGGAGGCAGGGAACGGGTCAGCGCGTCAGACAGCGGGGGCCTCGGCAGGATGAGCGCGGGCAAGCCTCCGCCGCCCGCTTCCTCCTGCTCCTCCTGCGGCAGCAGAAGGCGGCCGTCCCTGCAGCGGACCCAGGGTCATCCCAATACATCCTTCTGTCAGCACCAGTCCATCTGCAGGAAGGAGCTCGGGACCCTTCTTGCGGTCCTGTAACTTCCCCTCTGCAAAACAAAGTGCTCGGGTGAGGAAGGAAAATTATGGCGCTGCAGGTTTTTGTTATGCTGACATAACTAAAATGGCCTGATGAAAAAAAAGTGTTGAAAATGAGCTTCTTACGAGTGGAGTTTTCTGTTGATGTCTCCGTCTTTTGTGAGCTTGTTCGAAAAGAAGAGACGTTTGAATGCAGACAAACTGCTATCTGTGAAGAGCTCTTTGTTATTACAAGAACAGGTGTATTTGAAACCAAAAGATGTATCTTCAGAGCAATCTGTCGACTTACAAAGAGATGCATATCAAAAGAATTATTCAAGTGTCATCTCGCAAAATGTCAGTGTATGTCAGAGTTATTTTCCATTCAGCCGCCTGAACGAGTCTTGCGCAAGATGTTTCCACCGTAGGCTTGTCAGGAATATGCAAATATGTGTGCGAAGCAGCTGTTGAAGAGTAATTGGGGGAGATGGTCGCATTTCTTTTTAATATACTTCTGCTCATGTTGACAGATGACCAGCGGGGCCAAGGTTCCATCTTGAATAGGAATAGTATGTCAGCTGCAGATGGGCCGAGTAAAGACAGGGTCCTGCGGAGGGATCAGGTCCGGGGGATGTGAGGCTCGAGTAGTGGTGATGGAGCTTTCAGCTGCAGATGAGCAGAGGCAGCTCGGTGGTGGCGGTGGAGCGGGGGCCTCCCTCGCCTCGCCGGGCGGGCAGGCAGCGGGCGGCGGGGCGGGGCGGGCGCCGAGGTGCGATGAGGCAGCTTCACCCGCCTCAATCACAAAAGCTCCGGGCAGATGTTTCTCAACAACCATTGTGTTCATTTGCTGATTGCTGTCAGCTTATTACCCAACTTACCAGACAAAACTAATTACACAAAGTTCAATGCAATTACTCAAGAAGGGACATTCCGTTCCAATGGTAATGATGCATTTGTGAGGACCTGAGTGTTTGAGGTCTGTCTGACAGCTCTGCTGCATTCCTACATGGATCACAGAGAATTGCAACTTTCATTCAATTTGCAGCACAAAGGGAAACAATGAGAACAACAGTGCAAAAGTGCAAATATGAGCTCCGTCCGCTGACAGGCAGACAGACCAGACTCCGCACCCGTCTTTCACTCCCATTCCACCACTGCTATTGAATATCTCGCACCCCTATTACAGGTTCTGGGGTTCTTGGGCGTGGGTGGATTGCCCGGTGTTGAGAGCTGTTGACTTCTCATCCACCCGCCTCTCAGCCTGCGATGTTGATGCATCTTGTCTGTATCTCTCTCCTTGCTGAGTCTCGAGTTACTTTTCGCGCATTGGTGGAATTCCAAAGCAAAACGGTTCATCACACACAATCTGGCGTTAAACAGATCAGATGAAATCAATTAGTTGCCTCTTCTCCCCACGCAGCGATCCAGTCGGGTGCGGAGTGTGAGATTTTCCTGATTTCAGTGTGAACTGGAGGCGCTGATTGCCGAGGATTGCGTCTGTATCTCGAATGAATCCGGGGTTCAAAAGGACCTGTTGTGGTGGGCCCCTGGGGGTGCACTTCTTTCAGGACCTGGGGGTGACTTGGGTCCCGCTGAACGTGATGGCCAATTGAGCATTGCTTTTGCATGTTGGACAGAGTTATGCAGCTGTGATGCAACGCGTCTTGTTGCCAAGATGAAGGTGATAAGTACAGGCCGGGAAGACTGGAGCCCCGCCGGGTGTCTTGCACACCGCTCCGCCCTTTTGCGTAACTCGCTGTCGCACTTCGTGATGGTATCATTATCACTTCTTTTTTTACGTGACGAGCGTGATCTTTGTCTCAGTGGTGAGAACGTTGTGTCCTCATCACCTGACGCCCTTTCTTTGACAGAACCATTTTCTGTGGTTCTTTTGACCGCAGTAATTACCCTATTATCGCCATGTCGAAGCTTTCATCTTCGCCACAAGCTGTGCTGAGTTGATTTCTATCAGTTTTTAGAAATGGATTCACAGTTGAGCTGGACTAATCTGTGATTACAGGTTGAGCAAACAGCACTAGTCAAAGCTATTGACTGTTCACGAAAAGTTCACGAGCGCAGTCAAAGCTCGGTCGACTCTTTGATTGTCAGACCACAGGATTATGATAGTAAATGATCATCTATCTATCTTACTCATAAATATTTCACACGGTAATCTCTGCAGTTGATATTGATTTCTTAATTTCATTGATCTGAAGTAAATGACATTTATCTCGACGTTACATAATGGATGTCATTTCTGATTCGCCGATTCAAATCCTCGGCCGCTGATATCTGGGTTGATGGATTTTAAAGATTTTTCTGCGGTTTCTGTTTTTGAAAGAATGACTGCACGACTTGGAGCGCTGCTCATTCATTCACTCACTCCTCGTGAGACCTTCTCCTCAAAGTGCTGAAAGCAATCCACCCGTTTCTTCAATTTATCTTGGGTGGTTTATTAAAAATTATGAAAAAGACACGAGTTTAGTTTTCCTCTCAGGTAAAAGCTGTCAAGGTCCGCAATGAAGCGGGAAGAACGCTCCGCTGATGGCAAATGGGCCTGGGGTGGCTCGCAGGTATTCCTCCCCAACCGCATTGTTTTCAACTTCGGGACTCAATCAGACCTGCATTGAAGCATGCAAAAATTGTGAATATGCTGCTCACTTAACGATGTTAGTGCTTCCTGCCAGAGATGGCAGTATGCATGTCTAATCCAGGCTTGCACTGGGGGCTCGTTTCTGAGGCCCGAAGCATTGACAATGGACAGAGCGAGGGGAGTTTTACTGCTGCATAATAAAAACCACTTTCGCAAAGCGATATTCAATTGGAAGTTTGAGAATAGAAAGGATGTACGCAGGTGAATGGCGCGAACATTTCCTAAATGCCAAATAAGTCTTTATGGCTTTATTAGTGCATCGCGCATGAGGAGAATGGGGGGGGGGGGGTACTGGTGGTGCTTCGGGAACCGCGCACCTTTGTGACGCGGAACCTCAAAGCGATGCGAAGGAAGCTGCTCTCCGCGCGCATTGTTCCCTCACCAATCCCACCTGCGAACAAAGTTCTCTGTCAAGACATTTGATAAGGAAATGGACTCATCATAAGCCATCAGACTTCGTACTTGAGTTCGCACAAAAGGCCCTGACTGTTCTCAGAGCTGTCGGGGAAAATTAATGCTCAACGCTTTGAGACCCGTGTCTGCGGCGTTCATTAAGCTACATTAGGGAACGCTCAATTCAATTCATTTAATTGAGTGACTTCTGAGCGGATGAGCTTGCACTCTGTCCATTGCAGAAGGCATCCTGCAATACATCCAGGCCAAAAATCAATCGAGTTAAACCTGCAGAAGACGCCATTTGCGCATTTATCTGCACAGCTCTGGCATTAAGGCAGCAGGGTGGTGCTTATTGAAGGTAAATCGCGGGTTAATGCAGAGCCAATGCCAATTCATTGAGCAATTGAGCAATAGTGTCAGGTGGGATTGAGACGTCCGAAGGTCCAGATTGAGTTTGTAAAGGCTGGATTCACCGCCGGCTCCGGTGCACGACAGCAGGTGCCATCGGGGATGATAGACCAGACACCAAATGAGAATTTCTCACTTCTCGCAATGGGCAAAAATCTTGGGGCTGGACGCTGACAAATTATGATGTATCACGCGTCTGTCAGTTTGGAATGAAGGGCCATTCGAGCTGGATCTTCAATTGCTTTTTCCGTTTGGATGATGAAAATTTTAAACTCTGCTTCTCGGGTGCATATTTCAGCTGCGCAGGAGCTGCTCGGAATTTCAAATCGCCGCAAATGAGAATTTCCAAGCGCTGCCTGTCGGCATTGTCTGTCATCGCTTTTGTATCGATGGGACACGGGGTGATGACTGAAGCATGCCTTTCACCCGCAACGAACGTGTGTCAGTAATAAAGGTGATGAAGTAATTGACACTTTATTAACGATTTGATAATTTTGATGAAGACATTAGTTATTCCAAGAGTACCATCAAAAATGACACGGTATCAATCAAATTGTCATCGTATTGAACAGAAAGCGCAGAGGCACCCCCGAGGATAGGAGGGGTTTCATGCAAATGTACCTTCGTCATTGTCTGCGTGTACGGAAGGGGCTGGGCTCGTGGCTATTGTTTCCAATATCCTGGGTCTCGCGAGCCAGGCTGGTGTTTCCATAGTTACTCGAAGCGCTGACTTGAAATTGCATGGCTTCCTCAGTGGGAAAAAGAGGCCCGTGGTCATCATTGTTTGGACTTCTGGGGACATTTTAATGTCTTATTTAACGGTGACCCACCACTCAGCGTGACCTTTTGTGTTGGAAACAATCACAGATGGGCGCACAAGAACACTCGAGGCAGACACAACAAGCTTCTATTCAATCTGTTTGCGGAGAAGCGAGGAGGGGTCTGAGGGGTCTGAATGAAGAAGCCTCGTTGAGATTCCGCGGGCGCTTCGTCAGCTCGCGTCTGCGCGTGCGCGTGCGCAGCTGACTGGTGCAGCCCGAGCAACGACGCCCGCCACGCCGCTCCCCCGCTCCTTGAATACGAGAAGTGCCCGGCGTGTGCCAACACCGACAGGTGATGTCTTTATCTTATCAATTATGACTTCACATTGTTTGCCATTTGAAATTTTGGTCTAAAGTGAAGTGGAGTCGATTGGTCATATGTTTCCAGTCTCAGAGAGAAAGAGAGACAACATTATCGCGGTAGCTCGCATGCTGCGGTTTGCCAAGTGAAGGTTTGGAAATGCCACGTGCGCTGACGAATGCGTTGGTTTGACTCAAATTGGTATGGTTTCCCGTGAGTCCCAACAGGACGACACACCCACCAAGAATCACCTGCAGAACAGACATTAAAATCAGTTTGATAAATGACTTTCGCGGGCTGGTTGGGGGTCGTGCGATATGTCCAAATTGTACCTGAGTGGCAACTGGTAAATGTTTGGCGTCTCTGGTGCGCGACGCAACGTGCGCCACGTCAAGATGGCGGCGTGGATTCCGCTGATATGTAAGACAGCCTGTTTTCCTCCCTCCATTCCAAGAATGTTGTTCGTCTCGGTGCAGGTGCCTCTGTATTGTTATCATTAACAGCGAACCAGAATTTGTGTTATCATAACTATGGCAGATGTTCTTTGAAATGTCTGTGTATTATCGCAGCAGTGAGTTAAGTGGCATTATACATCGATACTCAAAGCCAATAGCGCGATACGCAGGAAAGTAGTGAAGCAGAGATTAAAAACATAGTGCAGCTACTTCTCCTCAAGTGCTCTGCGAGTGCAGATCTTTCGGATCGTTTTGATTCCGAGTGTAAATTTAGGTTTTGTTGTCTGGGTTTCTGGATACACAGGAAGGATTGTTTGTCTCCACGTTGACAAGATACAGAGAGATCTGCAGGAAGTTGGTGACAGCTTTTGTTTTGCAGGAACCCCAAATAAAAATGATAACAGATTCTATTACCCAGCAACTTGAAAACAATTTGCTTTGGGCCAGAACGTGTTGGAGCACAGCACGAGTGAAACCCAAGTAATTTGCTACTCGCTCGTGTGTTTTTGTGGCCTTGTTTCTGAGAACACGCTTGGAATTATCAGCGACTGAAGAGTTTCTTAATTGTCATAACTATAGTGTTTCATTGAAACGTCAGATTCAATCTGTGGTGAGACGTAATTAAGAGACCAATTACCATGGAGACGGCGCCGGGGAACCAGGCAAAGCTGTCGTTACACAACACGTCACCACGCGACAGAGATGCGTTTGAGATCATCTATCAAAATGAAATTTGACGTTCGGGTGCTGAAAAGATTGCGGGACGGGAGAGCTGGAATAGGCGCGGGAAATTTCCCCAGTGATTGAGTACAATCTATTTGTCATTTCGGGATTTTTTTATTGAAACAAAAGGGTGGCATGCTTGACGACATGCACGAACGCTTTGAACGCGCGGACTGGGTGCGGAGCGGCGTCAGGTTGCGTGCGCATAATGACAACTTGATAGCATATTACCGCAGCCGCGCGCAGTGCGCCACATACAACGCTTCTTTTCAAAGATGCCCAACATTTCATACAGCTGAATGAACAAGCGAACAGTCCAGACTGCAAGACATCCCAACAAAGCCAATACTTTTCAGGGGGGTAAAAATTAAAATCATTTATGCCTCGTTTAATCATGGACCATAAAAACCGCACATGTCTCGCGCAGACATCGTGGCTTTGCTCTTGTCTGTCTTGTCGTGATTTATTCTGTGATATATGATTGGAACATGGTTGGGAGGGTGACTCCTGCACAAAAGGATGTCCCACTGAGATGAGACTCTGATTATTGTACACGAGATCTCTATCATTTGGCTAATCACAGGCCCTCGTCTGGTTTCTTTGTGGACGCAGGAGAAGCAACAGGAGACTGGGGTGTCCCTGTGAAGAAAATAAGTGCCACTAATGAGATGTTCTAGTCTGAGGGACCCAATGCTGCAGAATCTGTACATCCAGCCTCGGCATTGTTGTGCAAACGCAGTGATTGATCTCGACTGTTAACTGTACTAATCAGTCATCGGAATGGGAGATGTCTCGGGCGCAGGGATGTGGGGAGAATAACACTGTACTTTTAATGACATGGTGCTTGTGGCATCAGCCTGTGAGTATATCCAGTGAGACACGGGCTTTACTTTGTAATAAGACATTGTGATTGGTCGATGGGCAGAAGGGATGTGCGTGAGAGCATGGGCTCTTGAATGGGTGAACAGGACTTGATGTGAAGCCTTCCACACAATCACAACATCGCAGACTCGCTGTGTTGGAGTGCCTGGTTTCATCTTGCTGCCTCCCCTCCCTCCCTCCCTCCCTCCCTTTCCAAATGACTATCGAGTTCAAATGCTAGCTCCGACATGAATGTGAACTTTGGCTGCGGTGGTAGCGGTGGTGGCACAGCGGGCTTTGCCTCCGCCTCCTCTTTGGCATCAATAGCAGACTTGGCTCGGAGGGCTTCGAGCGCGCTGGCTGCAGGACTACTCCCGGCGTCTTCCTTATCACTGCTTGTTGCTTCCGTAGGAGAGGGGGACCGGGCCCGGGGAGAGCGGCCGGCGCCACCGCGGCAGCGCGAGGGCGAGTCGCCCGACGACGAGGCGCAGCAGTTCCCGTGCGACAAGTGCGGCGAGTTTTTCCGCAGCAAGGTGGCGCTGCGCCGTCACGAGACGTACCGTTGCCACAACGCCAACGCTATCTTCTCCACCCTGAACCAGCAGTTCAAGGAGCGCCAGCAGCAGCACCATCACGCCGCCAGCGACAGCAGTCTTCGAAGCAACCACAGCACGAGTTCCGATGAGTAAGTACTTACGTTTACTTGTTCTGCATGAAAAACTGTCATCAGTGCTTCAGCGAGCACGAAAATTCTGAAACTTTGGAGTTTTTTGTGCTGCAAAAGGGAAGCCAAAATCTCGTGGTCATCGTTGTGGATTTTTTCTCAGCACGCGCACTGTTTTGACGGAACGTCTTTTCTATGCCTTTCAACGCACAGCAGCGGGGGCAATGTCCCCCAATTTTCTTCACAGCTTTTGAAATGTGAAGATATTTACAAAGCAGTAAAGATAATTTAGATGCGTGAAAGCAGCTGTTTTTCCATCATTGAGGCAACGCTGAGGCTGTGATGACAGATTGAACTGGGGATGGGGCACACCAAGGTGTAAAACGTTTCCAATCTAAAACAGTTCCGCTGTGAACAGACAAGTGTCAGGGGGTTTGCACTCGACTGATGGGGCGGGTCGGCTGCTGGGCTCGCCCCGTGCAGGTTCAGACACACACAAAGTCGCGAAAGAGCTCAGGATAATTAGTTTTAATTAATAAGGCTGAGTACAGTATCCGAGATAAAAGGGAATAGCTGAAGAACCGCAATCCCCAGTTGGGGAGCCTGTAATCTAGATATGTTCACCCCTGGATGATCTTTCCCCGCGGACTCGCATATCTCACACTCCGCGGTGTTGGTGCTCATCAGATCTGTACGCACGCTAATAAAATACCTAATTACGAGCAGGACCGTATTGCACCCAAATTACTGGCAGGTCACCAAATGTTATGAAAATGGGGAAGATAACGTTTGGGTCTGCGGTGTTTCAACCGCTTTCGCCAAACGTTTGAATTGGTGTGACTGCGCGTGCGTGCTTCTGGTGTTTGCGCGATGCCACGCAACCGAAAAAATCTATTTGCTTGTAAAACGGCGTGTAAATTCACGTCTAACTTTCACATTTCCACAATTCAAAGAAAAGCATAATTTCGTGTCAACAAAGCAGAGCCTGGTTTTGAAAATCGATCCCATATTGATATTTCGGGGCAAATTAGCCTGAAAATATTGATATTTAACACAGAGGCTAGATTATAGACTTGACTGATCAAGAGTCAATGCATGTCACTTTGAAAAGCCGTGCGCTTCGAGAGCAAAGGCCAATAATGTATGTAAAACAAACATCAGGCCCCAGTCTGCGGGGACGGATTGCTGGGAGAATTTTATCATTCATCATTTTCCCCACAGTTTACCTGACAATGGGTATTCAGTGTTACCGGAGGTGTACAGAGTAACCACACTGGGCCATGGTCAATTTGACCAGGATATTGAATGCAAATGTCAATTATAGGACAGCAAATCAGCGGTAGAGAACAATGGCGTCCAGAAGGCCAGTTTTCTCAGAAATCTCAAACAAAGGCGTGAGTGAGAACGTGAATCAAGTAGATTCGTGTGAAGCTGCCTGCCTGGTCTGCACCGATTCACCATTGGGTGTTGGTGTGTGGACGTCAGCTTGGGAGATTGCGCACATTGACCAGAGAAAAGACACGACAGAGGGGGCGTAGATAGATTTCAGAGGTATCTTTTGCCAAGCTTGGCTGGCAGGCTGGGCTGGAGGAGAATCGCGCAGGTCCCGACTCCGGAAGACGGAGAAGTGCGGGGAGAAAGGTCGACGGCGCCGAGCGAGGCCGCTAAAACAATTGGCCTCTGCTTCCCGATGATTGATTCAAGCCAATTTGGTTTCATCAGAAAATATTGAAGCCATGTTCCTCTGTCAATTATTCATACATCCTGCCCGGGATTTGATGCATTAGGGCTGAATCTCAGTCAGGGAAGCAGAGCCGAGGGAGTGAGATTTGTCCTTCTCGTGCTCGAACTTTGGGTCTTCTGCGGAGGAACGCCCAGCGTCGTCGCGTCACGTCACGTGGCGTCACGTCGCGTGACGATGTTGCGCAGCTTGACAGCAAAACGAAGACGGTGCGCGCGCACACAGGTACAAAGATTGTCAAAATTGATACAAAATGGATCTATTAACAAGATCATTTCCTGATACTTTTCCTGTGACACACAGATTATTGATGTTGACTGAAGAAGTTAACTTCCTCGCCCCCTCCCTGTGTCCTTTAATAGATATTGGCAAAAGTGGGAGGTTGTACAGTGCCAAATGTTGCAATAAATTACCAATACACGGAGTTTTTACTGTGCATGTAGTTGCGGGAGATAAATTTCCTTCGCTTGGCGGGGTTCCCCAAAGCATACAGAGGAAATAAGCAGAAAAACACCTGAATTGCTTGACAGGAGTGCAGACTTCATTGAGAAAGCCGTCTCGTTTGAACAAACTACATAAATTGAAGTGAAGTTTTTGAACTTTTGCGAGATACAGTTGCACGCACAGATGCTTCGTTTGCTCCTGACTGTCCCTCACTGATGCCAAGTTTTCATGCTTCAGAACCGCACCAATCAGCCAAGATTGCGAGCACAACTGCGCGCGTATTTACACGTTTTTGTCATTTTACTTACGGTTCCATTCATCAAGGGAATTTTTATCCCAGTGGTGCCGCTTTTGATTAAATTTAGGGATGAAAAACGTGTAAAATAGTGATCATAGTCACGCACTGGGTTAGATTACTCCAACACGCGGTGCAATACTGTCAGGCACATCACATTGGTAACGCCCCCAACACTTCTGCTGTGATCTGGCGAAATGGCATCTTGGACAAAAGAGCTCTGCAGATTTGGAAAAACTGGCATGGATCAAGATATTCATTTCACACTCATTTACAGCAGCGACTGAGCAATTAAGTCGGCATCAGAATCGCACAATAATGCATTTGAATTGCGGATTTTTCCACTTGCTTGAAAGGAAACAATTTCACAACCGACTGTTTTGAATACATTATTCCCAACAAGCACTTGAAAATCAAGTACTGCCAAAGTATGAGCTACACAGTGATTAAAGGGAGAAAAAGTTTTGCGGAATGCCCATTAGAGTCAGAAAGTTTGGTTCCAGTGAGGAATCAGAGGCCTCCGAGTGGGATCAGGTAGACAATGGTACCTGACACATCAAAGCATATTGTTTTCAAGGAGCACCAGGTGCCTTACATGGACATAACAATCTGCCGCAGTTATCAGCTCAACTTCACGTGGATAAGGTAAATGTGGTTGTAGTTGGTGTTACGCAGGCGATGTCGAACAGGGAGGAACAAAGAAAAGTGCTGCGTTTGAGTTGTGGTGGTCCCTTGCCAGTGCCACCTGTTCTCTGTAACTGTCTGCAACTGCGATTGTGTGCTCAAGGTTTCGATTTGTTTCCCGATTTTCAGGTGGTGAGCACTTTTGTCCTCAGGACCTGGTGTTTCATCTGCGCCCACACTGATAAGCGCGATGGTGGTGCGGCGGTTGCACCACTGTCCTCCCCCCCCCCCTCCCTCCGTCCCACTTGAGATACGTCGCGCTTTTATGTGTTTCCCCCTGCGAGCCGTGTGGCTGAGCTCTACCACCACCACTGTAATAACATCCACCTGGATGCTTTGTGAGCATCCAGAACTCACGCAGCAATTGCAGGAAGCGCACTATTCTCCATTGCTCATTTATGGTCAGTATTTATGGTGCTTTTCGAGTGGGGTAGATGGATCACCGATGGAAAGGCAATCTCCCAATCCAAGACAAGATGAATCATTTGAGCCGCTGATGGCCTTTATGGATGGTTGTGTCAATATAATCACCTGGTTTCGTGATAGCTAGTAAAATTTCATTTGGACTCATGTAATATTAATGACGGAGGCACTGGGTAATCAGCGCACAATGGCAAAGAGCGAGAGGGAGAGAGAGAGCGGCGAGTAAGGAGGAGCGGCCGGTGCTCGTGGAGGGGGCAGCACGAACTGGGCCCAGCGGGGAGGGAGGGAGGGGAGCTCTCCCGGCGCACCGGCGCTGCGGCGCGGCGGCGCTACCAGCTCTACCTGCTGCAGGTAGCGAGGGAGAGAGAGACTCCGATGAGTTAGGGCCTCCTATCCATTTACGAGCATCATAATCAATAGGAAGCCTCTGATTGGTCGAATCAATCGATGCTTCAAAGTCAGTGTCACGATTTCACAGAAGCCATCAAATGCGCTGGTGGTTCAATAGATGCACTCATCTGAAGCCACAGTCCCGTTAGGAGAGGAGTGAGCCACTGTGAGCCATCAAACGAGCAAGCGCACTTTTTTAATTGCTCAGGACTTACCGTGTTTGTTGCCTGCGGCACTTGTACTCGTGAGTAAGGTAGGGTTCCCTTTCAACTTTTTTCGCCTCAATATGCTTTTGGTTAGGGTTGGAAATACAGCGCAAGAAATGATGTTGGGCTGATGGAAGACACTTGTCTTTGACGACACAACAAAATTGTTTGTAACTTTTACAAAGAGCAATTTATTTTCACCGTTGCGTGTTGTCAAGAACTTGACCACACGTCCGAAGACACAATGACGTGACCAGAAATTATAGCTGTGAGGAGGAACAAACGCCTTTCAATTCGGCGTGGTCATGGCAGCGGTGTGATTTGCTGAAAAAAGTGACCACAAAGGTCAAGTGTTGTGAGTTATGTCGGCTTATGGTCAGCGCTGCCTGAAGAGCGGCCGTTGGTCAGTCGGCCGCGCGGCCGGCCTGCAGGCCCTGCACCTGCTGTGTCCCTGCAAGCCGCATGACGAACTGCAGGCAGCGGGCTGAAAGCCGGGCTCGTGCAGATAATCCCTAATCCCTGAAAGAAAGCTCGGCGAGCAGGTGAGTACCCACCGCTGGTGCGGGCACTGGTCGACAACAATCAGCTGGTGTCAAACTTGTGTCACTTTTCACCATGTCAAAACAGCAATATTGTGTGTGACCCGGGCTGCACTCTGGTGCCCCCGCGCTCTTATCACCCAAATATCAATGGACACTGCCCTTTAATTACTTTTGATTTTTATCGAATTGGCATGTAATGAAAAGGAGGTGTCAAGAGACGAACAAAATTGGAAATGTGAGCATTTTCTTCTTTTTTGAAAAATTCAAAATAATGTGGCGAGGGCTGGAAACTGACAGAAGCATTTGCCAAGTTTTCCCCATGAATTCAGCAAAGGTTTGAACGTTGACTTTGGTCGAAGACTGCTTTGGTGGCAAAGTGTTGCGCTTACCCCCGAAGACTCGTTCTGAAAGTTCTGTGTTTCAAAGCAATCCAGAAAAATACAAGTGGACGGAGTCATCGCGGCTCTTTGACTTGGCAGTGATCTCCGCATAGGACTCGCAGTTGGCCTGCTGCCAACTTGTCCAATTGAGCCGAAGCCGTACGCTTGATTACTCCGTGTTGTGACACCGATCTCCCCTTTGTGTTAATCAAACAATCACGGGAAATTCTCTAGTCTGTTTTTGTCTGTGATTGAGGAAGATTGCTGTGGGTTTCTCATTTCTTTTTTGCGGCTTCATCTGAACAAACGCGCGTTTTTGCTGTTAATTTGATGACAGGCACTTATGCTGGGGAAGCAGAACTGCGATAATTCGTGCCAATGAGGCATCTTGTACGGATTTGCAATTGAGATGTTCATTTCTGTCACCTGCATTAAGCGCAAAGCAAACAGAGGAGCCGGGCTAGGGGAGAGTAAGGCTTCTGCTGTCCGCAGTGCTCCTCTCAAGTAGCAGCCAGGTGTCGCCTTTATCTCAGCCTCCAACCGCTTTCATTGCCAAGCAAAAGACAAGACGCGTTGCAGTGTTTTTCCAGGAGCTTTGATTGCTTCTTCCTCCTGCAGAAAAGTTTAAGATCAAGTCACGAGGACGCAGACCCTTTGTCCCGACGCACAGTCGCGGTGATGTAAGTCACTCGTCTTGAACGTATCATTTTACCTCCTCGCCGCTCCAGCTGGTCCACGCCAATTGAGCCACTCAACTGTCCCGTACCGTTAAACACAGGCTTTCATTAAAAAAGATTGCTTGTCACTTCTGAGGAAAACCCAGAAAGAAAGACGCTGTTCGAAATTCAATGCTTGAGAAAGATGTAATTTAAAAAAACGTCTATGATGTCAAACAGATAAAGCGCGTCTTTGGGGGAGCTATGATGATGCACCACAAGCACCCATAAAATAAAGGCAAATAAATTCTTGTGTCTATTACAGACTACGTTGAAGAGATCATAACTCAAATTTTATTGAAGAGAATACATTGAGCTCTTACAGCAGACATTGCTGTCCCTTTATTGAGCGACAACTGGAGGTGTATCTTTTGGAGTTGATAATAATGATAATGATAAGACATACGCGGTGAGTTGTAGAGTTGACAGGCTGCTCATCTCCCACCGTAAAATAATGCAGACCTCAAGGAGAATTTCGGACGATAAATTATAGCTTCGATGATAAACTATGATGCTGCGTCTCCGACATCAAGGTGTGGATTCCCACAAATACCATTGTGAAGAACAGGATGACTCCTCCGTGTCCCTCTTGAGCTATCAGTATCTCCACTCGCTCTCCGCTCGGCCAAGAACTTGGATTCCGCGCTATTGGGAAGTGAAGAGACAGCTGTATTTTGAACTCGTAACAGACACTCCTCCAAACACCATCCTTGTTCTCAGATTCTGAATTGTGTTTTTTTCAACGGTTTCTTTCTGCAATGAAGATGTCAGTTGATAGGTAAGCACGCTTTGCGCCATATTGTTCCCTATTTTCTCATCGGCCGCTCTTTTGTGGCGCACATGAAAGGAAGTGGTGTTACTGAATAAAGCGGTAAGTAGCCATGAATATTTGCTCGAATCTTGTCATGGTATTCAGCTTGAAAAGATGAGTAAAGAAAGTCAGTGAGGTGTTGCTCATCGACAGAGCGGATAGAGACATAAAGCGCTTGTAAGTAGCATGGGAGATTCACACAGGCCGCTGGGGAGGAGGCCAAAGGTGTCCCCACACAGGAAACAGCGCACAATAATTTATCCACCAGCCTCGATGGATAAACACTAATAGGCAGATGGTGCATTGAGGATATTTCACAAAACGATGCCTCTCTGAGCCTCTAACGACCATAAAGGCCCTGAGAATTGTCCTGCACCGGAATGTTACAGTTGTCTGGCAGTTTTTTTCGAAAAAAAGACTTGATTAGACGTTTGGGAAAGAATAGCCACCTGTGCTTTAAAGATGGTCAAATGGGGGTAAAGAGGGGAAAACTGCAGCAAAGCGGAATGATGAGTTCGGGGTGGAGGGGCGGAACCTGTGATGTTCCCGCGAGAGTGCCGAGGGGGTAAATCGTACCTCCGCAGAGGGGTAAATCACCGTTCTGACCCTCGGACCCCTGGAAAACGGTGGCTGGCACCACACAATAGCAGATGGCTCAATTATCTTGTCAGCTACACCCTTGCATTGACGGTACTTAGTTAAGTTTATGCTCGGCTCAGTACGGGGCTTCAGATGAGGGGCTCCTGCCGCACCAGAGGAATTCCATCTCTGATAAAGTTTCCCGGGCCCGGTCTCCGCTGCGACGAACGAGCGACGGGTGAAAAGGACACGTTGGGCCAAAATTGCCGGTTTGTGATGAGCTGTTATCTCCGCAAGAGTCATCCTCGGGAGTTCAATTGTAGATGCTGTCAAAGTGTGGCCATACGGGCGCTATTTACAATGTTGAAATATTTCTGATAAAGCACGTCTCGATGCTTTAGATTTTCTAGTGGAGAATTGTTGTCATCCCATTGACGACTTGTCCCTGGGGGGCATTTCACTTCCAGTCCACCAACACGTCTGTCGGACAATAGTCGAGCACCTTGGGCTGCGTCTCGAGTCTAACAAGGTGCTATATGAGTCGCGCACCTTTTACAAGGGCACGTCAGTGTTAAGAAGGTGACAATCGAAGCCAGACTCTCCGGGGCTGTGGGGACAGGGTCGGTGCATCGTTAACAGCGTCGGGAGAGAAGCTCGCAGCGCCGTGTCCGTCGTGACCAGTGGCCGCGGGCGGCGTCACTGTCGTGAGGTGTGAGTGACCCTCAGATCCGGGCGAGGCGGGTGGCCTCCTCCGCCTCCTCCTCACAGACTCTCTGTCAACGATCATTGTGACTCGTATCAGCGGAGGCTGTCGGAGGCAACACCTGGTAAGAGGCAGGTCGCAAACAAGTCCCCGACTCGGCTCTTCACTCGGAACACCCGGCCGCGACAACTTCTCTCGGCGGGCGCAGCCATAATACCTTGACGAGATACTGTCATTCATCCCTTATTGACGTGGCGACTTCACACACACGAGAGAGAGACTCAGTCGAGGAAACATAGCTGCGCGTGTCAGTCGCACAACGAAGAAGCTTCCTACATAAGTTGGATGAACAGGCGCAATTCCGGGATTATTGTGCTACACATCAACAACATGACGAGAAATACAACAGCGAACTTGGTCAGCGCATTTTTATGACTCACGTCTCCACTCGGTGGTTGCTGCATTCGAAGTGCTTCCTGCTTGGATAAGAGGAGCGTTGGATTGAGAGCAATTTTCATTTTTTGTCTTTGACAGGAGTCGTTCTCAGACGATGATTGAGACGGTGCAGCCCGACGACAAAGAAATATCCGACCAGAACAACCAGGATCTCGGTTCCGAAGGCGAATCCGACATCGTAAGTTTCCGCGTCCCTGTCAGCGGTCGTGTTTTCGAATGAGAAGTTATGGAGATGTTCGGGAGAGTTCGCAGTCGAGCTCAAATGCGGCTTTTATCTTGGCTTCCTCGTCGTATCATTGCACGCGACTTCTCATTGTTCCCAGTTCAAACACCAGCGAAGACCCCTCCCATCTTATTTTGCTTCACACTTCAAGATCTTTCTCACAGCGTGAAACAAATTCATTGCTTGCAGACCTTGCATGTACTTGTGGGGGACGCGGGCGGGCAGGTGGCTGAGATTTGACTAACAGGATGTTCCTACATGTACTTGTAGGATGGTTTAAAGCAGTTTGCGTGTGAGAACTGTGACAAAAAGTTCACGGACCCGAGTAACCTGCAGCGCCATCTTCGTTCCCAGCACCACGGCGCGCGCTCGCACGCCTGCGTCGAGTGCGGAAAAACGTTCGCGACGTCAAGCGGCCTCAAGCAGCATCAGCACATCCACAGCTCCGTCAAGCCCTTCCAGTGCGAGGTGAGTGACATCCTGCTGTTTTTCTCTGTCTTTCTTGTGTTGTCTGTCTGTCTGTCTGTCTGTCTCCTGCTCTCTTGCTTTGTTGTTGTCTCTTTCTCTTTGTTGCTGTCTCTCTTGCTCTCTCGCTCTTTCCCTCTCCATTTGTCTGTCTGTCTCTCTCTCATGATGCAAAGAATGTTGACGTTTGATGTTGAGGAAATTTTGAGTTTAATTTTCTATGTCGTTTGTCTCATTGACCATTCCGAATTGAATGAAACAACTTGAGTTTCTGTTGCCTGACAAAACGAAAACTTTGCACACCAAGTTTTGGCCACGCACAACAACAATCATGACGTCCAATTAAAGAGGAAACAGAAAGCAGAGTCAGGACACAGGAAAGAGAGTGTCTCTTTCAATCGATTCTAATCTCCTGAGAAGCAGCAACGAGGAAACGTTCCAGCCGTAAAAACACGAAACGAGGACGCGAAAACAGCCCAGCGGAACTGAGCAGCAGATGTTTCCCAATGTTTCGTCTCACAAAACTGATTACAGTGTGCGATGTCGCTCGTCTCGTTGACAGGTTTGCCTGAAAGCGTACACTCAGTTCTCGAACCTGTGCCGACACAAACGAATGCACGCCGACTGTCGCCAGCAGATCAAGTGCAAGGACTGCGGTCAGGCCTTCTCCACCATGACGTCGCTGAGCAAGCACAAGCGCTTCTGCGAGGGGATGCTGCGCAACGCGTCTCGCTTCTCGTTCCCGTCGCCGCCGGAGAAGCGCTCCCCGACGCACATGAGTCCCGGGAGTCCCGCCGGCATCTCGGCCCTCGCCTCCGCCTACATGGCCAACATCTACGGACCGCGGCACCACTTTCCCTTCTACCCGCCCCTCGCTGCGCCGGGATTCCCCGTCTTCCCCCCGGGACACCCCATGCCCATGACGCCACCCCTGCTTCCGGATGGCAAGTTCCCGTCTGGTAGCGGAAGTCTGACTCCTAAACTTCCGGCCGAATCAGCGCTGACGCCCGAGACGAAGCGAGACGGATCCGAATGCTCCGATTCGTCCGACATCAGCTCGACGAGCGACCTGGACACGACGGGGTCGGACCTGGACTCGGAGCAGGGCGCCGAGAAGAAGAGGGAGAAGTCGCGAACTCCAGACGCCGAGAAGAGAACCTCGACTCCAGTCAAGTCCGAAGGACGTCGCACGCCCGAGGTCAGTGACGAGAAGCCGGCAATCAAAGAAGAATCTCTGTCACCTGGGAAGATGTCTCCAGTCCCGGCGGCTGCGAGTGAAGTCAAGAGCGAATCGGCGTTTGACCTGTCTAAGTCCGGGGCGAGTACCCCGGCAGGGAAGGACATGGACACTCCGCTTGACCTGAGCATCAAATCAAAAGAAGACGACCACACTCCTCGCAAAACGCACATCTTCGGTGACCGCGAGAAAGAGAAGCCTGCGCCGAAGGAGTCCACGCCAGAGCCGCCGAAGACTAGGCAGAAGGAGACGGTCCGTCCTGAAGTCGCTTCGCCGCCCAAGGAGCGCGAGTCGTCGGCGGCGTCATCAGCGGCGGCGGCGGCGGTCGCGGCGGCGTCGTCTCGCTCAGGCTTCGCGGCGCTTCGGGAACACGCCGGCGTCCACAGCGCTTTCCCGCTGCCGTCGTCCCTCCTCATGGACCCGATGTATCGCGTCAGCAAAGAGAAGCTGCAGTCACTACACGAGTCTCGCATGCACAGCCTCCAGATGGCGTTCGGCGGGCCCGCGGCGGCGGCGGCGGCGGCAGCGGCGGCGGCACGGATGCCAATGCACGGCGGGCAGCACGCCGCGTTCCACCCGATGATGCCGATACCGCACGGCTTCATGCCGCCTCGCGACCCGGGGAAGCTCCCCACCCACCTGCTGGGAAAAGCGCCCGACGGCCCCTTCCCCCACCCGCACCCCCAGTTCCCGCACCCCAACAAACTCAAGGAGCGCTACGCCTGCAAGTTCTGCGGCAAGATCTTTCCCAGGTCAGCGAACCTGACCCGACATCTGAGGACGCACACTGGTGAGTACAACACTTCATTTGATGATCTCTCTGCGGGGAGTGAAGTCATAAAATCACCGAGATACAGTGTGTTAAAATTCATATCTTCAAATACTTCACACGTATTGGAGTAACACGGGTGTAATGATACAGTGTCTGTGTTTGCATAAAACAAGAGCCATTTTATCTGTGTTTGAACAGGTGAACAGCCGTACAAGTGCAAGTACTGCGAGCGTTCCTTCAGCATCTCGTCCAACCTGCAGCGCCACGTGCGCAACATCCACAACAAAGAGAAGCCCTTCAAGTGTCCGCTCTGCGACCGATGCTTCGGGCAGCAAACCAACCTGGACCGCCATCTCAAGAAGCATGAGTCCGAAGGCCCCAACTTCGTCGACTCGCCTCCCCCGCCCGGTATCACCGAGACGGAGGGTCTGAACGAGAAGGATGATTCCTACTTCGATGAGATCAGGAACTTCATCGACAAGACGACTGAAAGCAGCGCCGGCGGCGGTGGTGGCGCTGGCGGCCGCGAGGTGGCGCCACAGCGCACGACGCCCATCAAAGACTACGACACCAACTTCTCCATCACGGCGCAGCTCGAGAAGCACAGTCAGATCTACGCCGCCGGCGAGAAGCGCCTGCGGAGCGAGGTGGAGGAGGACGGCGACGCGGGCGAGACCGACGCCAAGAAACCGTGCCGCACCGCCGACAACAACAACGACATCGAGGGGCCTCTGCTGCCGCCGGGGAAAGGCGCGGGTGAAGGCGCCGACGCCGCTAGGGTGAGCAACGGCTTCCACAACAGCGACGACGACGAGGACGACGAGAACGAGGCGGAACTGCAGCAGCGCCGCCTACCGCCCTCCATCGGTATCACCAAGAACAGTATCACTGCCCCGCTGGCTCTCACCTCCTAAACAGATGTTGATCAGCGTGTGTGTCCAGATTTATTTATTGTGAAAACGCAATCAAATAAGAGACGCGTACGTGGGTGAACTCCACAAATATTATCTGATCAATGTGGAATTCTGGTAGGAAAGAAACGGTGGTGATTTTCACAAAAAAAAAAGTTTGTGTCCTTGCCGACACGTGTACATTCTCCCATCCTGTTCTTGTTTTCCCCGTAGTTGCCTTATTTTTGCAAAAAGATCTGAAGTTTATCGTTGATCCTTGATCTGTTTGTCGACACTTTTTGCGCAACAGAAACAAAGTATTTTTCTTGGTTTGGGAAAAAACGTTGGAATCTCTGCAACATTTGTCAACGGCAACAGTTCTTAACAACACGCACAATGTTTCTGTCCAATCCGCGATTTCAGTTGAAAGTTCATGTTTTTCGTGCTTGCTTAGTTTCAAAAATTTACACCAATTACGTAACCCATAATCACCAAGGATCTTTCTTGTCATGAGTCCCAAAGATTCAGTTGTGTTTCCTGATCGCAAGTCAGTCTGTGAGCAATGGAAGTGTGTGTGTCTGTGCGCGCGCGTGTGTGTGTTCCTTTTCATTGGATTTTTGCAACAGACCAGAGTTGTATGCAGCTGCGTTTGACATGTACTTCAACTTGGGTCAAGTTTTGTTCGTCCAACGTGCGCGGAACCTCGAAGTGTTTTGTTTTGATACCTGCGTACGTGGTTCTAGTTGAGAAGTTTCTGTAGGGCCTCACTTGCCAGACGGTGGAATTGTATCCACTCTTGTGAAGATTCGAATAAATGTTTCTGTATACTCTCGCCAAAGCTGCATGACGGAAGGAAGTTGCACTGATTACGAGACTGTCCCTCTCGTGTGCTCTTGCTGGAAGGTGGTGATCTTTTTATTGCCAGTGTCTTTGTGAAGTTTTGATTTTCTGTTTTTGCTTCTCAGCTGCAGGATTGTGGTGTTCTGTCCGTTTCAAAGTCACTTTTTCAATCAAAATCACACCACTAAGTTCTGGGTTGGTTTGGGTCGTCCTGACATTTGACAACATCTAGTCGACAGCAAATGAGAAGTTTGCCGCCAGACGTTGATCTCACGCAGTTTGTTCAATTTCTTGGGAAAGTCTCACGTGTCAAAAAAATTGAGAGGAAGTTGAAGGTACAGAAAGTTGATTCTTAAGTTGAAGATATTGTGAAGGTTTATTGTGAAGGTGCTGTTGCATGTTTCTCCAAATTCATTCGCTTCATCTCGTAGAAACGCAGCTGATATTTATTTCTGCTCGAAATCAGTTCATTGTAGCGAACTGCTGTACATGTCTTGCCCTTGAAGAAAATATATTGTTGTAGAACTCAATGTATTATCTCAATAGATATGGTTGAAACAAGATTTATTGAAATAAATGAATCAATAGACATTATGTCACGTTTCATCGTCTTTTTGTACAACAAAGGACCTATTTTTATTCAAAATGCACTTGAATGGAACACAAAAATTGAAGCACAATTGGACGGTGCAGGTATGAGAGTACCTGTCTCTTGAAGTACGGGGTGAGTGCACTGAAGGTACTGAAGGACGCTACTCATCACGAGCATAACGCGCAGATAACACAAAGGACGAGTATGTCAATTACCCGCTGTAGAACTCGCGTCCAACCCTGTTTCTACCCCACGGATGGGCACTCCAACAATGCGCGCATTCTTTCCACCATTTACGATATCTCACCAAAAAGGGGGAAATTACCCGTGAAGATGATTCCGAAGAATGCAAAGGTGCCGAAACAGTTATCGTGGAAAGTGCAGGAAAAGAGCCGTCATGCTATCATTGTCACCTCAATTGTGCGGCGGATGAAAGACGTCTGCTATTACCTTTAACTGTTATCCACTTTGCAAAATTTAAGCTCTGTTCACCTCATTTCTGTGTCATTTGAAGAGGTAGAGAAACAGCCATCTGTCACCGGCGCGCCGATCTTCTGATTGAAAACTGTCAAACCGCCTCGGGAAAGCTGGGCACTATTTGCCATCCAAATTGATGTAAAGTGGGGGTATCCTTTGGTCGTAACTGGGCAAAATTAGATAATGATCACGATATGACAAACATCCCATTGTTCGGATCGGCGCAGGCAAAATATGTTTGAGTTGGAGATGAGCGGTGCCTGTGTGTGAAGCCATTGTCCCGTTCTCAAGGCTGGTTAACTTTAACCCCCCACCTGAGCTTGCCCTCTTTTATCCGACATGTCTTTACGCCTGCACCATCAAGTGAACATCCCTCAAGGCTCTCCGCTTTATTTCTGTCATTTCTTTCAAGGAGAAGGGACACTAGGTGCAGTAGCTATCAAGCATTGAAGCCAAATTGGGTTCAAAAAATTTCAAACTGTCAATCAAATGACTCTTTGTGTCACCCACGCGTTGAAATTTGTTTAATAACTCTTTCCTTCTCAACTTGTCTGTTTGATATGGAATTTCAAAATCCCAAAGAAATCATAAATTTCTGCTCTGACTCTTTGGTGTGGAAACCGATCTCTTGATATTGCTTCAAATACTCTTTGTTGAGGTTGTCGTTTCGGATCCTGCTAAAGTGTGTTTTGCTCTCCACGAAGGTTTCGTCAACGTGGAATGAAGGTCTCAAAGACTTGAATTTCCGTCTACCGACACACAGCAAAAATTGTCAAAGGTTCAAGAAGTTCGTGTGAGAGGAGACTAGGAGCAAAAGAAAAACCATCCTCCTCACTGAGTATTTTTTTGTTTGGAACTCGAGAAACTGTCCTGTCAAACAAGATGCATTTGAGGGAGCAAAGAGATTTTGAGACATCTGAGGAACTGAGTGCGAAATGAGGTGTCTGAAAAGCACCGAAAGGTGCACCGAGCGAGGACGAACTTCAACTTGACCGAACTTTTCAAAACAAACCTCGAATTCAATGAAATTTCCTGTTGAGTTTCTCCTACAACAATCTCTCTGTGAACTGCGAGATCGAGGATCACAAGTCTCCATTCAATTCCACGATTTGTGACACGAGGACAGAGAAAAAATGGATCATTATCAATTTCCTTCTTGTGGAAATTATAGAAGTCGTTCTAGCCCCACATCCACAAAGCGGAAGGCACGAGAAAGATCGCACGAGACGTGTTTGGTCGGACGGCACTGCAGATGACTGCAGCGCCCGGTGCTCAGGGCTGACAAGACAGAGGGTCATCACGACGGCGAGGAGGGTCCTCCGCCGCCCCGGCGATGGCTTTAGATGCGAGGGGCCCGCGGTCCACGAGAGGAGTCAAGGGCCGGTGAAGATCTGCGCAAGACACAGATGCCTTATGGAGTCCCCTCCATTCACAAAGGAGGGGCTCGATCCGTCTCGTTGAGCATGTCTGATGTCCCGAGGTTCACAATGGCCGACTGAACGTCATTAACCCGCAGTTTCACAAGGAGCATCTCGACTTGCGCGGGCAGCTCTCATCCAGCTCGCCGACACACGACACCGAGAGCAGTTTTTGTGAGAATTTCCCACAGGAGCATGAATTTATTTTTGTCATTCAAATAATCGAGCAATTCGCGGACATCGAACGAGAGAGTCGCGTCCAATGTACTTCACTTTCCCGATGTCCAAACTTCACCCAGCCTGAAACCCACGTTTGTTCCCCAAACTTTGCACATTACTCGGGTTCAGAGCGACGACAAGGTTGATCCCGCAGAAGCAGGAGCAGAAGCAAGTCATCAGGAAGTCAGCCGCAAATCCCACAACAATGGCCAAGGTGTGTAATCAAGTGTGCGCGCCAGCTTCAATGTACCGTCACAAATGACAGCATCTTCCACATATCACTTGTCAAGGGCATCCGCGTCGTGATTGGAAATTTTCCTGCAAATTACAGAACTAATTGGATCTTCTTGACTCCGGGATTCTCAATATCCATCTTGGAGATCACGGAGCAGATCACGAGTGCTGTCAAGAAGCGACTCATTTGGGGCATGCGCGCGCGTGATTTACAGCGTCTTCTATTAACTGATGTTTCATGGCGCTGTGATTCGCTGAGAAGAAACGCTGATCCTGTAATTTGGCTGTTCCCCCATCTCACCGACTCATATAATTGATGACGTTATAATAACGCTGTAAAAAGCAATCAAAAATCTTCAAGTGCCTGGATAAGGAAATGTGCAGGGTTTTTTTCTTCCTTTTCTGGAATGAAAAAGTGTTTGTCTTTGCATCTGCTAATGGAAACGAAGGAGGAAATGGCGCTTCTTGCGAGTACATTCATGGCCAGTTGTCATAACTCTTTGTTCTTTTTATGGCGTTGTGTACCTCGCAGTGATAAGTGCAGCGCAGTGCAAAGGTCAACTCCGACTCTACCTCTGGTGAGGAAAAGTCTTCGGAGGGATTTCCACAGAGAACGACCACTCCTCGGGATCTCTCACTGCGGGCCCACGAAAAAGGCTTCTCAGCTCAAGTACCTGGGTGATAGTCGTGTGACACTAATGGAAATGGGCAGAATGCATCAAATATTAAAAAGATTGAACAATGTCTTTCATTGCCACCTCATCGGCTGAGTTTAAATCTGCATTCCCGCGTCATAATTTCATTTCAATCTGGCAAATCAAGTCACTCGCATCACTGACATGCGAGGCCCGTTTTGGATCGCACGAATGGGCGCACATACAAAAGCTATTCTGAATGGGCTCCATTGCTACTGTGTCTGTTTTTCAATTGAGCGTCAGCAGCTGATGGCCCTAATTATTCAATTTATCTATTGGAAACATTATCAATTCTTAATTAAGTTCAGTGTGATCGTTAATTGTCATGCAATTTGCTCAAGTGTCTCGTGTCGCCTGTCGCCGAGATCCATGGCCCATCAGTCATCCGAGAAGCACCAGCCCCGTCCGCGACGGTCTGCTCCGTGCCAGCAGCAGCCTCGGCTACCTTTAATGGGCCCCAAGATTTATTACTTCCTTTGATCTCTGTTTTGAACAGATGTATCTGGAATTTATACAAGAATGGTTCTTTCAGCGGCGAACTCTGCGCAGGAAATGATTGATCAATGAGCAGAATTTCAACTGATCTCCATTCACGCATACTGCCACAGATACGAGGCTCTTTTTCAGCTCACGGGGATCGATCAAAATTTCTCCCATCAAAAATTTTCATTCAGACAAACACGAGGATGTGCTGTGAAAAAAGGTGGAAAAGGCAGTTTGAAAGTTCAGGGTTTGCTTGGCACAATTTCCAGACAGATCAGACAGGGTTTACACCCAGACAGGCAACAGAAGTTGTTGTTAGGTGATTTGAACCATACATTGTATAATGTATGGTGGTGAAAATCACCTATAGGCATCAAGAGGCTAAATGTGTGAACACGAGTTTGAAAGTGTTCTATTTGTTCGAT
>JAAUXT010122974.1_pt1 | contig 45913 bp, 40 predicted proteins | sample 7278171 | NCBI WGS metagenome assembly JAAUXT01 (sample SAMN14350112, study PRJNA611818) | marine sediment metagenome | isolation source: surface marine sediment (1.8m) | place: French Polynesia: Moorea | collected 2018-08
GCTGCTGACATACTTTTGGAAGAGGCTGCCTATAGGTGCTTCGATTTGGCTCGCACCGATTTGGCTCATCAGCCCAAATCGTGCAACCCACCTCAAATCACCTAAAAATGGCTCCATGGAGCTCGTGGTGATTTCAGGGATTTGAATTTGATCCTTTGTGCATTTTGCTCACTGTGCTTTCTGAAAGCTATGTGCTCTGGTCACAATGTGTTCCAGTCACTACCGGCAACAGTGCACATTTTGGCTGAACATTTCTTCGACCGTGGGTCGCCGCTCACTCGTTGATTTTTTTTTATCTCGTCTTCGTGGATAAAACAGTCACCAATGTCGTTTCCAACATGTGTGTTTCTGTCTCAGACGAGTTTCACGGCTACGTGTGCACGTTGCTGGAGAAGTGGCCGCCCCGCTTCGGGAAGTTGAGAGAAAAGAGATGCAGTGTGCCCAACTACGAGGGACTCGCAGTTTGCTACATCGCCATCCTCATCAAAATGCTCTTCGGCATCGACGGGCACACGGAGAGGTGGGTGAGCAGCGCGAATGCTGCTGGTTCAGACACTTGTGATGCGTCGCGTGTCCGCGTGCCAACCGCGTCACGAACACGACACACACGGTGTGTGCTCTTAAATTGGGTGCGTTCAACGCACTGACGATTTGACCCAGATCAAGCAGAAATGCATATCTTGCCAACTTACCCAACAACAAAAGCAATATTTCACCCAATGTACTTTGATCTCGTCTGCCTGTGCTCTCTAAATTTGACTCCAAGGAGAATCAAAATGTCAATAGCAGCTTTTTGTGAGCCTGCTTTCTGGTGTTGGCAGGGAGTCTCCCAGCGTCTGCTGCGGCAGGTCACGCTCTGCCAGCCGCGTGGCTCAAATACCAAATGTCGTCGCATGTTATGTCAAAGCTGTCCTTCTTTCAATAGCTGGAGGTTTCAATAAAACAGAGTGCTTTTTGTGCGAAGCACGAAGAAAATTATGCCCCAGTAAAAGGCGCCATTGAAAAGCTGTGAAGTGTTTTTTAAAAACTCTTCGTGTCTGTCATTTTCAGGAAGGTGTCTTCAGCTGCGAAGCTGATACAGAACGCCACTGCCAGTGGTAAAGTCTCTCCACACTTCGTGTGTTTACGAAGACGTCTGTCTCGCCACTGCTTTCGAAGCAACACAACGCGCGTGCTGATTCTGGGCTTTTGGTGTGCGCAGATCCTCCGCTGTTCGTCTGGACAGACTGGGAAGAGAAGATGTTCCACCTCCAGAGAAGGCGAGTCAGGAAAACGTTGCCAAGAAACACCACGTAAGATTCCTCACTTGGTCCTGGGGACGCAGGCATTCCGCTGGGTTTCTTTGCATAAACAACCAAGAGAATCAAATTCTACAGTCGAGGAAACAACATCACAAGCGTTTTCCTTTTTCAGCGAGTGTTGTGGGTCAAAACAGTCCAAACTTGACAATCGCTTTCTGGAGAATTTCTCCTTCAGAAAGAAAAAGCTTTCATCGCTTTTAAAATTCAGGTCTTTCAACAGCTTTCAGAATTATTTCCCCTCTGTTGGGGTGCGATTCCTCATCAAACACCAGCATTTCAAAACAACCAGTCACCGCGCACAAGACGTCCAACGCAAACAAATGAAAAGTCTTGAATCGTGTCTGGCTTGAATCCCAACGACGTCCACGTGAGCCCTGGTTCCTTGGCGCTGCTTTCCGCGTCGTTCACAGTTCCTGCGGTTTCTGGTGCAGGGAAGCTCAGGAGGTCGGCGACGTGACGCCCGTCATGAAGCGCTTCAGAGACTCGCACTCTTCAGCCTTCAGAGAAAGAACTGCGCTTCCGTGTGAGTCAGATCTACCTTTCAGTGCCACAAAGGAACGCAGCTCGACTTCTGCGTCATCTTCGAGTTGGTTTTTCATATCTCTCTTTGCAATTTTGTCAAGGTATTCGACGATTCCACACAGTCGATTCGGTATCGTTGCCACCGCGAGCTGAGTTCGGTTCGAGAACTTGCTTTCAAAGCCGAATGTTTTGGCTGTGCAAATGAAAGTCGTGAACATGTATCTTGTTCACTTGCTCCCAGATGATTCCAAAAACCGGCACGAAAGTACAAAGATCCGAGAGAGATTGGAGAAGCCCTTCAAGGCCATCTCGAGTGAGCACAGGAGAACAGCGGGAGGAGCGCGCCACACGGCGAGGCTGCCGCGCGGCGCGGCGCGTCCACCCGCCCCGGGCACCGCGACCGCTCGGGCCACGGAGGACGAAGCGAGCACCGCGCCGTGTCACAGGTCAGTAGGCTGGAAATCAGTTTTACTTATTTGGAAAATTTGAACATAATGTTCAACTTATCAGTTTGAAAATTCCTTTCAGAAATAGTTTCTCTTCCCCATTATAAATTACTCTTTTCCAGAAAAATATTGAAAAGTACAACAGGCCATTGCCATGGAGGAAAGAAAATTTTTGCACAGATTTTCCAGGGTGAAATGCCACGTCCCATGTCCCACGTGTTGACGCGGCGTGTTGCAACTAAACATCCCTAGTTTCTCCAACTCGATTGACGTGGGAGCATTTTTTGCCCTTTTTCTTTTTTATATTTTCACGAACCGTGAAGCTGAAGGGTTTCGGATCAGAAACAGTTGTTTGCACGCGCCGACTGCCAGATGGGGAGTCACCACTCGTGTGATGTGCCAAGAATGGAATGGCGCAGGGGCATCACACATCGGACCATCCCCCACAGATGGCAAATTTTTCAAACAGTCCAAAATGTTTCGGCAATTCTCACGTGAGCCGCTTCCACCTTTTGTTCAACACCGGCCTGCCCCGAACTGGCGGCCCGTGTTGTGCACTGGCTGTCGCTGAGACAACACAAGTTCGTTTTGCCGACTCCCCACCAAGGATCACACTGAAGGTTGTTCTGAAGGGTTGTTCTGTGCTGTTTTTGACGTGTTTGACAACAGGAAAAAAAGCTCTTTCGACACCATTCGGGCGCCGGATACTGTGGGCCGACCGACCCTCTTTTGACATCTTAAAATTTCCGCACATCCAGTTACATTGGTTTGAACACTGCTCAAAATCATACGATTTCCTCTCAAACAAGATGGACAGTGTCGTTGATGTTGGAGCAACAAATGGGAGAAGTGCAGCTGCGGTGATTTTCGCGACTTGTCGGATTGACAACAGTCTGGGTTTCTGTTTGTGAACAGGCGGAGTGGCCTTGACAGCGACGAGGACGACACGGGCAGCGGAGCCGACGTGATCAACACGGATTTCTCCACCCACACCGTCAAGTATCTCACGGACAAAGACTTCGTGGAGAACGTGGGGTTCGCGCTGTCTCGCTCTGAAGGCAGCGAAGAGGGACGCGCATCACACAGTGCTGACGACGCTTTTCAGAGTCTGTTTTCACAAGACAAGCACCACGGGACAATGTATTCCGCCGGCCACCGCCCGGGAAGCCGTGGCGCCAGACTTACGGAAGATGACAAGAGCTTGATTGAGGGACTGCTGAAAGACTGCAGCAGACCGAGCGAAGATTACAAGACCTACCACAGTTGGGACCATTCGTCAGAGGCCTTCAAGTTTTTGATGGAGGTGTTGGGCGAGCATTTGTGTGTGGTTCCGAGAGATCTGCACAAAGTGTTGCACCTCCTGGAAACTGTTGTGTTTGACCTTGTCCCGGAGGAGGTGACCATTTCGCACACGCGTCAACTGCGAAACTTCAGGAACTTGTGCTTTGCGGAGGAAATGTGAGCGACAGTCCGAGTTGTGTGGTGTTTGCGGCAATGAGACGGCGCGGGCAGCAGCGGCGCGAGAAGGCGTCTCCAAATGGCCGTAAAACTGCTCACTTCTCGTTGGTTTCTGTCCAACTGGAATTGACGACACACCGTCCATGGAGAGTCGTCCTGCTTCAGTCCATTGCATTCATGACACTCCAGCCTGAGTCATCGTTGTTTGGGTGGGACCTAACGAGAGTCAAACCGGGAGTCGGAGAATGATCAATCTTGAGCTGATTGACAATTAGCCGCGAGTAAGCTGTTTTCGAGTGTTTAACGGCGTGATGGATGGCCTCTGCGAACATGCCTTTTCTGAAGCAGCGTCTCTCAGCTTTCGTTCAGCTAATCAAGATGAGTGTTTTGCCCCTGATTCGATTTCCTCGAGTTTGGTGTTGACGGCGGCGAGGTTAATTGGAGGCTGGAGAGGGACGAACGCGGAGTCCTGAACTGGTGCGAAGTTCACACCGTCTCAGCTGCGCAAGTCGATCCAGGTTGTTTGATAATATGGGTTGGCCAGTGAAAGGCGACAATACTTGTTGTGTCTTTGCAACCATGTTGTGGAACAACAAAACCTCCCGAGTGTGTGTCATGTGGAGCGTTTATTCCAGGGGAAAACGAAATATCCTGATACAGGCCAAGGGGAAACAGTTGGTGCCAACAAAAACACAGGTGCATGATACCAAACTCTAATGTAGTACCCAGAAGATTTTCTGGTACGTCAAAATTGTCTCACTGGTAAGTTGCTACAAATGTAAGAAAAATACAAATTCTTGAAACTTATTATGTACAGCGCGTTGTGACGACTCGACCAAAGCAACAATACGTCCAAGTGTCCGAGCCGGCGACACATCACAATTTGCCCAGGTGAAGCCACATCGAAACGGAACGATTTGCTTTCTGAACAGGATTTCAAGTCTCGAAGCATTTGCAGTCCAGTGCACACGGGGATCACCAAATGTTTCGTGGGGGGAACACAAACACAGTCCCATTTGGCAAAGTTTTGTCACACTACGTACATCTTCTGCATGTTCAGCCTTCCAACGGATTTTGGAGATCAGGTCAAGTCCGCCTTTTGGTGGAAAATTTGGATTTTGACTTGAAACTGAGGGAGGACGAGTATGTTGTCTGTGGCTAAATCGTCGACAACGGGAACTCGATCCTTCCGGGAAAAGTACTGCTGGCAAATAATTCGAGGCGAACGGAGCAAAACCGGGAACACTGTCCGTGCTAGTGGCAAACAAGAGCTATAGCTTCTGGGGTTTTGACGAGTGAGGTGCACGAAAATCTGTGGAGACACCCGATATGCAACCAATTATTACTGTTGTGCCGGAAATCATTTCCCTTTTGAATATTTCTATCTTTTAAAGATACATTGGGAGACAGGTTTTTGCTCTGTTGTAGCCTCGGAGTCTCTGCGCTTCTCCTTGTCCGAATGATCTGAATGATGCCAGGCACGGGTCTGGAGAGGCCCGCGTCCTGCATTCTGCACCTTGTGATCATGAGAAGAAGCTCGAATCTTGGACCCGCGATCTGCTCCAACATCGAGTCAGTGTGTGACGCCGTGTGTACGAACGGAAGGCTTGTGAGCCCCCCTGAGGCAAAAATAGCTCCAGGAACTCGCGGTGTTTGAAGCTATGTGTGTTTCGGTCATCAAAAAAAAAAGTGCACCCAAGTGTGTCTGCCAAACGTACATCCATTTTGAACACCTAAAATCCCATTTGTACCCAAACCTTGACCCCACTAAAAAGACACGTATGAATTTTTGAAAATGAAATATTGAATGACACCAGTGCAACAGCTGACCTTTTTACTGAATCACCATTGTACATCCTTCATCCAATATTTGTACTTTCTGGGTTATTGCCCACAAATTTTTCAAACCAAAAAGTATGAACTTGTTGCACTCACAAACCCAATAACTCAACAAATTCCTCATTGATGCATTATCCTCAACCCAAAGAAACAACAAAGATCCAAAAGATCCAAATTTGACAGTCATCTTCACCAAGAAAGTGCTGTTCTTTTCTTCGGTCACTCACCGTTTCGGTCGCTCAAGAATTTGAGCAACCTGAAACGACTGAGTAGCCTCCTGAAAATCACCTGAAAACCATGAAGGAGAACAAGATCGTGGCCGGAATAGGCCAGGGTGTTTGCTGGCCAGGTGACAGCCACATTCCTTTTGAGGAGATTGGTTCGAGGTCGCTTTTTTTGAGAGACCGGAACGATGACCTGCACCGGAACAAAGCACCTGTAGGCGTCCAGGACCAGAATTTTTAGGTTCAATAGGTCAAAAAGTTCAAATTTAGAGGCTCTGGAAATGTGGGATTTGCTTGGATAAATTGTACTCGATTTCAGAAAGTGCAAATACTTGGCGAAAGAAGTGTGTTGATGAAATGTAGCTTTTGGTTGGGTATTTGAGATGAAATGTAGCATATTGAGTTGGTTTACAGCGAGTGGTAAAGCAACTGAACCTGTGTCTCCACGCCTCAAAGTGCTCAGAATGCTCGGAGAAACAATCGGTTGAAACATTCATGGAGAAAAGCTTGTGGCACTCGTTCGTGGTGACAGATCTGATGCACATGACATTTCTCGATTGAAAAAAAAAGATTCTGCAGGTGGGGCGTGGGTTCTTCGGTTTGGGCAGGTTGTCTACTGTAAACACGTCTTGTTTCTGTGACACAAGACACGCAAGTCGTGCATGCAGAGCGTTTTGAACAGGCTTCTCGTGATGCGTCAATGACACAGAAGATGTGATGAAGACACTTTCAAGTTTTTGGCCTTGCAAAGCCGAGTCTGAAATACTTGCACAGAAGAGATAAACCCATGACGCCACGAAAGTTGTGCGAGACGAAACCACGCAGTGTCTTTGTGCACGTCAGTACAGTCTTGACCAGTTGGTGCTTGAGTTGTTTTCACCTGTGTTTTTACAGTTGCATAAAAAGTGAAGTGTACAAGTTTCGTATCACAGCAGCTTGATCAATTGTATGTCCATATTTACAAGCATTTCCAGAAGGGAAATAAGCAGTCGGAGAACGCATTTGAAAGCGCTTTGCGAAAGCAATCCGCAGAGAATGAAAGACTTTGTTCATTGGAATTTCAAGTTTGTCTAGGGTATTGCTTCTTTCGCAAGTCAAATTTTCAGGGACCTGCTCAAAATGTGGCATCTGTTTTGGATGCTGTGGGTCATAGATCTATTTTGTCTTGTTTCTACTGCGTGCCTCATTCAGTTTGAATGCTGATTTCAGGGGTGTCGTCAAGGTTTGGTCTCATCAGAAAAACAGATTGGAGACCGCAGTGAGGCCGCTTTTTTCCCCAAAACTCAGGTGGAGGAGCAACTCTGCCTGGTCAGGTGAAAGGAGTTGGAGGAGCTGCAGGTTGTTTGCACATGCAGAGAACATCACACGGAAAAGCATTCAAATCACCGAGGATTGCAAAACAAGTGCCCTTCAAGACACGACACCAAAGCTGCGATTGCCCGCCACTCAAGCATTCTTGTGCACGAGAATTGTCTCTGTACAGATATGTATACAATGTACACAGCAGGGACGCTGAGCAGTTCAGTTCCGCGACGGGCGTGAAGTTGCAACCTGTGTGACCGTTCTCTTTTACGAGCAAGAAGTGATCGTACGACTGCGAACTACCACTTGCCGATCATGGACTCGAGTTCACTTTTGTCCATCTGGTCCATTTGCTGTTCGTAATATTCCTTGGGACTCAGGTCCGGCATGTCCATGGGAGTGGTTTCGTTGTAGTGCGAATAGTCGATCTCGTATCTGCCGTTGTCTTTGCGGTAGGTCAACAGCGGGGAGATTCTTTGGCCCCAGAGGATCTCGCCCGGCAGATACGAGGTTCTGACTTGAGTCGTCATTCCTGTCGCTTCGACCACCCCTTCCAGCACCACGATGATCTCAAATTCCTCCCGCAGTAACTGTTCGGCCGACACCCCCCACAGGGGACTGTTGCGGTCAATGCGGTGCAAAATTCGTATGGGCCACGACAAGAATATGAACTGGTCATAGTCTTCGGATTCAGCAGTCATTTCCAGGTGATACTGATAGAAGGGGATCTCTTCCCCCTCTTGAGTCACACGTTTGGTGACGAACGTAGCATGCAGTGCGGCACCTACCAATTGAGATCGCCTCATGTTGCCGACTCTGAATATCAAGCAGTACTGGCCGTCCTCCATGGTAATGACGGCGTGCTTGCTGAACATGATCGTCTCCGCCCGATGCTTGGGCCGCGCGAGCTTCGCGAGCACCATACCGGCCACGACGCACTGGATGATGACGCCACAGATGGACTGGAACATCATGAGGAAGACGGCCTGCGGGCAGTTCGGGGTCATGGCGCGCACGCCGTACCCGATGGTGTGCTGCGTCTCGAGCGAGAAGAGCAGCGCCGTCGTGAAGTCGTACACGTCCGTGACGCACGGCCGGTGGTCGATGTAGTCCTGCTGGTCCTGCAGCGTCGCGTTCACACTGAAGGCGCGCTGCCCCATCTCGTGGTCTTTGTGCAGGTAGGTGATCACCCACCACATGCATCCAAACGACAACCAGCTCAGCAGAAAGGCGATCATGAACATGACCAGTGTGTATCTGGAAGGAATGAATGAGACAATGTCAACTTTCGTGTTTGGTAAAGGTCAGTCCACTGGCTACAGCTGTGTGCAACATGTGCGCATGAAATGGGAAAACGGAATGGGCAGTGTTTCGAAGGAGACTGTTGCTTCACGTGTTCTTGACGAAGAGACGGCAGTTCATCTGGCCAGTTTGTTTTCATTTCATCCCGAAAGATAACGATTCTACCCCTTAAATAAAGGACACATCGAACTTATTTTGTTGGCCGAAGCTAGTTTGTGCTGACACACAATTTTCCTGACTCGTGAGACTCTCGCAGATGCGAGTGATCGAAATTCGAGATCGTCTGATCGTCCAGATGGCCAAACGACCCGATTCCTTTGAGGCAACGGCAGCGCACATTACCTTCCTTTATGACCTGCATAAAATCCTGGAATTCTCCGGGGCAGGTAATAAATAAATTAGGCGAGAGGATCTCGGCAAAAATTGTGTTCGCTGGAACTGACAAGTGAATCCGCCGAAGTGGGCCTTCAATTTCCCCTTGTCTGCGTGCAGCCTGCCTAATACCTCGACTCCACCACAAACATAACATTTGGCATTCTCTGCGGTCAAACATGCCGCTAATGCACAGAATAATGCTTCTTTCAGTTGTGCCAGGGCAAATGTTGGCTTTTCACTTCGCCGGAGAACGTTCCTTGCTTGATTGTCCCACCGCCGTGTATGGATGTCAGTCGTTTTCTTTCGCGAATTGTTTGAATATTGTTCCGTGTTACAAGTTCCAGCAAAGGACGTTGGTTCCGTTGGGCGGAGCGTGTTGCACACAGGTGAGTGAGTGGGGTGGATCGGACCGCGCACGGATATGAGCGACGCCACAGAGTGCTCCGCAGCGCCACACCAGAGCTCGCGGTGATGTCGCGTCTCGGGCGCCTTCCATTCGCCTCAAGTTTGGGCGCGTTTGTGAAAGCATGCGACTTTCAGAACTGTCCATGTCCACAAAAATTTGGACCTGCTCTCATGTGCTGCTATTCAGGGTTGTGACAACGAATTGCCAAACTGAGGGAACACATTTGCTTTGTTGGAAACAGCGCGTGCGGTTCCTTTGGGGAGAAGCTGTTGTCTGGTGGACCACCACGCTTTTGTTGGTCAACTTGAAACAAATTCGGCTCCTGGTCAAGTCACAAGGACGTTACCTCCATTTCCAGTCCATGACGGTGGTGAAAAGATCGGCGAGATAGCTCTGGTGTTTATGGGATATGTTGGTGAAGGAAATGTTGAACTCTCCGGATTTGTGGACCAGTCGCTGCCTTTTGCGCATGGGGAAGAACTGGATGTTTTTGATGAGCTGAAACGAAAACATTTTTTGTTTTGCAGTCATGTGGCGAGATGTTGTCGGAATGAAGTCAGGTAGAAATGAATGCAGGAGGGATCTTTGATTGCTCGCAGGTTCTGCGTGGAGAGGTGAATTCCGTTGTTTCGCCGCCATTGTTCCCCGCGCTGGGTTCTCGAGACGGGAGTTTACAAAGAGGAAAAGCGGAAATTGTTTTTGCGGCTCTTTAAAGAGTTCTTTGTGTTTAACAAAAGGGCGCATGAAATATTTATGCAGTTCTGGTAGGAACAGGTGCTGGTCGATACTCGCATGTAAATGTGCAGAAAGGCGGCGCTCATTGACGCGTTCTCACACCCATGCCTGGATGCAGACGCTCTTGGGTTGATGTGGCAGGCGGAGCGGCACAGCGTGGGATTCCACAGGAGCCAATCTCGCCATCAAGAACTCGGAGAATTCCCAAATGCACTCTCCGTTTGCAAATGTTTGTTCTCTTTCAACTGAAAGTGGCAGTCTTCACTCACTGCGGATAATGTCGGGTTGACGTTCTCTTGAGACGAGTTGGGGTCATAATGAACAGTCGGTATCTTCAGAGCCGTCAACCCCTTCTTGGCCGTGAGGTTTTTCTGGAAATGCAGAACGTCCAGCTCCATCTTGGACAAGGCTCCGTTGTTGCCTTCGTGCGGAGGCATGTCGATCTGAAAAGAGATGCATGTGAACATTTGACAGAGTTGTTTCAGAGGTAGTGCTCAGGTCGAATTTTGTCAGCTTTATGGGTGAGGATGCAGTCGTTTTCTCGTCTGCAAGGGAAGTTTGTTGCGTGATCGTGCCGGAAAAAAGAGGCAAATGCGCGGGAGTGTCTTTTCTTGGATCTGCCAGGATGTCCCAGGCCCGTCCTGTCACACGCCGCACCCGTGTTGCTCCCCCGCCCCGAGACACTCTGTTTTGTACCCCTGATAATTCATCATGTTTCCCTTTCTGGTTGCCAAGAAAGAATGCACAAGAAAACTTGCTTCAGGGTTCGTTGGGTCAATAGAACCCGCTGTGTTTGACTTGGAATACAGCGTTTGGTGAAATTCATGTCGGATTTGCTTGCTTCCGTGCAGCAGTACACTGTTGTTGGAATTGGTCCGAATCCACATGTGCACTGATGGTATGTACCGGTAGCTTGTGTTACGTGTGCATGTGCATGTGCATGTGCATGTGTCACCCGTGATTGAACCTTCCCGCTTTCACCTGCTAAAGCTGTGGAGCAGCTTCACCTCTTAGAGTACTCAAGAGTAGGTTGGGTACAGTGTCTAAGAAGCTGTACTGTGAGCAGCTCAGGGTTATTGTCTACTGATGGTTTTACTCCAGAGAGCTTGTGAATAAAGAGCCAAGAAAAATATCTCTACGACTGAACTTGTTTGTGCATGTCAGGCATGTAGTGCGATAGCATTGTGAAGAGGGTTCTGAGATAGATGTGTGTGTTGCCATGGTACCATCGGGCACGCCCGAAGGTACAGGACGGACCCCCACCGAATACTTGAGGAAAAAGGTCTCATTGATTTTTTTAAAACGATCGAAATCTCAGGATTCTCGCCCCGAACAGGTGTGGATCGTTGTTACCCCTCTCATAGCTGCCTTCCGCAAAGGGAGGTGACGCGAACAGTGTGGTGAACACACGGCACACGGCTGACCTTGACGTCTGCAGCGGTGTCGTCCGTGGGTAGGGACGAGGGCGCGTTGGACTCCTTCCGCCCAGGAGCGTTTCCGTTTGCGTTCGTGCTCGACAAGGACGTGATGCTCAGGCTTTGTGTTGATTTTTTCACAGTGTCTGGCCTGCAAACGAAACAGTTCATCTCATTGGAAGTGAAACCTGAGTGTGTCACAGTGACATTTGACGGAGCCGAGCCTGTCAGGCCGCCGTGCCTCCGTCCCCCGTGATGCACCTGTCTGCAACAGCCACAGGAGATTAGAATGGCCTGCAGTGCGACGACAATCAAATTGTGACTCACTGAGGGGTGTCCTCTCAAAGTTGAATGACTTGACTTCAAACAGGTTGCTGGGCTGAAAGTTGTGCAGAGAGGAACAAAAGAAAAAGCCTGCGGAAAATACAAGGCTTCAACCTTTTTCTTGCCATCACCTGAACCACGAACTGAGCGCAAACTTCACCAAAGATTTTTGTTGTGTTGGGCCGGGAGACGGTCAAAGTCACAACGCGAAATTTACATGCGGCGCTGATTTTCTGCTGAGTCTGCTGACTGCAGATTCGTGGATAAAAGCCATTCTTCCCTGCAGAGCACAGAAGTGTTCACGGCTGCATAACGCTCCGAGATTCTGAACACTCATCAGCGATGGAGAAAGCCTTTGTGGTGAAAATCAATGCAGCTGTATTTACGCAAGTACTTTTCTTCCTGAAATGTGTTGTTTACTTCTGAGAGATGAGGCAGGGTGTGTGGGGAAATATAATGAAGGGTAAACATTGGCAACGATCAAAACAAAAACACTCTTTTGCTCAGGTTTTTGTGTTTCAGATTTGATTTCTGCTCCGAACTGGCACTGAATTTCAAACTGATGAAAGGATTGCATTTTACCTCAAAGATCGATGCAAGTCAAATTGTGTTCTGTTCTTTCAGACACGAACCTGGTGGAATATTGAGTACAATTTTATGACGCAGAGAAAGATGTCAGCGAAATTCAAGCAAAATTTTGACCAAAGATTGAGAAATGTCGTCAGTTTTGCTCCCTGCCTGGAAGCTGAAAAATGTCCTGCCGTTTTAGACGATCATAAATCGCATCTCAGTGTGCAGCAAAATCTGTTAGGACGCAAATTGGATTTTGATGTCAATATGAGACATTATTAATATTTTGAATTCAGACAAATGCCTTTGGCTTCTACTTCCAACAATCGGGTTTTGGGGGGACCTCGCCCACGGAACCAGGAGCGATAAAAAGTCAACTAGAAGGGTGGGGTTGACTGCAACTGTGGAACTCTGTTCCGGGAACCTGAAGCTGATCGCCAAATTGTCGTTGATTATCATGACGTTGGATGACGCACGCAAACTCGGTGACCGCTTGTCAAACATCGGAACGCTGTGGCCACATTGACAAGAACAGGCGCCCGGGGAGTGATTCACCGTGTGGACTGATGTCCCTCCAAATACCTGGCGTCGCCGAGGAGCGGCACGATGAAGGAGCGCGAGTGTTTTCTGTCTGGAAGCCCGTAGTCAGCAGCGCTGCAGTAGGCGCGCACCGAGTTCCTCCGCATCAGCGCCTGCCTCGGGATCAGCGTGCCTGCAACGACCACGTCACGCTCAGTCAGTCACGCGCAGCTGTGCCGCTGCTCGCGCTGCGCCATGTCGTCGGTCCGAGATCCAAGAACAGGCTTCATGTGTGCTTGTTTGTTCTCGTCGTACGGCGGTGTTCCTATTTCCTGTCAACAAGGAATCTTGACTGGCAGAAAGATTCATTGGTTCGCCCAACGCAACTGTAGATATTTGTTGGACACTAATTGGCGAGGATGTATAAAACTTTCAGAAGCACTCCATCCCTTCCCTTGCTGCTTGTGAGAAGTGTGCCTCGGAGCCACAGAGATAACCAGTTTTCTTGCCTTCATTACCACGTTCTTATCTATCGCGGTTTGGTCGCGGTAACAACTGGTTTGTGAAGGTCAAGGCATAAACAGTGGACGCAGATCCGAAAGCGATCCCTACAAGCTTGGAATGAAACTCTCTCTGTGATCATTCACATGTTGTTGCGGAAATTACTTGAAAAAATGAAAATTCCCAGTCGTTTTGGGAAAAGAAAGAAGTAAAAAGAATGAATTCTGGATTGGGAATCGGCCTGCTCTGTGCACTTAATGCCTCTCCAGAGCTGGTGAAAGGAACTTCGCAGAATTAAATTACAGCCCAGATTGCAGAAATCTGTTCGTTAATGTGTGGTTTACGTTGGCAAGCACAAAGCACCAGATTGATTTGACCCTCCGTCAGACATGAACGCGAACCATTGCAGATTTATTTGAGCCGTTGCAGACAAAACGAAGAGGCACTGCGCAGCGGTCGACTGGGTCCCTTGTGAGGACCACGCAGCACGAGCTTCACAACGCAGCGCCGTTGCTTTTGTGAGAGAGTTGGATCCGTGGACGAAGATGGACAGGGAACATTTCGACCGGGTTACGAGAACTGGCTTGCGTGTTTGAACCCACAATGTCGTGGGGAAATGCGTCCGCACCATGCAGGTGTGCGTATCTGTGGGTCCTTCCATTCTCGACTAATTGACCTTGTTGGTGGCACCTCACTCTTCGTCACCTGAAGCCTGATGGATGCGTTCGCACTGCCGCAGTGAAGTTTCATCTCGTGTCGGTCACGAAATTAGGTTTATGCACTGATTTAGCACTCGGTCGCACGGAATGTTGCACTTTACACAACGATCAAGTTGACCAGCCCTGAATACGAGAGTGGAGATTGTCCTGTCCAGACAAAGCTGTTTTGGTCATTTGATATTCATCTGAAAATAGATTTATGATTGTTGTGCAAACAAAAGACAATCCAAAGTTTTCTAAAGGCTGCCTGTTGTTGGTTTGTCGCCAAGGAAGCATGCGGTGGAGAGAAAACTCACAATTGATGTAAATTTCATGCAGAAGGAATAAATTTCCCACTGCCTTGTACGAGTACTAGATGTCCTTCAGAAGGTTTCTGTCAAATCCACTTCGCTTTGGCACGATAGCTATTTCAACCAGAGATGGCGGGCACGTGTCGCTGGGTTTCATCACACTGTCTGCTTCTCTTTTAGGTATCTGTGTTTGTCCTCATCGATGAAACTTTCTTCAGAAATTTAGACAGCATATTCAGTTCCAGAAAAGAATTTCCCAAAGTCGACTCAATATTTTGACCAGCATCAGGAGACGAGCAAAGTTCTCCAGTGATGCTGGTCCCCCGACTTTGGCCTGAAAATCCGGAAAAGCCGACGCGTGCGTGCGTCGTTGCTTCCTCCCATTTGGTGATTTTTTCTTCAATCCTGTTCCTACATGACAAGTTTATGCTCAAAGTGCCGTTTCTTTTTGCGTGCTCGACGGAATGTTTGCCCTCCCGATTGAACTCTGGCGTGCTGCTGGCGTCACGTGAGTCGGAAAAGAAGGAGCGCGGGACTTACCGTCGGGAGTCAGCGAGTAGTCCTGGTAGTCGGAGCACTCCGACATGGAGCGCCCGGATTTGCGGATCGATGGCGGCGGGAGGCGGAGTCCGTGGATGGAGCCCTGTGATGATCTGGATCTGTCGGGCGCCGCCGGCGGCGGCTCCGTCTTCTCCTCGGGAATCGACTCACACACAGAAGACTTGCGGCTGTGGTACGCACATTTTGGAATCGTGTCCTTGAGGTCTCCATTGGCACTGTGAGTTTGGTCGGACTCCTTGCTCTCCGGGGAAGAGACCTTGTGTTCGGCCTGATCACTGTGATCCGTGATGACGAACGTGATTGAGCCACGTCTCTTGTACGTCAAGTTGCTAGCACCATCGGGAAGAGCCAAGTTTTGGTTGGGGTCCTGCTGCCCAATACTGTGGTTCGAGTTGGCGTTGGGCATCCCGTCGGCTTCCTCGAGACTCGCCGCGACAGCCAGAGTGGGGTGCGACTGAAACACGGCGTCAGCGGCCGCCTGCAGCGTGCGGTCCGGACTCAGGTGCTCGTCGTGAGTGGTGCCCAGAGGAGGGTCTCCCATGCTCAACTCGAACGACCCCGACGGGTCTAGGTAACTGCTGAAGGGTAATCCATTGCACTGCGGAGGGGGAGCCTCCGGCAGAGGGAGCTGCCCGCTGTACGCCAATCTCCGCGCCCTCGCCAAGTCTCGATCTGACCCACTTTCCTCATGGCTATCTTCCTCGATGCTTTGTTTCTTTGACTGCAACTCCTTTAATCTTCTCTGTCTTTTCCTCTCTGCAAAGACCAACATTGAGACGATAATGCGTGGTTTGGTTTGATGTTGTTTATCCGGTCGATCAGCACTCCGATACAATCTGGCTTTGAACGGTGAAAATTTGGCGGCGGTGAAAGTCGTCACATCTGCGCCTCGCTCATAAAGATAGAAATCTGCCCACGGTTTATTGTGTAGCCAGCTTTAATAAAGCTGCTCCCTGACTTTTGAGCTTGTTTGCGTCGTTCTAAAAGGCCTTATTTGCCTAATCAGTGACGAGATGAAAGTGTACTCTGCTTATTTGAGAGCGATTACATGTACTTTTCCTTTGGTCTTTGCTCTCAACACATGGCTCTGAATGCAACGTGAGTCATCCCGCTCCGCTGATAGTTCTCCGTCTCGCGTCCGCTGCTCCCAGGTGCCCGGCCGTCGCTCTGAACAGCCTGTCCATGCGCGATGCTGATTGGACCCCAAATGCATCTGAGCTGTTGCCTCCGTGTGTGATGTAATGCGTGTTTATGGGCAGTTTGTGTGTGTACGAGTTTGCGGTTCTGTGTTCGTGAAGGGAAAAGAAGGGAAAAGAATGCAAAAGAAGGGAAATGCCAAGAACAGTGACCTCCAGATCTTGGCTGTGGGACTGCCGGATAGTGGGTGGACCACGTTGAAGCTTTGTTTTGAACAACTCAAGCCTGAATTGATGTTGCCAAAAGGTTGAAAGGGTAATGAACAAAAAACAGCAACTCTGAGCAATTCTGGGTAAAAATAATCCTTTTTTTCATTTCTCAATAAACGTCATTCCCAAATTGTATACATGTCCCCCGATCTCAGCAACTGAGCACTAGAGGTACAGGCTTGATCAAGGCTGGAAAGGTCTTTGAGTCCACATTTCAAAGTTTAAGAATAGATCTAGAATGTGTGTGTCAACCTCCCTAGCAACCAGGTGCAAAACTCCCTGGCAACCAGATGCCATAAAATATGTGGCCATATCTCAGGTTCTTCTCATAGTGGAGACAGGATGTTTGGCTCCTATGAAAGGTTTGAGAGCAGTTTGCTCTGCTGGTTCAGAAGAATGTCTGTGCCAAGTTTCTTAGCAACCAGATACAAAAGTCTCTGGTGACTAGATGCTATTCCTCAGTTGTTGGATTTCTTTCTCTAATTGAATTTCAAGTTCCAAAAGGATGAATCATGACCACCAAAGCACACACCCCGGGGATATCGCACTTGCAGTTGCCCTGTGCACTGCTCCTGTTGATTGTTTTTGTGATTATTGTGGTGTTTTCCATAATGTTTACATGTTGTGAGACACAGGTGGGCAGCCATCCCCGTGAATTCGCGGCTCATCACCCACATGGATCCGCGCACGTTTCTGTATATGAACCTTGGGTGGAATCTTCTGTGGTGTTTCTGGTCTACCAAATTTTGTAAATTTGGTGTTTGTGCACACAGACTTGTTGGTTGTGCTGTGGATGGGGGATGTTGTCAAAACTAATGGACTGTGAATGCTACGCCTCAGGAAGATTTGGTGCCAAACAAAACCAACGCTAGTGATGTTGTTCAAGTAAACGTCGTTCACTGATCCACCGGGCAAACACACTCATCACAACTTGTCTGTTGCAAGATTTTGACTTTCCCCAAAAGTGTTCCGGAACAACATTTGCTGAACAGAAAAAGCTTTACGAAAACATGTTCTGAAGAGTTGTCTGGGCAACTTTCTTCTGAAGCATCTCTGAGCAGAAGTGAAAAAGAATATTTTTGTGGAAGTTGTGAATACTAAATGCGTGGAGATACAAACCTGAACCGAAAGAACCGTTCCTGCCCTTGAGCAATGACTCCCTTTCTTCGCTGAGCATTGCCATGGACGCTGACAGAGGCATCACTTCGGTTTCTCTGCAAAAATAAAATTTACGCAAAGGCTCAAGTGATCCGTGTCCGTTTGCCAGCTGAGGCATCACCATGAATTTGTTTGAACAGCCTGGTGGCGGAAAACCGACCCAGACAAGATGATTTTTGACGTGCAATTTGGAAATAATGTTTCAATCCTGCACGGGTCCTTGAGAGCACACTGCATCCCGGAACGTGTGGCTCCCGAGTGTGTTGCGCCTCCCGGAGCCAGGAGCTCCATCCGTCTCGCAGAACCGTTGATGCTTCACCACCTGACAAGTACTCTGCCTGTGTTTCCTGTTTTCTTACTAGAGAGACTGGAGTTTCGGAAACTTCAGAGAGTACTTGGTTTGTCAAAGGATGAAGAATCTCTTTCTTAAGAACCTTGAAGAATGCTGACAATTTTACAGCTGTTTCTTGTTGAGGTAAATCCCCTGGTGATCCAGCTACCAGCATCAAGGCGTGAAACTGCAGGTTTGCTCTGAATGGAGACAAATGTCGTGTGTTCCCCGTGGGGAGTCACACCACGGACGAGGCTTCGAGAAAGACATATTCAAATGTTCACCTGGCAGGAGTTCCATGGTGGGTTTGCCATTTGCCGAAGATGCGGAGTGACAGACAACAAATGTATGGCTGGGAGAAAAACAAGAATTTGTTGCAGAACGATATGCCATCAAACGTCTGTGCTTCTGAGTGGTGTTCTCGGCAGATGACATGCATCTGTGTTTGGCACCGAGTTTCCGGCCCCGAAGCGGAACCTTCAAGTTCGAGTGCTGGGCTCCAGCTTTCATGTGAAGTGCTCAAAGCTTCACTTTGAAGTTCACTGGTATTGTGTACAACAGACACTTGTAATCGGTCCAATTTGCAGAGAGATAAATGTTTCTCTTCTTCACTTCTGAAGGCAAGGTTTCCTGAGAAAAGGTGCGCGTCGAGAGGCCACAGGGCGGGCCCACCCCGTGCGGTGCGGACGGCGCCGCATCGACCACACTGCTGGGCGCCCGACAGGAATCTGGCGCCCCACTTCCAGCTGCAGCCAAGACTTGCCCGTGCACCCATGCACGCGTCTGCTTTTCGTGGGTGAGAACTACTTTGGTGCTGCTGATCTTCTTGCCCTGATGAGTCCCACGATGGATGTTTCTAAACGAGGGGGCAATATCAAGGATTCACTCAAACACCGGCACCAAGTGGTGTGTGTTGGAAGGAGAAGAAACCTGAATTCGCTGAACGCCCTTAGAACACTTGCGGTGTGTTTCTACGTATTGATTGTGTGTGTGTGTGTGTGTGTGTGTGTGTGTGTGTGTGTGTCGGGAATTGTTGTTTTGATGATATATTTCAGGGTCGAACATGACCAACTTTTGCCCCTTTGCCCCTTTGCCAGATCAGAGTACCACAAACAATTTCCGTTGGTGCACCACTTTCCACTCAGCGACACTCTCACAACTGCTTTGGCACTCAGAAGACAACAGGTCTCCCGCAGATTCGGTTCGGATATCGACCAGTTCTGTGACCCTTCGCTAAACGCCATGGAAGATGTGGGAAAGAGCCAGGTATTGATGCAGATCGCACTCGGAAGAAATTGTCCTTCATTATCTGTTTTAGTTTTGCTCCTGTTCTGCAATTGAATCAACCAGAGTTGACCTGCACAAAGTGCACCCCCGGGATAAACGGTCCCAGTGCTGATTCCTGGGTGTTGTGTCAAGAAGAAGAGACCGGGGTTCACAAAATTGAGCACAAATTAAAGAACACACGGCGACACAAACATGAAAGTATCATTTGTTTCAGTTGCTGCAGTGGTCTGCACAACGGCACAGAAATGAGAGGTTCCAGTTATTTGTGGGTTCCAACGGCCTGCCTGCGCGAGTGTGAACATTCAAGTCGCCAAATGCGCAGTGATGGTGGACAGGTCGCTGGACAGCGCGCAAAGCCGTTATTCTTTGCAGGATCCACTGCTTGTGAGCTGCTGTCAGGCTCCTTCATCCCTCCGCGTGATGAAACACCTGAACTCTCACTGTCATTCCGGTCTCGCCGCCACAGAGCAGACTTCATGACGGCGTAGGAAAAATGATCGTGCACAGAGCGCACAGCTTCGAACCGATACGTTACTGTCCATCTCTCTCAACGAACCTTCACGCACACTCATGGTTGACCTGTTGTTCTCGCATGACGGATGAGAGCTGAGCACAGAGGCACTTGACAGAAGATGCCTTGAATTGCTGTGTGGTGGTGAGAGACAAATTGAGCTGATGTCGCCGGGCAACTTTGGCTGGTACCAGGTGGCCGGACCAATCAGACGTGTTCAGCACGACTGGGAATTGAAGTCGCTGCATTTCAAAGATCTGTTTGTGTTATTGACTTCAGTTTGTGGCTCTGCGAAACCTCAGAAACCAGAGAAGTGATCAGGTAAAAGTGATATGTGGAAGCACACGTAACAGGATATAACGTGCCCGTCTGCAGGGACCTTCCTGCACGTCTTGCGGATTTGAAACATGTACTGACGCTGTGTCATATTCTGCAGTTGTCGCTGTCACTGTTTCAAAACCACAGACTGTTGTGGTAAAAGAGTGCTCCAGCACAAACTCTTGTCGCTGGACAGAACCCAGTTTCTCACCGTTGTCTGTGATGGCCCTGCCGGTTTGAGGTGCTGCTTCTTCGTCACCTGCTTCATTTGGTCTGTTTGCCGGAGCGCGGCTTCAGTCGTGGTCTCTTGTCTGAAACCGCGACCAGTTCTGCGAGTGTGAGAACGATGTTTTGTCCAAGGAGATTGTGCTTCTATATTGTTCTGTCTATTTCGGTGCTGCCACCAAAGTTTTTCACACGCGCATGCAGAGACTCGTACACTTCAAATTTGAGGTCGTAAAAAATTCATTGTTGGAGATACTCTGAGGTCCAACAGAAAAGCCTGTCTCAAAAATGAGATCTGTTTTCAGATATATTTGTGGTGCCTGCCTCACGGAGCTTGTATCAAAACGGGTTGAAGATCTGCTTTTTGAAACTTGACTAAATCTTGGGAGATACACAAAGACAAGATTGATCTGTCTGTCAAGCTGCTTTGAAATGTTGAACAAAGCTTGCATGTTGGCAATTTTTACCGTCAAATGAGCTCGAATTTGTTGGACCTTGACGAGGTACATCCGAACCGTGGATCCAAACTGCAATCACAATCACGACGGTGCGGCGGTGACGTGTGTCTTGGACTGATTGCCGTTCCCCTTTTCAACAAAAGTGAGGCTCCGAGTTGTTGCCAGGAGCAGCTCAGTGGAGATGACTGGTCTGATGTGTGTGACCATTGCACGTGTTTTTGCTGCGTCTCGAAAATGCACCAATTCAGGGCTGAACGGTGAGTAGCAATGGGGACTGCTTTGCCCGTCAGCTGTGCTGGACAAAAGAAGCACTGCCTCATTTTGGTGACTTGAATAGAATTAGCTCGTGTTAAACCCAGTCAGCACTTGGAGGCTGACATGCTGTCACTCAACAAAACAAGTTCCCTGCTGGCTTGTATTGGACAAGGAGCGGTTGAATTGTATGCCGACTGTTACAGTGACCGCAGTCAACAGGAAATGCGTTTGGTCACTGAAGGCGGTTGTGTCCAATGGAGAACTTCCTGTGAGCATTCATTGGGCGCCTGAAGCACAGACCAGTGTCGTCTGTGCTCCAGTGGATCCGAGTTGGCAGGAGTATTCGCGGCACGCGCGTGTTTGGGCCTAATTGGCGTTGCAGGAAACAGCCACCACCGCACTTTTTGCTGCATGACAAGATCTTGCAGTTGAGCACTTTGGAATTGGTGTTTCCAGAAGAAAAGCAAAAGGAAAAGTGTGCGGTGGGGATGAACGTTGACTTTGAGACGCGCGCGTGGAATTGAAGAGGGAAACAGACTATCGAGCAGCAGCGTCCGGAGTTGGCGAGGACCCCTGGTGTTGCTGCCGCTCCGACCACAGCACTCGAGCCCACTTTGAATTCCGCCAAAGCTTCCCTGGCAGTAGTTTCGTGTTCAAAGAGATTTCCGGAGCGAGATGTCTTGTTTTCGCTCTTCTTGTTGCGGACAGATGAGACAGCTGTTGTCCTGAGAACAAACGAATGCTGTCTGGGACGGGCGCAGGTTGGGGAGGTTTAGCACAGCCTTGAAATCCGTACGTGCGGTGCCCCAATTGCCAGATCGCTGGTACAGATCACCGAAGTTGGTTCTGAGATCCAATGACAAGTGAGCAAACCGTTTCTGTGTCGCCGACCTGGCAATTGGAGCTTTTCTGTCCAAAAACTTAACGAATCAAACTTCCAATTATCTGAGAACCAGCAAATAATTCATCATGTGAGCAAAATACGCACTTGACCTGAAAGCCCCCTCAATACGAGGAAAATCATCAAACACCCAGAACCAAATGGTTCCTGATGAAAAACAAAAAGCGATAAAAAGACCAAAATATTTGAATCCACTGTTTTGAATTGTTTGGCTCCAAAATTCTGAACATGTTCTACTTTGTTGTTTTGACACATTGAGCGTTTATTTTGCTCATCAAGAATTTTTTCACTGGTTCTTCGGTTTCTGAAATTGAAATTGAAAGAGAAAAGTTTTGGTGGGTGCCTTTGTCCAAAAAATGACCGACCGGAATGCCGACTGCGAGGCCCAGTGCCTGTTTTTTTCCAAACAATTCAGAACTGAATGAGGAATCATTTCAGACCAATCACAGAAAGCTGTGTGGAGCTTGTCTGCATCATCTGTGCCCTTGGTCGTATATCCATCTGTGCACTTGCTTATCTGTGCAGAAAACGTTGGTGGAAGATGAATAACAGTCTTATTCCTTCAATTTTTCCACTGGAGCTTTGTGCAAATAACATCACAGTATTTTGAAACTCTTGAAACTGTTACAAAAATGGTTTGAAATGAGTTTGACAAATTGCAAACAGTTTCAACAATGACAAATAAAACTGCCAAAATTGGTCATCTGACTTGCTGTCAGTTCCCACCGACAGGAAAAGGAACGAGAAGTCGTTCCATATCATGGACATCTAGGCCCGTTTCACCGGCTGTGAGAAGTGTGACGTGTCAAGTCTCATCTCGATCTCGAGAAACAGTGGTTTCTGGTGAAAAGAATGTCTTCCTTGTTCGTGACCGCAGCTTTGCGTGTCGGTGTTCCGGACTTCAGGGTGATTGCCAAAGTCAAGACAGGTCACAGGATTGTTCTGCGATTCCCCGCTCGTTCGATAGGCCAAGGACCGCTTTGCTCTTTCTGTACTGTGGTGCATGCAGTTTGCGGATGCAAATCTGACTTCTGTCTCCACTTTCTGTGGATGTTCCATGCGAGTCGAACAAGATTATCTGGGAAAATGTGCAGGTGTTGAGAAAACTGACTTGTCTTGTCACTGTATCCCACTGACAACCAAGACGCGGAAGACAATCCAAGTGAGCGACAGTTTCTAAGATACCATTTCGCACCTGGTGGCATAACGCGAGAAATGGAAGAACAGATGTTTTGAGAAAAATATGTATATGAAAAATATGTTTCTGAAGAACTCTCCGCAAACTTGTTCTCCCAGGTGGAAGTATACGAAGCAAATAGGCCACCGACTGTTTGAGGTGGGAGTTTTGGAGCTTGGCGTTGTGTTCCTGGGCCTGCCCAAGGGCAAGCCGATTGACAATGGGCCGGGCCTCAGCCCACCATGATCATGTTGGTGACCCATTGCTCAGGTTCCTGAGCAAGGGTCATGTTGTACTGGCCACACGGGTGCATTAAAAAGTCCTCAAAGGCAGCTAAATACAGCCACCTCAGCCAACCTTCCCACAAGAAAACCCTCCTGAGCCTAAAGAAACCAGAAAGGGCAGAAGAACTGTCTGCCGGAAGTTGGTGTGTGACTGAAGATCCCACCTTGGGGCGTGGTGAACCCGCTCCTCTGATCGCACAGCACATGCAGTGAGTCAAAAATGAGCAACCAACAGTGTCAACCTCATCAAAGGAACTGCAATAAGCTCGTGCTTTCAGGAATAAAGAATTTCATTGTAATACGTGCATGGGGAAGGGGTAAGGGCCATCCACCCCTTCACATCAGCATTTAGACATGAAATATCTTTCAACGGGCAGATATCATCTGCACTACTCATGCCTCGGTTGTGCTTTCTTTCCCAATTATTTCGAATGTATCAAGGCGAACTTGCACCCTTCTTGCATGCAGAAGCACAGGCACCGCCGCGGTTGCCGTATTTTCCGTGCAAGCCTGAAGATGCTGGCAGCGTAAAGCAACACTCATCTGGGAATTGTGACATTTGTTGGATATTTCTTGGTTCCAACCAGTTGTTGCCCGTGGCACATGAAAACATAGAACACACATTTGTTTCTGTGAAAACTTGTGAATGAAGCACTTTGACGTGCGGAACTGGCGTTGCACCTCCGTGCACGCTTTCTGAAAACCAAGGGAAATCCAGTCCAAGGGTCTGGACAGAGCGTGAACCGACTGAGTCGCGGATACTTTGCTTGCAGAGCAAGCATTGTTCTATAAAGCAGCTTGCAACTCTGTTCGGTGTCTTTTGTCTGTGCTGACTGTTCTTCTCAAAAGAAGTCTGCAAGCTTGGACACTCCAGGAACGGAATAATCAGAGACTGCGCTATCAAAAGGGCGAAGACGGACCAACGATTTTGGTCATCTTTGCGGCGAATTGTGTTCCTACCTCCCTGTTCACACTGCTTCCGAGGTCCGTGGTGACTGCATCTGTGTCGGATGGTTTTGCCTCTTGGAGCGAAAACTTTTCCATCACAGATTTAAGGAACTTGTGTGAACAGCACTGTTGAAATGTATGTGCACCATTTCACGCACAATTTGTCCACGGCGTTCCGTCACGGACACGGAACCAGTGTGAACAGCGTGTTAAGGCAGCAATTTCACCTCTTCTGCAGCTGTCAGTTGACTTCGCTGCCAAGTCTATTGTCACATTCTGCTTACTTGTACGGCTCTGTGGTTGTCCCAATCAGACTTGTTCGGCCCCACCGTCAGGTTGAGGCTGCAGGAGGGAAGCCGCGATGTGAATTCAACACGTGCTATTGACTCTAATTAACTCAGCCGATATGAGTCCTTGTCAAAATCTGGAGGGCACCTCCGAGACCGCTGAGTTCTGAGAGGTTTTTGCTCTTGCTTCAGGCGGTGTTTGGTCACATGCAGCAAAAGCAGACACGCGTCACGAAGGGCGTGGGGTTTGTGCTTTTGGTTTCTGATGGTCTGGTCTTGCGAGGCTGTGACGGATTGTCGCTGGGAGCCTCTTAGACTGACAGACTTGTGATCCAGCAAAAATTTTGTTCTTTACAAATGAGACTTGTTGCGAGAAATTATGTGCTCACGGAAACCAACGCAATGCGTAGCTTTAGCTGGCACGACGAGGGAGTGTGGTGAATCTGGCGCAGAGGTGGCCCGATGGCTGGGCGGTGGGCAGACTCAGATCTCCCTGCGCCTTCGTTGTGAAGAACAACAGCGACGATGAGCCCGCGACATGACAGCACAGCACCCGCGCGGTGATGAGAAGGAGTCAACAGGACGTTCGTTCGCTGTTGAAAAGGCGTGTTCGCCTCCGTTCCTCACATGTCAGCGGACTGTCTACTTGTTGCACATTGAAGGAAATTGTACTGAGGAGCTGTTTGTCGGTGACATACGAGTACGTGGAGCTGGAAATCTCTCATTTTCTGCACTGATGACCACGATGTCTCCTGGACATCAATGATCTCATATCGATTTGCACAGTTGCGAGTCGGTTCTCCAAGAGGCCTTCGCTTCTGCGCGTTTTTCAGGTCAACGTACCCACCTCACTGAATGGTGCTAGCACAATGAAAAGTTCCACTTACGTTGTCCATTCGGCGTGAGCAATTCTCATCCACAAGTTGTATAAAGCCATGAGGAAACAGCACAGACGTTGGGTGGAACAGGGTTGTACTCTTGACATTTGTGTTCAACACCGACCACGCCCAGATTATTGCCGTCATGAAGCTGCTTCGATTTTCGCCAACACGATGAATTAAAATGTTGCCAATTTGGGGTGTTGGTGAAAAGCGTGTGGTGTTAAAAGTTCGTTTATTTGTTTGTGTGCGTGTGTGTACGTACGTGCGTGTTGTGAAATGGCCAACTCAGACTCGGGGTCTTGGGCGGTAATGCCCAATACGAGGCTTGTTCCGAATGTCCTTTCTTTGAGTACTTGCAGTATGTCCGTCGGACGTTTTGTGAAAGTACCTTTTGGTACTTGTAGCACGGACCCTCAGGGACATTGAGAACACATGACATTGAGATCAATTTGTGTGTGACATTTCTTGTTTGTTATTTATTTCGGCGCAAGTCCTCTGCATTGGTTGCTTGCTTTCTTTTTTGTTTTTGGAGCACTCAAGCTGTTGACTGACCTCCCTTTGTCTCCCTGCCCATGTCTTTGTCAAGGCCAGCATTTTTTCACTTCCGAAATTCAGAAACCTTTCTGTCTGCAGCCCAAAATCGACTGTCCCAACAAAAACAGCTGTGTCCATTCCATTTCCACGCGCTTGGTTTTGTGAAAATTTGGTTCCAATCCGCATCCAGTGCCAGGGCGGCAAGATTTGTAATTCTTCCTCAGATCTGCATTGATGATGGGCATTGAACCAAATAGAGCGCGAAGGAAACAGTTGCAGATCGATCACGCACGTGAAATCAATTTTGAGCCATTTGCCACTGGCGTGGGCATTGCTGCAGAAACTGGTTTGAAAAACATTTGTAATGTCACTCTGCTGTTTGGGCAGAAGAAAACCTGTCATCAGAGGTGGCTTCAGCAAAGTTCTTTGGTCGCGGGGACCAGAGCAGGGTCTGGGTCAATTCAACTTGAGAAAAGAACAACGGACACAGCAGTTTTGAGGACACAAAGTTTGTCCAATGCCTGTGTTGTCAAATACAAGAACAACCGTGTGATGACAGAACACAGCACGTGAACACTGAACTCTGGCGTACGCGACTTGTGCGAAAGTGCGGAACGCAGAGCAAACAGCATAACCTCTGGATCAGGAGGACCCCGCCACGGGCTGCCTCTCGTCGGTCCAAGGTGTATGAATGAAGAAGTGTGACGGATGTCTGTCTGTTTGAAGTGATTCAACAGGGACATTCCCATGAAACCGCGAAACACCTGTGCATTCTGCATTACCCAGCTGCTGGTGCCACAAAGTACGCAGAAATGCCACATTGTGACCTCAGATTGTTGTGTGACCTCAAGGCTTCTGGGCGGGAGACCTGTACACAGTTGCAAATCATTGATGTCAGAACACGGAGTTGTCTGACAAAAAAAGCAAGAAGTCTGATGTTTACAAAAGGTGCGCACTTGGGGCTTCCTGTGCAACTTTGGGTGCCCTGCGATTTCGAGGTGACCAACATGGCAGCATCGTATGACGGCTTGACTCATTGCTGGTGGAAATAAAGAACTCAAATTCACCAACAAAAGAGCGGAACTGATGGAACCAATTCACCTTGAATGGATGGACAACTTGAAGAACTGACAAAAGAGAGCAGGACCTGTTTTCAGTTCTGAAAGCACCATTGATAAAGCATTGTCAAGCAGGAATCCATCGCAGGTTTGTGTTCAGTGTGCAGAAGTTCTGTGAGCTTTTTATCTCTTCAGTGTTGTGCTTCAAGGCGGGCACTGACCACGTTTCTCCACATCATACAAGAATTTCCTCCCTGACCCATGTGCCGGGAACGTGTCAGGAACTAACGTGAACAACAAACTTGTGGTATGATGCGAAACACCAGCGCTTGCTGTTTTGAAAGATGTGGGGCTTCTTTAGCAGTGCATCCCACTCGTGCCCACTGCGAGACTGCTCAGGACTGCCAACTCCTGGGGCTCGCCTAATCCACTGGAACATTTAATGCAGAGTCCAGCATATCAATCTCAATAATGTGGCCACCTGCGCGAAATGAGGCTCCACAAATTGATGTCGTACAAACGATGGAGCATCATGAACTATTCAGGTGGCACGCAAAGTGAAGAACCACGATTCAACATCGAAGGTGACGCTGTAACAGCGCTTCACCTGCAACATATGACTTGAACATTGCATTTCTCAGCGTGATCCAGAAGCAACTGCGACTCGAGTCAGCAAATTTCCTTCGGTTTCTCTGTTCTACTCGACTGTTGGTACAACAACACTCATGTGCCGCAATTGTTTCAACTGTCATTGCAAGATGGTGTTTGTTGCCTGTCTCAATTTGCAATTTTGGGATAGAAATGGATGGAGCGGCAATTGGTGTTTCAGTGTGACTAACAAATACGTAGGTTTGACCCTTTGCGGTTGTGTTCTCCAGGCTCCGACCCTTTATGACTGCTGTTTGCAGTGCAAAGCTGCCATCATTCAGCGCACAGGCCCCACGAGGCGGGAACCTGCTGGGTGTCGTCCTGCATGTTTTCTCCCAGGCAGAAGAATTCCACAGCAGACAAACTGCTGAAGCGCAGCCTGATTGGCCATTGTGGTGCAACTAGGGAAAAACATTTTGATCTCAGGCATTACCCTCTGTGGCTCCTTCTGTGAGCTGTCAATGCTAATTTAATATCACATCCTCTGATCAATAGGTTGGCGGAGTAGCTATGGGAATAATTGAGAAAATTGCAACTTGCTTCAGCTTTTTATTTTACCAAATGCCCCGTGACAAGAAGGCAGTAGCAATTGGAAGAAATTTCAGACGTGAACGTCGCTGTTTCGCTGAGATTGATTTGCTGCTCACCATGGGAGCAATGCATGTTGAGCGCAACAAACTTGGAATCAGAAGCGATTTGTCACACAATTTGAGGAAACTCATGCAGGCCTGAACACAAAATTGCAGGCGCATGTCACCTCAGTTCCTGCAGAAATCTGAGATTGGTTCTGTGTCTTGGGAATTGCCTCCGTCCCAAACAGGTGCAACCTGATACATTCCTTTCTCCTCACTTGTAAATGAGCAGAGTTGCGAAACAGTCTTCTCTCGCTGGTGACAACAAAACATTGATTTTCCCGACGTTCATTTGCAAGTCAAACCTTGGGGCGAATGTTGTCCCCTGGAGTCGTTGAACAGTGGCGCTGGTGATCTTTGCGATGGTGATCGCACTCACCCGCACCAGGACACACCCCATGAAGGCGTGTCAAGATTTTCCGTGCTTTCTGCTTTACAGAACATCGCGACAACGAAACACACAGAAAAGTCCCCTCCAAGCACTGTGATTGGTGACCCTGTGGGAAGTACGAACTCGGAGTTCACGAGCCACCGGTCCTTTGCGTCATAACTTGCTTCCCGTTGGATTGGAAAGCTTTCTTGATCACAATTGAGCTTTTCACGACGCAAAGTTCCTTCGTGCACGTATCGTTCTGGTGCGTGTCTGGAATTCGCTCAGCTATAAAAATCGAGCCCAGAAGCCCCGATACTTTTGTGGGAAGCTGCAGTCAGAATTGAGTGGTGTGATTGAAAATTACTCGACTTGTGAATGTTGAAAGGGACAGGTCACCGACCGCTTAGTGTCTGCGGACGGTCGTTCACCACGACGCAACAACTTGAAATTTTGCGGTTTCGTTTACTATTTTGATCTGAACTTTCAGATCCCATTTCTAGTCTCGTAAACTCTCTTTCAACGTCACCGTTGAACGAAAATGACCAGGCAGCCGTGACCCCGGCGCGGAGGAAGAGGTCATTGGCAAATCTGGTGGTGCGACTCATGCGCATGCCACACATGAACACTGAAATGTTTTACAGCTTTGGTTCTCGGAAAGAACAACTTGAGCCGTTGAGGCTCTGACAAGAATAAAAATATTTGAAGCAAAGCGACACCTAGCCCAGACCAAAGAAAAGCTGGTGTCATGCAATGTCGATTTCGTTATCACGACATCGGCGCCTTTGTGAAACGAATCGAACCTGACGGCCGCAGAACATGCACTCTCAACCTTTTCCACAATGGTGTTTTCCCAAATAATTGCTCACGACAAAAAGTAATTCCGCGGTACTTACAGTATTGGAGGCAGTGCCATTTTCAATCACATGTTCTCAGTGCTGCACCATGCCGCTGAACGTGTGTAATCCGAAAAGCTCCAATTGGAAATGAAAAATGCCCAATGATGCGTGGAGATTTTGAGCTCAATATATCTTGGTGTTGCGAGAGAGTCTCGCAAAGCTGTACCCGAACTGTATGCAGCCGGAGTCGCCCAACATGTGCAGCGAAAGGTGTGCGCCATTACGTTCTCGCAGGAAATGCTTTACGACAGGCGCACGGCAGGAATTTCCGCAAATTACAGTTCACGCTGACTTCCCGGATCCTTCCCGAGCACCTTTGCAAAGTAGGTCATCAATCCTGAGCCAGCACCAAGTGTTTGATGACATGGTTGGAGTCTCTTGCCACTTGCGTGTGCTGACCGCTGACTCCAACTGAAAGCGCCGCGGTGTCCATTTTGGAGTTGCGCAAGTTGCACTGTGAAGACGAACATCTGTGGTGCTCAACTTGTTCTCTCGCCACCAATTGGTGTTGGACGCGAGGGTCTTTGTTTGTTTCACAGCTTCGAGGTGAACTTAAAATCCAAAATGCGACGCTCCAAGAGCAGCTTTGAGCACATTTAGCATTTGCGCACAGACGCTGAGCGCTCAGCCTTTCTTAGTGTTCTGCCCAAGGAAGAAGAACAACTTGCTTGCTGCATGTCGTACAGCATCCAGACTGAGTGTGTGTTTTAGCTCTCAAGGTTGGGTTCTTGGGCCAATCACCAATCAGCCAGCCAGCCATTGTATACCGTTTCAGAAACGAAGCATTTCTACTGTTGTCCTTGCCTTTTCGTCCTCACAACAAGAATTTCCCAACAAAAGACAGACGCGTGGACAAGCTGTTTCCATTGTGGAGTGACGAGAGAGACCATGGCATTGCATTGCATTTGTGCATTTCGCCTCGCTGGCTTCTGTCCATGCGGCTTCTTTCCAGGCGCAGGAGGGCCACCTGAAGGTCTGAAGCATGTTGTGCGTTTGAAACTTTGTCCGCAGAAACAATCAACTCGCGTGGGACGAGACTTCTCAGTCAGGCGGTCGGTCCTCTGCTCGCGTGTCCCGTGCCTCACAGTTTCTCGTGTCGTCTGCAGTGTTGGGTGACGCTTTCCTCAAAGCTTGAGGCCAAAACCAAACAGACACAGTGACCGAGAATCCAGTGCGCCTGCAAATACCACAGCACTGGGACTTTCATGATGTTGTTGTTGGGGTGGTGGTGGCTGTAACAGTGGTTCGTAACGGGCTGCCTTTATGAGTGCCGGGCGCGTCAAAGCCGCCCTGCGGGTGGTTGTGTACGGCCGGCTGACATCTGCGACCCGCGAGGAACCGTGACACCAGCACTGGGTACAATGTCGTGCGCACAAGAGGCAGCAGCCTCTGATGAATGTATTGCTCTCTTCCTGGCATAAATCGTTGTCAGCGTTCTTGACAAAACTCATTTCTGTGATAATTGAAACTGCTCGGTCACTGAGGAGAGTCCCTTCCCTGCCTGTATGGGACGGAGCCATGTTTGCACCAGCGGAATCACCGCGCTGATAACAGGCATCTCTTTGTGTCCTTCAAAAGCTTCAAACCAGGCGCACCAAGACAAAGACAACCAAAGAGAGTCACGTCTCTGGAGACGAACACTGAGCCAAGAGAAAGAAACGAACACAGTTTGTTCCCTCCAGGCTCCAGGCTCTTCGTAGGCCTAAATTTGCAGCGGACTGTTGGTCTGGAGAGTTGCACTTCGCTGGGGAAACGTCTCGCCACTTGTTGTTTCAAGTCTTCAACCTCCTCGTAATTCATTTGCGACGTGAAGTAAATCGTTCGGTGTGGTCTTGTGCAAATGCGTTTGTGCAGCGATTCCTTCTGCAGCTGAAGCTGCGGCACATGCACGCGGGAAGGAAAGGACTGCTCTGGCCATTTTTCCTTTTTGTGCAGTGAGTGAGACAAACACCAGGTCCTTAAAGACAGAACCGACACTGGAACCTCTTGAAGGGGACGTAACGCTGATCACTCTTGCACCTAAACAAGTCTTTTTCAGGTCTGTTTGTCTGATTTGAACTGGGTCTCGATGGTGCGTGCGTCTCTGGAGCGCGATGCGACGATGTCACTGGTGATGACGCTCATCGATCATCGGGTCAGTTTTCCTTTCAAGGCAACGCGCGTCTGCGGCTGCGTGTGGCCGGCGACTGAGAGAGAGAGAGAGAGAGAGAGAGAGAGAGAGAGAGAGAGAGAGAGAGAGAGTGCGGTGGTTGTGTCAAAACTCCTCACTTTCAAAGGACTTGACTTTTCCTGGGCGCACTCACCACAAAGCAAAATTTTGCTGCCATCAGCGCCATCAGCGCACGGAGCTTTGTCCACCGCACGAGTCCGAACGCAGGTTTGACTCTCGGAAAAGGAAGAAAATCTCTCCAAGACAAACAGCGGTCACAGTTTGGATCTGCAGAGCAGAGTTCGTCCCAGAGTCCACATGCAAGAGAAACTTTTGTGCACGCAAACAAGCTTTCTTCTGTTTGATCGCATGGCAGAAATACTTGCAAGTGATGCTATTCCCGCTTCGTGAAGTCTGCGGGAGGTGACGACGTGTTGGGCTTTTGTCTGGATTACGTCGAAACAACAAGTCTCAATGCTCCATGTCATTGCAAATAACAAGACTACTGACAAATCACTCGTGACCTTGTACACGGCGAACAAAAGATATGCACCAAACACAGAAACCGGACAGACATTTGAAATGCAAACGTACTCACAGTATTGGAGACAATGCCATGCTGTTTAGATTATCCAGCTCGCTGACAAAAGTCCAAACATTTCACAGAACCTCGCCTCCATTGTGTGAAGCTAACATTTTATCTCATATGTAGCGACATGTGTGCAATGTCTTGCTCCTTGTTCCGTTACAAATGGAATGGGCTTTTAGTTGTGAGTGTGTAATATGATTTGGGGAAGCCATCAAACATGCAACTAATGTCGATGCTGCGTTATGGATCTCCTCCCATTGTGTAGCTTCACTGTTGATTGCAGAAAGAACATCGGGCGGCGCAACGAGCGGCGCAACGCAACCTCGACTTTGACTTGGAAACTGATTTGTTGGTTCCCAATGAAAGACAATTTTGTCCTTTGGGCACCAACAAAAATTTAAAAAACGAAACAGCCGGAAGAATCATCCCTGTCTGCCCACCGTCTGTCATGACTGTTGTGCCCCTGTACGTGTGAGTGTGTGTGTACGAGTATGTATGTGTGTGTGAAGGTTGTGCTTACGCTGGTCAGCACTCCTGAAGTTGGAAACACACTCAGCAGACGAAGGTTCATCCTCAGTGTCAAAAACCCAGACTGCACCAAATTAGATCAACGTGTGATGTGCGTGTGCATGTCGTGTTCGACTGACGTTCAGAGCGTAAGTTTGGCTCTTGACGCATCCTCCAGAAATGCCCGTTCCACGGCGGCAAGCAGCAGTTTTCCCTTTGAAAATGAAACATGCAAATGTGGTTGGCGTGTTATCTGACGGATGGCGTTTTCCTGAAACAGAACCAGATGCACTGCCGGCGAAATTCAAACATCATGACGGCTGAAAGGGCACCACTTATTGCAGAGGCCAGTCATATCGTGTAATCAAATGGCCATTGTCGGCCTCAGAGCAGGAGTTCGTCACTCACCGGATTAGATGTGGCTAGAAATTGCTTGCGGTAGCAGCCCGCAGCCAGTGGCATTGTGTCCCGTGGTTTGCTTTTTGACAAAGCAAGCAAGACGATGTGCGCACTTGTGAAACTGTGGTTCTTGATGCTCAGACACGTGGAGCCAGGAGCGCGCGATGTGAGCCCAGCCTTTTCCTCACTGAGATAACGACGACAATCAAGACGCAGGGTTGCTCACCGTGTGAGATTTGTTTTTCAAAAGGCTGGTTTTCACCTCTTCTGCATTTTAATACTTTCTGATCTTGAAAACAACACACAATTTTGCTTGACATCAGAGCAACGCCTTCTATGTCCACGAAGCTGACAAAGCTGTCACGAACAAAGAGTGTGGATTCTGTTTTTGGAGGACACAATTACAAGTAGGGAAGAGAAATGGTGAACAAGATTGATTGCCACGCAGTCACTGCGTGAGTCAGAAACAAACCGGACGCCAAACGTGCAGGACGTGGACGACGCTGCCTGGAGCCGACAATGAATTCGTCAGGTGTTGGTTCTCCTTTCGACCGGAGAAGACGACCTTTAGGTGCCAGGAACCCGCCTCGCTGCACACACCGAACCACTGCATCAACGTTGGTGTGATCTGAACACGAACACGCAGATCTGAGCAACTTTCACCAGCCATTCACACCTTTCCCTGGACGACCAGTTAAATATGGATGGGCTTGTCCTAAAAGTTGTCTGCCGAGGCAGGGACTGTTTCCATTCGGAGACCAAATTTGCAATCGATTGTAGTTGTGCTCGCATTTGAACTCGACGTGGATGATTCCTTTCATTCTTGACATTGACAATAATGCAGTCCAGACAACGAACACAACAGACCGCCAAAGCCTGCCCGTCCATGGACCGTGTCCATGCAGCCCTGTTCGTTTTTTGCTCATCACTGAACATGACACATTCCGCTTCTTTCTTGCTGACGAACGAACAAGGAACACTCAGCATCAGCTGGTGAGTGCTTTGTTCCACAGAAAACTTGGGCTGGTCTACGAATAATTCCCGTAGACACATCAAGTACAACACCGAGAGTTTGCGTTCACTGGATTTGCGATCTGTGCACCCTTGCATTGAAACGGTGACGTGCACGGCGTCTGACGGCCCGGCTGCGCCTGGTCGCTTTACTCGTGTTTTCCGTGTTTTCCGTTCAGCGCAAAGAGAACCTGACTTGATCTACACGAGGAGGATCCTCACCAGGTGAAACAGCAACGGAGACAAGCTGACCCATTCAACAAGGCTGTGGTCAGGACAACATAACTCGCCCAACGCAGTTTGAGAAGCGCATTTCGCACCACGCCAGAAAAAAGCGAATCATGATTGTTAAGTTTACAAAACTGGATGCATGTTCAGTTGAGTAGTGTAAAGCACCACTCGCACACTGGAAGAAAGGTTCATGCTCAATCACACAACTCCTTTCTCGACCACAGGTCTCGAAAAGTCATTGTGAATCCACCGTCTCGTAGCAATTCTGTCCAAACGACGTGAAAACCAACCAAGTTTGTCTGCAAAAGAGATGGTGTGAGCTCACCTGAAATTGTTATTTTGCTTGTCTTCCGTCATTGTTGAAATGTACATTATGACCATAATCCACCAATGCTGTGATTTGTGCAGTAACTTGTGTGAATGTTATCTGGCTGTTCTTTGAGCTGAACATTCAGAAGCTGATGCGCTGACGAACGGCACCCACACACACGCGCGATAAAGTTCACAGACAATTGCTTGCGTGGGGTTTTCGTCTAATTCTGGAGCGCTGAATCATTGTGTTCCAAAAATATCCCAAATCTAACTTCATTCTGGATTCGGTTTCACGTCTTGGGAAACAAGGCGTCACTTATTCGAACCACGAAATACGTGACTTCTGGTCTCACAACTCATGATCGCTCAGTGTCCAGGACGCACTTGTAGTCGCTCTTCAGAAACAACTCAGCTGATCGAAATCACCTGTTCATGCACGTGGATGTGCCAACATCAGCTGAGTAAAATTTCAAATGGTTGTGGAAATGCTTGGAAAGTTGCATCTGAACACACGCTACGGCAAAGTCCGTGCAAGCCAGCACAATGGAAACTTCATTTTATGTGTGTTGACTGTTCGTTTCAGGCCAGTTTTCAATGTTTCGAAAAAAAAACGACCACGTTTTGCGTTACCTTTCAACAAGAAAGCCGACACTTGCTTTCACGGGAAAAGGCTGAGTTTCGCAATGATAAAAACAGTCGACAAAAAAGGTGCGAGGGCCGCTCATTCCACCCGACGAAGAGCCACGTTCGTAAATCTGGTTCTCGTGCTCGTTTGTTGTTGTTGATCCAAAGATACAGTTGAAGACATGGTTCTTGTAAAGTACAAAAATGGTTCCCGTGAAATCACACAACAACAACATCCCAGAGTTGTTTGGTGAAGCACTTTGATGGAATTTCTTCTCAGAGGAAGTGAAGAAGAAGCCAAAAGTTAAGAAAGTTTGAGAGTTCCATTGACACACAGATCACGGCAACGACTGGAAATTGGCATTCAGAAGCATTTCCCTGCCATGTAAATGACCGATAATTGAGCGCCCAGACAACCGCGGACTGCTTCCAAAGTAAGCACCCCTGGATTCTTTCTGGCCTGCATGAGTCGCCTTCGCGTTCATTGACAAAGCTTCTGACGGTTCTTGCGGGAATTCTATCTGAAACATTACGTTTTCAATATTTTTATTTCCGTTCCGATTGACCTGAAAAACGGCTCCAGGAGCAAGTTTTGTCCTCTGTGGTGAAGCTGGATCTTGCGTGAAGCTGCATACGTGTCTGCTGGTTTTCCATCAAATACCTTTGCATGGTCCAAATATTTATCACGAATCCTCAACCCGACGGAAGTCTGGCCACTTCAGGGACTGAGGTTTCGCAGCTTGTGCTTGGCTGCTTTTAGCACCTAATTCTGCTGGACGGTCCCCTCGGGTGTTTCCCTGAACGGTGCGCACTGCACGACTGCTGTTTGCTCAGTTCAGGAGAAAGTATCAGAGAGGTGCGCTCAGACCGCTACTTTCCCTGATGTCAGATCCCAAGCAACACCTGGTGGAACACAACCGCTCTGCGCAAGACTCTTTGCTTCTCCAGTCAACATGCACGAATTCGCTATGACCCAGGATCGGAGGCTTGTCGCTGCCTGGGCGCCAAGGACGCAACATGCCCTTGTACCCAACTTGCTGTAAAGTCACACACGTGCACACACAGAGTTTACTCTTCAATATGTCTGGAACGAAGGAAAAGTGACGAAGACGAACACGCCATGGTGACGATTTGGGAAAATTGATCTTCTATTTGGCTGGATCCGTCTGAAATTTTTGTACACAACAAAAGCAGGGCGGCCAATGCGTGTGTGCGCATTCCGAATTGTGACCTTTTCGTCAATCAGGTCGGAAAGGACAAAGCTGTTTGGTCTTGTCAAACAGTCACTGGAAGTCCCCAACACCATCCGGAACACGAAAGCTGAAACTTTGAAGTCGTGCATGGTCCACGCCGTCTGATCAGCCTTCTCCATGTTGACTTTCTCTGAATCTGTAATTCACAACTAATTGAGGAGGCCGAAGCCCGTAATGTCACAATCAGCACTCGTCTCGGGATTGCAGATTCCAAAGACGAGAGCACGCATGTTTCCAACCTGTAATGGGACAAGGCGGTCAGGTTGGACCCAAAATTGATGTTCAAGAATCATGTGACTTTTCCTCGTTGACGAGTGACGCAGAAATCAAAAGCTCGCAGACACGTGTGGAGTAATCAAACAAAGGCAAAGCTTGGGTGCAGAACGCAGCTCCTTAAATGTCAACTCTGCAAGAAAAATTCTTGTGATACGTGTTGCCATTGAGTGCTGTCTTCTCAAGAAGAAACTGTCGCGGAAAGCAGCCATGTAAAAGCGGAAATTCATACGCACAGACAGGTGGAAAAGCTTCAGCTGGAACCACTCACGTTCTCATTGTCCCATCACAAGCAGCGGTGTGACAAGCTCTCAAAATTCAGCTGTTTGCAAAGGATTTTAAATGTTGGATATCAACGTACGTCCGCTCAGTCCAGACGAGTCGTACACGAGCAGAACAGCACGAAACTGTGAGCTAACGGCCTTGAAATGTGAGACGGCCATCCGCAGAGAGAATGTTTGTCAGTTTGACCCTCGACTACGTTTCAAGAAATGGCTTGAAAGTTGGCAGTTGCAAGAATAGACGTCACCACACAGTGGTTGGGACTGACCTGTGCGACGCCCGCTGCTCGCGTGGCGCTTTGCGGTCCGCGCGCACGTCCGACCTCCGCCGGAACTTCCCCAGAACTTTACTTCTGTTCAGCAACCTGAAAATACACAAGCTCGAGTTTTTCACACCAAATCACGAGAAACTTGTTCAATCAACATGCTGTTTTGCAGGACAGCATCACGGAACTGAACAACATCTTTGTTGGCTCGTGGTGCATGAACAATACAGCTGAAGCCAACATGCTTTCAAGTTCTTGATGAACAAAAATCGTCTTTCTTTCCTTCAAGTTAATCGCTATTGGATGAATTTCAAGACGAAGTCTAATGGAATAGACATGTCAGCCTCTTGAGAGACTTCGTTCTGGATTGAGCCGTCGAGCACTCAGGTTTTATGACGAGTCCAAGCAGAAGCCAACAGCACCGAACCAAAGGCTTTTTTTACGCCTGGAGTTCACTCGACTTACTTTCTTGTTATGGACAGCGTTTGCCACAGGTTCACGTTCTCTCTCTCTCTCTCTCTCTCTCTCTCTCTCTCTCTCTCTCTCTCAACCCTTTGTGCCTCTTCTCGCTCTCTGTTTGCTATTGCGTGCACCTCCATGTGTTCATGTTCTCGGCTGTGAGTCTTTCTTGATCGTGGTATTTGCTCAATGACTTGTTTGCCATATTCGGATGATGAATTTGACCAAAATGGGGAGGTTTTCAAAGCACCAATGCTGAGGAGGTCAAAATTGTTCAGCGAACATTCACAACACAGTTGTGCGACTCCTGTAGCCATTTTCTCCTCTGAGATTTGGTTTGGTTTGGCAAACACAAACCACACCTGAGACGTTCAATGGTAGTTTCCACTCTTTCAAGGATTGACTTTTGGATCACTTTACGACAACGTACACAAAAATCAGGTGAGAGTAAGTCTGACATGCGTGGAATAGACACAACATTGATCTGCATTGTGTTTCAAGTTGGTGTCGCATGTCGCAGTGAAAGAAATAATGGTGCCAATCAATTTGGCATTTACATACAGCTGATAAATGTTACCTTTCTATCTCCTTCCTGGATACATCGTCAGAGAAACTCAGGGGAAGCGTGAAAGTGCAAACCGCCTGGTGGACGTACGCGCGTACGCGTGGGTCCTTTTCGGCGTTCTCACTTCAACAGACACCAAAATTCTCAAGCTTGATGTTTGCAGCTTGTGAAACAAAATACCTTCCTTTTTGTGATTCTTCAATGCACATTACATGCACATAATATGGCTGAAAAGAAAAGTTAGACAGACGGTGCCTGAAAGTTTGATTGGGGTGGGATTTCAATTTCGTGCACGTAGCATGTTGTCGACATACAATTGGAGTTGGTTTGGACTTTTACGGGTATCGATGGGTAATGTCTGACATTTTTGTTTCTTATAAATCCAGCTTATTGCGCTCATCTGTCATGTGTGGTGCAAGTGAGTGATCAAAGTCAAACTTTCTTGTTTTGTTCAAAATTGCTTGCACTTCTTCAGAATGTTTTCTGGCTTGAGAGGGCAAGAATGGGCCCTTGGGCATTGTGATCATTTGAACAAATTCTACTTGCTCATTCCAGTTTCTAGTGCCAATTGTTCATACCACTCGCTCTTTTTCACACAAAGCCTCAAAATGGCACCAATGATGACAACTTCAAAAACTCTTTGGATCCATTGAGTCCACAAACCTCTCACACTGGCAACATGAGAAAACTTTGGAATGTTTTTGATGAGTTGGACCACTCCCCAAATTTTGCTCCTTGTTGCCCAAACCCCCGAAAACCTCACATGATGCTCCAGAATGTTCTGTCCAACAAGATCTAAACACCAGGATGAAAAGATTATTGTCTCCACACAAACTTTTCACACTTGTATCCAGAAAAAGCAACAAGGCATGCCAGATACCCAGTAAAAACTAAAAGCAGCACACCCACGTCAGCTGAAAGCCCCTCCAATGTGACAAAAATAAAAAAAGTAATCAAATCATCAAAACAGCTCACGTTCAGGACACAACGTAACACAGAAACCCTTGTCCAAAAATTTAGAATCTGCCACTTTGAACTTTTTCACTAAAAATGTTCTGTTTCATTCGTTTGAGACTTTGGGCATTAGATCTATTCAGGACCCAAAGCACAACAAACAGACATTGAGCCCGGCATTTGAACCACAAAGCTGACCAACATGGCTTGTGCACTTTGGATACCTAATTTTCTGGTTGCCCATGCCAGTTGCTCTGCAGCGCAACCTGAATGTGTGCCGTTCAAATCACCGACCATTGTTTACGCAGAGTCAGAGATGATAATCAGTTGAGGTGTTTCAGTTCTGTGGTGAGCATTTTACGTTTGTGGTTGAAAAGAGAAAACGTCGGTGGCTTATCTCATTGAGCTTTGATTCTTGCATCAGAGTACTCTTGGACCGAAGAATCGTGTTCTGGTGACCCTGTTGCTCGAGAAGTATGTCATTCATGGGGGACATTTCATAAAAGAAACCTCAGTTTCCAATCAGGACAAAGCTTTCCTTCTTTGTAAGGCAACATTCAAAAGAAACGCACCTCATGGACTTCAACCAAATAGGAACAAAGAATTAAAATCCTGTTTTTGCATTTCATTATCTGACTCGAATCTTGGACACCAAATGGCTCTGAGGTGTGCTGTTGAGACCTTTCAGGTCCAAGCAACAACCGTTCATGTTGGCTGAATGGTTGCAAAATCATCTGAATTGCATTTTTTCGTGCTTTGTTCACACCATCTCTTGCAGCTTGGCACGCATTCAACATTGAGCAGAAACGTTCAGTGCTGCAAATGCTGCTTTTCTTGAAATCCCACAAGGTTGTCGCCCTTGTTTCTCTAACTGCGTGTTCCTCCGAAGGCAGCAGACATGGAAAACAAGCACATTTTCTCACACAACGCCGCAAAAATCGCGTGACGTGCGAGTGTCTGAGAGAAGTGCGAGAAGCAATTGTTTCGCTGCAGGCCTCTGCACGTCAAATCAGATCAAATCGTTTCGCCAAAGGGCAAATCAAAATGAATTGCTATCCCCTGCTGAGCAAATCAGGCGGGTGGTACCCTGGAGGGAAATCCTTCTTACTCGCATTTCATTTGACACCTGTGGAGCCTCAAAGAGTTGTGATCGGCATTGTGTGAGAGTACACGATCAAAAACAACAGCCCCTTCTGGTCCGTTTTCAAGTTTGTGCCAGAAACTGTCAAAGGTTTCCTACTTGTGCCTGGGATGGCTGTGTTTTGGCCTTGGGTTCGTTTGCGAGCACGCACCTTGGCGAAATTTCAGAATTCCTCCCCGAGAGGTTTTCCCTATTTTCCATGCATCCGGAGCTCCTGGGGTCAAGAATCCTTTCATCTCGTCAGGCACGTCCCAACACAAAACTTTCTGAGGCACAGCCTGTGAAACAAAAGAACTGCTGAACCTGTATCTAAGTTTTGCTCGAACCTGGAACAAGGGGACTCTGGAGTAAAATGCGGACGCAAAAAAATAATCGGAGACGGTTGGCCAGGGCAAGATGCGTCAACACTTCGAATTTGAAGTGGAGCTTCCTGTACAGAAAACAATTGCTTCTGACATTCGCCTGTGCCTCCCAGCTGGTACAAAATAACAATTGCCCTTCGCATAACAGAGAAGTCTTGTTTCGGAACCCTGATCCATTCACAGACGCTTACGTTTACGTTTGGCGGGATAACGTCTCTGCCTTCGTAAATCCATGTCATGCTGTCAGAAATGCCAACTGAAAACGATTGTGCTGTCTTCGGAGCAGAACAAGCCGCAAGCTGTGAGACAGCAATTTGCCGTCATCCCTGAGGATGAAAGTTTAATCATTTGGTAAGTCTAAAGGTCAAGAACGGAGGCCTCGTAATTAGTCTGGCTGCTTCATGTCAGTGTGAGACAAAAATCGCTTCAAAGTAAATTGGATTCAGCGTGAAAGAGACAGAGCGGTCGCGCCGTCCGCTCGGGAGCTGGTCGTGCGTGAAGAAGCCTGAGCGCGCCGCCGCCGCCGCCGCGCTGACGACTCCGCATCACTGCGAGCGACAAGGGCATCCAACACAAGTTCTCTGACCTTGTAATGCATGCGCAATGCTGCAGTACAAGCAACGTCTAGAAAACTTGCCCTGCAGGGAACAGCTTCACAATCTTTTGGAGCGATGGAATAGCCCAAACCGGACACTCACGGACGGCCTTGTCAGAATCAACACAGTCAAAGATGTCGGACGACCAGACGAAAACAGAAGACCATCGCGCACGCAAACAAAACAAAATTCAACTTCCAATTAACAAGGGGCCTCTTGTGCCCTGCCTGCTCTTCCTGATCCCCTTGTTTTCGCTCGGAGCTCGCGGCGATCTGAGGAATTTTGGAATTGACCCTCTGTGTATTCTAGTTGCCAGATGCCTGAAGGTGCTTTTGTTCCAGTCAGCCATTGTTCCTGGAACAATTGACCAACCTCCTCAAGTCATCTATAAAGGACAGCTTCTCATTTATGTCACTCACTCCCCTTGACCAGATCCTGGTTCCGTCCCTGAACTACCACACACCCAAAACAACTGCCAGAGCAGCACCTTGACCATGGTGAAAGACATTTGGGCAAAGCACACGCACAGTGAACTGGTGTGTCCCTTTCTGTCACAAATCTCAAGTGTGCTGTGTGTTCTGTGGTCAGGTTCCTCGTGGGAAGCAAAGTGTCACTGATCTCTGCTCTGAGTTCCTATCTCGTGCAGCTTCACATTCCCGCGTTGGACTTGTTGAACAACACGTGGGATCCACCTGATTCTGCATGCGCTTCTCATTTCACAACTCGATCAGTCCTTCACCTGGGCTCATTCACCAGGATGCGCTCAGCAGTTGTGTTCCCTTCTGAATCGAATTGAAACGCCGCTTCTGTTGTGCATGAGAATTCACAACGATCTCGCCGATGAAAAGAAATGCCAGAGCTGAAGAAACGTTCACAACCAGAGAACGAATTCGCAGGAAGTAATGATCAGTAGCGTTGTTCTGTGGCAGCGGAGGGTCCAATGCATTCTCTGCGTGGCAAACGACGAAAGTCTGGCGCAACAGACATCAGACAATCCTGAAATGTCAATTATCCTGGATGTCGGACAGTTAGAGAAGCGTGTTTCTGTCCACTGCAAGAATAAGTTGTCATGGTGTTCATCAAGACATAAAAGCAGTCGAGATGGTCATCCAGTTGGAACAATTTTGAATGCACAGTGAGAAGAAACCAATTTTCAAATTGGCCGTGGTGTGAGCTACCGTTTGTACAAATGATGGCAGATCTCTTTCAATGTGAGAAGTACCACTCGCACATTGCATCCAGCAGAGGGTCAAATAGCCAGATGTTCTACAACTCTCCGATCACAAAATCAGCCGTGTGTACTCGCATTGTGCTAGAAATGGGTTATCGCTGTTCAACTTTTCCGACCGAAGATCTCAAAAAGTCATTGTGTGATTTCACAGGAACAATTTTTGTACACACAGTGTGAGAACCCTGTCAGATGCCACGGTCGTGGAAAGCAGGTTCCACAGCTTACAAAATCACTCATTTTGGCTGCAGAGCATTGAAAGTCAAAAGCCTAATCGCCTTTTGTTGATGTGGTCTACACTCTGTCGGGACACGTGAACCGTACTGCTTCTGTCAATACATTCATCTTGAAATGCCGACTGAACCGCTCGTGATTGCATGGCAGTCTGGGTGATTGCCATCCAATCTTACGCGTCGCAACATCACACAGAGTTGTTCTTGTCATGGAAGTCGAACCGATCTCGCTCAGGGTACTAATTGTACACACAGCCTCACGAAAAGCTGAAAGAGTGTGTTCCTGGGTGAGGTGTAATTTCGTGTCATTAGAACGTATGGATCAGACGCTTATCTTCCATTCAAAATTTGGCAATAGTCGCAGTTCACACAAGGGCACCATCTCTTCCTCGGCCCCTCGCTTGCTCAAAAGCAAGACTTCTCAGTCGTGTTTGTCAGACAGCACACAGACAAACAATGACTCAGGATTTTTTTGCTCACAAAACTTCTTCGTGGTCTCAAAAGATCCGTCTCATTGCGTTACGAACGCACACAAGTTTCTCGTCTGAAGACGTGGCTGTCCAGTCCTGAGCTACAACATGTGCATGTTTGAATAATATGACTGTGCAGCAGTTTTCAAGTGTGCCTCAGAGAGGCCAAACTATTTCGAGCTGCAAAGTTCAAACTCATGCCATTGTGCCCACCTGAACATCCACAGCTGTTGGACTCAGCATGTTCCACAAACTCTCGGCAAAAAAGGAGCAAAAACTTGTGCGAATTGCTGGAAGTGACTCACATGATTGTCTCGTCACGTGTCCTCAGTCTCTCTGCTTTTCTTCATCATGAACGAAAAGCACACCGTCGGGATTTTAGAAATCCACATCCTTCCTTTGTCTGACAAAACGTGAATGGCCAGCTTCTATTTGTTTCTCACCCGTGCAACTGAACATTGATGAATTTTTCCTGGGTTGAACAGGAAGGTTTTTTGCAAGCGGCTCGCGGTTTGAGAAATTGGTCCAGTGTATCCTTGCCACCACAATTGATAATCACACCAAGGAAAAAAGAAACAAATTCACTGACAAATTGTCTCTCGAGGTTCAAGTACGTCCGCGGTGATGGCGATGCCCACGTAAACGACACGCGCGTGAGGCATAATTGTGGATGTTTCTTGCACCAGGAGAGAAGGTAGTCTCCAGCTTCACCTGGATGAGAGCTGCAGCTTGCCTAATAAGCTCTTTTTCTGACGCTCCTCTTTTGGGGAAAATGCATGAATAAGTAAAGACATTCTCATGGCTTTCACAGGGAAAACACGCGTGAATGTGGTGTGAAGGTGGCCCATGTCACTGCAGCTCTGGGAGAGGACCCGGACACGGTGGGCGCCGAACCTGCGGAGACCGAACACGTGCCCCAGGATCACAACTCCACTCTCAGGTGGTTCGAAAACTGCGTTTGTCAGAGTATGTCTCAGACCTGGAGGTCAAAAAACTTTGCCAGTTTACCCAACAGACAACACGGGGCAGCTTCAAGACATTTTGAGCTTTTGCACTTTTGCTCTTGTTGCCACTCAACATAAGTCCATGTCATCTGCATACAAGCGTAACAATAGCTGTTGAGCAGTGCATGGGTGAAAGGAGATTTTGCTGATGTGAAGCAAACTCACCGCGCAAGGACGCTAGAGCTTCGAGTGCCGAGGAGAGGACCCGGAAACGAGGACTCAAGCCTGGTTCCTCTGCCTGGACTACTGAGAAGAGGCTGTTGCCTTGGCGGAGGCAGACAAGGGGCGCACACTCGCCTGTGTCCTTGCGATTGTGTCAGCACCATTGATGACAGAGCCTGTGATGCACAGCGGCGGTAGAAATGAAACCGGCGACCAAAATCCCAAGCTGCTTGCATTCACATTCCAGTGGCAGAACAAGCTCTGCTTGCCCACTTTGTTGTCCAAGTCAAACAGGAGAACCACATCTTGAACAGGAAAACTTTCCAACCAAGATGGTCTCGTTGCAGAAAGGTTCCCCGCGCATTGAAACCTGTTGCCTCAGTAAGTGACTTTGAAAACTCGACACAGAGAGTTCGGGGCCATAAAGATTACCAGGGCATATTGCCTGCATTTAGTCCTTTTCATTGCGTTCTCCATCATTCTCCGCGCAGGCAGCTTGTATCCCTGCTACTCAGCTCGACACATTGAAGGGATGAAGATTTGCCGCAGAGCTTAACAGGAGATTGCCCGGACCGACAAGGGAGATCATTTCTGTGTGCTGCAGATTTTTAGATCCGTGAAGCGAAAAAGTGAATATGCACGTGGGTCAGTCCTCAAAAACAGAACAAGCGAGCGGAGGTACACCTGAGCCTCGATACGAGCCCCAACACCGGCGCAAAAGCACTGCAACCGAAGCACACGTCGCCACACCACTGTTCCCAAACTTTCTGCGTGGTACATGTGCATTTTTGTGCAACTGGACCAGGTTCGGGACATTTGTGATTGTTTTGTGTGTCCTTTTTTGCGTTGTGCAATTCTCTGTTTGACGTCTCAACACCAGAATCTTCACACCACAGCTTCAAACATCCTTCTGGGGTTCCGAGTTTCTGTTTGTATCAGCGCTTGGCAGCTTGCGAAATCGACGACTTTTCCTCTGTCTTGACCACTGTCACCGCTCAAGGATATTCTCTCTGAAAAGGTCGAGTTGCAGGTGTGAGATGGAAAACCTAAGATGAAAAGCCCAAGCAACAAACAATAAAACTTTGAAACAGGTTGTTCACATGAGACTGGCGGCCTTTCAGGCAGGATTTCCAGGATCAGGTCAAATGAGGGAGAAAATGCCTGATGGACTCATCGGGATCATGCCATACTTGTCTTGCTCAATCAACTCATCTGCTCCTGTCTGTTGTTCTGGTGTCACTGTTGAAGTGGTGTCACACGCCCAAGCGCGGATTGTGACCTCCTGCGATCAGAGATTTCCTGCGATGTGCAGACAAGCCTCTCGAACAGCTGGAGGGAGTGGCAGACTGTTATGTACGCTCAAAACCATGTATTTTCTTCTGTAATGCATCAGTATGGTGTTAGACTTCCATACCCTGCCATTGTGTACAGGCAATAAAACTCTGTCCCTGAATAGAACCTGTCACA
>JAAUXT010071432.1_pt1 | contig 45889 bp, 16 predicted proteins | sample 7278171 | NCBI WGS metagenome assembly JAAUXT01 (sample SAMN14350112, study PRJNA611818) | marine sediment metagenome | isolation source: surface marine sediment (1.8m) | place: French Polynesia: Moorea | collected 2018-08
ACAGACAGACAGACAGACAGACAGACAGACAGACAGACAGACAGACAGACAGACAGACAGACAGACAGACAGACAGACAGACAGACAGACAGACAGACAGACAGACCTCAATCTCAGCTGGCGATCAGCCCTTGCAATGGAGTACGTTTGTTTTTGTGAGGTCAGAACGGCCCAACTTCAACTTCAAATGGAAAAGAATGAGCCTGCGTACTGCGGAGCCAAATAAATGTTGCCAGTGGCAGCACGTTGACGTTGCAGTCACTGTGCCAGGCGAAATACTCCCTCAAGTCACTTTGTCAGCCCAGAAAAGGCATCAGCATCTTCCGATGAAATACGAAACTGATGAAACAAAACATTTGCTCGAAAACCTCTTCCAGTCTCAGTGAATTTGTGGTTGAAAACACGTCCTTGTCAGCTCGACCGAAAAGAATCAAGTGTGATGTACGGGCACACTCACGAAGTCACCACTTGGTGAAAATTGCTCTGGAAGTGAACACGTCCAGTTGTGCTTCAACTCGAACCATTTGTGATGAATTTGTCTCAAAGACAACTTGGATTCACACATTTTGTTCCTTGAGCAATCCTGCGGTTCTGGCAGTCGCCAACCCAAATGACCCTGGACCTGGACAAGAACAGGTTGCAGCCTTTCGTTTGGCTGCGTTATGACACTTCCTTTTATCTTTTTCTGTCCAACTTTTCCTCATGTCTGACTCTGAAGCTCTTGGTGCTGAGCTTGAGACCGAATTTACGCATTTTGGTTTTGGTTGGTTATGGTATAGGTGATCAACAGACGACAGGAGATTGATGAATCCGAGGCACAGCCGAGGATTTCTTTCATTTTAATCTCCTTTTGTCTTTTGATTTCCTGTTGTAAGGTGTCAGGGCAACCAAAAGTGCACAAGTGTCAAACCATTTGAGTCAAAAGTGTGGATTACTTGTGCTGAATCTCCGGAACCTTGAGAACAAAGGTTACCCCTGACGACGTGCCTTACTAGACTGGCCGAACTGTGTGTAACTTTTCGACGAACTTCGAAATTAGTGTTTGAGATTTAGGGCAACAAAGAAAATTTACAAAGTTCGCAACGGCCCCACGAAAGCAAAAATACCGAGCACAAATTCCGAACGAGCATAAAACGGACTTCATTGCGTCCACAGAATTTAAGAATGTGAACTTTGTGCAACGTTCAATGCTTTCAGACTCTTTCAAAATTTCTGATGCACGCAAAGCACACCAAAAGCAGCGTGCTTGAGATACAAGTGGTGAACCAACCTCACCGCAATCGCCCAGTTGTGTCGCAACCCACTGCTCGAAGTGCTCTTTCGTGAAGAGTGCAAAATGGTTCTGACGACAGGTTCCTTTCTTGTTTTTCGCTTTGAATGGTCGGAGGGGCAAAGAACAGCTCAACCTGGCGGCAAGGTTTCGTTCCCAACTTTTTTGTTCCTTCACCTGACCGAATGTGTCAACACAGATCGGTTTGCGTCCATCATACACTTATACATACATGTCGTGGCTCTGCAAAAATTCATAGAGTTTAGGTTTTTGACTGGCAAGGGTGCATGATTTATTTCTGCCACATTTCATAGCTGGAAGCTTTGTCGCCACAAAAACAACCACAGATACAATCCTTTAAAGTTGAGCTTCAGAACTTGTATCCTGTGACAGAGGTGTTCATTGAAGATAACGAACCTTTTTACAAAACTCCCCCCACGCCTGAAATGGCCTCCTCTTCTTGTGATCAACCCGTTTGCTCACAACACTAAAAACACCACGTCGCTTCCTTTGATTTCCAAGAAGAAAATGTGTCTCTCATTTTTCATAAAGCGTGTAAGTTTGCATGCAGAGAGAGACAACGCTCACAGGCAGAAAACCTTGCGACACTTCTCAAAGCGCATGTAAGGCATGAGTCTAAGTTTGCGACCTTTCCTCGGGTCTCGAGTTATGATGGCTCAATTGCTGTGCATATGGTTCCTCTGTCAACAAGGGGAACATTCTCTCGAGAACCTTCAAAGCCTCTTTTGTCTCGGTGTCGCTGAAAAGTGATGACACCAAAAATAGTTGTGCATGTGTGCACTACCGTACCGTACGAGAGATTTCGAGACATCAGAGATCTTGTACTCGTGTAACAACGCTCCAACAATGACAAGGTCCCTTGTCAGCGAGCTCCACAACGTTTGTTCAAACGAACTTCCTCAGCTTTGTGACACAACTAAATGTTGGTTTCAGCAGACCACGTAACTTGGTTTATTTTTCAATCTCACGCAACAGTTGCAACGCTGTCGCTCAGAACGGAGAAGACGAGCAGCTGTGGGAGTTGAGCTCAGCACACTTGCAAAAGACTATTTGACAGATTTTATTTCAAAATTAGACTCTCCAACTCTTCACAAATCAACTGCTGGCCCGTGAAGTCCGTTGCTGTTGTGATTTCCACTGTCATATCTGGACGTGAATCAGCTGTAAAACAGCCTGGGTGTGATGTCGAGACTCCACATCCTGAAAACAAACCTCGAAATCAACCAACACCTGTCAAACCTTGCCATGAACAACCCACATCCGACAGGTCTTGTGCTAATCATGAGCAAACCTTCCACTCAAGGCAAGCTTTGCCAGCCACAGGCAGGTGTGTTGCACTTGACTTCAGTCAATCTCAAGCTGAAAAAGCAAGTCTGACACTGAGGGGTGGGGTCTTCTGGTTCCAGTTGCAACGAGACAACACGTAGGTTTGCATTCAGGGCAAGTTCCACAGCTCAAATTTGTTTGTCAGCAGAGTTTGATTTGGAGACCTCAACTTTGGATGTGGTGTTTGTACAGAATGGACAATGATGATTTTGCACTTCTGCAAGATGCTTTCTAAAGAGAATCCACTGGGACAACAATCTGGTTTCTTCGGAGCTCAAGTTGGAAGAAAGCACACAAGTCTGACAGAGTAATGTGTTCAGAGTCTGATCATGAGAGGTTATGAGGTGGATCACAAGCTCAAAACTTTCCTTGGGGGTCACTTCTTTGACGTCCTTTCCCCCCTTGACACGTGAACACCGCAGAGCAGCAATTTTCATTCTTGCCTTTCCTATTTTTAGATCGTTGCACTTTTCTTGAGCTGAGAAGCGTTCTGAAGTTGTGATTTAACTTCAAAATCATCAACAGTGGCAATTGGCCGGAACAGTTTGAGACGCGTTTGTGTTTAAAACTACCCCCATGGTCTTGCCAGGGACAATTTACGTGCGAAAGACAAACAGTCCTCAGGCATTTTGCAGATTCAACAAACACCATTCCACAGCAGTTCAGCCCAGATCGCGGTTGAGGTGCGCACAGGATGTGACACTCGCACCTCCACAGTGACTCTCTTTCTTTCATCCCGGGCCAGAATGGTTGTTGAACAATGTGAGTTGAGAATGTTCATGTGGTCCACTCACATGCAGCCGCGTTTGAGTTGGGAAGCAAATGACTTTCGGGCTTCCTTCATCGTGCCACATTCTTCAGGTGCAGCTGTTGGACCTGAGCGTTTTATGAAATTGAGACCAAGCGCGTTATGTTTGAGCAACTTCAAATGAACAACAGGATTTTGTCAGCGTTGCGTGCATTGTCAAATCTGAAACTTGGGTGATCAGTTCTCGTCTTCAACGACTTTTCACTGTCAAGACTTCGTTTGAAAGAAGACACAGCATTTGACTCCGAGGTTTTCTTTTGAGGTGTCGCAATGTGTAAATTGGCGTTGATGCCCAAGGCAATCTGGTGTGGTTTCTGAAAATTCAAAGGTTGTCAGCAGTTCCAAACAATTGCATGTTCACAGCAAGCAAACCGCAAACAAATTCTGCTCTGCTGCATGAATCTGATCAACGAGGACCACACAAGTTTTTATCCGTCAGAACCAAATCTTCCCGGGTTGTTCCAGATTGTGGGAAATTCTCCTTGTGTTCAGTGTGGAACAAGAATCCATTGTTCAGACAGATCCAAAGGGCACATCGTGAAAGAAACGTTTGGATTCAGTATCGAGAAACCCACCAAACATGGACCCATTCCAGTTCAGGCTTGTGTCCCTTTCAAGACAAAACCACCGATCCTTTCGCGGAAAACGGCACGTTCCGCAAACAGCTCATTCATCAATATTTGGTATTTTCAGTGCAAGTTGCCTTGATTTAGGAAGAACATTTAACATGGATTTTGTTGCTTTGGAGACGACGAAAAAGGTACTTTAAAAGAAGAGATCGAAGTGTAGCTTCAGGCCACAGCAAAACAGCTTCAGGTATCAAAGCTCAAAAGCATCTGGCTTTGTTGAACTGGCGCAGAACCCCGGAATGGGACTCCCCCTCCCACGTGGGACTCCCCCGCCCCTCCCATGTGCACAGTGTGTTCACTCGGACTCAACCATCGTGAAAGCGATGCCCAGGTTCTCAAACACCTTCAACTGTTTTCCGAGTACTTTACTCACCGCGAGGTTGAGTCAGATCGTTTTGTCATCGTGTGTGGAGTGTTTGATGTGAGTGACTGTGTGAAAATCTCACAGAAAAATGCACCACGAGAGACAGGACATTCCGCAGAACATGACACAAATGTCGCATGGACTTCTGAGTGGGAGGTGTACGCAACATCAGTTGTGTGACGCGGCCCTGAAAGATTGATTAAAAATTCATGTCACATCTCTGAAATATGTAAAGTTGAAGCAATCATTTTCACAGGCTTCTGCTCCGAAATGGCGAAACTTCTGGGTTCACTGACTCTCCTCGCGCTCCTCAACAGCTGTAAACAAATGCTTTTCTGTAATGTTCAAAACTTGCATGAGACGCAAAAAAATCCCCGTTTTTGAGACATTTGGACGAAGACAAAGAATTCCCAGCTGCAATTTCAGACAAGAACGTTGGATGTCGAGTCATCTTGTCTGTGAAGGATTACGGAGAGAACAAAAGCACGATTTGTGTGCCAGTGTGTAGCTTGAAGCTAGATGTAAATTCAGACAGAAGCTATGACCACCCAAATGGAACCCAAAACAACTGCGGAGTTTGCGAGGCTCGTTAATCTCCGGGAGAGTTGCCCAAAGGAGGTAAAACAGCGATCACAGCAAAATGGAAACCGTACTATCATTTTCTAGTTCTCTGAATACGTTTATGATTATTTAAGGGTTAAAACTGACACCAGCAAAGATATTCGCAACCCTTCATTGTCAATGCAGCTCACTGAGCTGGAGTCTTTTTTGAAACTTTTTACAGTATGTAAAGAACGTGCCATCACTATATAATTGTATTATATCTCATGGCTTTAGACGTGACCAACATATGAGAACAACTGTGCACATAGTTGGGAAGGTTTCAGTACATATTTGAAATGAATCCATAAGATAGTGTAAAAAGGAAAAAAAGCCTCCATCGGCAGAAAATACAATTTCACACATTCACATCTCAGTGCGTTTGCCCCTCTTTTTCATCGTCTGGAAAATGCATGAAAACATCTCTGGCATCAACCAGGATACGAGTCCCACTTGTTTCGGCAGCAATCAAAGCCGGATGATCCACCCTGTTTGATGCGAACAGGTCAAAGCGTGAGTTATTGACGACCTCACCTGGGAGATGCTGTCACGGTCGATTGGTGCTGGATGCTGGGGACTCGTCCCGTGTCGCCCTCCGCAGCCAGTTGATAGCTGAAGTCCGTGATTTGTCGCGCAGGTGTGATCTACCCGCCTTGAGATCCACGCTGTTAGTCCTGCTTAATCACGGTCAGCATTCAAAAACACTTGTCACAAATAGCCGTGGAAGCACTTGTCTTTCTTTGTGTCACCTCACGTTGCACCGAGTGAGTGAAGTTTGCCACTGGCTGGTGGCCACATCCACAGCAGAGCGCAACAGCAGCCAAGCCTGGGTCAAGCAGAGCCACGCTCCTGCCCCTGGACCTCCACTAACTTTCTCTCTGCTATGCACCTTTTTGAGTGTTTATTCGTTTAAGGGAATATATATGCTGCTCGCTTGTGTGGCTATGTAGGCCAGTAGCGTGTGTTTTTTCCAAAGAAGTTTGGCTTGGCAGGATGCCTCAGTCCACTGATCTGCTGTGGTATTGACTGACTTGCTGCTGGCAGGCTTCGTTTGCCACAGTACTGCGTACTTCCATACCTGTCGATAGGCGGCTGTGTGCGGTGTTCGGTTTGTGATGAAAGTTGTGAGTTTCTCCGTAAACAGAAGAGCTCTCTCGCTCAGCCTGTCTTGGCCGTTGTTGTTCCACTGACTGAAGCTTGCAGCCTTGGCGATGACGGGGTTTGTTCGGTTGCAGTCAGAGCATGGGAATTTTATTTCTGCTGGCAGCGGAAGCATGAAAACACTCAACAAGTCTTGAGCAATGTTGAAAACAATTTGACGCACCTGTTTTTGCTTGCAGAAACGGATTATTTTGTCAATGCAAAAAAATCACCTGTCTCTGAAAATTCAATACATCGTCCTGTTTCTGTGGTGCAGAAGCGATGTTGGTCGTGATATGTTGTCATATTTGTCTGCCAGTTGTTCTGCACTGTGATTTACACAACTTGGTGTGTTGTCCTGTTGCGGAAGGTTCCTGGGTTTTGTTTGAGTTTTCTGTTTTGATTGAAGTGTGATTTGGAACAGAGTGGATTGTGTCCATTTTTACACCTTAGTTGGCGTCTTTAGCGATTTGTTTCTGCTGGTCTCCACCTGGACTCACGACGCAGCCAAAGAGAAATCAAAAGGTTCAATGCGAAACGGAATGGCGAACATCTGCGGACATCTCGGGAGAACATTCTTGTGGAAAAATAGTGTTTATTGAACATGTTGCCTTTTTGAAATGATAAAATCACAACAAGGCGAGATGAACGTAAATGCCAAAATCTCCGTCAGTTGTTCTTCAAACAGGTGAAGTGATGCATGCAAAGATCTCGATGATCTGCAACAGCGAGGAATCTTTCAGTGTTGCTGCCCATTATGTTTGTACACTGGAAGGAAACACAAACACACTTCCACACTTTCCGTCAGTCACAAAATAGTTGTGTGTATCTCAAAGAAAGAAGGTACCGAATAAGGAGATCTGAGGGTGTTTCCACGATCAGTTAGATTTCTGCAAAGATTGTACGACCAGGAGGTTAGCACCAGTGTGAATGAAAACCTATGTACAAAAGGTAATGACTGTAAGAACACACTAGAACAACAAAACGCACAGACACGTCCCAATTTACATTTGTTTGGAGGTTTACGAGCGTACACAATCAAGTTATGAAGCGGCTCTGTGCGTGAATGACGCGGTGAATGTGACATTGACTTCCATGCAGTTTCGAAATTCTGACGCCCCCCTGTGTCCTCACAGTCCGGTTCATTTTCAGATCGACTGTTGAAACAAAAAGCTATCGTACACACGCCCCAGTGAGCTGGGAGCCTGATGGATGACCGATCACCGGCACAGGGCTGTGCTGCATGCATGGGACTCGCAGACTCCACATCTTGTTGAAGCCGTGAGAGAATCTTCAGTTCGTTGATGGTAGCTGTTGTACTCAAGCAAATTCACAATTCACCTGATTGTTTATCACTTGCTTTTATGTCATCGGAGTCTTCTCGATGTGATCACGAGACGTCTTCAGCAGTAACGGTGCACCTGTAGGGTTTGTCTTCCTTCAGATAAATCTGGACCAGCAGCTTGGGGCCGTCTAGTTTGCTCTCCACGTGGTCCACCTGGAGATGCTCAGGCAGAATGTACTCGCGCTTGAACTCGCGCTGTCGCACTTGCTTGCCGTACTTGCCAATCTCAGCGTCATAACCAGCGTTGATGAACAAGTGCGTTCCGTTCGACTCCACTTTGATCTCATCATCAGTGAACTCGGTGCCAATGAAAATGTCCAGTTGAAGCTTCCTCTTCCCATCGGGGTCCGTGACGATTGGAAACACGTTGGGTCCCGGCGGTTTCGGCTGTTCTCGCAGCACAAAAGGCATCTCGATCGTCAGAAGGCCGCCTTTGGAAATATCAGTGTGCAGGAGGTCGGTGTTGACCTGCTCGGGCAGTTCGATCTGCCTGACGAGCGTCTTCCTGTAGACGCGGTCCTCTTTGTCCTCGACGCCCTGCGCCGTCACAACGAGCGTCCCGTCCTCGATGCGCACGTCGACCTCCTCGGGTTTGAAGTGCTTCACGTCGAAGCACGCCTTGAGGTAGGGCGTGCCCTGGCGGTCCTCGATGAAGGCCGTGTCGACGGGCTGCTCCTCGCCCTCCTCCGCCTGTTCGTTGAACGACTTGATGAGCAGAAACTCGGACATCTCCTCCAGCTCATCCTGCAAACACAACGGCTCCTTTAGTTGCGCTGAAGTAAAGATGTTTCGAAAAGTTTGTGGCACCACGACGCTGTTTGTGGTTCCTGAACACAGGTACGAATACGCCAAGTACAGCAGTGAGCAACAATTCACTGCAACTTACCGCTTTTTGTCGTTTTGACAAGAAAAATACAATTTGTCGCGAATCTGAGAGTGTGTTTTGCTTTGAGTCCCAAAAGGGCAACTGATCCAGTCAGACAGTCAGTCACACCAAAATGTGAACTCCGACAAGGTTGGTTCACCACGCGTACGCCACCTCAGCTGCGCACGTCCACAAAAGGTATCTGGTGTGTCTGGTGAAATGTGACAGGGCGCACTGGTTTTGAAACGTATCCAAATGTGCTGCTAATGCGATGCCTCAATATGGACGATTACAAAGACATACTTTCACGTTATGACAACGCAACTCATAACCGAGGCACTTAGCACACTGTGTTTCAACAAACAAGGTCAATGGCTGAATATTGATGGGTTCAAAGGCCGGTTTTATCAACTGTTCCCAGAAGCGCTGTTTAATGGACACTGTCAAGAGCAAGTTTTGCTCAATTGACAGACAAGTTATGGTCAGCGACAAAAAGTGAAACAGAGGCATAACCAGAGACCGAGGCATAACCAGAGACCCCTTTGCACCCAATTTGTGTGTTTGAAAGAGAATTGTTCGTTGTGACTGCTATACAGTGCGGGAAATCAAAAGTTGCCGACACTGAAGTGCTTCTCCAAGTTCTCCTTTCTGAAATTGGCAGAAAATGGAGAGACCCTTGTGCCCTGTCAAACAGAATTTGACTCTTGTCAGAGCTGTCGTAGCGGCGACCTCGCATCGTACCTGCCACTCCTGCTTCCTCTTCTCGAACTCCTCGTCGGTCGGCTGCTGCGACGTGCCCGCTCCGCCCTCTGTCTTGTACTTGATGTCGGCGCTTTTGCCCAACTTGTTCTTGGTTGCTGACAAGATCTTCCGAAAGACAGCCTGGAAACAGAAAACATGACGGCTCAATTTATGTGGACGTTTCCAGATTTGGGGAGAATCATCTGGTTCTGCTCTTCACAACCCACATAAAATGAAAGGACTTTTGTCGGAGTTGGTGTGGATCAGGGTGAGTGGAGACGTTTGTCTGTGCTCGTGCTTTTTGTGGTTCTACTGAATCAGTTGGGATTGAGAGGAACACCAAAAGCATTTTGGACACGGGCGGCGTGGCACAGAAATGTCCACCCACGGGTGCACTTGGGCTTCCTGCCTTACACAGGACATTTTGACTTTCCACCCCAAGGATCGAAGTGTGGTGAGAGACGTCAACAATGAGGTTGAATATACCCACTTATTGCGCTGAAGCTGTGCAACACAACAGAAAAATACGCTTGAAAAGCGTCGCTAATGTACTTCTCATGTTGCTTGATGCACGATTGCTCCATCGCAGGTTTGTGCCGCAGGTCGCACTTCTTCGCAGAAACAAACACGAAGGGCTATTTATGTTTTGGCTACGATCTGTTTGTTTGAGGTCCGAGTGTTAACACACTTGACATCAGCCGCTTCTATCACCTGGAAAACAACTGACGGGTGGATTCACCTTCACACGCAGCGCGGGGGTCGAACACAGAGCTGCTTTCAGTGACCTGCGTTTCACTTCAGTCGTTTCGTCTCGTCCAGAGACTCTGACCTACGCAAAGCGATTCCCGCCGAAGCAATTTCACGGCATGGCTGCGAGAGGCTGTGCGCAGTGAAAGTTCAGGCTCTTGTCATCTGATGGTCACAAAGTCACAGGAAACTCAGGAAAATATGTCCCATTTTTGGAGTTCGTCACTCACAAGTTCAGGAACAGTATATTTCAATGCTCAACACTTGGTTTATGATACGTATCAGGAGAAACCTGCAGTGCTCGTATCTGGTGCCCAGACCCGGCGCGAAGGGCACAAGTTTATCCGGACTGAAGATTGTTGAAGAGACGCAACGTGAGGCGTGATCGAAAATTCTTACGGATCCGTTCTCTGTGCGTTGCTGCGCACCAGGCATTTCAGAGTGATGTTTTTGGGGCGAGCTGCATTAACCGTGGAAGGAGAAGGTATTTCATTACAAGAGCTGAAATAATTGAATTAATGTACTGATTGGCAGCAAACTTGATGAATCACTGCAGAAACACGACGAAACAAACCCTTCATCTTGAGACCCTCAGCAGGAGTCTCTTCTCGGTGGTCATGACGTGATGCGTTGTTTTGCTGAATTCAACCAGAGACACGAGATATTTCTGACATCTTTCTTTCTTGTTTGTTGAAAACGTAAAACATTTTCTTCACACCGAAGTGGCTGTTTGTCAGGTTCGCCAAACGTGAAAGTACCGGATGCTCTGGGGCAACATCTCCTGTGGCGGAATGTGCCGAGCAGGTGAATCTCTCGCAATCATCCGACAAAAACAAAACTCGACCCAAGATTAATGATCTCGGATCTTCTTGCCAGTTGCAAAAATTGCGAGGTTATTGGATACACACGAGCAAAGTGTTGTTGTGAAGAAAATTCCAGAGTTGCGTCGCTGACTCAGTTGTGGGCAAAGGTGTGGCTCCCTGCTTTTCATATTTGCGAGTATGAGGTGTCAGTTTCGCCTTCAAACACTTCCAAACCCTCGTATAAACTGAGGTGGTTCTCAGTGCTTTGGAATGCGGCGAGCAATCGTGTTTTCCCGGCAATCAACCGAAAACACACCAGATCAATCGGAGAAGTTTTTGCGAAACCGCAATACAGTTGTCACTCGATGGGAACGTGCCTCATTAAACCTGGTGGATTTGCTCTGACAGACCCCAATAAATAAATCAATGCTTTTCCTACCAGGCTCCCTGTTTGGACAGCCAGGTCCCTGCTGAAAGTGATAAATCAAAGTCAATGTGGCTGGCATTGACAGAGGCCTCACTTTCCTCGTTAAATGTCATTTCCGCACAAAAAGTAAAGACCATTTATTTCGAGAGTGATTGATAGAGAGACGGATTGGTAAACAGCTCTCTTACCTTTGTCACAGTTAGGATGAAGTATCGCGTCTTTATGACAGATCACAATTTCACCACATCTCTTTTTTTGTTGATTTCTCTTGGAAAGAGCCAAGGTTGGTGAGGTGAACCTCATGGCGGTTACAGCTGCGGTGCCACCCAACAACAGGCGTGCGCTTCTGCGGAAATCTTCGCGACAGGTTCTCTTGATCAAGGACCAAGACAACATCTCAGTCTGGTTCCTGTCAACACAAGTTTGCAGCTGTGAGAATTTGTTGTGGAAGAAGTGACCGCAGTCTCTTCGTCTTGTTGAGCTCCTCTTGTGTCCAAATTACGTCTGTGACAAGTGGGACGTGCCGTGGGTGGGAAGGTGCTCCGAGACGTGAGTCCCGCACCGAATTATCCTCTCGCCGTCTCCTACTCGGCTTGTTGAGGTGCTACACCAGTCTGCAGGTGTAAATGAAGGAGGTAAATCAAGCCTAAGCCGTTTAGGCGAAAATTAAATCGGATGAGAAGTTGCAAATGAGCGGAACTTTCGCAAGTTCAGCCATTTGTATGGCAGGTGGTCTGAAGTAAACACGCAAAAAGTTGAATCGCTGGTGTCTGGGTGTCTGCGACCTCAAGAAGGCAAGGACGAAAGATGCAGACGAATTTCTGGAAAGCAGCCATACCTTTGTGCGCGAAAGCTAAACCTTATCTCGAAGAAACATCTGGGTCTTGGTGGGACAATGCGACACAATGTGAGATCCGCACACAAAGCTCTTTGAAATCAGCCAGAGAACAAGATGGAGTGGAAAGAACTGAGATTTTTTTTCATCACTGCGCGATCAACATCAAATCCCCAAGGACCCCAAAAGACATCCATTGTTCTCTGTACCAAACTTTTGTAATTTTAACTTTTGGAAGAATAACGAGAGTTCTGTTCTAAATCACAGCAGAATGGAACTTATCACATCGAGAACAGGGAAGCTGGTAATACCGTGTGTCATGGCAGATTTCGCTGTCTGGATAATGGAATCCTCGCTGAGAATTACCGGGCGGTGTCCGTTGTTTCGTCAGCCAAATAGACTTTCCTTTGTTGCCCCGTCGGCGCAGCTTTTTGTGCCACAATATGAACTCATGTATCAACTGCCGACTGAACAATAAAAAAAGGAGGTTTCATTTTGATTGCAAAAGTTCTCCGAGAAGGTTTGTCGGCTTCGCAGTTGAACGCCGGGCTGCAAACCAAGTTTGCGACGCCAAACTGCCAAGCATGAGGGCTCTGAATCTGACGCAAAGACTCTTTTCTTGGGACTTCAGATGGAACCCAAAACACATTCCGGGAGAAAATCTGGTCATTTCACCCTCTTCAAACGTCCACATTTGGTTTGACAAAAATGTCGTTGGATACGTTCCTTGACAGCTTGGAACCTTGCATGGGACCACAACCACAAAACAATTGAAGATGCCTTGACAAGCCCAGGCCACTCTCGGTGCTGTTTTGTGACAACAGACAGGTTGAAACCACTTCTCGCCGGAGCGCCTGCAGTTGGAAAGACCATGGGGACTCATTTATGGCCGCTGTGGTGTTTTCGGTTCTGGGGTCTCTGGACAAGTTTGATGGACATCTGTTTTTCTGCACGCGATTCATACGGGAACAATGACAAGGAAGAAGGAAAATCTTTGCCCTTTCTTGTGCTTTATGATGGAGACACTGGCCCTTCGTGCTGGTTCCATGATTCTATTTTCAGCCCGGGTGACTTTCCATTACGAGGTAGAAGCAGAAGTAAATCAAAAGACCCGTTAAGATTTCCAGCTGTCGACCTCGATGGTCTTTCTGTTGATGCCTGCACAGTCCGAAGCTGGAACATTGGCGCGCACTGGATTTATGAGTCTGCGCAAATGGGTTCTCCGTCTCCGATTCTTTTGGAAAAAATGGGTTTCATAGTCCAGCAAAAAACAACGTCAAGGGGCAAAAACACTTTTGCAGGTTCACATGCAAATACTCGGTGGGCTGTTTTGAAGCTTCTGGCCGAAAGATCAATGCAGCGGGAGGCAATTTTGCCAACATTTGTGCCCTGTCCAGTTGTACACAGAACAATGTGCTGGGTGGTACGAGAAGGAAGAAAAAGGCCATTGCTGATTTTTGTCATGCACAGCTTCCGCCCCCAAACCACCGGCATTTCCCGCAATGGACATCAAAAGGAAATGGTTCTTTGTTGTCGCTGACAGCGTTTGAAAGGCAAGCTGAATATATGAATAACATAATCCCTTGCTTGAAGCCCTCATCAGGTCCAATTGGAAGGTCAGGGAAAGTTGCATCTTCATCACAAAAGTTGAGCTGGACATCCCCTCTGTACGCTATGTTCGTGGGCAAACCAACTTTGTCGTCCTCCATGTGAATAAAACTTTCAAATTGAATTTCTGAGACGATACCGAATGGGGGTTGCATAGCAACGCACAAATCCTTCCGGACTCTTTCACAAATCGTTGCAAAGCGCCTGTGAGAGGAGGAGCGCAGAAGCCTCAATAATGCATCAGAAAACAGCAGGGTCGTCTTTTCTTGTTGGGAACAGAGCAGAAAATCGACGACAAAAGGGCATCAGAAAGTCTGTTGAAGCACCCAGTCAATTTCCATTGGCGCTGTCCACTTCCTGCGCCGAATGAGAAGGGAAACGAAGCTGCAAATCAGTCCGGGTGAACCGCGCTCTTCATTCCGCATTGTCCGACGGAAGGCACAAACTTTGATGAAAGTTCTGCGGAAAATTCCCTCTCATTGTGGCAACATCAGTTCTCCGGTGAAGGAAGTTCCGCGCATTTGCTCCAAGAAATTAAGCAAGAAGTAGGTCACAAACCAGGGTCGGAACATTCAGCCTGACATCAACACAGACCCACAACAATAACGCGCGCCCTGAGAGCACGTTTACTGTCACTTGCGGAGCAATATTGTGCTATTGTCCACAAACCCGCCGAGTCCATTTTGACAATAAAGTTCCAGATTGAATGGGGTTGTACTCAAACAGATTGACTCCATAAAAACCCATTTGCTCAGAACTTTGTAAATGACTGTTTCACCAGGGTTTATGATGACAGCGGGAGATTGGACAGCTGCTTTAGGCTTCTTGTGTCGCGTTTCATTTCCCAATGAGTCTAATCTGGAGCTGTGTGAGCGGGATCGTCTGTGCGCAGGACAGCGGCCACTTGGGAAACACAGAGACCCGCAGAGGCTCTGACGTTTCGCGGCGTGCGGGGGGAGGGCTCCTGACAATGAAGAAAATGGAGCCTTGTTGCCCCACTGACGGGAAGATTGTTCATTACTGGTGAATTAGTGGCTTCTACTCTTTGCTGCTCTGTTCTTATCAAGCAGCAATTGCCTGTCGCAAGTCTGCAAACAATATCCTGTGCTTCTCCCACACGTAACGCACAACCGAAACCGCCCTTCGTGTTTCGACAGATGAATTGCGAGCCGAGTGACGCTGAATTGATTCAGAAGGCTCCATTTGCAAAATTGCGGAAATCATGGCAATAAAAGCGCGGTCGAAATTTGCATAGCGGCTCATCACGCAGCAGCCACTTCGCCATCATCGTCGACGACGACAACCGCGCAGAATCCTGCCGCCTCCGCGTCGACGCGACGAAATTTATTGGTTTCGACAGGGCTTAAAATTGGCCACATTGTTTCTCGCAAAATAATGAGGATCTGCTGTGCTTTGCAAAACAATTCTGCGCAGAACAAACCTGGGAACAACGACTTGACTGAGTGCAGACAGGTTGTGCACTCACGGAACATTAGCGCAGATTAATTCTGAGCTGTTGTCATCGGAGAAAAGATTTTCAGATTACCTGATCTTTGTCAGCTGAGAAAACAGCAGTCAGGTGAACGTCGAGAGGAAGTTTTGTTCCGGGTGCTGCTGGCACTGATGAAATCCACGTAAAGTCAATATTTGTGTTACCCGTCAGGCATTCGTGAGGAGAACAGTTCAATTTCTTCAGACATGTGATCCGTTCTCCTTCCGCGGTTAGTGCCGCACAGCAGACGGGGTCGCGGTGGCTTCGCTTCCTTCGCCGCCCATTGACGGCCGCTGGGAATCGTTGTGAATCCGGAATCGCTGAGAACAGCCAGAGGTGGCTCTTTTAGTAATGGACGTGGAAGCAAAATGAGAAACAGAGCAGACAAAACGGGGACGTTGATCATCTCGTCTCCAGGTTTTTGAGCACAAGTTTTCACCTGCGGTTTTCTTCTTGACGTCAACGTCACGTGGAAACGGGACACAAAATCGTCCACATCTCGAAGTTGTTGCTTCAATCTGGCAAGAAGGTCAGAAGTACTGAACACAATGGCTCCTGTTTTCTGCCAATCTGGATGGGGCTCGTGAACATGGCGTGAACAATGGGGAACGTCAGCAGCAACCCAACACCGAACTCTGGGTGTGAACTTGTTCCTCCTGTTACTCGTAGGTCCCTGAATTGAGACCGAGACAGGATGAGTGTTGGAGCGCAGACCCCGCTCTGTGCCTCGTCAGGGGCCTTCGTCCTGACGAGCTGAAGCAGTTCAGAATGAACTCCATGATCTGCATTTACACTTCCAAAATTGAAACAAATTGGGTTTACAGAAAGCTGACTAACGCGGTTTGCTTCAATTTATATTCATGCAGGAGGCATCGTGTCCCAAATGGGGAAGTTCTCAAGTGAAACATTAAAACCCCATTAATCTTGATGCAGTTGCAGTCCTCAGGCGCGTTCATTTTGTTTGCGCAGCTTGAAACGACAGGGGTTGGTTCCCTCAGAGTCTGTTTCGGTGGCCCGAGCCGGGACCTCGGTCTCGCGTTTCCAATCATCATCTCCCAGAACCGCCGCCGCCCGGCGTTTGGATTTCACACGGTGGTGGGCGTCGGAAAAAAGTAACTTTCAGGCAAAATTGTAATTGATTTTGTTCTCAAAATCCCCCTACTGGCCCCATAACTCTTATTTGGCTGACGGTTTTGCAGTCTCCAAGCCTGTGTAGTGTGCGTGCAATTCATTGTGAAAATGGATTGCTTGAAAGGTGCTGTCATATTTCATTTTTGACAAAGCGGGCTCTCCTCTTTAATTTCACAAAGTGCAACTCCTGTTCCTGGAGACCAGCAGCCCCTCGGGGAAATTATTTATTTCTCTGCAAACGCAAGCGAAGAAGACACTTGTCGATGGAGGCACAAGCACCAAGAGCACTGAACAACCTTCACAATTGAAAAGTCTCTGTGTCGTGCATTGAACCCATCAAGCTGCAAAGTCTTTCTTTCTCTGGAATCCAAGTACGTGGTGTTGTTCCCTCAAAAGTGACGCTGCAGAAGTAGTTTGGATCACAAAAGAAACATCATCGATCAGTGCACAACGAAGGAAGGTAAGTTTCACTCCCCCTCGGGCTGCAAGCACTGTACGCTGTGACATTCAAGCTCCCACAAAACAACAAGAACCCCAGAACACATTTTGTTCGTTTTCTCTCACATTTCGTCAGGAAGTTCTGACCAACCAAAAAGAATGGACCGAAGACTTGGGAGATTGAACTGGCCTCTCGTGAAGTCAAAGAGCCTGCTCTACCCACATTGCGAGCGAAAATCTGCTTTGTGTTCAAAGTGGTTGTGGACAGAGCCTAGAGAGCAATAGGAGCCCACACTTGGTTCTCTAAGTGGGCATTTAGACACTGCCTGTGACCTACAGATTGCTTGGACTTGTGTTTTGGGTTCACCGTTGCTTTCTTCTACACTTGCTCGGCATCCTGAAGATGCAGCAATGGCAAAACAGCGAGAACCAGCAGAACCTTCGAGTTTCAGCACTTCTCTCGAGACGAGATGAGGACTGTTCTTCAGTGGCCTCTGCAGGGTTTCAGCTGCCTTGCATTTCTGTACCTTTCATCTTGCGACTCCACTGTCTTGCGCAGCCAACCCACTCATGTGCCAGACTTTTGTGCGAGAATCTCTCAACTGGGGACAAAAGAAGGCGACAGAGAGCCTGTGTAAATATCTGTGTTCTTATCAGGTGAAGCAAATGTGGGCGTTTATCACAGGGAGACATGATGTAATGTGGCTTCACGAGCACGTTCCGTCCCTAAATGAGGCCCGTCCTTTCTCAGCTGCTCACAGCCAAACCGCTCAACACTTCTCAAATTCTGCAAATCTGGGTGCGAGCTTTGTCAACAGCCAGTGGTTCTGCGTTTCCCATGGTTTTGTCTGGAAGAAAGCTCGAGCCAACAACGTAGAAACAAGACAGTGTTGGAGATTTTATGCACTTGTCTCTTTGCACACATTGCACACCCAGGGCGATCCGGGAGCTGAAGTCAAATCTGTTGCCAACTTTGTTGTTGGCGTCTGAACAACGGAGTCATCTTCACTTCAGACATAACGCACCGAAGTCGCCAGGACTGAAGAGACCAGATAAAACACCAACCATTTCTCTCCTGTTTTCTTGGTGCAGCTCTGGTGGTTGTGAGGTCAATTCGAGCTCTGTCTGGACGAATCTTTGAAGGTTCCGTTCGACCGGCGCACTTGAACGGGGCACCGACGTGGAGCTGTTAATGACCCATTTGTGTTTTCTGAGCCCATAAATCCCTTCTCCCAATTCGCACGACGATCAATATGAAGGCTATAAGGCCGAAATCAGAACATTTTCTCGTTATGGAAATATTGACGTGCAGCTGCAACTCACTGATTGACCCAAATTCACATCAACGGCCTGTTGGATGTGTCGTTGGCACTGCACAACACAGCGCTCCGGGGTCCGGGGCTGCAGATGATGATTCTCGCCACGTGTGGGCCTTGCAATATGCATTCAGTTTGTGAATGGAAATGCGACTTTTATGCTGGTTGGTAATTGTCCGTCCTCGCGTCTGCTGTTTGGTGCACGGAGATAGGCGTTTTGGTAACATGTGTTTGACTCATTACAACTTACCAGAGACTCAGGAGAGCTGGTGAAGACAATTCTTCTTTTCAAACACAGACATGCAATTGGTCATAACTCATTTACATGCACGACAGCAAGTCAATAGCAAATACAGTCTGTCCACAGCAATGGATGTTTTCGCCGTCTGATATGGGTCTGTGTTCGCCTGTGTGGAGATATGTTATCGTTTTGTCGTTCGCCCTGGAGGAGCAATCGTGGTTCACCTTGATATCAGCTATCAAACCCTCGTTTGGCAAACCGATCGCATTAGATGCCGGTTCGACGGTCCAGGCACCGGGCAACCAGACGAATAATGAAGGATTTACAGGCGTCTGATCAATGGTGTGGTTTCCCATCCCAAGTCTTACGCAGTGCCGCAAATCAACCATAACTGAAACTTAGTCATCCCCTCAAATCCAACAGACAACTCCATGGGTGTTACACTGAATTCCGCAAGTGTTGGATGAATTCCAAGTGTTTGCAATGATGGGCGATGTGCAGTCAACAAAGAAGCAGCAATCTACGTACCATTTTGCCTTCGTTCCCCTTATTTTGTTGAACCATCCGTATTCAGGGACGTGCGTTGTGCTACAAGTCGTGGTGCACGCAATCGCGTTGCGTCGTCAGCTCGCCATGGTGGGGACTTCAGTGAAGCGTGCCTCTGCACACAGCACAGTCGGTCCATGTGCTGTAGCGGTGAATCATTGACTGGGGGCGCTCGGACTGGCGGAGCTGTGCAGGAGCAGCTCCCTCGCTCCACCTGCAGCTGGTTCAATAGTTGCCGATATGCAGCAGCCAGCAGCTGGCACCGCACTCGGTCCATTAAAACTGGAGCTCGCTCCCGACTGCGGGTCCATTCAGTCACCGAGCCGCCTCTTGCGCCGTTGTACCGGCCAAGTGCTATTGATGAAATGGCAAGCGCCAGGCGTCTTTTCTCTTTTTGATGCGCATGGATCTGCATTCGTGCACTCAGTGAATTTCCTCACAGCCTTCCTTGAAATTCACAGCCAAAAAACTTGCTGAAGTTGATGGGAGAGTCAGACGCATTACGTTATCCGAAAACATTGATCTGTCCTCGTCTTAAGATAAGGCACAGGAAGTGTCGAGCCTGAGGCCGGTGGAGCGCCACTCCAGGTTTTCGCTGTGCAGCTGTGACGACACATCTCTGTGCGATCAGCGCAGCACACTTGGGGCTCGCAAACTCACGCTCTCGTTCCCCGCCCCTCGATCAGTGTTTCCCGCCTCCGCGGTCCGTCCGCGCTCCCGCTTCCGGTCTGACCCTCGCCCCAAACACTCGCCTCCCGCACGAGTGGCGCGCAAAACTGACTGAGCAACGTTTTGTCAGCATACAACCGGAACAGTTGAAACCAACAGCTGTCATTTGCAAGCTTGTTGCCAGAAAATGGAAACTATGCGCTGGCTGCGTTGGAAACAACACGACCTTGTGTGGCTGACCTGCGGAAAGTCCTGCTCTCGTTATCTCGCACGTTCGAACAAGTACTGTCCTTGTTTGCCAATTGTATTCTCTCCGAAACACAGGATCAGAAAAAAAGCAAAAGCAACCCACATGAAACCCCAGAAAAGAACCGACTCACTCGCCCTTGTTCAGCTTGACAAATGTCAAAGTCGTCATCTTGCTGGCAACGACAAAAACCTGAAAGACCGAGACTTGCGCTCACTTCCTCGAAGCATCAATGTGAGTTGATATTTATTGCTTTATGGACTGCATGTCCTCAAAAACAAACGTTATCTTGCCAAATATGGCTGCTTTGATAACTTACTTTTGGCGCATTTTGGGAAGCAAAGGTCGGATTTGGCTTTCAAAAGAAATTTTCAAAAGACACCTATCCACACAGGCAGTTCTGTTTGTTACATCCCCGGAAAGGCAATGTTCGTAAACAGGATCATGACCCGGTGACTCCTGCCTGATAATCCAAGGAATGCCAAATATGGTTCTGCAAACAGTGTGCGACGTGGGCGTCCTACACTCGTACATTTACGGAACCAAACAAGTGCGCGCTGGATTTGTGTGGAACACAGTCACGGCTTCACCCGTGTTCTCGTGAAGTAAGGGTTCCGGAACTCATGTTGATTGCGAGTGTGGCAGAATGCTTCTGAGATTTTTCTGGATCACAAAACAAGCTCAAGACTTAGTCAAGAGCAAGTTCTGTGATCTAGAAAAATCAAGGAAAAGTTCTGGGATCGCACACAAGCTATCAGCATGTTCCGGAACCCACTTCTTGTACAGAATGATGTGGCACAAGTTCAAGCATGTTTGTCAGTGAGAGTTCACAGAATGCTCCAATAAACGAAAAACAATGAAGTCTTGATTTCGGTTGTCCACGTTGAGAAGTAGGTACCCCACGCTTGCGAACGGACCAGGTGGAAGTCAACATTCCCACTGGAACTTTAAAAATGCATCACCCAGGCGCTGGCGCACATCCTTCTCATGAGCTTCCAGGTCATTTGCTGCAGAGCAAGGGAAGCTGCAGTTTCTCAGATCCAACTTCAAATTTTCGTCAGAAGAGCAAGACTTGCGTGGAAGGTCCTTGCGAAGAAGCGTCGTGTGCGATGGTGTCGAATACTGAGCAGAAGCTGCAGGACATAGAACCAAATCAATTTGTGAAGGAAGAAACAAAGGTTCGTGCCTCGGCTGTGCTCTCACGGACCGGCGATTTGAGTCATCATGCGCAAAAACCTTCCGAACAAAGAACAAAGGAAACTTGGTGACTCTGGTTGATCCATCACTGTCGTGCCCTGGCGGACGTCTGACTAACAAATACGGAAAATACTCCCATCTTTGGCGTGACTCACAGGTTTGTTTCAAGAGGAGACCTAACTCTTGGCGCCGCCAAATCGCCCTGCCAACAGAACCAGGTGGTTTGGGTTTCAGAGGAAGACCGAGGCAGTGATTGTTTTGTTCGGCGCACGAAAGAAACGAGTTTTGCATTCAGTTCACAGCGATTGCGTTGCGTTACAGCGTGTCAATCGCTCAATCATGAAGAATCTTACAACTCGGCTTTCCTTCACTCTATTCGCTGAAATGCAGAACCTGCCAAGCAATAAAAGACGCTGCGAGGGATAAAATATTCAGACGTGGAGCGGGTCACGAAAACTTGCTGCAATTACTCGGGAATTTTATGGCTTCTGAGCAATGATTAGAAATCCTGGAACAGAAATCCATATTCGCCCCCGACGGTTCTGCCTTATCAAACTCTGACGGGGTGTTTACACCAAGGTTCGGCTGGGTGGAGACGCAGAGCTACGCTGGGGTAATTTGTGAGTTGACGTGACAAACCATTAGCTCCAACTCCGTCATTTTACCCAGGGAACTTGGAATAATCGAGACTTGCAATTTGCGGCGCGAGGAAAGTGGCACCTTCTCAGCTGATTGGTTTCTGTATTTGCTTCCTCGCTCTGTCAGGCAAATTATTCTGCTGTCTGGGTCCAGCTTGAGTGATCGTTCACTTCCAAGTTTGCACGGGTGTTGAGCCCGACGTGAGCGCGCTCCTCCAGAAACCGTCTCCTTCCAGCAGAGCACGGAGGACCTCGTTTCGGCCCCAATGACCGTCAGGATAACTTGCACAAGAATCGGAAGGTAAAACATTTGCATCACGCGTTATCAGCGTTGGGGAAACGCAGAAACCGAAGGAACAAAGAAAACAAAAAAGTTTGCATTCTCTTCTCGACTTGAACTTCGCCGTCAAAATGCCTTTCTTTCGTGACGCCGCAGTGTTCCCGCTCCAACATTTGCCGATGGACAAAGGTGATCTACAACCAATATCCTCACTACGATATCAAGCCATAAAGCCAGGAGGCTTTGTGCTGCGAATATCAATGGCAGCATTACATCTTACGGCCGACCCGTCCCCTCCGCACGCAATAAATGTGAAACGAATTTTCTTGGGCAGGTTTGTGGACACCTTTCCTCGGCTGCAGTGCAGAATATGGGCGCAATGAAATTGCCAATCTCTTCGCGCAGTGCAGATGCAGAGAATGTTTAGTGACGAACTTTCATCCACTCGGACATCTTGTCAACAAACGCAACTTTCCGACGGTGTGCAAATCCAATCTCCAGATCGAGATCGAGATCGTTCTCAAGCTTGTGTGCAAAAACGTATGACACCGTTCTGGATCTTCGAAAATTGATCTCTGTCTGGAAATTTTCACAGGTCTGTTTGTTTCGGGTCTGTGTGAGTTGAGGTCGAACTCCATCTGTGTCCATAACTGCAGTGGAATCGGTGCAGCCTGCCTTGTGCAGGCCGATATCATTTCCATTTTAATTGAACACGCACAAACACGATTAGGGACAAATTTATGGTTTGACATTTTTTATTGTGAAAGCTGCGCTCCCAGGGAAGAGTCTGTGGAGGTGTTGCTTCCATCCGCGCGGAAACATCCGTCAAAGCCGAGAACGCGCCTGAATACAAATGCGCTCCCCAGCGGAATGACCGAAAGGGAAAGCAATTCTTCTCGGAACAAGATCTACTGACTGCGATAGTGATTTTAGATCCAAAGTTGTGCAGCTAAGTGGCTATTTCTGGCTGCGAAACAACATGAGGCGAACTGCAGTTTGCGCCCTGCCAGGTTTCAGCCCACACAGGGTCTCTCCTGTTCCTTGTTCCACGGAGGTTTGGGCTCTTGTCTTCTCAAAAAGAACAAACTGATGAAAATCCCTATTTCTTGAGAACGAGCTCGACGGCGGAGCTTTGTCGAATTGTACTCGCACAGTTGCAGGTCATCTGGAGCTGTCAGGTTCCACACGCATTTTGTTTGATAAATGGAGCTGAATCCATCAGCCGGATTTCTCCACGGAAAATCTGTCAACAGCGCTTGAAAGCGTGCCCGTGCAGGGCTCACAGAAAACAGGTCCATTCATCATTTCTGTTCGGTGAGGAAATCCTTTTGATAATCCGACATTCACAAGTTTGGAAGAAAGCGACACTGTGGTATCCTCTTCCCCCACACGAGCGTCTGCTTCGAGAAATGTCCTCAGAAAATCTTTTCACGAACAAGTTGCACACGGTGCGGTGGCGCTCGGCCTGCTGTGCACTTGGTGGAAGCGGTCGGAATCTTTGCAGGAACAACGTTTTGAATCCGTGGAACAATCATGAAACAGCGCCTTTGCTTGGTTTGAGTGACTGACCTGTGACGCTGCATAAAATCTTCAACAGACAGTTTTGCCTGCAAAATTCTCACAATTTTGGAGAAGACGTATCTGCAAAAATCTTCAATTTTGAACAAGACTACATGATGCAAGGTGCTGCGCAGGGTCGCGTGAGAAAATCTGCAGTTTGAACAGAAGGAAGGATAACCATGCAGCTGCGTTTTGCCGCAGCGCAACGTAAATTTCCAGGAAAGGTGCCATCAAGGGTCCAGTAAAGGAGCATAACAGGCTCTGTTCTTCAGTATAAAGCTGTCTCCTCTGGGTGCTTACAACATCTAATGCAATGGTGTCTTTTGTTTTATGAGAGGCGTGTTGACTTCTTGATGCTTTTCGTCTTGATCTATTGCATTCTGCTAGAAATCCCTCTGTATCGGTGACTTCAGAGCCTCTCGTTAGACAGGGAATTTCAAGGCCAGATCCATTTGGTCTGACAAGACGGGACGACCTCCGTTCATCTTGTGCACGCAATCGAGCTGCTTTGAGCATGTCCTTTGAGTACAACAGACAGCAGATGTTTTGGAAGACAAGTCTGAAGCTCTGAGGGATTTGCACGACATCAACGATAATTTTCGCTTGAAAAAGTGACACTTCCGTACAAGATGCTCGTACATACACGTTAAAGAGCAGGTTCCAAATACCCAAAAGGAATCTTCACGTTGCGAAGTGTTACGGACGGGGAAGATATTCTGGAACAAATCACGCCACAACTGTCCTGACTCTCGGGACGGAAAAGAATCAATGCAAGCACGGATTTCTGAAACAATTCGCAGATGCCACGGGATCGCTGGTGCTCTGAGTGGGAGCCGCGCAGTTGGAGTCTGTTTGGTGGTTCTAATGGAGAAGATGAGAACTGGAAAGCAACAAAGGCAATCGTCATGAAACTTGTTCCTTGCATCAATGAAGTGAGGCACACAGAGGAACAAGCCGCAGGAAGTGCGACCAGCTCTGTGGAGTATTAAATTTGGTGTAATTTCCCCGGAGACAGTTTATGGTGACTGCAATGGATGGAGAATGACGTTGTGTCGATTACAAGTCACATTACCCAATCATGGTGCAGGAAACCGTGCAGATCACTCTCGTATACACTTTCACTTGCACCATCCTCGCACGCCAGCTGCAGACCACACCGCACATGGCACGCCCGTGCCAAAACTTCCAGACGGCAAGGGCTCGGGCCTCCGACCGTCAAAACTGCGGACCTTGTCTCCTGAGGGTTGGTGACTGGCCAAACCATTTTCATCCATTTTAGGCTTTCTCGTTTCTGAATTTTATGGAGAAGGCTTTTGCAAATCAAATTTGCATTGCGCCAAGAACATGGTTTTCTTTCTTCGTATGCACGGGGTTTTCGATGGATTCAGAAAACTGTGGTGTCGCGAGTGATCTGATCCAGTGTTCACGATCTTGTTTGCATTCCACGTCCGTGCGGTGAGCCTTCTCATCTGTAAATTGGTTCTCCCAGCACCACTTCAGCAAATTACAAAAAAGCAGGCCTGCGATTAATCACATCAGACAGAGTCAGTCCCGAATCCACGGCAGAAGAAAACACGGGGCCAGACGTGGCCAAAGTGGGAATGACACTGGGTCAGAGAGATTCCCGTTCCCTCGCCACGAAGACCATCTCGAAGCTGCCACAGTGCAAAGCACCGCGACAGCTAATTTTTGCGACACGTCAACTGTAATTTGGTGTTGAAGGACATGAGCTCTGCAGCAGCGAGTGACCCAGGTGTGAAGAGCAAATCCATCAGATCTTCCCTGAGCGAGTGTCGGAAACTCGGACCGGCTCCTCCAGGTCCATGAGGAGCGTCTTCGGCCCGACCCGAGCCTCATGCCAGGGACGTGTTCCACAGATACGCACTTTAGTTCATTTGATATTTATCAAACAAGGAAACCACATCAAAGACAACCTGCAGGCGCACGTTACGGGTTGCCACGTGCTTGCTTACACTCCTTGCTTGGTTCGAGCACACATCAGGGCAAGCTCCCAAACCGGAAACTACGTTTGTCATGATGTGTTCAGACCTTCTCAGTGAGAAACAACACAAATGGTGTTGACACCACATCAAGAACACAAGAAAATTTGTGCACGCAGAAACAAATGTCGTGAGATGTAGAGCTCTAACTGGCTTCCGCGGGTATCACTGAAACCTCTGCAGGGAGCGTGGAAAGCAGCTGAAACGTTTGCCTCTGAGTGAAGCAACTCCCGACACGTGTGTGGGTGGACCTCGGGACTGTTGATTAGTGAGTGGACAGGGCCCAAGGTTGTCCCTCCACCGTCGACTTGCCATCTGCTGCGGGGTCGGCCTCTCCCGTGCCTGGCATTGGCTCTGCAGGTAATTGACCCATTTCTCTGGAAATCGATGTTTGTCAAAGAAACTTTAATGTCCTTCTGCCGAACAAAAGCACCATCACGGAGACGCGGAGAAGCGAAAGGGTTTGAAGCGTGCATTCCTTCATTATCAGAACTTCAACATTGACAAAGGCCTTGATGGATTTGTGGCTTTCGTTTCCTTTGAGACGTTTTGCTCTTTGATGGAATATGATTATTTGAGCGCAAGTCAAACGCAATTTCTGTGATCATAAATCTCTCAGTCTCCGCACAGCGCGCAAGGCAGACACTCTTTTCCACATCTTTTGAGAAAGCGGCAAATTGAATTGAATTCTGGTCTTTGAGATGATCAGCAATGATTTCAGAACAAAAAAAGCTGCTTTTGTTTTTGCTTGACAGACAATTCAGCCTTCAATTACATTCCATGCCTCCTTGGGCTGCTGTGTGAAACAAAGGGTTTTCTTCCTTCAGTTCCTGAATGTTCATCAACTTGACTGATGAATGGAAATCGGTGAAATATTTTCTTTTGCCCTTTGGCAAACCACAGGATGACAGCATGGAATCTCCAATTTTCAACTGAATGTTTTTGTTTTCAAGTGCACGGTGAAGCAGAGGGTGACACTGCAATCCACACACGATCCAACGTGTGCGTAAACACTCAACCCGAGCAACTAAATTCTGTTGGTTGAGCAAAAATTATTTTTCTGCGTGAATGATGAAAGTCCCCTTCATAAATCTGGCAGAACGATTTTGTCGCGTGCAATGTCAGCAATGTCGGACAATTGTGACTGATTCTGATTCACCTGCGACCCTCGTTGCCGTTTGCATGTCTGGGTTAATTGCTGCCAAGAAATGGTGACACGTTTGTGCGAGGCAGAATAAAACCTGCAGGTGAGGAACAAACGATTCCCAATGAAATAATGGAAAGGGAGGAGCGGTCACCTTGAGAGCTTGTATCGGCAAATCAGACAAATCGACAAGTCTTTTACTTGGCTTCTGAACAAACTGCCGTGAGCACAGCACCACTTGCAGCGGGAATAAAACGACTCCCAATGCAAACACCGAAATACAACATTCTGCTCGCGATCCAGAAGCGGCGACGTTCAATTGGACACGATTCTGCGCAGAGGCTCGCCCAGCGCGGCGTCCCTCGTGGAGCCGAGGTGCACGTGAATATTCACACGGTTCTCTCAATATTGACACTGTCGTTTCGTGGGCTTGTCTGCTTTTGTGACTTCCAGTCCGGACATGAATGATATGCTTTCCTCTGACGCATAAAACTGTAGCCTGGTGTTTTCTGTGCGCGGATGTTTATTTGCTTTGCCCGTTCGCTGCCGGAAGAGAAACAAGGCTGTGCAGACCCGACACCGTCTGCCTCACAACAGTATCGCTAACAATCGGGTCATCTATTGATCAGGACGTCCGAAACGGAGGCAACAAGTGGCCGTCGCCGCGCGGATTACAGTAATTATTACCTGCAAATCAGTTTCCGCAACAGTCCCCGCTGTCCTGACTCTCCACGTCGTGTTCCATAAACGAAGCATCCATCAAGCTTCGCGCCTCTGCAGCGGCAGCATCCACACGCATCTCACCAGATAAAGGCACAGACTTTTCGGGGCAGTTCCCTTGTTCCAAGTTCGGGAACATTTTTGACAAAGCTTGTGGGGAATGAAGCAGTAAAACATTCGAGACAATCACTGTCAAAGTTTCTGGGTTAATGTGGTTCGGTAATGCGGAGCTCGGCCTGAAAGGAATTGGAATCAATAGGCTCCACTGTGAATACAGTTCCCGTCAGGGACAAAAGCGGCGCAGTACACAATTGAAAAGATGTATGTGCAGAAGATCAAAGACCTACGTCCACACAGGTGAACAGAGCTTCTGCCCACGACTCCGGCTCCGTTGTGTTGTGTGGAACCCAATCGATACTCTGTTCGGTGTATCATGGCCATAAAATGACCATTAAACCTTTAATGGCACGTGTGTCTCTCCGGTTGACGTGGAAATAGCGTTTCATTGCAGAGATAACCGCTCAGTGCGCACGCAGAGCACGAAACCTTCTCGCTGTGGCTCCATTGTGTTCGGCGCTAACGCGCACGGACGCGTCAATAATTGATGCTACTTTACGACTCATTGGTCTGAGGACAAGTGAGGTGGGTCGGTTACCTGGTGGGGGTACGAGGCGTGGTCGCACTTGATTCGGAGCCGCACGAGGCGTCGCGGTCCCTCCTCCAGCGAGGAGCCCTGCGGGTTCGGGATCAGCCTGATGGGACTGTTCCTCCGCGACGTCAGGAGGCTGCGCGGTTCCCCCTCGGACATGGACCTCTTGAGGCGGCTGCGCAGGGACGCGATGGGTGCGCACGCGGTGTGCGAGCGACGCATGCCGTCCTCCGGCTCATCCCTGCTCTCACTGTGCGTTCTCCTGTTGGCGCCGCAGCACCCACTCAGAGGTCCCGGGTGCGTGTTGGAGATGGACTCCTGACTGCTGTCCAGGTTCCCGTTGGTGAACTCGACACTGTTCCTGCGGGGGCTGTTGCAGTCCAAGCTGCTCTTCCTGGCTGCAGTGTACTCAAGGCTGTTCTTGCGCGCCGCGGCGTACTCGGCGCTGTTCCTCCTGCAGTTCATGGTGTGAGGCTTCCCGAGGCATCCAGGACTCCAGACCCTGACTGGACTGTTGGTCAGCGATCTGCTCGTCCTGTCGCTGAGAAGCTGGCGTCGTGTTAATGGGCCGTGTTTGCGTGACACGTGGCAGTGATGCTGCTTGAAGTTGGCGGGCAGTGTTTGATATCCACTCCAGCTCCGTCTGTTCTCTCGCTTGTTGTTGTTCTGCTGGACATTGTTATCATTGTTGCAAATCAGCCTCCCCAGACTGTCGTACAAGTAGGTTGGGTTCTTGTCCGTAATCTCAATGCTGGAAATGCTGCTGGTTAAAGTGCGGGAAGAGTCCATGGAGGTGCAGGGTTGCGCTGCCATGGTGTTGGCTGGAAGAACCGTGTTGCTGTTCATCGCGTTTGTGTCAAACTGCGTCTGACACGTGTGCGCGGCGGATCGGGCTGAAGACGAGACGTGCAGCTGCGCGCTGAGACCGCTGCCACTGGGAGGTCGTTTGGCGAAGTCCCTGAGAGTCGGGCCTGTTAATCTGCCGGGCACAATGGCTTCATCACAGAAGGCAACAACTTGCCATTCCCAGAGTATTTAACAAATGCATCCACTGTCGTGTTTGTGTACAGCTGCAGGTTTATAGCCTTTCCATGAAGTGAATCAAATTTGGCTCGACAATAGACTCCATTAAAAACCTCTTTTATTGCATATCCGTCTTTTCTATTGGCTCAAACATGACGTTGTAACTCCCTTGGTGGCGCAACGGCACTGTTTGTTTTCGTGCTTGAAACAAAACACCGTTGCCCATTACATACGCTGCCTCTGTTCCCCTGGTCCTTGCCTCCGTTTTGAGTACAATCTACAAGGAAAAACACTCGGGAATACCGCTGTCAATCGCGGCATCCAATATTGTACCCACTTCGCTGGTGATAAACCGCATTAACAGTCTGGTGCCTGGGTATCTGTGGCTGTGCACCGAGCTTCGCCTGCAGCGGAGCCGAATTCATGTTCCGATGCTGCGGACATTACACGTACTTCTGCATCCCTTATGGTCACCGCACGCACTGAGGCTCCTGCAGACCAGGGCGTGTGTGTTTGTCTGCTCGTCTTGCAGAGCGGCAATGGGCCATTATCCGGTAAATCCTTCTGCTGCGCGACTGCACGCTTGCTGCGAGGCCACTCGCAACCTCAAGACGAAAATGACAGATGTCTTCTCAAAAATCACCATTGACGTCGCCCATTGATAGTCGCCAGGACCGCGCTTCCTTCTCGGGAGAATCGAAGCCGCTCAGAGCTTTGCAGGAATGCCGGATGAGTTACAGAATTTCCGTGCACGCACACGCGAGTCTGAAAGAAGAAACCATCTGTGATTCACAGAACTTCCGAAAGTCACCAGTATTTTCCACGCAGAAAAAAACCCGAGCACACCAGCTTTTGTGACAGCACGCTCGCGACTCGCGTAACTCTCCTGCAATATTGAAAACATATTTGGACAGGACTTTCTTGGAACAAAGCTGCAGTGGAGGGAGCCTTTCGCATACGCGCGGGATGGTGAAGCTGCATTCTCTGCAGTGCAAGTCTGTATACGTTCCTCCTCTACGTCTAATCTCTGAACAATCAGAGAACAGCGTGCGAACGACCTTGGATACACACTGGTGTTTGCCTGCACAGGCAGCCTGGGTTTTTCTGGAAATGAAGCTGATTGTTGGAGCTTTGAAGGGCCAGAACCACAACAGACCGACGATACGGAAGAAGCTGCTTTCACGGTTCGGAGTTACTGGGTTTGCGGCACCCGCGGGGACACTTCAGCATTGTTCCCTGCACAATATTACTTAGAAGCCTTGAAGGGCAATCGTCAAAAAAAGATGAAAATGAGCATAAAGTGCAGGGCCCAGTGCTCAGAGCTTGTCATTGAAAAATGGCTTCAGCCTCTGCTCTTCGCTGTTTCTGATCCGACGAGGCTGCAGGTCTGAAGGGCTGAAATTCGCGGCAGGGCCACCGTCCCATTTGATTGTTATCATAATTGCGCCCTGTCCTTGCAGCTTTGCGAAGATTAACGTCGTTCCTCCACTCCTCAATAAAAACACACGCACATGATGCCGCCGCTCTTTTTTTTATTTCCCCAGCTGAACGCAAAAAGGCCCGTAACTCATCTTCGCTCTTCCCGCGAAAGGTTAACAGGAAGATGGCAAGCTGTGGCGCGAGCCTTTCCCCACGCAGTTCCTGTTGTTGGCCTATCGCGAACAGCTTAGCCCAATTCAAATAAATTCCACTCAACGACGAGACATTCTGATATGGATTGTTTCTCTCGGCTCCTCGCAGCAGCGCGCACTGCGCAAGAGACAAAGCATTGGAGTCAGAAGAAAAAGAACACAGGAGGACTGCAGGCTTTCATTCAATTTGCCTGTGGTCTCAGAATCTCAGGTCGGGAATCAAAACAAAGAACCTCGGTGCCTTCAGAAGCAATTACTGCGGATTCCTCCTCGTGCATCTCAAGACCCAAAGCGACAACAAGGGAGAACCTGTGTTTGATTGGAAGTTTCAAAGGAAGCATCAAGGCAGGCTCAAACATGAGATTTTCGTGCTGCCTTGTTCTGCTTCTGAAAGCGATTTCTTGGAACAGAACTGCACAAATTCAAGTGTGCGCGACAGGAAATCAGAACGACAGCGACCGACGATCGACGAAAAGAAATAGCTCTGAGAGAACGGCCCCACACCTCAGGGTCAGGTGACATCGATGTCAAGTTCAACTTAGCGTGGACTGGGAAGTCAGGGTTTTCATTCGTGTCTCAACGAACCGTGCTTCTGGAGGTGGCGGGTTGTCAGGCCCCCGTCCCAGCTGCACGGCGCGTTGCCTCCTCCGGCCTCACACATTATTCCTCCTCTCGCAATTACTGCTGCAGAGACTCAGTCCTTGTTGCTTGAAACAGGAGCATGCAAACAAGATTTGCTTGAACTGGATTTGGTTTTCCGGAAGAGTTTCTAATTTGAACAAAATGATGTGAAAATTGGCACTTGAAGTTTCCAAGCAAAACATATCCTGTGGGATCTGCAGGCATTTCTGGTTTTTAGTGAGGAAGGGCGACAAAGGAATTCTCTGAGAAGACAGTACGTTCTAAGCACAAGCGAAAGGGCCTGTCCCCGACACCCAAGACTGGGTTGCTGCAAGAGGTTTGAACATGCAGTTGGTGACGCCACGTCAGCCCCACACGGAGATTGGATTCCACGCCGGTGTCGGGTCCAGAACCCAGTTGCGCAGACCCTGTAATTACTGTCGGGGCTGCGGACGCTGTTTGCTCAATTGATCATTCGCGACGAAAGGCCAGCGTCGGGCATCGAACGCAGGGAACAAAACGTTATGCAATAGAGCATTTAAACTTTGGACACGTGTAAACTGTTTCATGAAACAGGTTGGGACCAGGTGCCTGAACTATTCTTGAAATTGTTGAAACAATTTTAGGAGCAGAAAGGGGAGCTGCGCCAAGCATTATCCTTCGACAACGACGGCCTTTGTTGAAATGTTCAAAATGAACAGGTGTATGTTGTGCAAGAGAACCACCTGCATGCTTACTGTCAGTCGATCGGGCCTTTGAACCGACTCTGCGCACGGTCAGAAAGCAGCACAAATCGTGACAACAGGTGAAGCTTTGTAAAATTGCACGTTCAGCGTGAGAGGTTCGTCGACGGCTGCACCACATCTCTGAAGAGCAGTTTCAGGCTTTTGAAGAACAAATATCTGTTTGATCAAGTAATACCTGTGCAGTTTCCCTCCACACCTGAAAAAAAAGCACGGTTCTGGCGTGTGTGTGGAGAAACCTCTTCTGTCAACGAACGGGGAAAACGAGTCACGTTTCGGCAGGTCGTTCCCTTCCAGAGGTTACTGGTTGAAAGGCGTGTCAGTCCTCATGGCAAGTCTTTGCAAACTTAGAACATTTGCAACCCACTGAAATCATCAAATTTTCCAGTGGTACAAAAATTCTGGCGGCACTCTCGCAAGGACCGAGTTGGATCGCAGTTCATTGCAGTCTCCACCTGTGGAGGTGAAACTTGTAGCTGTACATGTTTCTCCCAAAAGGCAAATCTGCGGAACTTGAACTCATTTTGTTCTCACATGTTCTACCACTCTGCGATCTCTAAACATGTCGTACGAGCTCGCATCGTGGTACGAGGTAGAATCAAAGTATTCTGACAGTCAACATTATCTCTGTGGTGTGCGACTGATCGACCAAATTAGTCAGGTCCTTTGTTTGTCATTATTCATGTGCACTCAACTGTGACCAAATGGTGTCGCTGAAACCATGTTAACTGTCAGAATACTTTGATTCTACCTCGTAGAAATGGGTTCTCACCCCACAAAAAGGTTCCTGTTCAATCACACAACTCCTTTCTTGACCAAAGGTCTCGAAAAGTTATTGTGTGATTTCACAGGAACCGTTTTTGTGCAGTGTGAGAACCCTGTCTTTCTCAGTCTTTTCGTTTGTGTGTCGAGGATGAAGACTCGTGGGAGAAACGCGGACACATGTGGGGGACATGGTGCGTGCGAGCTCGATCACACACAGAACAGCGGCGTGCAGGAACGTGATGAGGCAGGGTCGGACTCGAGCTGACAGATGCCCGCCTGTCATCAACCCGACCGTCGTCCCGAGCTGCGCGGCAATTCACAACAGGAAATGGGACGAGATGGGTGGAAACAGGATAAAGCACAGGTTGTGTCCATTTCGACCATGCAGGCGTTTTTATGAAGACAGACAACAGCCTCTATCGTGTGACGACTGTCTGTCCGTATTCATCCATCTGACTCAGTGTGCACAGAACAATAACTTTTGCACGCACGCGCTTATTGTTTCTCTTGAGATCGTGTGAGGCTCATTTGCGCGCGTCTCGGCGCAGCTGCTGACGAGCAGCATCGGGGGCAGATTCCCGTCTCGGCGGCGCAATCACGAGATGAATCCCTTCACCTTGGCCCAACTAATCAGGTCAAGAGACTTGCGAACAATTCTCTTTCATCTCCCCAATTTGTCTCTTTGATCAAAGCGTCTTCTGAAAAATCATTTTGAAACTTGTCAAACACTGGCAGAGAAACTTAAACAGCTCCGTGGAGAGGAAACTTTAAGAGCCCAGCGATACGGACCTCGGTGAGCCAAATCGGGAGTGGCGTTTAGATATTTGTTTCATTGATTACGTTAGGAATACTGGGTCAGACTGCGGCCGCCAGCCTTTTCTTCTGCGGGGCTGAGAACACGGTCCTATTGCAACTGAAATAACACTCCGAGAACATTGTCCGCATAGCAATGACCCTTTACAGTGAAGTGCACTTAGCTGGAAGTGGGTTACTCAAAGAAATCTGGGCTGCAGCTGCAGCTGATGTTTCCATAGCAAGATTCTGAGGTGCACCGAAGATAAATGCGACACTGAACGATCCAAAGAAGGACAAGTACGACAGACAGCTCGACATTTTTTCTCACACATGTACTTCAACAAGGGACACTTGTCTTTCACTTGGCTGGCTGCAACTTTCGTGTTTTTTCTGCGTCCTCAGCGGATCCTGCGCTTGGGTCCCCCTCCCCCCAAAGGTTGTGCTGTAGGTGCACTTTTGTTGTTTAATTTTTTGCACTCCCCATGGATCGGACCCTGTCAGAAATGTGTCGCTTGCCTCAGAGCTCGAACCTGAATCCACTGTGTCTCCGACACGTGGTGCTGGCCTTCCAAGAGTCAGGAAGACAATGTTGACGCAAGCACAGGTCGAATGGGTTCGTACCGCCAGTTCGGGATTTGAGCGTTTTCTTTATTGCGCGTGCAAGAAGATGTCCCTCTGTGTCTCGGTGTCGTGAACGTTGGACATGCGCGGAGGATTCAACACAGCGCTTGGTGCTTCAGAGGAAGTGACGGACACTGCTCCTGGGTAAGAAACCACCGGATTTACAAACAGAGGCAAAAGAACGGAAGAACGCCAGCAGTAAAGAGAGGCTCACCGTGTACACGTAGATCCAGAAGCGACGCCCTGGCTGTGCTCGCAGCGCTGCAGCTCCCGACTCCCCGACGGGTGGTGGGGAACAGGCGGCAAACGATTGCATCTCGGGAGAGGAGAGGCGCGCAGAACAATCACTTGATGTTTGGTCATTGATTGTGTCAGCCGCATACCGCAGGTCATCCGCTATCCTATTATTGGACAGGATGATTCCGTACAGAAAACAGCTTCATCAATAATCATCGGTGTTTATCCACTTAAACGAGGCTCCGTCGGGCCAGACAGCCTTGTCGCCTGTGTACAAAGCACCAAAACGGTCTGGAAGGAACGCATCTCTTCCACTATTTTTGATAGGCAATGGGAAGCTGGGAGAAGCAACTTGCCTCGATGCGCACGTCAATGGAGTTTGCATCCGCCAAAGGAATGTCGCAAGCGACGTTCACGTGCGCTGCGCTGCAGAGAAACTGCTCAGCTTCACACGATGCAGCTCTCTTGCGGAAACAGTTGACGAAAATCTCACGTCTTTCTGGAAGTCGTACATAAATTTGTCGACCTCAACATTTTTTTCCCGCCCGGAGTGGGACGTGTCCTCGCCGATTTGTTTGGTGTACGTACAAATTGCTTTCCCCAAGAGCTCAGGCAAGGGAGGGTCTCCCATTCTTGGAAAGAAATATACTTCAGCAAACACCAATGCTGCCTCAGCCTCGAGGATGCTTCCACTTGACCCTTCTCCAGCTGGACGGAAAACGAGAGGGAGAAATGCGGTTGGAGGCTGCGCACCTCTCCCTGTAACAGACGCTGCTGCGACTCCCAATTAGGCGACATTCACCGCGAACCGCTGGTCCGAGATGATCAATTTACAGCCCCGGGGACGAGGCGGAGGTGCCGAGGCGCACTGTGCAACTTGTGGCGTCTCTCGCAGTGCACAACACGCATCAAAACTGTCGCCTCCGTCGGATCCATTTCTCGTTGACGTCCAATTTCGACGGAACTGTGAGGTCGACAACTTCCCACCGCTTCAGCAAGAAATGGATTTCCTTGTAATTTGAAGTCTAAAGGACGTGAGAGGAAGTCGTGCTGCGATGCTGGTTGATTCCGCGTGCGGGAGACGAAATCTGCATCCACCGGGGCGGAGGGTCTCTTACTGACCTACATCTGTGCCACAGGGAAATGACAATCGTTCTTTTCTTTATAATTCGTTTGTTAATTTATTCATATTGCACCTTGGTCGTGTAAAACATCACAGACTGAAAACGAAGTGTTTTCACACCACTGTAAAAAAAACTTCTTTCTCTGGACAACCAAACCAGGCAACATTGCTTTGTGTCCGACTTTTCATCGCCAACCATTTTGACACCCTGACTGAACCTCTCTGGTGGTCAGAGGTCGACCGCACTTGACTGTGCAGTTTTCGACAAAACACCTGCAGTTTTCACCAAGAATTAACCTGAGACAAGAGAGGAAGTGCAAAGAACACGTGTTCCGAAGCAAGCCCACAGTTCCAACGTGTGCGCTGCGTGCATCAGAAGCCAAACGCAACTTGGGCTCCGCAGGCCGGTTTGTTTCGGCGAAGTTAGTAAGGAGCCCAGACATGTGATGCTGGTCGAGTGTCTTGTGCGTTCCGCATCGGGAGGTCATCAAAGTTGGCGTCTCGAGCTGGACGTCCGTTGATGCGTCTGATGATGGAGTCGGCGTTGTCCGCCTCGCGCTCCTTCCTCTTCCTGTGCCTCGCGTGGCACAGACAGACGACGATGCACAGAAAGACGCAGCCGACAACAGCGGCGATGACGATGATGGCGATGTACACATCGTCGAGTCCTTCGTCTGGTTTGCAGTCCCTGTCTGGCAACTTTTGCCAGTCTTGTGGGCTGACGTCTGGATTGCAAAACAAACAGGGATCCGACTCTGGGTTTTCACTTCTGCCGTAGCACCTGCTGTTGATGTGGCAGAATCCCTCCTGAATGGTGCAGGAGACGGACGTCAGGGAGCGCTGCGAGCAGCTCACGCAGTCCGAGTGAAACGCGGCGAAGACGCCCTGAGTCTCGTTGGGCGGCCGCCCGTCGTTGCTGACGCTGACGCGGAAGATGCCGGACTCGGGAATCTGGCACCGGACCAGGAAGGAAGTCAAGAACTCCGCTTTGGAACTCATCTTTTCTCCCGTGGATTCATTCGCAGCCTGCCCAATCCTTGCCACTTCCAAATGGCAAGTCAAATTGTTCAAATCTCTGAAATTTTGTCCGTACACCAAAATGTCATCACAAGAGTTGTTTCGCGTGTCGCACAAACTGTTTCCGATGTAAGAAATGGTCGGCGCTGCGTCCTCGTTCTGGCTGCAGTCGAAGCCTCGGAACCCTTCGTCGCAGTCGCAGACTCCGGACGCGCTGCACGTGCCTTGACCCGAGCAGGACCCGCGGCAGAGCTGCGCTCTCTGAGCAGCGCCAGGGTCGTTCTGCAGGGCTTCTTCACTCGTGGCTCCCAGAGCAGGGGAAGTGTCGAAGTGAGCCCGACAGTCAGCGCGGGCGTACTCGACGTGGTCAGAAACCACAGACGTGTTGTCCAGGCGTCCAATGTCTGAGACGCACAGGGCGATCATGTCCAGGGTGTCGAGTTGGGCCTCGGCGGCGCACGCCTGCAGAGCGCTGTCGCCCTGAATGGCGTTGGTGCAGAGACCGGTGGCCTGGACCAGCGTGATGCGAGAAGGCGTCGGCCAGGCGACCGTGTTGTTGGCGCCCGACGTCTGAACCGTGTAGAGCGGGTCCACACCTTCGTAGGCGTCGATCTCGTTCTCGACGGCCTGGCGCTTGGAACGTCTCCTGTTCCCGACGGCGGCGCGAAGCGACGGGAAGACGAAGGGCTCTGAGAAGATGCGGACCCTGGAGAGGCGGGGGTTGCCGCAACGCTCCACCAATCCGGACGGTGAGCACGACTGCGTCTCGTTCGACACACATGAGCACCAAACGGAATCCGAGGGAGTGTCTCGGGACGGGTCGTTACCAAAGGCTATTGTGCCCAAATCGGTCGGGACTTGCCAGGATTGGACAAAGTCCTCCGGGTATTTGCTGTACTCCACCAAGTCTCCATCCGCTGTCACCAGCTGCCGCTGCCGCGTGCTTTCTATGGTGTTGCACAGACCCGAGACTTTACCAATGTCGGCTGCACTGGGCTGCACCAGAATCAGCAGACCAGCTTCAACGTTGGTGTACACGGTGAGTGTGGTTCTGGTTGGCAGGGTGAGCTCCAACCTGGTGCCCAGCTCCGACGTCTTCATTGTGACGCCGACTGGAGGTTCACTGTTCACGTAGGAAAACATCCTGACAGGTCGTTTACTCTGGGGCACAATCGCCGTTGACACCGTAGGGCACTTGGAGATTCTGATGACATCGTTTCCCACTCTGCAGTGGACTCCGCAGGTGCACACCGGCACCGGCGTCGTGTTCTCCAGAGTGCAGCGAACCGTCTGGATGTGACACTCCACATCAAACTGCTCGTTCTTGTACAGCACGAACTCGCCGATGGTGAGGAGGTCGAGGTAGAGTCCGTCGTACGTTCTGACGGCGCTCACCGGGAAGGACGAGCACCGCTTCCTCGGAGACCCGTCCTCGACGAAGAGCCGCAGCGCGCCCAGCTCCACCGCGCAGTCGTCCGCGCCGGGCGCCGCGTTGATCAGAGACACGTTCACGTCGCGCACGACGGTTCTGTCGGCGGCGCCGTCCAGCGCCGCTCTGAACGACATCGGGAGGTAGGTCTGCGGGCTCCAGGAGCTGATGTTCCTCACCTCCAGCTGACAGGCCCTCGACTCCTGAACCTGCTGAATCTCGACCTGCGGTACGACCCTCTCGTTACACCACAACTCGCGATCCGCTCGGAGCAGAGACGACCGGAGGTACGTGGCGGCGCCGTCCCCTGTCGTGGAGGCGCAGAACAGGTTGGGAGGCACGTTGGCTCGGATCAAAACGTCGACCGGACCTTGGCGCTCATTCACCACGACGGTGGAGGACGGAAGCTGCACCGCAGGAGTGAAGACGGCGCTGCACCTCTCCTCGCTCACGGCGCTCGGACATCCGTTCTCAAACTGGGTGCGCACGCAGCACCTGAGTCTCTTTCCCAGCAGCGGGCCGGGGATGGAGGAGCGGTTCAAGCGCTCGTCCACGTCATGAGTCTCCAGGGCGTTTTCACCGTCAACAACAAAACGCGTGTGGGCCCGTGTCATACTTGGCAGCTGATAGTTGCACTTGAATTTAACATCTGTGTTTCCCGGCGCAAACTCCGGAAGCAAGGAAACCATTTGAACTCTGTCCGGAACATCACTCACACAGGGCTCGGAAGTTGTGGGTTCTGTGGTTGTGGCAGACTCTGTGGTTGTGACAGGCTCTGTGGTTGTGGCAGGTTCTGTGGTTGTGGCAGGCTCTGTGGTAGTGACAGGTTCTGTGGTTGTGGCAGGTTCTTTGGTTGTGGCAGGCTCTGTGGCTGTGACAGGTTCTGTGGTTGTGGCAGGTTCTGTGGTAGTTGCAGGTTCTGTGGTTGTGGCAGGTTCTGTGGTAGTTGCAGGTTCTGTGGTTGTGGCAGGTTCTGTGGTAGTTGCAGGTTCTGCGGTTGTGGTTGTGGCTAGAAAATCTCTGAATGTCATTCGAAAGGTGTAGGTGGTGGCTCCTTCGGATGAGAAGAACAAATTGATGAACAGAACTTTCCTGCTGCCTCGTTTCACAGACGTTATCCAAGTGTTGTTGGTCGGGAGCTCCACCTGCCGCCCGCCCGTCACGTCGAGGAAGCGCTGCGCCACGCTGTACTCGTCCGCCGTCAGCAGGCCGCTGTCGTCTTCGTACCTCGAGAAGATCCAGCCTGACGCGTTCACCGTCACCGAGATGAGGAACGTCTGAGAACCGAACTCCACGAGCGAGTGCGCGCCGAACGTCAACACTGGGAATGCTCTCAGGTCCTTGCTGCTGTAGACATTTTCAGGCAAATCTGCGATGTCGATGCGATCGTTGGTCAGGAAATCGACGAGTCCGTCGTCGTCTTCGTCGTTGTAGAGCCGAACGGCTTTGAGCGTCTCGTGAATCTCGAGGCAGTCGAGCACGGAGAGGCGGGGGTCGCCCAGAGGGTTGATGTTCTCAAACGTGGCGTTGTAATTTTTGAACTCGCCTCTCAGTGAGGACGTCAGAAGCCACGTTGCGACGACTGTTTGGTTGTGAGCCACGTCTCCGAAGTTGACGGTCAGGGAGGCGGTTCGAGGCTCTCCGTTCACAGTCGACCCGATGATCTCAAACGAGACGAGCAGTCCCTTCTCATTCTCAATGATTTCTGGTTGCGACGAGGAGATTTGCAAATTCCGCGCGACGCCGTATCCCTGATTCTGCACCACAACAGCCAAGGTGATGGGAATCGAGGGTTCGATCGGGGCAGTGAAGGGATCGTCGCTCCAAACATCCTTTTCCCAGAAGTAATGCACGCACAGTGAGGGGTCGGGCATCACCGTGATCGTCGACGGAAACAGCGGGATCGTGACCTGCTCTCCGTTGGCTGTGTAGCTGAGGGTGCCGGACACGTCGTACTGCCGGTCCTCGGTCGGAGCGGCCTCGGTCAGCGGCACGATGAGGTACGTCACGACGCCCGCCTCGCCTGACCGCAGAGACCCGGTGCCGTCCACAGCCGTCAGCGCTCCGCTGAACGAGCCGTCTGAGAAGCTGAACAAGTCAGTGGACACAGCTCCGGTCAGCGTGTCTTCAATGACGATGTCCAGCATGATGTTCTGAACTGCGCCGCTCTCCTGGTTGTCAATCTCGAGGCTCGCTTCGAAGGCTTCTCTCGTCAGCGTGAGCTCCTGCGTGATTCTGATTCTGACCACGGCGCAGACTCCTTCTGGTTCCTCGTAAGATTCCACTTTCTCGAGCTCACTGACGTAAAACTGCAGAGCTTCGACGTAGGAACTGAACCCTTCTGCCACAAATCTTTCGTTCAAAGTTCGCATGGTGTCCATTCGTGTCGTGACGTAACTGTACGACGCCATGTTTTCGTCGTCGTCGAAAGGTTCCAACTTGCCGTTGGTCCAGTTGAGCACGGTGTTCCTGAGGCGCTCGCTGAGCCGCGCCACGTCCTCGGCGGAGACGCCGTCCGGCCTCGGAGCGCTCTGAATGGCTGCGAGCTCCGAGTCGGAGATGAGGACGCCCTCGTCACTCGCGTCATTCAGCGCGGGGCTGATGTGAATTTCCAGCATTGCGGCGCCCTCAATCTGAAGCCACTTTGCGTCTCCCAAGTATTCAATGCCGATTTCCAAGCTGAGCAGAAACGGATGCGCTGCTTCGCTGTACTGTTCCACGACGTCTTTGACATTGCGCTTGCCTCTGGTGTTGGCACCAATCTTTTCACTGCATTGTACCAAAGAGCGAAAGCATCCCAGAGCACCAACTACTGGACTACTGAGCCCACATCCGAGGAAACTCAAGGCCAACCCGATTCCGTCAGTAGCTCCCACCGCATACAAGCCGATATTGGCCCCAGCCGCAGGACAACCGAGTCCAGGGAGAACACCAACGCAATCGACAAAAACTGAAAACACACACGGGTCACAAAAACCTCCACCCAATGATGTTCCACCCCATGCGATCGCTCCTCCTCCTCCACCTCCTCCTCCTCTCGGCAAGCGGCCGACACACCCTCGGCTTGTTCTTCTTGATCGTATTTCGATTCCCACCAACACCGGTATGGGGACGCCACAAACATACGAGAAAGTGAGTTTCCCCGAAGCTGCCGCACAGCCGGACGATCTTTTCCTCCTCGTAACAGTGGTCACGGAGTACGGCACCAAAACCGAACTCCTGGCCTCCAGATCTCCGATGCTGCTCAACGACGAGGTGAAGATCAATGTTGGGTGGTTGGTCGGAAGAGAAATTCTGACGTCATCAGCTCTGATCAATCCGTGGTTGGTGACGTTGAAGGTGATGGAATCCTTCAAGCCAAGCTCGAATTCCGCGGTGTCGATGAAGTTGGGTTCGATCGTCACGACAGGAGCTGGGACGTATGTCTCAAAATCAGCTTCCAAAGTGATGATGTAGGTGTCTTCAAACGGAACTGGTCTCACCGTCCACGTGTATCGAACCAGCTGCCTTTGCAGAAATATCCTCACAGTTTGTTGAGTCAGGGAAAGGACAGACGTCTGCCTCACGGAGGCGTGGCCGGGAGCTGACGCGAACACGTCGTACACTCCTTCCGAGAGGGTGACTGTGATGGTGCCGTTTCCTGGGCCTGAGCTGTAGGTCTCACTGAATCCGACCGAGTTCCTCACTCGCACCATGGCGTCGGTCACCAAGGGGCGGCCGTCAGCGAAATAGCTGTATTCGTCTTCTATGATGAAGGTCACCATCGTCTCGGCGTCAGATGTGACAGACAAAGTAAAGGGCACAGTTTCGCTGGTCTCGTCGCTGCGGATGACGAACGAACCTCTGGCGTCGCGGAATTGTTCCGCAGCTGGGACCGTGAACGACACAACTAAAGCTGCGGACGTGTTGGCGGGAAGCGTCAGCCCCTGACCCGCTGCATTCATGCCTTCAACTGCAAAGGACACCACGGCCACAGAAATGGTCCCAAAGTTCGGAAACACTGCCCGGACGTTCGTGGCCGCGGAGCCACCAGTGTTGGCCACACTGAGAGTCGCAGTCCTGACCGAACCTCTGACGGCGTTGATGCGCAGGGGGCTGGGATTCACCTCCAACACCGGAGTCGCTTCCAGCACGATCACGTCAATGAAGAAAGTGACGTTGATTCCTTCTCTGGTCGAAACGAAGATTGGCAGTAAGAATGAGGCGGGACCATTGACAACAAGGGTGATGGAATACGTTGTCGTTTCTCCTGGTGGGATTTCATTGTCGCTTCTGTCTGGAGCAAACTCCAAGCTGTCGACGGACGGAACTGAGCTTATGTCTCGATGAGACAAAGTGACGTCGTGCACTGCAGATAATCCGTCGTTCATGACCCTTTGTTGGCCCTGCAGAGTGACAGGTGTGTCCGGCGATGTTTCTCCCGTCAGAAACACAGTCCGCTGCACACTGAGGCTCAGAACCTGCCAAGTCACTTCCGCCCGGGCGTGACTCTCACAGGGATGTCTCGCTCTCGCCGTGAAGCCTCCTCTTTCCGTGGCGGCCGGCACAAACGTGAAAGAGAACTCGCCTTGTTCGTCCGCTTCAAGAGTGACCTGCCTTGTGGCTTTGCCAATCAATTCCAGAACAACAGGCAATCCTGCGCGCAGTGTGGCACCACCAAGCATGCTGAGGCGACCCGTTATGTCCACAGGGCGTGGGGAAGAGAATGTGACTTGAGTCAAGGCATCCAGCGACACCTGCAAAATGAAGTTTCCTTTGTGTCTTGTTCACAAAAGTGCTTGTGTTGGCAGAGAAAACAGATGTGCATTTGAGCGCACAATGAGAGGGCTACACGTTAGATTCAAAGCACCTCGTATGACTGAGTGACGGTGAGGGTCCAGTTGACGAGGTCGGCCCCGACGCTGTTAGACGCCTCCACGGAGATGCCGTGAGCTCCACACGTGACGGGCGTCCACAGCACGCGACCCAGCAGCAGGTTCGGAACCTCCATTCCTCTCGGGCCCTGGAATCAACAGACTGGCTTTCACGCTGTTGTTGCAGTGACGTTGGCAGTTGAAATGAAACTGTTTGTGAATCTACTTGCGTTGATGAGCGTCCAGTACACTGTGGTGAGATTTGATCCTTGTGCAGGACGTTGAAGATCCAAAGACTGGTCGTATTCGGGAACTGTGTCATCCAGAGTCATGTCTGGGACACTTTGAATTGCTGGAGCGACGAATCTGAATGTTCCAAGACAAGCCGCGTGAAAAACGAAGAAACGTGTCGTGTTTTTTTTGGTGGTCAATGAACATTCCATTCCACAAACACCACAAAAGAACGCACTGGAATTCGCAGTCGTCGCCGTAGTGATCTCTGCTGCAGAAGCACCGTCCGGCCCTGCAGGCGCCTCGCGGCTCCACGAGCTGCTGGCCACACGCGTCCAGTTCGCACGTCGCGTACAACTGCACCCTCTGCTCAAACACCTTCTCGTCACCTGGCAATAACCACATGAATTGTTTCAAAGCAACCGTTGACCCATGTGTTGAATCCGTTACTGACCAAAAGAAGGGATTGAAGTTAGAAGCGTTCTTTTCAATTTTACAATGTTCAGTGACAGCATCCTTGGGTGTGCACCTGAACAGGCGTCTCTGACGGCGATGCTGACGTCGTGGACGCCCGGACAGGTGAACTCCTCTGTGTCCGTGCGCGACACGATCTCCAGCTGGCGCCAGCACAGCGGGTGCGGGTTCAGCACGGTGTGCGTCTCGTTCAAAATCACGGATTCTGTCAGAACAAAGATAAGGGATTCAGTTTTCTCGCGAGTTTGAGACAGACCAAGCCGTGCATTGGTGGTCCCTTTCTACAGATTCCAGCCAGATGACGTGCACTGATTTTGATCTTGCGTCAAAAATTCAGCTCATGGCATCGTGCTCAGACTGGATTGGAAGAACTGCGGGGGAAAATCCTGATTCTCATGTTGAAACTCACATTCGAAACTTAATTACCCTTTGGTGCAACATTTTTTCTCGTGTGATCAGCGCCGCAGCCCGTGGCCGCCTTTGTCATGTCACTCGACAAACTGAAGACGAAAGGTTCTGACCTGTGTTGCATTCCACCGTCGCGCGAGGCAGAACGGCGATTCCCTCGGTGTAAGAGATGTTGATTCTCTGCGGAAAGTCCTGTGTGTTGCCGGCGTGGTCCGTCGCTCGCCACAGCCGGACTCGGTAGCAGTCAGTGATCTCGCTCCACTCATAGCTGATCTGCGGGTCCGGATCAAGTTCGTCGTGGAACTGAGACACAAAAAACAGAGCGCGAGTTTTATTGAAGACACGAGACGTGAACTGGGTACTCGTGAACAACGTGAATTCATGCCACAAAAATGCTCACAGTCACTTCTCTTCCAATGTCTTCCACAGACAAACTGTCACCGCAGTTCACCAGCAAGGACCTGGTCCCGTCAATGACTGGAGGCTCGAAATCCGTTCTCCAGCGCAGAGAAGAATATTCCCCAATGTTACCCACTTCGTCTATGGCTCGAACAAATAAGGTGTAAGTCTGAAATTGCACAACAAGCAAGGGCTCACGAAATTACCGGTACACACAAGTGGTTCTTCAAGGAACTGACAATCGTCAAAAAGGGTTTCAAAACGGTGAATCTTCCGAACCGTGTTGTGGACAGTGTCCGTCATGTTCACAATGCCGCTGCTTGTGCACTCCAGGGGGAAGGTTTCCGAGGTCGTGGTGTTCTCGAGGTAGCAGTCGAACGTGCAGTCCGTGGGCTCCGAGCAGCTGAACTCGAAACTGGGACGCACCGCGCGAGTCCAGAAGGTGTCGGAATCTCTGGTCAAACAAACACAAAGCACTTTTTTGCCTGTTTTGGAAACAGGAGCAGAACAACTTTTCATGTGAGAAAATTTGTTTGGCATCTGTCCACATACACAGCCTTGCCTGTGCCAATCTGACTTGAATGATATTCTCACCTCATGCTGGTGACGTTGGGCGCCGTCTTGTCGATTGTAAAGTCATGTGAGAAGCTCCCCACATTTCCGACCAAGTCTGAAGCCACAATGTTGATCCTGTAGTCGCCCTCGTCCAGATCGGGACTTTCCCACGTCGTAGTGGTGTCTGCAGGGAAAAACAAAAGAACGCGTGCGTAACGCATGTTTGCGAGAAACATGGCAGAGCAAAGCACCTTGCAAAGCCCCTTTGTCAGGAAATCACCGATCGTGGTTTGTAGTTCCTCCTACCTGACTGCGAGAATGCGCTGATTTCGGCGCCGGTGTCGCGCTGAACGACGGTGATGTTGACGGAGACGACGGTCTCGTCGAACGTCCAGACGAGCGTGAGGACCCCGCTGCTCCGCGTCGGCGCCGAGACGAAGGTCAGAGCGGGCGGCGTCGTGTCCAGACTGATGAATGTCCAAAACTCCTTGGAATCGACGGGCTCGTTTCCCGGCTCGCAGCCTGCAACCCGATCTCCACACTGCGCCTCTTTTGTCTTGGAAAACAGATCTTGTTCGACGCTGCACATTTTTTGCAAATACACAGACGGCTTTCTCTCATCTGGTTACATGAAGGCTGAAGACGACCCCACCTCCTCAAACCTGGGTATTGTTTGTTGCTTTTGAAAACCACAAAAACGGATGTTTGTACTCACCTTCCAAACTGAGTACGACCCCGCTGTCCAGTGTGATGTAGAACCGAGTTTTCTCTTCGAAGTCGAAGTCGGGATCAAACGATACGAGGTTGTTCTCGACGGTCACTTCGTCAGAAGTCGAGGTGTCGATGGCGTGAACCTCCACGTCTGAGTTGTACTCGAAGAGGCGGACGAAAGACGCGGAGTTGGGTCTTCTGACATTGGTGTTGAACCTGCAGTGCACGTTGAATTGAGATATTTTGCAACAAAAGGTACAGGCAGAGGAGGCAATGGATCGGAGATCATAGAACGTGTCACCGCTGGTGGTGACTGAGGACTTTTTCGCTGCTGTCTGAATTTTCAAAATGTTTGAAAAAATTTGTGACCACAGGGTGAGGATTCCAATCCTGAAGACAACAGAGAGAGAGAGAGAGAGAGAGAGAGAGAGAGAGAGAGAGAGAGAGAGAGAGGGA
>JAAUXT010000760.1_pt1 | contig 45876 bp, 38 predicted proteins | sample 7278171 | NCBI WGS metagenome assembly JAAUXT01 (sample SAMN14350112, study PRJNA611818) | marine sediment metagenome | isolation source: surface marine sediment (1.8m) | place: French Polynesia: Moorea | collected 2018-08
GAGGATTCGTCCCGTCGAGGCAGATGCTCCTGCAGCATTCATAGGCTGGGCCGTTCTGCTCCTTTAGGAAAGGAACGACCCAGTGTTGATATACGTTTCCCACCGTCGCCCCTTTTACAATTCTTGATGCGCTGACGCTCGCATCAGAACTTGGACAGAAGTACGCCACTCAAAATTATCCTAGTCAAGGCACCCCAATTTGCAGGTTATACACGGCCCCAGTACAAAACCTTCGCAGTTTTTCGGTGATTAAGAGCTGGGGAAATTTTCTTAATGTCATTTCTCGTAACAAGACAATGTTTGCTTTCAAAAGAACGACGTGTTTGCTTTGTCTATTTGAGACAAAGAACTTCCTCCGGCAGATTTTGAACTGAAACGAAGTACACGTTGCAATTGCCCAGATAAAAGGATCGTTTGTATGCACATTGCGTCAACCAAATTCTGCAGCACGAGAGTGCAGAAGTGGTTCCAAGCCCCTGGTCAGGAAGGACCCAACCATCCGGGGGCCCGATTTCCAAAATCTCGAATTCCAAAATCTCGAACTGGAAAAACAACACGCGCAGTACGAAAATTTTATACAGTAAATTTGAAACGGGGTTTGCAATGCCATGGGGTTGGTCTCTTTTCTCAGGGCCCTCCTGGGCGCGGGGGGGTGCTGACGAATTCAGGTGCCAATTTGGTCAAACCAAATCGTTGGGTCAAACCCTCAAAAAAGTTTCTTGACGTCGAGCGTAGTTCATTCGTGCTTCATCGCATGGGAAATGTATCCCAGGCAACGAGCACGAAACTTGAGCACAGTCAACGCGCGTTGACAGGATCGTCGGTTCGGTGCCTGGTGATCACGTGACTTCGAAGTTGCAATGTTGATCCAAGTCCACACGCGGGCGTGCTCTTTCCAAGAAACTGAGGCAAAAAAAGTTACAGCAACAAACGGAATGAGTGATTGCATGGCTGACAAGCAGGTGCAGGCTGTCGAATAGAACCATGAGAAAATCGGTGTTCTTTTGTTGATCCAGGAATATTCGAGTTTCGAGCTTTGTGTCTTAAAACGAGTGAAAATCAGACAATAGGGAGTTTAAACACGACGTTTGAAATTGAAAACGTCAACGTCAAAATTTTTTTGCATACTTTGTTTTTTCGACATTTTGGAAGTACCTCTGCCTTTACCAAAACATAGTGAATGAAATTGACCAAGAACCAGGGTTTCTCAATCAGAGGGTTTGAAGTTAATGCTACATTCAAATTTCCTCTCCAAACATCGCTGTTTAAACTCGCTATTAAAGTATATTGGTGTATTAAAGTATGCAAAAAAAAATTGACATTGACGTTGACATTTTCAATTTCAAACGTCGTGTTTAAACTCCCTATTGACAAGTTTTCAAGCACCGCGGCGATCAGCCTCAAACTACTGTTAGCCAGAAAGGGTAACAAAAATCCAAATTTGTCCACACTTCGCGGAGGGAGGAGGCACAAAATGTTTGAATCCAAAGTTAGTTTTCTGCACTGACGCACTTCAGAAGAACTTCTCCGAAACAAAATTTCTCAAAAGTATCAAAATACTTCGCCGCAGACCCCCCCCCCCCCCAAATCCGTCCATGCATGACTTGTCACGCTTTCAAATCAATCTCTTCACGAACGAAATGAGCCTGGTGTGACTTCTTTCTGTCTCGAGAGAAACACTCAATGTTTCAGGGACGGATCCAGCCCCCCCCCCCTTGAGTCCAGGGAAAATCAATTGGCTTGTGTGCTCTTCGTTTTTGCGCCGCACTTGGGCTCTGCACGCTGCACTGGTTTTGCACTGGGAAGCGAAACTTGCACTCTGGTATTTTTAGAGACAAAACCGAAAAGGGGAAAGATCAAACGATCAAAGTTCAAACGATCAAAGTTGCAGAAAATCCCAAGTTTCTGTTGTTCCAATGTCTCACACACTCAACGAACTCCCAGGCCTCACCGAAAAGGTGCTGACGCAACCTGAAACTGTGTGAAAGAGGTCATCTGGAAACCCCCGACTCAGCTCCAAAACAGCCTGCATGACCTCACGGCCCGATCCATCACACCTCAAACAAAGCCCCGAGTTTTGACTTCTGACCAATCAGAGGCATTGAGGCGGAACCTGCAGGTCCGTGCAGCGGGTGACGCCGCGTCCGAGGCGCGTCGGTCGAGCAGAGCGTGAGTTGAGCAGAGAGAAGCAGACGAAGCAGAGAAGCAGACCAACCGTGACACGATATCCGGATCTGAAGGTGAGAAAACTGAAAAAATTTTAATTTTGCGGCTCTGCTTGACACAAAAGGATCACGGTTCCAAATACTATTTTGTTGTCTTGAGCTTGGATGAGTTTCCGGAGAAAAAGCTGTGCGTGACTGGAAGTTAGTTCTTGTGTCTTTTAGAAAACTTTGAAGCCGCAGAGTTCACAAACAAATTTCTTTATTTTGACCCGCACGTGAATGCGACCGTCACCGTTGCGATCAGAGCAGAATGGAAGGGTTCGGTCTCACTTCACGATTGCGCAGGCTTTGTTTTGGTTCCGTGTTGGTCAAGCTGAACGAACTGACGGGGACGTCAGCACAGAACATTCGGCAGGGTTCGATCCCACTTTGAAGTTGCGTTGTTTTTCTTGGTCTTGTTGGACAAACTGACTGAGAATCCTGCAGAAAGTAGATCTGTCGTTGATTTCCCATTTGCTTTGGGGGTCCTTTGACAATGGTGTGGATCAGTCTAATTTTCTGCAAGTTTTGTCGATTGCATTTCGTTGAGCAATGTGTGAATGTAAACAGTTGTGACAGGCAAGAAACGGACGACATGTCAAAGGCATGAGTCTCGGTTCAGTTGTTTTTGAAATTCTGTCGAACCAGAAAGTAGAAATGCTGCATCACTGGCGATTCTTGGAATCATAGAGAAGAGGGGCGACCTAACCGGGAGGGGGGTGACTCCCAATCATGAAAAAAATGAAAACGTTTGCACCTGCAGGCGACGCAAAATCAGGCGAGGCTGAACTTGTTTCTCGGGTGGCCAGGGACCCAGACCCCGTCAGGCGTGCGTCCTCTGAAAAGCAGAGTGTCGGCCCAGCCGATTGCATTGTTTTAGATTTTGAAATGCGACAGAGTCTGTTGAAAAAATTGTCATGATTGTAGTTCTTCGCGCGTTGCGCGCTTCCCTGGCGGCCTACACGGTTCCAATGAAAATGAACGCGCAGGGTCCGCCAACTTGAGGTCTGCGAAAGAAAAAGGTTTGAGTTGTGTTGCTCAGCCGTGTTGGTCCGCGTTTCCGGGGTTTGACTCTGACTGCGTGTGAGCGCGTGGAAACTACAGTCATCGTCAAGCCGCGGAACCAGGGATCATCGTCAGCGTCTCCAGCAGCTCAGAGCCGCGAGCAGATGGACCTTTTCGCGTGGACCAGGAAACAGAAATCTGGATGAGCGTGATTTTTCAGAGGATCTTCATTGCAACAGACGTTCCTTCTTTCACGCGCAAAACAATAGATGTGCAGAAAACGTCCGAGCAATTGTCACTTGACAGGCAGGTTCCAAGATTCAGGTGGGTGGAGCGAAGATTTGATCTGTGAGCGCGCTGCCCACGTTGTCCAAGAAGAGAATTCGCGTGGTCGGGGAATGATAATCATCAGTGCGAAAATCTGTTGAGAGAAGCTTGGCTCCTCAACAGCAGTGAAAGTTTTGCGTTTTCGGACGGACATCAGAGACGGACCTCGGGACACGGACATGTCTCTTTCTTCTTGGAAGCAAAATGTAGTGGATACACATATGGAAGGGACACATTTTACCGCGTGTGTGACCAGCGTTTACGGAAGCAAAGTACTTTGGTTCAAAGTTTGGTACTTTGATCCATAAATGCCGATTGCAGCCGCCACTGCGACGATGCGCACCTGCAGAATGAGTTCAACTGCTGTGAATTCAGACTGAAGCTGGAGGCCTGACGAAAAGGAGCTGGTGATCCTCGAAGTTCTTCGTTTGCCCAACATTTTTTGTGGAGAACTCCTTGGCTCGTCACAGTGCATCACCAATCGTCAGGTTTTGAGTGGAGAAGGCGTGGTGTGAGTACGAACAGGAAAGAAAGATCGTACCGCACGCCAAGCTTTCTGCTGTCAAACCCTTCTCGCAGCAGACGTTTTGCCAAGCCTTGGATGGGATCATTTGAAATCGCAATGAGGCAAAACTTTCGGAATACGTTTCGCGCACCGAATTTACTTCCATTCACTTTCAACGCCAACCTGTGTCTGTTTTGCGGAAGTGGAAAATGCTTTTTGTTTGCCAGGTACCTGCTTTGCAGGTTGCATGAGAAAATTTTTGGAGATTGCATGTCGTGCCAAATTTCACATTTGGGACGCGCAATAACGTTGGATGATCTTGCACGTACTGAAGCAATCACGTCTTTCAGTGTTGACACTCACACCTGTTTGTTGACGAAACTGCAAAAAGGTTTCCAGTGTTCTAACAACCGGTCTGCTGCGATGTTCATGCCATCTGAGGACAACTACAAACTACAACGACAAACACATCTGGGCGTGAGAGTGTTTCACACTGAAATTGCTGTTTGCTGCCAAAGCGTGTTTCCCCAGATCCGCTTGGCAACGAGCACCAGTTTCAGAGAGGAGCAACCTTTGTCAACCCGGGGTCAAGCCCACCCTGAATCGCGCTTGGAATAATTCCAAACTTTCCGCAGTCAGTTGTTCTGCAGAACATTTCTTTGCAGACTCCATCTTGGTGTCCACCACATGTCCAGTGTTTGGTGAGTTAATCGTGGTCTGATTGGACAGAGCTGGACTTGTTTTGCGTCTGACAATCTCAGCACGATGATCTCACCAAAGACTCCAACCACGAAGCAGAAGTTATTGTTCACAACAATTGTCGCGTAGACAATAAATAGACTGTGAGTCTAATTAGGCGCGACCAGAAGCCCCATCCGGAAGTCTCAACCGGATGTGCGTAGATGTGCCGCGGACGAGAAAGGGAAATGAACCTGGAAATGAACCTGCGTCCACAACAACGTCACGACCGGTGCGTTCGTCGTTGCTGGTGAATCAGCGCATGCACCAACTGCGATGCTGATTCTCTCGCAAGGATGAGTTCAAGGGTTTCGTTCCGCTCCTTGATGAACACGAAGATACTATTCGGGGAAGAAGACTTTCGCGCAAATGACGCATTTAGTCTCTTAGTGCGGGGTCAACGCAAAGCACGGGTACAAAAGCAGCAGCTTCAGCGAGGGGCGACCAAAGGCACACACACACACACACACACACACACACACACACACACACACACCGTGGGTGTCGAAAGAGTATCAAGCTGAAATGGAACGACACCCAATGCAGTTGCTGGGCTGTCAGTGCGAGGTGCGAGCAGTTAACAAATGGGACATGCATGCATTTTGGTCTGACTTGTTCAGTGATTGCCTCTTCAGCTGCTCAACCCAGGAGCCCTGAAGTTGAGTCGTGCATCTGCTCGTGTCCAGAATCTTTCTGGCTTAAGCGGTTTTCACGTTGGGCGCTGACGTCGTCATTTTTCTCGACTGCAACTTCACTTTTGACGCCGTCAGTGACTTTTTGATGCCGTCAGTGATCAGCGCTCACTGACGTGATGCCGTCAGTAATTTTGTTTTCATGTTGACTTTTATGCTGGTACCTGCTGCTGTGAAGTTGCAGTCATGAATGGTCCAGACCATTTTTTGATGCCGTCAGTAAAAGTACTGATGGCGTCATGAAAATACATATTGAAAATCTATGTACAAAAAGTTGACGCCGTCTTCACTTTTGCAGTCGATGCAGTTGACGTTGTCGGCGCTCTCAATGTGAAAATAAACCTGCTGTCAGTGTCAAAAAATTCACTGACGGACGTCAAAAAAAGTTGCAGTCGGCACCAACGTGAAAACCCCTTTACGTTGGGCGAACAAAGAAATTTCGTTCTCTCCGGAAAGTCAGGTTCAGCAAAACCGTGACCATTCAGGTGGACGTGCAGACTCTGGCGTACAATTTTAACCCAAGGTGAGGCTAGTTCTGTGCACGATGAAACTTTTCAGTACTGGCCTAACTTTGGGTCGATGTTGTATGCGTCGTGCGGCAAGTTCTGGGACGACGACCTGGACGAGGAGAATCTGGCTCAAACTGGGATTCCAACATGGAAGCACAGCAAAGTTCGGCATCTGGACTGAAGACGCAATCTGAAGTCGAGCACAATCCAGAACTTGATCCAGGAGGAGCCGCAGAGATAAAAACAACGACTTGACTCGTGCATGGTTGGCAAATTCAGTTCATAGTTTGGCGGGTATGTTCTTAAGCCCGTACTTGCCCTGCTCTGGGCTGATTTTGTTCGCCTGGACCAACACGAAGAAACGTCAACAGCACTTTGCACGCCGCGTGACGTGAGACGAGGAACGGACTCAGGCAGCAGGGGAAGCCACGCTGTTGCTGACGCGGCTCTTCTGCTTGTGCCTGACTCCGTTTCTCTGGAAGCGTCGGATCCGATCCTCGTCTGATCTCAACATCCAGAGCGCGACGCTTCGGACACGGAACCCACATTTCACGGAGGTCTCTTCTGGGAAAGACAGAGCGCACCAGCTTTCGAATCAAAACACAATAGAATGCGCTTGTTTTGTTGGTGCTATATTTGTTTGCAAAAGTTTTCTTGAAAACTGATTTGCCTGTTTTAGCTGGGTGAATGTTGGAGAGCTGGTCTGGCTGCCTTGTTGCACAGGAACAGTTGGTCATTCCAGCTCTTCACATTGCTCCAGCACGACCTGCTGAGTGACCCAGAACGTTGCGTGGAGACTAGGAGTGCAAGAGTTCCTGCATTCGTTCCAGAGCTGCATGTGTGATCGAAACTGCGTTCTTGGCCAAGAAGGTTTGGATAGCCAGAGTAGCTGGCTGATTGCATTGAAACAGTTAGCAATTCTGGCGTTTCACATTTCCTGGCCACAACAGCCAAGTGGACACAGAAGACTGCCACAGTCCAACGATGTATTTTCAATTGACACAAGGCGTGAAACAATGTGCAGGTGGATCCTCAGGCGCATGCAACACGTGATTTCTACACCTCAGTCGCAATGAGGACACATCAAGCGACCCGATTCAAGGGTGTCCACCCCAAATCCAAGGACGCCTGGTCAATCTGGCCAAGCCCAGAGGAACAATTCTGCTGGTGTGTTGAAACCTGAGGCGCCATCGCAAGAAAAAAACTCTGATTCGACCTGGTTGCTACGTATTCTCACAACATTCAGTGAAGAACATCGCGCAGATCGCACACGATTTTGCGTTTCGTTTATTTCAACAGAAATTTGATGAAGCGAAAAATAATTCAAATACGAGAACAATGATGCCGTGCCAAAAATAGAATTGTGACGCAATGAGACAAAAAGATCTGCAACGCATGCTCAAGCGTCGCGAGCAATTTTGGCGACCACTTTCGTGAAAATTTGAGACTGTGGATTCCATCGCTGCCGTCACAGAGACATACGAGTACAAGTCGTCCAACTCGCGAATCAAATCTTTTGTCTCTGTTCAACAGTTTTGTGTCTGTGACTTCAAGGACAGAGCGTTTGCGTTGAGATCACCAAGTATTACGTGGCAAAATACAGAAACAACAGAGTCAAGACAAGAAATTCGCGGAACAAAGAAAAGTCGTTTTTGTGCAGTCAGATTTGCGCACTGGATTTGCAGCCTTGGTCATTTTGTTCGCACGAAAGTTCTGTTGGGTTATGTCCTGTGTTGTCACTGGATTCACTGACAATTCCATCCCGAGTCGACTGCTGGGCTGGCCCGTTCTCACGCAGTTTCTTCGCCCAGTCACTTAAAGCTTCAGATTCTGCCGACTTGGGTATTTGGTGTCTCGACGCACTTTGAATCGACTTGTTCACGTCAGCATTCGCTGCCTTCAGCAGATTCGAGCATTTCAGGTGGCCCTTTTCGGTGGCCACTATATGGGGTGTGGTGCGTCGCCAATTCGCGAGGTTCACATCTGCTCCTGCTGCAATGAGAAGCTCCAGGCAGCCCACGTGGCCGTGCTCAGCCGCAATGAACAAAGCCGTCTCGTTGCTGGAGTCGGACAGATTGAGCAGGGCGCCGCAGTCAATCAGTTTCTTCACGAACTGGTCGAGGCCGAGCGAGGCTGCGATGAACAGAGGAGTTTTTCCATCCCTCGCTGGTTTGTTGATGACTTCGTTGATCCCGGGTTCCTTCAGAAGCATCTCGAGACACTCAAACTGCTTGGACCTGACCGCTGTTAAAATAGTCGTTTCCCAGAATTGCTCGTGGTGGTACCTGCGCGTCTCAGCATCCACACCCTCCAACCTCAGGAAGTATCGCACGCACTGCAAATATCCCTTGGATATGCACCACGACATGAAGTCCAAACCCTCGACCTTGAATGAGGGCTGCGCTCCACTCTTCAAAAGTTCGAAGACCACGTCTTGGTGTTCTCCTGTTGCCGCCTGGTAAAGGCTGTGGCTGGGACATTTGTAGTTCACGTAGGCGCCCTGTTTAATCAATCTCTTCACTTCCTCCAAGTGACCCGCCCCCGCAGCCAGCAGCAACTCTTTGCTCAAGCGTACCAGTGTCGCGGTGTGTGTACGACGAGTGCGATTTTCTGTCATCCGAGCAACAAATTTGTGCAGTATTTCCACTGATTTTTTTGACATTTGTTTTCCAGATTTGGGCGAGCCCTCGTCATGTGAGTCTGTGGTGCTTCTCTCTGGCAGCGCCTCTTTGTCGCCCTGTGTGCTGGATTCTTGTGTGTCTGTGATCGTGTGATTGCACTGTAGTGTACCGACGAGGTTGAGCGGGCAGAGCCCGGCACATTTTATGACATCGTGGGCAAGTTGGTCGTCCCCCGTAGTCGCACCGGTGGCCAAATTCAGAACAATGGAGGATTCGACGACACTGCGCCTGGCCAACTCGTGCGCCAGTAACCAGTCTCCACCTCGCGCAGCATCGACAATGTCTTGTGTAACAACTCGCATCGTCTGGATTTGCGTCGGGTTGGTCAGGTCGAGTTGCCATTTCCGTCTCGTTGAGGGTTTGGGTGGGTCAGATGCGGATCTGGAAGAGTCCACTTCAGATGCGGGTTTCCTGGGTGAGTCCCCTTCAGTTCCAGGTTTGGGTGAGTCCATTTCAGATGCAAGTCTCGGTGAGTCCGCTTTGGATGCAGGTCTGGATGATTCCAGTTCAGAGGAGGGCCCACTGTGGCTGGTGCTGTCGCACGATGATTTCTCAACGGAGCAGGACGGTCGACCCGCTGGGGACGCGCAGGATGAGCCGTCTGAAACGAAACAACAAAATGCAACTTGAATCCCTTTCAAAACACGCAGGCCTGTCTCCTGGTCAGGTTGGTGGACCGCCCTTTCATTCGGACAGTGTCCTTTCTGTCACCACCATCACTAAACAAAGCAGTTTAAAGTCTGGGGGCTCCAGCACCACGTCTGTGCTCACGGGGAAAGTGATGGTGTAGACGACAGCCTTTTGAACAATGTAGACACGCGCAGTTTGCCTGGGATGAAAAATCTTACCTTTGGCGTTTTGCTCACGACGTTTCTCGGGTTCCAGCGGACTCGTGGACGGAGACGGTTCTGTTTCCATGGCAACGGCGTCTTGACTCGGTCGCTGCGCCGACGGTTCATGGTCGCGTGTCTCCTCAGGCGGCTTTGTCGGCGTCGGGTTTGAAGTCTCCTGCCGCTGGGCTGGACGTGCATTTTCACCCATAGCTTTTCTCTGGAGTGCGTGCAGAAGCCGTCTGCCGAACCTCATGCGATTGGCGACTCGAATAGGCGGGTCATGTTGCCATAACTTGGCCACGGACACCAACGCGTGGCCCCACTCGGAGAGCAGAATGTGCTCGTCGAGGTCAAAAGTTGCCTCTCTGATCAGCGCAACTATCTCGTCGTTAAGCGACGACATGTCGCTGAAGCTTTTGCTGCACGGTGTCCACATTTTGCCTTGGGTGCGTTGTTGGGTGTGGGTTGTGGGAGGAGCACTTTGTTCTGGAGTTGACACTTGTGCACGCTTTGTGCTTTTGACTGGGGACTTGTGTTTGCGCTTGGACGGAGAACTTGATTCTGGAGGGGTAGTTTTGTTTAGAGTGCGCTTTCGTGCACTCGGGGGTGTACTCGTGGACGACGTGGTGGGCGTACTCTCGGGTGGAGTACTCACGGATGGGGTTGACACGGGTGGACACGTTGACGTAGAGGCTGGAGGCTCGGACTGCGGGGCATTGGACGGTGGGGCAGACGCTGATGGCTCCTGCTGCGGAGTCGTCGCGACCTTTGTGTCTTGGCTCTTCACCGCATCACCCGTCGCGTGACCTCCTTCCACGTCACCTGTGAATTGAATGCAGTCCCCGTGAGAAACAAATGTCAGAGAAATCTTGTTTTTGTTCAAAACGCTGGTTTTGGTCCATTTCATGACCACTGCAAAAGTATTCTTGACGTTGAGGTTGACGGTTTTCACTTTCAAACTCGACAGTGTGAAAGGAAGAGGTTTCTGCATCTGCTCCCGTCAGGAGATTGGCTCTTGCCCTTGACACAAGAACGCTTCAACGTTTCAACATAAAAAGTGGGCAGCGAAAGATGGGGCATGGATTTGTGTTTTGGAAGGGGACGGGTGCGGATGCAGGCCTGAAGAATTCCCCCGAGTCCTGGTCTGCCCCTGGGGGCGTTGGAACCCAATTCGTTGCGTGACCTTGTTCCACGTCAGCTGTAAAATGTACGAGACTCCATGAAAAATTACATCAGAGGAATATTGGATATGCTCAAAGTCGTTCCACCAAACCAGATCGCGTAAAAGGTTCGATCCCCAAGTTCGACGGTGTGTTAAAAAACCCCAAAGAAAAGAGAAGTTGCCAAAACTTTCTGCAAAAAGAGTTGACTTGGGGAACAAAATTCTTGTTCGAGAGATTGAACGAAAGAGCAACTGCGTGTTCTTTGTTGCTCTGTTGGTGGTGATGTGCGAATTCGCGCACGCATGGGCACAAAATGGCCACGAAACAATTCTGGACACGAAATTGAATCAATAGCAAACCATCGATTCAGGTGGAAAATCACGAGGCTTCTACCTGCGTCTTGGCTTCCCTGGGGCTCCGACGGGTCAGCTCTCTCCCTTGAACACAACGTCTCCATCGCCACTGACACGCGAATATCCATTTCCAGAACTTGTTGCTCCATTCGTCCCACGTGCTCTCGCTCTTTCCTTGTCGTTCTATGAAGCGCGCTGAGATACGGAAAGTGGCTGCTGCACGTTTCAAAACCTTTGTGTCAAATGACTGACCAGGCTGCCCAAACAAACAATGGCGCTGAATTGGTGTGCTGCTCAGATTACGTTTTGCGTAACACGCCCGTGCGCGAGGGTGTGGAATGCGGACATGTGCACGCACCATTGCGCCCTTTCAGGAAAGCCTTTGAAACAGATTCTAAAAATGCGCGAGAAAGAAGCTTGTGTGTAAAGTGAATGTTTGTGACCCATCGCGCTTGGGGGATCAAACAAATTAGGAGTTTCAAACTTGTGAAGTTTGTTCCGAGTTCAGGTGTATTCGTATGACCGATGGGTCTTTTTTGAGGGTGCAATGTTTGACTGGGAAGTGCAATTTTTTATTTTGAAATTGCTGAGAAGTGCAAGAACTTGTTTTGGGAAAAACTGACAACTTCAATTCAACAATTTGACATTTTATCTTTGTTGCGATCTCTTGTCTGAAAGAAAAACAACGCACACATTCACGCGCTGCCTGAACAGCTTGAACAGCAAACGCCTTGTCCTTTTGTGCCCCGTTTTCCCTGCTCTTGATTTGCTTCGTTTTGTAGACGAAACAGTTTAGGTTCGGTCCATTGATCACGGCCTTTTCACCTTGACGTGCGTTTAGTTGAAGAACACAGAGCCGGAGATGATTTAAATCCGAGGCGAAGCCAAGGATTTGATTCATCTCCTGTTATCTGTTCTTCAACTGACTCAAGGCACAAGTCATTTCAATATGCAGTGCAACAGTGTCAAACCATCAAGTGACAACTGTAGATAAATTGACAGTGACCTCCAGTGGAAAAAAAAAGTTGCCCCTGACGACGTGCCAAAAACAAGTTGATTCACGTTCATCTGGCTGAAGTGGGAGTTGGTGACAATTTATTTTCCCAAAGTGGAGATTTGTTTGTTCTTTCTTACAGATCTGCTTTTTATTTTGTGGGCTGAGTGTTTGAACACGGTCACGAGGAGCCACAGAACTAGCGCCACCAGCGGGAGCCACGTGACCAGGACAGTCTCGCACCGGTCCAAGTGCGTCACAACGTCGTCGACCAGGGGCGTCGGGCGGTGTTGCCCGGCAACCAGGGTCGCCTTGACAACGTTGATGATAGCAATGCACAGACCGGCGGCGTAGGAGAGAACAGATATGTTGTTGGCCACGGTGTCGTTGTAGGGCCTTACAAACATGGTGGTGACTGCAATCACTAGTACAAACACGGTCATGAGACATAATCTGGGCAAAGGTTCGATGATGTAAGTGTTGGATGCAACCAACATGAGTCGGTACAGTTTTTGCACGCCCAACCATGTGACAGAGACACCGCACAGGTCGTAGGTTTGGTACTGCACCAGTAGGGTGTCCACGACCACTTTTGTGTTCTCTCTGCTCTGCTGGTTTGGTTCAGATGCTGTTTGTGCCGTTTGAAGTGCATTACCGCTTTTGTAGTGCCGCACTATTTTTATGAGAGCGAGATACAAGAGCACAGGCACAGGGAACATGCAGGAGACAAGAAACAGATAAACTGACATGTGCCTTTTGTCTACTGAGCTGGGGCCAAAGGCCATGACGATGAAAATGGGAACGCAGAGCACAATGTAGATCTCAATGACAATTTGCCACCACGTGAAACACTGGATGTTGCCTTGGATGTAGAGAACGTGAAGCTCGTGCACGGGGACACACTTGACGAGGGTGAACGCCCCCTCCACCACTTGCTGGTAGGACAGCAGCACAGTCAGCAGAAAAGCTTCGCACAGTTTACCCTTAAAATTCGCAAAGGTTGAGACGTTTGTTTTGCCAAAGCGAGACCACAGATAACAAAGAAGATAAATTGACACCAAAACAATCAAAATGCAAAGACCAAACAAAGATTTCAAAGCAACTTTGAGAACGGCAGAATTGTCGGAAGCGAGACACATTGCCGAGATTTTCTTGTGAAAAAGAAAGATTTCAGGCGAGAACTGAAAGAAAGTGTTGAGTGCGCTTTCGTCCTCAGATTTGCCACCCGGGAGACCAACGTGGAAAAGAAAAGCGTCTTGCACGTAGAAGAACACGAGTTGCAGGTACTTCATGCTTCCTTCCTCTTCTGTCTGCTTCTGTTCGGCAGCTTTGCTTGTCGATGTGGAGGATAGTCCCAGGACTGCAACGCTCAACCTGCCGGTGTCTTCATGTTCGGTGCTGGTCTGGAATTTGCGTCTGTTGCTTGGCAAAACTTCCATGGATTTGCACAACCTTCCCTCAGAATGTTCAGGTCGCTGTGCTGCTTTGAACGTGACTTGACTTTGGCTGTCGGGCAGGAGCAGCGAGTCGACGAGTCTGGAGTTGTGACGTGCAGATTCACCCCGGACAGGCTCCAGCTCAATCGTTCCACGTTTTCGTCTGGACATCCTTGTTCTGACCTGCTGTCGCACGTGCGTGACAACTCTCTGTCCTCTCAGCACAACAAAATCTTTCATTTTCTCAAAGGTCAAAAGAAAGAGGGCGTATCCCACGGCAGCCAGAACGTACAACACGATTATCAGGCTTGAGTAGCATTTCTCAGATGGAACGCACGTGGGCGAGAACAGAGATTCAGTCTTCGTGCCTTCACACGTCCCGCAAAGGACACCTGTTCTGCCCGAGTTGCACGCGTCTATTGAAGTGCAGTCTTGCTTTGTTTCGCAGCAGTACTCCTGAGGGCATCTCAGCATCTGTATTCTGCCATCGTCCGAGCTGTTGTAGCCCCAGTAGTTCGGTATGGGCTCCACTGACGGGAAATCGCAGACTGCGCCCATTGGACACTGGCGACACGCTGGTCTCGTGGTTTCCATGACGACGGAGTCAGCCGACGCTGTCTTGACGTGAGTAACGCTGGGAACGCTGTGAGTCAGTCTGTATTCCTTGCGACCGCAGGAGCTGACGCACCTGAAGATGTGTCCGTCCTCGTGCTTGACGAATTCGAAGTTCACTTTGCACAGAAATGTCGTGTTCTGCACACTCAGGTCACCGACAAATGTGTTGACGATTGAAGTGGTTCCGTCAGTGTCGGATACGTTGAAACAAGTGTCCGTCAATGACAATTTGATGGACTGATCTTCAGGCCACTGAAAAATTTGTCGACTCAGAGAATTGCGCACCCAAAAGTGGGATCTGGTCACTTGCAGAATTGCATTGTTCAAAGAAAGAATGGCATTGTTTGAGTTTTTGTCCTCAAGCTGACAGTCCTCAATGTGCACGTGCACTGTGTTTTCAGCTTCCATTTTCACTGTGAGATGAGTCTTTTCGAGTCTGCTGTTCGTCATCCAAATTTGTTCGGAATTCTCCAAGTGTAGACGTGCCTTGACAAGAGTTGTGCTTGCAAAGTTTATGTTTTGCATGACTATGTAGAAAAATTCTCGTTGGTATCTGTCTGTGTAGCCTTTGTTAATCGAAACTTCTGTGCCTTCTGTGACGTTGCTGTCCTGTATGCTCAATCGGACATTGGTCCCTGAATAGCCAGGCTGGTTCACAAAAAATAACTGCATTGCGATGGAACATCTAGAGAAACTTATGTCCCGGACTGGTGACCAATTTGCCAATCTGAAGCCTCCAGCCAGCTCGCATCTGGAACGATGCCAGGCAGACATGATGACTTGCAACGAGTTTTGAAGCAAAATAGATTGCTTGTCGCATGCTTGCTCAGAACGGAAGACAACAACTCACTGACTCACTCACTCATCAATCAGTCAGTTTGTCTGTCGTTCACTCACTCAGTCATCCACCCATCAATTGACGTGTTCAATCGTTCACTCACTCCCTCAAAGGTGAACTGATTCATTCATTCATTCATTGTTCATTCTTTCATTCATTCGTGTATTGATCACACTCACTCACTCACTCACTCACTCGAGTAGGATTCCTCACCCGTGAAACTTGATCCTGTTCTGGTCGAGGGGCAGGTTGTAGCCCTGAGTATTCATGTTGTGTCGGTCTTGGATGTTCAGAACTCCATTGAACGTGCAGTACTCGGCCGTGAGAAGCCCGTTCAGTCGAACCAGCACGGAGCTCTGGAAGTTGATGTGCCGCAAAACCAACGAGGCGTCGGACTCTGTGTGATCAAACTCGCCGGCGTTGTCCCGCCCTATGTACAACCATCGGAGCTCGCCTGAAAACATCCAAGCTAACTTTCAGTCACGCTTTGACACCTCAAATTTGAGTAAAAAGTGTCCTTCTGGTGTGACTATATGAACACTTGAAGACAAAACGTTACTGTGTGCGGTGCGAAAATTTGAAATTTGTCAGGAGGACGATCACGAGGTTTGGGCAAACAAATTCATTTGTAGTTCTTGGCAGAGGTGGCCGCCCCCACCCAACACACACTAACTTACTTGTGACTGTAACTGTTTTGTTCCTGATGCCACTGAGCGTGTACGACAGGCTGCTCCGTATGGAGCTCGAGTCTGGTAGCGACAGAGTGGGCGAGGTGATGTAGACGTGCGCCCCGTCCGACATCCGGTCGAGCACCGCCTGTAGGCTCCGGCACGGCGTCCCCTCCGTCCGACAGTCGCTCGTGTCCGAACCGTTGTCCGAGACGAACCAGTCGTTGGAGCTGAAGCTTTCTGAAATTTGGTGAAACAGTTTCAGCCTTTTCCATTGTTTTCTAAATTGGGGCGAGTTTCTTGAGTTGTGACCCTGCAGCTTCTCTTGGGGTATTGGTGGAAACATTTCCCAGAGATGATGCTGATTCAATGAATGAGGCTTTGAAATGCAAAAATACGTGGATAGATTCCGTGGTGTCAACAGTAATGTGTGTGCTGACGCTGTGAGTGTCTCAGTGCGAGCGTGCATTTTCTGGCCAAATATCTCGTGGATCCTCCACGCTGAGTCTTGGGCCTTGGAAACTACAACGTAGCCAATTGAAATCAGCAGTACTACGAACACTATTACCTGTGGTCTGCGTTGGTTCTGTCGTGCCTGGGGCGACAGATGTTTCGCTGCGAGTGTCCTCGGGGTCGGTTGTGAGTCCGACCTGCTCGGCGGCGTCGCTGCTCGTGGGCAGCGCGGCTCCACCGTCACCGTCACCGGCTCTGGGTACAGTGGACGCACCAACCAGGCCTCGCATTACAACGCAACAAACGCAGATGTTCAGCAACGAAAGCATTTTAGCTCGACATTGCTCGATTGATTGGTATGTCACATTCGAGTACAAATCCGAAGAGAACTGCAACGTTGGTGCGGTGTGCACAATGTCATCTCTGTCCTTTGGAGGAACAAACATCGAAAACTGGACAGCGTCTGACTATGTTTGGATGAAATTACACACGCGCTCTAATTTTGGGCTTTTGAGAGCAAAATTAGTAGATGTGGGACAATAGTGTGATTGTAATGTTTGCTGCGTTGCGGACCGTTTTCCATCCACAGTCAAGTCGGATATGACAGGTCATGATGATGTATTGTGATCTTTCAAATTTCTCTCATTGCCTTGTCAAATTCGTGATGTTTCAGTTGTGCCAATTTTGTCTGTGATCCAAGAGAACACACGACACGATGTTTCCCTTGAGCATAGATCTTTGTTGCACAGCAGCACTCTTCACCGCAAACCTCTGTGTCGGAAAGGAAAAACGAATTTGTCCATCTTCCTTGCATGGAAAATGGGCGTTGTTGCCTAAAAGTTTATTGATATTCCACTGACCCTGAGTGAAACACCCAGAAGAAACGCTTCAGCGAGAGAGGCATCTTCCCCGTGGGTAGCTCCAGGAATTTGTCGTGGGCCCTGACCGCCTCAACCCTGCATTAAAATTGCCTTTGGAATATATGGTGATTGATCTTGTGCTTGTGCAATTTTGGTGATTATATGAGCGATCCTGTTGTTGTATCGGATGAAATACGGTTTCTTAAATGACGGGCCTCATAAGACCACAGGTTGTTTTTATGCGTTGGTTGACCCCCACCTTCGAACATTGGGGTTGTTCGGCAGTTTAACCCGTGGTGCACCAAACAACCTGCTGTGCTGACTGTGTGCCGAAGTTCTGAGACACCCATGTTTCTGATGAGAGGTCTCAGCGTCTGCTCGTTCCTGAGCAGCTGGTGAACAGCTTCATCACAAGCACCGACCGGCGGAGACACGGAGCCCAACTCATGTGCACCTGGAGTCACCAGGAAAAATGGGTCACAGCCAGAAGTTATCCGTTTCCGATCACTGAGACTTGAAACACCCCGCCCCGGCCCAAATTTGAACGAATGGTGTGAACGTAAAAATTTCGGAAAAAGTGTTGTTTGTGCAGGTTGGGCTCAACTCACGCAATCCAAAGGCAGGGAGGTCTGGGTCAGGAGCACTGAGCCCTGTTTGCCCGCGCGGTCAGGTGACAATTGAGAAACGGTGTCCTTTCCCGACGTTCTTTCGAAGTTAAGCTGAGCCAATGGGATCCCTTTGTGGAGTGGATCGTTATCGGTACCCTTTCGACGCTGACCCTGACACCATCGTAGAGCTTGAAGCCTGGACGACCCAAATCTGGGGCTGTTCCGCGGGATTGTCCACTGGATCATTGCGGAGGTTCAGCAAACACGTCCGCTCTTTTTCCGATGAGTTGCCAGATCGGTGACACAGACACAATTTGGTCACTTGTCATTGGCTCTTTGGTTGAATTTGGAAACCTGGTTTGACATCTGTGTCACCAGTCTGGTAGTTGGGGCACCGCAGGTGTGAAATTTCAGGCGTGCTACGAGTTTTAGAAATTATATTTCCTTTTCTTTGCGATATCTTCACTCATGGAAATCGCATGAGGATGAAACCAAGTAACAAAGAAGATAAAATATTTGCCTTTAATGCTACAAAGAAAGAACTGGAAACAATGAACAGAAGCATGTCTAAAAACACAAAATACTTATGCACATCAGAGTGCTTTGGCAATGCGCAACTGCCTCAATGTAAACAATGAATGACCGCATGCATTCATCACAGATTTCTGCAACAAAGAGTCATTGTATCTTTCCAAAAACTGTTCAAACCAACACAAAAAAGTTCAGACTCAATGAGGCAAAGCCAGACAAGGCCTCCTTCCTTTTCCTTTGAAGTAATGGCCCTGGGCCATCACACACTCTTCATATCTCTTGGCCAAGTTGTTGAAGCACTTTGAGAATTCCAGGGTTGGCAGGGCGTGCAATTCTCCATTCACAGCAGTTTGTAGATCATCCAAACTTTGAAAGACATGTCCCTTTATCTTCTGCTTCAATGCTGGGAAGGCCCAAAAATCACAGGGCGAGAGGTCTAGTGAATAGCAGGGGTGGGGCCACATGGATTGAGAGACAGACATGAGGTACTCAACTGTATCATCAGAGGTGTGTGGAGAGGTTGTCTTGCAGAAGGTGGAAGTCTCTGGCAGCCCACAGAGTTGGTCTTTTCCTCCTGTATGCTTCTCTCATCTGCCACAGGGCCTGAATGTACACTTCACTGTCCACAGTTCCATCCACATATTCCTTGTAAATCACCCCACGTGCATCAAAGAACAATGTTAAAAGTAACTTTTTCTGGGAATGCCCACACAGGGGCTTGGAAGGATGGGGTTCTTCTCTCTTGCACCACTCCATATTGGCCTTCTTACTCCTTGGATCATATGTGAAACACCATGTTTCATCAGTTGCCACTATCCTCTGCAAAATGTCATGGTAATTGTTGATTCTGCACAAGTTTTCCCTGGAAAGATCAAGTCACTCATCCACAAGTTCCTGAGTGAGATGCCTGGCTATGAATCTTGGAGCAATCTTGCGCATTTTCAGGTCTTTTTTCAGAATTTTGAGGACACTTGTGTGACTGATATTCAGTTGCGCACCCTTCTCTCCATGTCCAAAGTTTGTTCCAGTGCCTCTATTCCTGCTTGGGAGTGTGCAGATTTCAGCTGGCCAGTCCTTTTCTTGTCACTCATACTCCTGTCTGGATCTTGGGAAAATGTTGAATCAGTGATGAACCTGTGTTCAGGATAAGGTGTGGTCACCCCAGACTGTGGACACTGCATTGTACGTCCTTGCACCATCAAATCCCCAAGAGACACATACTTTAATTGTAGCTCTTTGTTCTTCTCTACAATCCAAGGTGCCACAATAAAAGAGGCACAACAACTGCAGGAAATAACCTCTTGCCATTGCCATCACTGATGCTGCTTTCACACAAGATGTTACTCGCATTCTCCTGACCTCCATGCACAACCAAAACATTCCAGACAGTGTGCAATGAAGCATGACACCGGTCTGCGCAAAAGCCCTTCATAGGAAATAAAGTGGCAATGGGAAATCCCTTCGCACACACAGGAAAAGGAAATATAGATTCCAAACCTCGTAAACCCATTGGGCCTCCTTGACTGGCACGCAACCTTTTTCTGGATGGAAAGATTCTCAAGTCTGTCAGAGATCCTTCAATTTGTATGCGCATCACACAGCGTTTAGATGCATCAGAATTTTGACAGCTTTTCATTGGTTCAGGTGTTGCACAGCTCAATCCAATCAAATCATAGATTACCACAGGCAACCAACAACATCCCTGACTCTCATTACGGAGAATCAAATTCTTGTTGAATGTGCCTCATTAAAGTTCCAAGAATTCCAAGAATGTGATGCAGTGAGCAGAGTTTTTGCACATCTCAACAAAGTTGGTGCAGTGCCAGATCCGGGAAGCGCGGTTTGTTTGTCCAGGGGCCACAATTCTATGCCCCACATTTGGTGTTGTGACGAAATCACCGAGAGGCAATCGGTTCAGGTTCCCGCTGTTTCCCCGTGTGCCTTGTTTTGTAGCGCAGAACAAAGAAATGAAAAGAACCACGTGAAAAAGGAAAAAGCTGCTTTGAACACGCGAGGAGGAGGCGCCGAGCGGTGAGTGGAAGCGGCGCTGTCACGACGCTCTCCGAATCAGCGGCCGCGAGAGCCTTCCCCTCAACATTGTGGGACGCATGCACATGCAGTCGTCGTGGCCACACCGCAGTCCGACAAATCTGACAGAAAAAATAATCTGAGTTTGCAGGACACAGGCACTCAGCTGCAGGAACCACGCATTGGGTGCGATTCTCCCTCAAGTGTTCATCGCGGTATTGATCTCTATCCACTCTTGTCATGAATATCAAAAAATGGGCAGAGGCAGGTTTGACACACTCCCATCTGCAAAACAGAAAACGTTTGTGTTGTCAGCAAAACTCGTTCACCCATTCACTGGAGAAAGCAGGAGTCCCTCACGACTACGTGGGACACCGCTCAGAAAGGCTGCACAAACTGTTGACGACAGGGGCGCTTGATTCAGCAGGTGCTTTGGATGTCAGACTTCGTTTCATCAGCAGGAACGCAGAAAACAACTCCCTCGCCTCCCTGCATGTCTCAACACTATTAATTTTCTGCTGTTTTTGTTGTAAATGGAGCAAAAATTGATGGAAAATTCTTGCACGGAAAAGGAAACTTGCAGGTGTTCTGGATTGTCGTCATCCGACTCAGTGGGCCGTGCATCCATGGGTAGATAGATGTAAACCACTGTTGATGAATTGCCCTCTATCTGGCAAATTTTTTGCTGTGTACGAGTCTAAACAAGATCCATTTTCAACTGCGTTCAATCTGACAAGAATCAGGCTGGACACAGAATAAAATCTTCAAAAGGAAATGAACTGAAGCAGTGAGTTTTCTAGAAAACATTTCGTCTCAATGGGAAAAGCCCAAGAAGAGAACACCTGAAGGGTGAGTGCACTCAGGGTCAGTTTGTGCAGCAAAGCTGGAGTGTTTGGTGTCAGGTTCTTCAGGCTGCGTTGAGAGTCGAGAGGAACGCAGCTTGCGTCTAACCCCATCAGGGAAAAAAGCTTCGAGAGCGATGAGAAGAGAGGTCAAGTGTCCGCACACCGAAGTGGTCATCCATTTTGGAGATTGGACCTGCGGCCGAATACAAAGCATCTGACTGTGAACGCGACCAGGACGCAGTTTTCTGGTTGAAGCCCAGAATGAAACTCGCACGGTTCAGGCGCCTGACCCCTCGGCAGTAAATTTGTTGTGGTAAGGAGTTGTTTGCATGACTCTCGGAATTGATCAGTTTGAACCCCCCGTGCACTGAGTGAAGAAGAAGCTCTTCTGACAGATGCTGACTCGTGTCGTGTCGGGTCACCGGGGTGACAGTTGAAGATAAGGGAACTGTGAAACTGGTTTTGTCCCATTCACCCGAGTTTTCGTGTCCAGCATACACGCATAAGTCAGTCTGTCTTGAAGAAAACTAAATTCTTGCTTTGAAGCTGCAGGTCTGTCCTCGGGACGTTCTCATTGCCTTTTCTCGCTGCAAAGTAGAAGTGTTTTGCAGGTTGAGTATCGTGAGACAAAACACCCCATCCCAAGTTGAGTTTCGCAACTGTCCATCTCAAAACAGTTTCTTCTCGGTGAGCAGAAAACAACAGGACAGGTCTACGAGGAGCCGTCACCTCTGATTGTTCTTGGAAGAACCGCGCAAATGGACTTTGTCCACCATTGTCGAGGGACCCGCATCTCCAGCCCCCTTCAGTGACACCTTCCTCCTTCACGCGTGAATCCAACAGACGCCGAGCATTGCGAGCCGCACCTCGTGTCTCTGAGCTCTGGTCTGCTGGCTGCAGGAGATAAGGCGCTTACAAATGCGCTGCGATCCCCGAGGAGCCCAGACCGTCACGTCTGCGGCTGCTGAGCGAGCAGCTGCGGGGAAGGGTTCCCACAGCCGAGCAGGGCAGATTCTTCTGAAGAAGAATACTGCACCAAAGCCACTGAATACATTTTGTAGAAAATGATACCAATCTACATCTCACTGCGTGTGTCCAAAATCATCAAATGTGTTTCACTGTTTTTAGGCGTGGGTCAGTTTTTGCAAGGCCAACGATTCTGGCACAAGTACGTGTAGTTCAGATACTTGCAGCGTACATGTTGCGCGTGTTGAAAGGACCGAACTATTGACGCGACTCGCTCGATGACTCCGTGCCGCACGGTTGGCTGCGTTGCTGTGCCAGTGGGGATGGAACAACACACATGTGAAGCCACACGTACAAAAACGATTGAAAGCGAAGAGGAGGGAGAATACCTCACTTGGTATCATGCAGGAGCAACGGTGGAAATTTGTATTCAGTTCGTGAGAGCGAGAAAGGAACCGGAGCTTTCGAGGTGGAAATGAGGAAATTTTCTTCAGCGGCCCAGACAGAGGGAGACGTGGAAGGCAGCTGAGATTTTGTGTGCCGGAACAACGAAGAGGAAGAAAATTTGAATCTCAATGACGATCTCCAGAATGCAGCCAAGATGGTGGGTGAGAAAAAGTTTCAGTCATTTATTGTTGAGAATTGTTTGACACTGCCTTGACAGCTCGTATTTCCTTTCAGTTGCGAGGAGCAATGACACGAATGCTCCAAAACGCAGTTAAAGTGTGACCACTGTCTCGTACGTACGAGGACAGGCCTTTCTGGTCTGCATGAACGAACGCGTGAAAGCATAAGTTTGAGATGCAGTACCAATCTGTTCCCACAGCATCTGAAAGCTTTCGTGACTTTTTGTGGTCAAATGATACCCTGGGATGTTGCGAAGAAAGCGATGGAATGTGTTTCTTTATCAGTGTGCGAGACACAAATGGAGCTGGAAGCCACCACGCGAAGCTGCCTGTTCACTCTTAAGTGCCCACATAAAGGTGCCGCAACTCGCTTCTTGTACCGCATTGGCAACAGTGCACCAAAGGAAATGTTACCTGCACTGCAAAAAAATATCTTGAGTTTCTGCTGAATGAGCCAAGCTCGTTGAAAACATCTCGTTTTGACTAACAGAACTCTGTTTCCTAATCTGCGAAACAACAAAGGAACTTAGGACACCAAACAAAACTTGCTTTACAGGGTCAGTTTCAGCAACCTTTGAAAAAGCAAACGGAACAGTCACACAGCTTTTGAATTCCAGTTTCAATATGCTTCACACTGGTCACTTCCCAGACAAACAGCTGCAGTTACGAAGCTGCTCACGAAACGGTTGGACGTGTCACGAACATCGCACGACTTCAGTCCACAGTGATGAGAGCGTTGGGTGTGTTCCAGAGTGAGGAGGAGTGAATCGATACAAGACAACGGAGACGAGAGTTTGGTAGCAACAAGTAAAGGAACAGCTTCGGTTCCACAGTGCGCCGAGCGGCGGGAATGCGGCGTCGTCATCATCATCGTCTCGTCCGTCGACACGAAACGGAAATAGCGAACTGAGGTAAGTGCTCCACTTCTCTGCGTGGTCAATGAAGCGCGCAAAACGCGTCCCCGGATTCGCTCTTTCTTGGCTCGAAGAACCAGTGGATTTGTGATCCACCTGCAACATAACGTGGGAGATTCACAACTGTTCACTTCAAAATGGTTTTGAGTGAAGAGTCTACGGTTCAAACAGGACAGTTCAGATCCAGGAACTTACGTCTGGTTGATGTCCATTAAAAAGGGTGTTTGGACTCTGTGGAGTATTTGCAATAGCCGTATTCACTTCAGGTGCGCTCGCGTTTCTGGTTTCAGTCACTTGTGAACCTTGCTCTTCTCGCATGCATCTCGTGGCTCTTGGTGAATCCAGGCTGAATGAAACCTGATGCAGAAAGCATTTGACATTAGCACTGGTTATCCTTTTCTGCAGATCAAAGTTTCCAGCACTCAGCATGACTCGTGTGTGTTCGCATTTGTCGGTGTCAAGCAAGGGGGTTCAACTTGAGGTGCTGACTTCACCTGGATATGAGACGTACCTGAATATCACCTTTCATTTCAAATTGCTCCGTCTCTTCCAAAACTTCCTGGCCCCGGAAATAATGTTCGAGAAGAAAATTAGATCAATTTGTTCAATTGACTGCGAAACCTCAACGCAGCTTGGCCTGTGCACACGACACGAGCACAGCGATCTCGTTTGAAACGCATCAATTTAAACTCTGTTGTGCTGGATCTCAATAGATGGTTGAGGGGGACCTTCCACCCCTGAGGATCTGATTGCGAGGTTGAAAGAGAAGCAGCACAACCACACGTAGTGTGTGAATTCCCCTTGTTTAGGGAGCCAGGTCCCCTGCCCCCTGGATCCGTACCTGCTTGATTACCAGTCCCCAGTTACACGGCGGAAACAGGTCGCTAACTTGGCTGGCTCATGTTGTGCGCCGCAATTCAAGTCGAATGTCAAAAAGATCGAATGAACAACACAGCTGCGATACCGCGCCACGCCCATGCAGGAAAAATCGTCACGACTGGATTTTGTCTTCTGAGTGGTTGTCGTGGCTTGTTCGCGATGAAAGGGGACAGACACAAAGACTCACGCGTCTGCGCGCTTTCAGAGAGTGTCGTAGAAATCTTGTGGCTTTCATCTGTGATAAAGAAGACGCAGCCTCCGGCAGTTTGTTGGAAAGCAGAGAAAATCAGAGTTATGTTCTGGCCTTGTCGAAGTCACCGTGGTGCGTGGCAGTTGAAAACCAATGTCGTGTTTGCTGCAAAAGGGACAACATCCAGGGGAAGGTTCCACGCCCACGAGTCACCGGTTAAAGTTCTGACATTTGCGAGTGTTTTTTGTCTTTCCGCGTTGTATTCTGACTGTGAAACCCTCTGAAAGAATGCAAGGCGGGTTATTTTCCTTCTCTGGCTTCAATGTTTGCATCCTGGACCGAGAGGGACGCTCACTCCTTCACTGAATATCAGATAAGGCACCTCCCTTCCCTCCCCATCACTGCAGAGGGATTGCCCTCGGCAACAACTACCTTTCATGAATGGGCCTTTTTCAGGTTTGTGGAGCATCGGAACCCGAGTCAGCGAGTTTAATTGGGTAATATCAAGGCAAAGAGATGAAGACACATCTGATGTGATTTGGCTCCCTCTGGCTGTCTGATCAATTCGGGAGAGGCTTTTGCTCAACAGTCAACAGGGGACATCTTTTTTGCAGAGTCGCAAATCAACTTTGTTGTGGATACACAACTTAACAGGCCATGCTTTTCGAGCGAAAAGTTCAACGGGTGAACTTCAATTCCACCCTGCAGCCCATCTGAACAACGTGTGATATGAGAAGCAGGACTTTGTAATGGCTCAAGCTGAAGTCCGTGCAACAGTCACCGTGATTGACGCAGAGGAATTCAGCGCGTTGGGGTGAGGCCCGTCAGCCCAGGATCTGCAGTTCTGTCCCCTTCCGGGAGCTGAGTTCGGCGGAGCTGCTCTGTATGCCGCGCTGGGCGTCGTGGTTCAGACTCGTGTCAAACAATTGCCACATTTCTGCAAGAAGCAGTTGAGGGATTCCTCCGCTGAATTCCACGCTGAATTCAGGGAAGCGGAGATTGGCTTCATTTATCTTTGATACACACGAACGAGATGTGGGTGATTCAGTTGTGGAATAGATCTACAGCTGCACATCACGATGTCGAGTTTTTCCGAGCGTGTGATTGTCAAGCTCAGCTTTGTTGTTTTTTACCACAGGGATAGTGCTGATGCAGTCGCTTCTTTGACTTTCCCGTGCACGTTTACCCACGTAACACCAAGGCGCTGTTTTTTTCAGTCGCAAAATAACTTGGCACTTGGGTTTTGTGAAGAACAAATGAAGGGGGAATCAGCGGCTGGATCCTGGGCCCGCAGTTCCTGCACGAGACGCCCGAGATGTATCGTGCACAAGTAGACCTGGGAGACGTCGCACCCATGGAGCCAAACTACACCGACTCCAATCCACGGTTCTTCTGTGGATTCCTCTTCATCCAGGAAGCTCGAAGTACGTATCAAAGCAAACTGTGTGTGCAGCCCGAGCTTCAAACAATTCAAACAATTGTGATGTTTGGGAGAGAGACGAGCTCCGTTTCTCTCAACAGCTTCGAAGTGGACAGGTGTTAGAATCTGTGCTGCAGTCATGTGGGTATGTGTGTGTGTGTGCGTGTGTGTGTGACGATGTGCTGGGACGCTGACACAGGAAGGGCACAGAGCGATTGACGTCCGAGGTGCGAACATCCACAGCGAGTCAGAAACTTGGCAGATGGCTGTGCGGAAAGTTTTGATCAGGTTTGCACCGACTAGATGTCACTTGTCAATGTACTACGAGTCCACGGAGGCGCGTAATCGCCAGTTTCGTTCAGGGGCCGCGATCCAGAAGGTAGACGGTCTCTTTTCAGTCCCGAAGACTGTGGCTGCAAAAAAGAAGGAGCTCGGTCCCTTTGCTCATCCTGGATCTATCCCAGGCGATCATATTTTGTTGTACAAAGAACCGTGCGTGAGGGTCGTACATCAGGCACAGCTTCGGAGCTGGAGTGAAGATTTAGAAGGGTCGTGAGCTTTTGATCTGCCGCCGCAGATAGTGGAGCCCCAACCCGCCGAGGGCGACCAGGGGCCCGATTGCGCTTAAATCACCAACATCCGTAAATCAGTCGCAAAGTCTCACAGACGCCAGTGCCTCAAGAACGAAAAGCTAGGAGAAGGGACGGCTGTTGACGGGTTGAACTCCACACGAAGCACTCATTGCATCATCCTCATCTCAGGTGACTGTCACCGTCTCCCAGGAAACGAGTTAATCAAATTAATTCATTAATCAGCATCAACACCTGGACCCGAGCAGCTCAGCCTTTCAGTCTGGAGGCCTCGGGGAGAGAAGAGAATGCTGGAGAAACCAAGGGTGACAGAAAAGAAAACAAACGCGAATTCAGTTTCAGTGTTGTTTCTTTGTCCTTGGAAGAGCACTTGAAATTCTTCTGCACGGAAAGCAGTGCGGATCAAGGATTACTCGAGGGAAGCGTATGACAGAGTTTACTCGAACGAGACTCCAGAAGAGCAATTTGGTTAGGAAATTTTGTACCAAAGAAACTGTTTCTTCTGTGCCTGGCGAGTGCAAAGATGGGGAAGGAAGGAGGAGCTTAGCCAGCGCTCTTGGTTGGACCTGCTCTTGCGTCACATGGTCTAGTTCTCCATGGTGCCGGGGAACTGTGTGGCAATGGAAGGACATACGCTCGTATCAGGCACTGGTCGTTACAGAACTGCAAAGCTTTGTGCCACGAATAGCAGTCAAGACGCACATAAAATTGAGGTGTGGCAAAGAAGAAGGAGTAGGAGAATGGAAGGAATGTTCCTTCAGAACCCGACGGGAATAATTTTGAAGGAATCTGAGCCTGTGTGGTCCTGAACACACTTCGTCCATTTTCATGACGAGTTTGTCGTGTTGTCCCTCAGATGGTGAATGCACGCAGAGAACACCCGGCAGGCTTCCCAAGAGGACGAGAATGACATTGAGGATCAAAGAACTGAAACGGCCCCTGGCTTCACAGTGTGAGTCGAGTCGAGTCAGTCGCACCTTGACGAACAGGTGCGAACAGATAGCAGCGTCACACACAGGAGCAGCGCACAATGGCGAACCTTCCCGAGGGAGCTGTTCCCCGTGCAGCCCAGTCAATGTGGCGACTGTTGCCCACGCTGCACGGTGTTTCATCTCCCGAAGTGTTGGTGCCTTTCACACCTTTAGCGGTTTAGCGGTCAAGTTTTTTTTTTAGGACAGACACAGGTGAAAGAAATCTCAAACTGGAGGCATTGAGGATGGCACTTGCACACAAGGTCATCGAGACGACTGCGAGTCTGTCACAATGAAACAAATTGAGAGCTTCAATGCAATTAATAGAGAAAGACGCGCTGTAGATCAAGGTGTCCACATAAATCTGTGGATGTCAGGCTCCCTGTGAACGTCTGATCCGGGGTTGATCCGGGGACATCCCCGCTGGAGGCGCCCGTCACTTCACACGCCTCCCCGCTCCAACCCGCTTTTCACTCCAAATCCCCCCACCAACGCAATCTCCACAACTATGCGAATTAAACGGGCAAGTTTAAGGTCAGGTTTCGTCATTTGTGACGCATTCACAGAAAAAGAATTGTATTCTGGGCAGAGTGAGCTTTTCGGTTCTCTGGAAGTTTTTTCATGACTCTTAAGACAACATTCGATGAGGCATTTGTGGTGTGTTGCGCCCTTTGGATTGTCCTTCTGGGTGTACTTAAAACTGCTGCTCCATTCTTTTGTCGGTTCAACGAGCAAACGTTGTTGTGCAATAGTAGAGAGCAGAAAGTAATTCTCTTGCAAGAACCGATGTTGATAAGACAAACACATCGCTTGCTTCTCAATTTGCGCAACATCCAGAGAATTGATGCGGAATGTATCGTTTCTGAAAATCACCAGATGACGGAGTCTCACCGTGTTTGAACTTGTCTTTTTCCAGCAGTTTCAAGATTTGATGGCAGACCGAAAGGTTTGCTCGTGACGGAACGAAGGCACACCCAGACTTTCTCAAGCAAATTTCAAGAGAAAAGCTGAGTGAGGACGACTGCAGCAGTGACATACACGAGCACAAAATGTCGATCGATCCTTGCTTTCCGATTCACAAAACACAATTCTTTGTCCTGAAGTACAAAACACAGTGCGTGGTTTTGGAGTTCGGAATTCAAATGAAAACTTTGACATGATGTTGGTTCGTGTCTTGCACAACGCAAACCAAAATGAAAAGACTCCAAATCGGGAGTTTAATTTTACATTCAAATGAGCAGCTCATTACAGAGCAAACTGCAGGGAGACTCTCGGATTGGAACCACAAAGGCAAATCTGAAAGTCTATTAGGCATCCAATTCCAATAAGAGTTTTCAAATAGCAGTTTCATTCAGTTCAATCGTGCCGACATGTTCGCTTTGAAATTGAACAATCCCCATCGGCCTTCGCTTTGCAATGTGGATATTTTTTTCTCATTTTGATGATTTCTGTTTGATGGTATCATAACACCATGTTTTGGCTTGCGGAAGTTATGACAGGCAAAAGAGGTTTGCGCCTTGGAAGAGGACACTGGATTTTTGCGTTCGTGTCGTGCTGCATTTGTACAGACTCTTTCAATGCAGATTTACTGAACACTGAATGGACAACGTGTGGGCTGTGTCAGTCTGCATTCTCTGTGGACACCACAACGCACAACTCTCTCCATTCAAAGCGTCGACATTCTCCCTCGGTTCGTCCGCAGTTTTATGTCTTCTCCCATGAGAAATATGCACTGACGCTGTTCTCTACGAGTTTCAGCACGGCCATTTTACACACATGAAAAGAGCAGAGCATTCTGCATCAAAGTAAGCAAAATCGTGAACGTTTTTTGAACAACGAAACCAAAACGACGGCAAAAAGTCACGTTTCAACATTGTTCATCCCTCCTTGCTGTCGTGATCCACGATCACCAAGGCAGAATACATTTTCCGGGAAGCAACTGCTCTGGTAGATTTAATCCATTAAATAGTGCGCAGGACATGAATTAGGTGCAAAATCCAAGGGACAAGAGACACTGGGGAAATTTAACTTTACAACTGGGCTTGTTGGGCCTGGGGTCGTCCTGGAATACAAATGGTCCTGAGGCTTACTGAGCTGAAGGAAACTGACTCTGGGAAGAGGAGAGTTGTTCCTCTAATTGGATTGTGAGGTTTTGAGTTCTCGTGTTTCTCAGGTTGTGCGTGCGCATTTGACACGGGTCGGAGACGGAGCGCCCCTGGGGACGGCAGATGCTCGGCTGATTTCCTGGAAACGAGATTCTACTTGTTGCTTGACTCCTGAAACAGCCACGAAGGGTCCACATGGCTCCTGTCCTGCTGATAATCTGAGCGGCAGAACGGATTGACACAATGAAACGCAACACAGGAACAAACAACGAATGCGAATTTTCGGTGATTGCTATTGTACTGAAAAAGTCACACCACACAGGTCCGTCAATTGAATCTTGTCCTGTCGCATGTCAACGAGAAGTTCGCAGACATCCCTCGGAAACGTACACACACACACACACACACACACACACACACACACACACACACACACACACACACGGGGGCGCACTGATCTTCGCAGCTTCCACCATGCATGCAGCCACAAGTCTTCAAAAAGTCTTTTGCTGTTGAACAGGCCACACCAACATCACCAAGCTGCTCAGACAAGCAAACAAGGAAAGCTTTTCCTGGGTTATTGCAAGTCAGCGAAGGTGTGGAAGCTCATCGAGAAAATGTCTGGCACAGCCATCAGTGCTGACAAGGCCGCTTCCTCACAGGCACGTTGTATTTGAAATTTCGAGCTTGATTTGTCTTAAATGGAAAGTGCTCGCGGCGAAGCTTTGCCATCAATTAAAGTTTCGTGTCGGGCTTTTGTAACGGTGAAACTTCCTGGGAAGAAGCTTTGTATGAAGCGTGCAGGAAACGACGATTGTGGAGGCGACCGAGGAGCCGGCGACTGGGCGAGAAACTGGTTGATTTGGCTAATCAGTGGTCAGGGAAGGGCAGTGGTTTAATGAAGTGACCATTGCACAGATGTCTTCCCAGCTTCGCGTTTCAATTCTCACCCAATTACTTTCTTCTGCCAACAAACGGTTCCACCTTCTGCTGACACAGTTTGAACGTTGCTTTTGCTGGATTGGTCAATCCCTTCAAAAAGGAAAGGGTTGATTCAGTTTTCAGAAAATTGCCTCTCCCAGCACTGTCCATCCATCAAGACACCCGGCACTTTTTGACAGAACCAGCAAGGTAAAATTGTAGGGTTCTGTCACAAACACATTCTCTGGGCCTTGGGGAACCAATAATGCTCCAGTAAACAGATTCCATGACACTTGTAGCAACAAAGGACGGGGACTTTGCAGGCTGGAGGGAAGGAAGGAAACGCTGCTCGGATTCTTTTGCGTCTGGGGCTCCTATCAGCGAATCCAACCATCCATTCATGTTCCTCCCAGCGCGTGGATTGGGAACTGTGACAAAAACAGGGTTGGTGCTGCTTGTGGAGTCGCACTCAGGGTGAGTGAGCAACGTATCTGACTTTGAGTTAAAAGGTTCACAGTGTTGCTGTTTGTGGAGTGCAACCATCTTCTTTCTGAGCATTTGAAAATTTGACGGGAAGAAAACTTCATTCTCAGAGCATGTCAAAATAATTGAAAGATTGAGATGAAAATGGATCTGCCTGTTTGTCGACCTATTTTTCTTCGCATCAATTATCTGCAGGATGTTGAACTCAGGGGTTTTGTCTCTCGCTCTTCGTCTTACGCCAAAGACTCCTGTGTTTCTGTTCGTAAACTCATTGGCGCAAACTGTGGAGCGGGTATTGTTCCACAAAAGGCTTTCCGTGCTGCGCACAAGCGTTTCTGATTCGAGCCCCCCGCAATCAAGCGGGTCTTGCAGCCTGAAAATCACTCCCCAACCCACTTGTCGGATGTTTGTGCTGCTTTGTAGTTGAGTGCGCAGTCTCCACTCGAGTCTCGTATCAAAGCCGAAGCCTTTTGTTGCGGTAAGCCGCCAGCACTCCCTGGTGTTCTGCAGTGACTGGGATTCAAACCCAAATCCTGAAACGATGTGCGTCTTAGAATCCGATCAACACAAACGATCAGCAAGAAAAGCACACGAAAGAAAATCACTACAGTGGGTTGGAGACAAAGACAGGATAGAAGAGGGCAATATGGAGGCAGAGACAAAGGTTTTCTGGGCCCCTTGAAACACAACCAACTTTTCCCTCCGTGAAACTCCTTTTCCCTGCCACAGCATTCAAAAGTGAGGGCCCGCTTTCTTCGAGGTCGCATCGAACACTCGATTTGCCCTGAAGATGCCACAGCATTTTTTTTTGTAAAAATCTCCAACGATCTTGCACGCAAATCCAAGTCTCACCTGGCCGTGGTTTGAAGCTTGTTCTGCAAAGAATGGTTGTGGTGACTGGTGAGCCGCACAGGGGAAGAAATGATGGCGGTCTCCGGTGAATGGGAACCCGTTGTGCCCGTCGGATGAATGAGGAAATCTGTGAAGCAAGAATTAATAAACTCCATGTTCATTTTTCTTGGCTACAGGAGAGACCAAAACAGGAAATGAGTTTCCACAACAAAATGCAGGGGATGTGGGAAGTTGTTTTGGTGGCGAAGAAACAGAAAAGAAATTTGAGATGGTGATGACTTTGCTGACGAGGAGAAAGTTTTTTGCTGACGGGAATAACTCCCTCGATGGGTGGAGTGCATGGCAAAGGTTGGGGGTGGCCCTGACCCCAACATGAAGGAACGAAAAAGTCACACACATTCAAGCCGTACTCAAACAGGGGGGGGGGGGGCTAGTCAGGCTGCTGGGTCTCCACCCTGGAATGACGTTCAAAGCTCGAGACTCGATCTGTGATGAAGAGCGGAGGCACCGAGTGTGTGCTCTGACGCTTCCAATAAGGACCGTTTATGCAGTGACAATAGGCGCACTGTGAGACAACGAGGTGTGGCCGACCTGCTTCGTGTGATGTGCCAATCATGCAGAGGAAAGCTCGCAACGCGTCGCAACGCAGTCGCAATGCGTCGCAATGCACTACACACCAGGAGCGGTTTTGACGGGTCTGGATCTTCGGATCCACTGGGGGTGACTGGACGTGGGGCCAAATTCAGATTCGGCGGCATGCAAAGTGGAAATGCTTCAAAACCTGGTCGCATAAAAACTACGTGCATTCAAAATCTACAAGTGCCTAGCTTCATGTTCAATCAATGAAAGCATCCTGACGGATGAGCTCAGCCCTGGGCGACACGATATTTTCAGAGTTAGTTTTGACAGCGCATTATTGACAACGGCTTTCTGCAGGAGTCACGGGGGGATCGAGCGATAAAGCGAAATATGTGCAGCAGATAGGACATCACAAAGGAAGTGGGAATTACACCGGCGGAAACAGTCTTCTCTCGGCCCGCCTTGATTTCAGTGCAACCAGTGCAGCGCCAAGCGCTTATGAGGCTTCTTTTGTGTGTGCTTGTGGAATATTGATTTGGGGAAATGCTCAAACACAGTCAAAAGACCTGTTGAATTGACGACATTAAACATTCACAACGAGCTACGCTTGTCAACATTTGCGCGATCGAACTCACATGCCGCGGGTTTGAGGCAGTAGTTACGCTGCTCTCGGAGGTCTTAGCACAAAGTTACAACGACATTTACATTGCTTCAGGTGAGTGGAGACAAGTGGGGTTTTTTTTCAGTGGTTCTTACAGTTATTGACATCTGTAGCAAGCGGGTGTGTTTGCCACTGTGTATCCAGTTTGGGACAAAGTTGCAAAGAACAGAAAGAATCTCTGTGAAGACACTTTTGGACTCAGTGCAGCGAATTGGAGACGAGCAGCGAGGTTTGACATTTGCGTGCACGTGTTCCCACAATGAAAATCACAACTTTTGTGAGGACGAAATGCGACACCTCCCGCCATGTAATCTGCGGACGCCATGAATGGAAATCCACAGCACAGACGGCGCATGATTATTGTCACGCTGCGCCTCCGCACACACGTGACTTCGGCAGAATAGACGCAGCCAGTTCACACGCAAGGGTTCCAGACTGACAGACTGACGGATGTTTTAATCAGGCGAGTTCACGCTCATCTTCAGGATTGATGTCCATGGAGAATGGATGATTCTTTTTCCTGATGCGCGATCAAAAGAATCGGGACGGTTTGTGCTGATTCGTTGCTTCAAGCGAAGAATTCTTTTTTCGCTCGTGTGCTGTACGAGTTCTGGTTCTAAAACAATCTTCAATTTCGTGGGAAATTGAAAAGTCAACAATTTTGCAAGGTTGTTGCTGAAAGAAGGCTGTGCATGTTTTCTCAACATCAAGACTTTTCTGCGCAACAGAACTTTGACAAAAATTGAAAGCCTAAAAATGTGCGCACGTGCACCTGTTACACGAGGTTTGAAAACCAACAAACAAAACTTGTGCACAGTTTAAAAACTGACAGTTGCTTCAGGCGTGCAACAGATTTTTATTGCATGAAGTTCACCGGTGAAAAAAGTGCTTTTCATTGTCGTATTTTTGCTGACTTTGTGGATGTTGTACTTCAATCACAAACTCGTTGAGCTGTTGAAATGCCCGTCGTTAGATTTGCACGTGAGTCTCAAGCTCAGTACCCCAAAAACACATTTCCAAATTGTCTGTTCAGATGCATCAAATTTGTCAAATTTATTCCGTGTTATGGCTCGTTTCTGCGCAAATCAGAGCAGCACGGCAATCACCACATCCCTCGTACTCATATTCTCCGAGGAAAATCCTGCATTTAACGGATTAAGGAGAGAGGGGCCGTCGTCGATAAACGTTGTTTGTCAACTGAAGTGACATCGCTCAGCGAGGATGGAAAGACTCGTTCATTGGAATGGCCGTAATTTTCAGAGAAATATACGAGGTGTCTGATCGTGTTTGTGGATGCGTCTTTGCTGAAACGAAAGAGACGGGTTCAGGATTCGGTGTCCATCTGCCTGATGTCTTGTCAAAAAAACAAAATGCTGTTTGAGTTTGTCGCTCTGAACGGGGTTTGCAGCAGCGTCCTATCGAGACGTCTCCTCTTCAAACAGGAACAGAATTTGCCTCACTTTCCCGTGTGCGTGTTGGTTTTTGAAGGTTTCCTGACTCATTCGTGTGGAACTGAGAGCACGATCACGAGACCACTTTTGGCCTCGTGTCTGACTTCAGGCACAGGAAAACAGATGAATCAAGCCAAGTTTTGTTCGCTGTCTTTGGATGCTCAAGGCTCACAACTTCTCCGCTCACACTGTTGTGCTTCTGCCTGAAAACAGTCAGTGAAAATGTGATTGGCATGAACGATCTTCAAATACTCTTCAAATGTTCCTTCCACCGTCTCTGTGCAGGTTGGAACCCGTTTCTGAAGCAGCAGACCAGGGGTCGCCAGCTGTGCTGACTGAAGTCATCTTGGCAACCGAGGGCGACAGGTAGGTCAATACTCCAGTCAATAGCGTTGCATTAAGTGGGTCCATAAAACTGGCATCCTCAGCAATGGAAACTGAATCAACACAGAGGGACTGGCACGACGCGTTGAACTTGGTAGCAGAATTTCTTTCAAAAAATGCCGGCTGAGGTAGAGCTTCCCTGGCCACAGCTTGAATGGTGAGTTCTGCAATGCAGAAAGGTCAGTGAACGATCACCTGCCAAGGATGCTTGAAAAAAAACTTTTATAAGACTGAGACCGCGTCAACTTTCCAGCCTCAGTCATCATCATTCATAATTTTTGCAGAAGTCATTCTTGATGCATTTTGAACGGCTGGGCCCTCTCCGATCAGGTCAATACATCTTCTCACTTGATTCTCAAAGATACGAGAGACTCCTGGGAGAGGGTCAATAGTCGGACACTCGTGGATTCCACGTCGGTGCGCAGGGTCTTGAGGAAATGAAATGTTGTTCCTTCGTCCTGATTTGGTTCACTCCATTTCTGAGAGAGAGAAATCAATACTCAGGCAGCAAGCTGGCGAAGGTCAAGGAAATTCGGTTCGCGTTTTTGTGGAAAGCCCGTGTTTGGTAAAAAACAAAATGCGGGTGTCAACATCGCCATAAATCTAGTGATGTGTTCGCGTGTGAAGTGTGCTGCAAACGTTTTCGTTGGCATAACTTGTTGTCAGCGTTGATGAAAGATCTGCGAGCAACGCGCTTTTGCTGCAGGCCTCGCGCTTTTCTCTGACTTTGTACACACCTCTGTGTGTTTGTGTGCGTTCCACCCCCCAAGGAAGCGAAACTTTCATTTCCCAAATCCACTGCTTTGAGTTCAGCAATTCATCTTTCCTCCTCCTCTCCCTGTGGATCTAGACTCCGACACAATTCACAAGGAAACGTTTTAGAGAAGTGCAGCCTGAGTTCCCTGAATGGATTACACCGGATTCATTTCGCGCGACTCCAGTCGCATCCCCCCGGAATCCTCAGAGACTCTGACAACAAGCTTCGCTTTGTGCGCCTCGCCACAAAGGGATTCGAGTGGGAAAAGCCGACACAACTCCGCAGCGCAGAGGCTCTAACTTTTTCACAAAGTTGCGGAGAGTGTTTTTGTTCCTCGCTGTTTCCAGTGTTTGGTTTTCGGTCGGGATTTTTCTGTGCCACCTGGGTCATGTTCTTTTCTCAGCAAAACACCAAGCATTGCCCTGCCAACATGCAGGTGAACACAAAGACGTGATTCTGTGTTTGCTGAGGCAGGGCAGTCTCGTCTGAATTCAAAAGAAGAGTGAGAAGATTCCACTGCCAAATGCAACACATGTAGCCGCATTGAGAGCCCGCGACAGCGAAGAGGTGGAACCGCCTGTCAGATTCTCGGCGCAGAAGCCTCCAGAACCACGCCTTTTTAGGGCTCGTACCTCAGCGGTGTCTGGACGTTTCATTGTTCAGTGTTCATCATAATCATGCTGTGACATAATGCAGTTGTTTTGCCAGCAGTTTTTGCAAACATGGATTTGACCTGTCGAAGATCATTTGGTGTCGCACAAGGTGAAAATGAGCACACATATGTTTGAAGAGGACGTTTTCAGCGACAGATTGAATGTGCCGTCAGGACGGAAAGAAATCTCACGAAAATGACTCGTGCAGTTCAACGTGTTGCAGCTTTACCCATTCAAAAAAGGCATTTTGACACAAATTTATTTTGTCACAACACTTTCATTGGGAAGATTTGCCAAGTTGCTTCTTGTCATTTCAATGTCCAGGCAAAGAAGCAGAAAAAAGCCGCTTCCCAGATTTGCCACACAAGGGCCAATCAGACTCCTGCACTGAAAACTCCATTCAGATTCTCAGGTTTTGTCACTTAAGGCTGTCAGAATGAGTTTTCCAGGCGGGTGACCCTGTGAAAATTTCACGAGTGTTTCACTGGATGTCAACGTCTGTTTTCACAGATCTATATTGAGAGGACGTTTGGCTTCCTCAAAGCCCGGTGCAAAAATGGTTGCCACCAAACTGTTGAAATTTGGAGAAACCTGTCCATCAACTCATTCGCGATGCCTGCCAGTTTTCCACATGACCTTCCACACGAAGGAATCTTCTTGTGAACGGACGAGAAAAAGTGTGAATGGACCAGAAATTCAGTGACTTGGCGTCCCATTTTGCACAGTGTAATTTGCTTGGGGAGCTGCTTAGCTTCAACAGCACTGGTACTTCCTGTCTAACAATAGAAATCTCCCTTCTTTGGAGAATGTATTTCTGGGATACTCGCGTAATTGAAGGGAAGGCAGCAGCCCGAACCAGATCACTTTGGATGTCTCAGCGCTGCGCCGCAGATCTGTCCCAGTTTCGCGGTGCTGAAGGAGCTTCGTTTTACAAAGCTGAATGTTTCCCGAGCTCTTCCTGCTTCCTCAGGAAATTGCAGTCTCAAAATAAGACCTTGAGAAGATTCTGCACAGCTTGAAGCTGGCGGACGGTGTGAAAAGAAGATTCACTTGGAAAAGTTCGTGTCTTGCAATGCAAATTGCTCAGGAACCACGTCCGCCGTTTTCACACCGAGCTGCAGTCGTCCCCTTCCGATTTCGAGGTCATGTTTTCTGAGACTGAATCAATAAGACAGACACGCTTTCCATATGTCGTTCTTCCTCGATTATTGCAGAGTGAGAGACGTTAACGTGTGCACACACAAGCGTCGCTTGCCAGCCCAGGCGTGGGTCCTGTGTCCTGGCAGTGGCGCGTGGTTGTTGACTTTCCGGGGTCTGATGTGAGTTGATGCATCACATTTGGAACGAACAGCTCAATGTGCAGCCGATCCCAAAGATCCCACCACAATCACTGTGTTTGACAAAAGTGACAACACAAAGCGGGAAAACGGCGTCGCGCCCTTGTGCAGTCCCAGTGTGCCTGGCTCTTTTCTGTGGGCCTCAGCGGGTGGCATCACATCGACGTCCTTTTCCGCGGATACCGCCACATTGACAAACAGAACCAGGGAGAATTTTGACGAGGCAGGTCTCTCCTCCCTGCCTGTGTATTTGCGATTGTTTTATTGTGCGGTGCGCGTCGGGCTCCGAGGTGCCACTCATCTCATTGTGCGCTCTAAAAGCTTGGTAAATACGCATTCACAACACACTGTAGCAACAGCCTCCACAAAAAACGTGCCTTGCATGGCCGTGTTGGATGAAATTGGGAAGAAGGGTCTGTCTGGTCCTTTTGGCCTCACTGTCCTCATGGCAGGGTGTATTCATGGGATGTCTGGCCCTTTGGTGCGTGCGCTGCATTTCACCTTCGTGTGGTCTGCCCACCACCTGTCCGACGAAGTCCACCTGTCTCTTGAGAAGAACTGACCGTCGGCCAGTCGAGCTACGCTCCAAAAATAGAACTTGCCACGAGGTTCCTCAAGACAGCACTGATGGTCACAAAAGAGAACCCAATCTGGCTGGAGGCGAGACATGGAATTTTTCACAGAGTTAATAGCTCTAAAATCTCAGTAAACAGTCTTCATCACCGCCGCTGCCTTGGTTCTCACACACACGACTCGGGTTCGGAAATGAAGGAAGAAAGTGGCGTTGAAGCTGCCACCACGTCAGGGTGAACCGAGAGAAAACTCTGAGAGAAGAGCAGAGTGCGTATCAGATGTAAGTCCTTTGTGTTCACGAAAGCGAACTTCACTTCAAAGGATTCTTGCGAGAAAGAAACCACACAAGGGGACCTAATTGTGATTGAGAAGTGCAAACATCGTTCTGACACAAATACGAGTAGAGTTGCGTGGATGACGCTCGAGGCTTGCTGGTTGGAGGTATAGAAGATGTGGAAGAGCCTGAACCTGCCTTCCGGGGCAGATCCCAGGATTCACCGGAGTTTGAACTACCAGGGTACGAACCGACACAAAGATAACACGATATGAAGCTCTGTTGGAGACAGGCAGCAGGAACCTCGGAAACTGCATCTGCATGGGCTCCAACTGGGCCGCACCAACGGCCGAGGGGTGTCCTCGAACTTCCCACTGATGAGTGATGGGACAACTGAATACGCAAATGCGAGTTGACGCAGTTTGATAATGTGCAGAGCGAGTCTCCATGTTGGAGGAACCAACAATGTGTGCATTTTCCTAATTGAAACACAGGTGGAACATGTGGCTGTGTCCGTCAATCAAACGCTGTCCTGACGCTCGTGGAAAAGTTCTCACAACCTGCATAGACTGAGAACCAGCGCTCTGCAGACGTGCTGGGGTAAACGCCACAGAACAGACTCACGTGGATGGGATATCAGACCATTCATAATTTCCATAGAGCAACACAATGCGCCATCGAGTCTGGGCAATGTTCAGCTCCGTGCGGCCCGCTGTTTTCGTGGGAATGCCAGACAGTGGAATTCATCAACCTAAACAGAAACGACACGAATTCAGCGCAGATACACGAGGCAATTGCAACAACGAGAATGTTATTGTGTCTGGTGTGTTAAGTGGTGGACAAAAACACAGAACGTGAAGTTCTTTGGAGCAGTTGAATGGTCCTTGTCAAAATGAAGGAGAGAGAAGGTGACAGACAGGCAATCTGTCTGAGAACTGCAACACGTCAGTGACAAGTGGAACCAAAAAGGTCAGTGAGAGCTCTTCTCGGAAGTGTTGTTCATTTCTGGTGTGTGTGACGCTCGAGTTGATCCTGGAGCTTGCAAGAGAAGGTTCCCTCCATGACAGGGAGCGAAGGAGACAAAGATAGCGAAGGAGAGAGTGAGAGAGAGAGAGAAGGAGAGAAGAGAAGAGAGAGAGAGAGAGATAGAGAGCGCGAGAGCGAGAGATCGAGAGGGGATAGAAGAAGGTTCCCTCCAAGACAGGGAGCGAAGGAGAGAGAGAGATAGAGAGAGAGAGAGAGAGAGAGAGAGAGAGAGAGGGGGGGGGAGAAAAGATATAGAGACTGGAAGGCAAAAGCACGCCAAACGACAAACAGGCGAGAGGCGAATTGTGGGTTGTAGGGAAGGGGGATGAAAAGATAAATTGTTGTTGGAGTCCAGTTTGTGAGTTTGATGAGAGCCAGGCCGCCTCCCAGCAGGGTCTCCATTTGTGTTCCAGTCTGATCATAGCAAACTGGACTGAGGGGGGAAATTACATCAAAGTCTCATTTGCCATCATTCAAAGTTTTATTATCAACTAAACAAGGAACAGCTCAAACATTAAGCACACCTCCAACCTCATCTCACCCAAAGACGGTCACAGACTGATTCTTGGATCCACACTCAGCAGTGACAACAATTATGTGGTTGTCCGGGTGATTCTCCCCCTCGTCTGTTCATCCCCATCTGCCGCAGACCAATTTGTGCTCAAAACCCTCATTCGGAACACACTTGGCTGTCAGAGTGACTGACGTGTATTGACACCTCTCCGCTCCCCGTGTGGATCGCGCCTCGACTCGCGGGACGGTTCCGTCCCTATTGATCCGGGCGGCGGGTGGAGAGGAACCAGGCGCCGCCCTCGTCTCCCGCTTTAATTTTCTTATTTGGAAACATTGCGGCGGAGTCGCCGATGTTAATCACGGTTCGAGCGCCACCGACACCAGCACAAATTGATCCAGTTTGAAAAATATGGGAAATTTATCCTCGTGTCCAAGGTTTTCTGGGGCTGTTTGGGGAGGTAGACAGCAAGGTGTTCTCGGTTTTGGTTACTTCATGTTGGAAAGGAAGAAAATTGAAGATGAAATTATCCACGAAAGACTGTGGCCCGTGGGAGGCGGCACTAGAAAGCTGTGAGTTTTGGTCATTTGTCAATCACAGGCTGTTTTTAGGTACGTGTGTCGGTTGTTGACTTGGAGCTGCAAGAAGTTGACACCTGTGTTCTGTGTTTCAATTACCAAATTCCCACTGAATGAAACGAAGCCGTGAAATTGGCGCGACTCTCACTGTCCGTCCACAGTGGAGAGGAGAGGAAACTGTTGCTGGGTGGAGGCAATTTTGACGCGGGAACAGTGCGAGTCCAGCGGAAGAGACCCCGAGGCCCCGGAGCACCCCGCGCATACCAATCACTCCCCTGTACAAACTGCGCCGGGAAAGACTTGCGAACACCCGAGATTCACCGACAAACAACTCTCAGCCTTTCAAGCAATTTTGTCAGGAATGCACTGCTGCAGCAGCGGTCCCCTGTTTAAACCGTCGAGAGAAAGACTCGAGGAAGAAGGGAGGTCCCTCTCGCAAAGGACGTGCAAACATCAAGGAGACTGGTCTGGCTTCTGTCAGAACCTGAAAAGCGACTTCTTGTTTGTTGCCTCTCCCTGTGTGCGGAGAGTGACAGTTTAGCGCTTCATGTTTGCGTCTCCGGTCCCTGAATCACAAACAGACGGAGGCGGGGTCGGGGGTCGCGTGGAGAGGGGCCCGGGTCTGAGTGCTGCTGACAGCTGCAGCCCCGGACCCGACCCCGGGCAACTCCACCTCAAAACACTCAATAAACACCGACTGGGCCGCCCGAGGTGGGATCAGTCACAGCATGGGCGAGAGGTCAAAGGCTCAGGCATATTGGACGCGAGACTCAGGCAACTGATCCACTGACTCGTTTCCTTCCCTGTTTATTTCGTCCTACAGCAGGGTTCGTGTTGGCAAGCAAAAGGTGTTGGCACTGAGATGCAGCAAGCCGGAAACTGGGAATCCAGGATGCGTATCCGCTTTCCAGCTCGTTCAATTGACTGACAGGCTCAGTCTAGTAAAGTGAGTTGATCTTCAAAGCACAGCTACAACGAGTGAAAGCTTTCAGATCATAAAATGAACATTGGATCCAAGGTATCTCGTCATTCTTACTTTCGGTTTCTGGCTTCTTTCTTCCACACGTGTGTGCATTTTTTTCTCCGATTATGAAACACTGAAAAGCTTTTTCTCGGGAGGCCTTCTCTTTGCTCAATGATAGACGTCCAGCGAGCTCCAGCTGCGCTGTTGAATATAATCCAGGAGATTATGGGTTTTACACGGGCTATTTACCGAGGCTGCAGGTCCGCGGCGGCGTCACCTATTCATCATTCACACCGCACTGTGAACCAGCCAGTCGGGAGTTTTAGCGCTCTGACCCTGTCTCACGTGGACAGTCCCAAATACCCGTCGTTGTACTGCAGTCCTTTGGAGCTCTGCTGGCCAAATTTTCTGCCTCGTGATTGGGGGCATCAGGGGCGGATTTGTTGACTGCTAAAACCTGACTTTTCTGTCTCTGGCACATCGTGTGTTGCGAAAACGATGCTCATGTTGCTGTCCGCGACAGTCGTGTCTCGTCTGCTGGCTCCTGCTCGACGTTCGACGCTCATGAAACACGGAGGATCTTTGGACTTTCGCACAATGTGTGTGCGCATGCGCTGTGCAGCTCAAAGAAACTTGGATTTTGATTGGATTTAATTTGACGAAGATTCCGCAGCTGCGCGAGGCTCAGTAGATTCTCACTGCCCGCTCAAGCGACGTCGAATTCAATTAAAATCCAATCGTTTTTTCCAATTTCCCTCTCTGTGAATGTGAACAGATAATTTCGGGTGCAAAACAGTGAAACGCGGCGTGAGAAATTTATCGCTGCTGACAAGATCTGCGAGTGAAAAAGCAGATTATTGCCTGTGGAACTAATGGATGTCGTCCGACGCACCGACGTTGAAAAAGCGATTGAGGCATTTGTGGACTCAATGTGATAAGTACTGCGCCGCATCTGAGGCAACGTAACAACGCGCCACGGAAAAACAAGCCCCGTACAGCCTGTTAAGCACCGTCTATTCCGCTTCTTGGATCTCATTCTCTTCTCGCATCCCTGGCAGCGCTGGGGTGAGTCCATCAATGCGTGATGGGAGAGACGCAACAACGTGTCCCAGGGATGGGCGCAGCTTGCTCCCTCGTTCCACAATCAAGCAAAACGCTCGTGCCATCAACGCAAAAGTGTACGATGCAAAGCTACTTTGCATACGGTGGAGAATGGATCCAGGGTTTGGTGGAATCGCCTGGCCTCTAAACACGTCCGACCCAAACCTCTTCAGATCAAACACTGGGAATGTGAAGCATTTTGCACCTGAAGACGCAAACCCAGGTGAGATTCTCTTGGATTGGGGGAGATTCGGGTGGTGCCCCTGGATTCGCCTGCCGAAGAAGTCGCGTGGTGCGTCGCGTGCGTCGCCCCTTGATGCGATTGGTTCAGCGCAGTCATGCGCAGTGATAACGAACGCGACTCATCGCGACGCACGCCTCACTAACTTTTATTGTTCTTATTCGAGGAAAATGGATGGCAGCGACTGATGTAGGGTTCCCGTGGACAGATAAATCTGTGGATGGGGAAGCCTCGAATCTGTGCACGGCGCACTGCGTACAAAAACTCGGGAGCTGCGTCCCAGATTCCACAACAATTCCTGAGATTCAAACAACCATTGAAGTCTTCTTTTCTGAGACACAAAAACATTTCCAATCGTTGCATTTCGTGCCAATTCCAATTTCCAGTGAGAAATGGGTGAGATCAGAAGTTGGTGTGTCAGGGGCCTCCGAAAGCTTTCAGCCTCAAGACGAAGGCGCTTCGAGCTGCACCAACAGCCAATTTAAGGCCATATGAAAAGCAGACATTCTGGTGTATCATAGGTGATCTGTCGCACCTGTCATCGAGCTTGCAGAGCTTGCATTATGTTACTGTCAGAGGGGTAGGAGATCCTTGATAGATATGGCTAATCACGCCCTATTAATATCTGATGTGGCAAGCACCACCAAACAGCATAATGTAATACCTGTCTCCTCCACTCTCGAATTGCCTTTCTTCAGCTCAGCATTTTCTGTGTGAAGTCTTGCTGTTTGGATGATGACCAGATGTGGCTGTTGAAACAAATTGAGACACGATGTGGTCAGATGCGCTTGTAATGTGCTCTGGTTCTCTTCACTCCAATTCCCAGCAGCTGGTGTTGACGCGGGATCGCCTTGTGCAGGTTTCCAAATGTCCGTGCACACAAAAACTGTGTACAGTACCGTCTTTCTCCTCTGACGTTGGACAATTGTTTTCAGACAGTGCGAGGATGTCATCGTTTGTCGACGCACTGAGCACTTGCTGACGTGCAGGCCAAGGTGCAGCTTTTCTACAGCGTCGGAGGAAATACCCCGAGACAGCATAATGCAAAAGTTCCCATCTGTTGTCCTGTCAGAATCCTTGGGCCCAGGGGAAAACTCTTCTTTCTATCCGAAGAATGTCTTCCACAGGACTCGCGTAATGATGTTTTGTGCACTGCGCACATGGCTGGGACAAAAAAGGACCACTCCGGAACGGAGGCGTGCTTCCAAGCGATTCCTCCACATTTATGAGAATCGTTTGAGATCAGCATGGCTTGGTGTCTGCGCGTAGAACCGGACGAATGTATAGTCTACCGCATCGCACAAGTGCCAACCAAACAATGCGTATGCTCTGCCAGTCCAACTTTAAGAAACCAGACGCGAGAGAACCAACACATGAAATTTCTTCCAAAACCGTTGAAGACCTTGGGTGACGCCACCGTTCCGTCATCTTCACAAGACATTACGGACTTTTTTAAGCGTGTGGTCGCCCGAAGGGCCGTGTACCATACGCTTGATGTAATCACCATCAGTCTGTATGTCCGTCCGTCCGTCCGTATGTGTAAAGCGGGTCTAACCAGGGGGGTTGGGGGGTTGGACCCACTTTGGCTGAAAAGTGGGTCTAGGAAAGAATTTTCCAAATGGTAATATCTTGCTTCTCACAAGGCATTTATGAACAACGAACGTTTATGTGACCACATGCTTTTTATGCGTAGCATTCTTGTTAACCACTGATTTTCCTTCACGCGCGGTGCCCCAATTGCAAGAGCGATAGCACAAACAACCAATGACAGTCACCAAATGGTGTCGATGTCACCGATCTGGCAATTGGGGCAAGTCGGAAAAGGACCGGACGTATTTGCTAAAACTCGCCATTGCTAGTTTTTCACGAACGTGATTCTCTATTTCTGCAGAAGCGCAGCTCGAGATTGAAGTGAAGTGAAGCCACACCATCACCGTCACCGTCACCGTCACCGCCATGAAGCACGCGGCGCAGGAAGACGACAAGGTGAAGCTTCCGGTCTACCACAAGCTGGCGTACGGCCTCGGCCACGTCTACAACGATCTGTGCGCCGCCGTCTGGTTCAGCTACCTCCTCATCTACCTCCAGGTCAGTCACAAGGGGCGGATCCAGGAGAGCCCATGTTGCCGAAAAATATCATCCCTCCCCCAATTTTGCGCAAGGTTCCTTGGGATGGATCAGCCGCCTCCCACAAATTCCTGAATGAGCCCTGCCTGGCGAGTCTTCACCTGTTTCCATTTCTGACTGCTGATCAGACACTGATCGTTGGGGGAGGGGTGAGATCAGGGAAATGGGGAGGGGATGTTTCTTGCGATGTCAGGTCGAGAACTTCTGAGTCCAAAAGAGCTGCAAGATTGTGTGCACTCTTAATGCATTCTCCTGTGGATGACGACCAGAGTCCCACCAAGGATTGCTTCGGTCTCTTGTTTTACCCTCCAGAACTAGCGAGGCTGAAGACTTCCATTGACATTTTGCTGTCCTTGCTCCCAAGACAGAAACCATAAACATTTCCCAAAGAAATTGAAACTCTGGAGGAGAACCATCCTGTGACCTTTGACTGACATCCTGTTTTGCTTCCAAGAAGACTTGTCGATCTTGAAGAAGCACCTCTCTGATAGAGCTTTGTTCCAGTATCCGACCAGTCCCAGTTTCCGACCAGTGCCAGTATCCGACTACCCTCAATGTATTTCCAATGGGGAAAAAATGAAAGTGGTCGGATACTGGAACAAATCCCAGATTTACTCCAGTTTCCGACCACCCTGAATTTGACCCAGTTCTGGCTCTCTCAGAGAGACACTGCTTATACCAGAAGAGAGCCAGAGAGCCCAGAAAAAGGGCTCTCTTTTGGTATAAGCAGCTTCTCTCTGAGAGACACAGAACTTGTTGAAATTTCTGGTGGTTAGCAGATTTGCTAATCCTCCATTTCTCAGCCCCTGTGTCTCTCAGAGATAAGCTGCTTATACCAAAAGAGAGCCCAGAAAAA
>JAAUXT010144756.1_pt1 | contig 45875 bp, 55 predicted proteins | sample 7278171 | NCBI WGS metagenome assembly JAAUXT01 (sample SAMN14350112, study PRJNA611818) | marine sediment metagenome | isolation source: surface marine sediment (1.8m) | place: French Polynesia: Moorea | collected 2018-08
CAAAACAAGACTGCTACGCATAAAAAGCGTGTGGTCACATAAACGTTCGTTGTTCATAAATGCCTACCTGATCATTTAACAAGAATGCGACGCATAAAAAGCATGTGGTCACTGACCATTTATGAACAATGAATGTTTGTGTGACCACATGCTTTTTATGCGTCGCATTCTTGTTAAATGATCAGGTAGGCATTTATGAACAACGAACGTTTATGTGACCACACGCTTTTTATGCGTAGCATTCTTGTTTTGTCTTTTGTTGAACCCTTTGTCCTCTCCGTGCAGAATCCTGTGGAGCGCCTGGGCTGCCACCCTCAGACGGGCTTCGCTGACATCCAGTCGCACCCGTTCTTCCGCACCATCGACTGGGAGATGCTGTACGAGAAGCAGATCAGTCCGCCCTACAAACCGTCGGTCAAGTCCGAGCGAGACCTCGAGCACTTCGACCCGCAGTTCACGAACGAACCGGTACAGCTGACGCCCGATGACCAGTGAGTAATCGTCTTTCATCTACCGTTTCCACCCGTGTATAAGACACACCTTTTTGCCCCAATATTGAACACCAAAAGTGGGGGTGCATCTTGTACGTGGGTATGAAATTACTATTATTTCAACACAATCCAATACCAGAAAACCAAGGCAAAATTTAGGGTGTGACTTGTACACGGGTGAATACTGGAGTTTTGTGACTCGATAGTGGAACAAGTGCGATTGCCGTCGAGTGGCAGCTTCTATCTGGTACAAGAGTTGCTTGACATTGGTTGCACAACGCTCAAAAACGTGCAGAAACAAACACGATGTAATGAACGCTGTTCTTGTTCTTTCAGGAAAGTCATCAGCAAGATTGACCAATCGGAATTCGACGGGTTTGAATACGTAAATCCGCTGCTTATGTCTCAAGAGGATTGTGTGTGAGGGGAGCGTGCAGGAGAATCCGCCGCAACATATCACTGGGTTGTACAGAGACACTGAGTGAGTTGTACATTTCAGCCGCACCCCTTGTCCCCGACGAGATAGCAGTGTACGAGTCTGCCTTACTTGATATCTGTGAACGTTCAGCTTGAAGAATGCTTGAAAAAGCGAATTTGTTCGCAACGGAATTCAATCCGAACAAGCCTGTTGTATCGGGTTGTCAGTTGACGTTGCAAGACACAGGACGCCAAAGAGATGTCTTCTTTGAACAGACTGAGACAGTTTGTGTGATGCTGCCTGCCAGTTTTCGTTGCTTTCGTCTCCGAGCAAATGCACGGCTGAGTGTAGTTCTCGGACTCGGTTCAAAGAATCGAGTACCGTGACTATTCATGTCTGCACCCCCCTCGTTTTATAGTTGACTTCAGTGGACGATGCGATATGTCGCCTCAGTTGAGTGTAAAAAATATTCTGATGTTCTTTCTTTGCACCGCGAAATCGTTGGAGACGCTTGCACGGGTCGCACGCTTGTATGTTGCGTGGCAACGAACGCAGTGGAAGCTCATGATCGTGTGTACAGAAAATAATTTATACGAACTGGTGTTACAAATAAACACAAGCAATTCAACTGTCAACTTGGTCGACTTTATTCCCTCTGATCAACAAGGCCAAAACACATTTCGAAAAAAACGGAACTTCTTGCAAACATCATTTCTTCGGCCATTGCACTTTACTGCTGTTGCTGTTCTTCCCAAACGACATGCTCTTCTGACCAGATTTGGGATTCAGATTCGCTCGTCTGCCACCCTGGAAAAGAAGAATCAGCTCACAGAGTTGTGCTGAAAGCTTTGAACACTGGTGTGTCGCTGGCGCACTGAAAATGTCTGCAAGCAAACTCACTGACGTACATCGCGTTGGCGAGAACGCGGAACATCCAAGTGCATCACCCTGACAACGCTTGCGTGATAGATCTACCAAAGGGAACCTTCGGTCACCAAGTTTCCTGTTCGCAAAAATTGTACCTTTTTGCTGCTGTGAACTTCTTGCGTTGAAGGGTCATAATCCTTTGTGCTCCGCTCCTGCTTCACTGCAACACAAACCGAGAATTGTCACGAACTTCAGTGTGTCTCCTTCAGTTGGAACAGACACGACGGAGGACTGCGATTTGCGAAACGGAAAAGAAAGGCGACTGCTGACGACGCAGGTCCACTCTTCACACTAGAACATGACAGAGTGGTGTCGCGCGACCTGTCTGCTGTTTGGTCACGTGCTTTGAATGGGCAAATCCAAGTGCTCGAGTCCCACTCAGCCCCACCCATCGCGCAACCAACAACGCCACAGCAAGGTTGGCAACCTGTGAACATGTGGAAAGAATCTTCGCTGTAGTCATGCGCCTTGAAGCCCGACGACTCCAGATCCTCCACCGTCGGCTTCTTTTTCTTCCCCGCTGCACCAGATGCCGCTGCAGGGGAGGCACGAGGAGGCCACGACTGCACCGGTTTGCTGCCGCTGCGGGGAGGCCAGGACTCCAGCGGTTTGCTGGTCGAGGCCGAACGCGGAGTTCTGTTCTCAGGTGGCCACGATTCGGCGGCACCGCTGGATGTTCCAGGTTTCAGGAACTTGGCGGGTTTTTGCTTGAGATCGGCTTCGCCCGATACTTCCTCGCTTTTTCTCTTCAGTGAAATTGCCTTTTTGACGTCCGCCTTCTGCAATTTGAGACAAAGGCACGGTGACGAGGGAACTGCGTGGAAGACGAAGGCACCGAAATATCAAGATTTGTAGACGTGTTGCACGCGCGTAAGCAAACAGAAGAACGTCTTGTCTCACTTGCTGGCTCAATGGAATAGCACCGTCGTCGTTCAATTCCACGACAATTTCTTCCTTCTTAACCTCTGTCAGCACTGCAGAACAACACACAAGTTTTTCCAAGGGTCACGAAGGCGCCGAAGCGCATGCGCACTGAAGACCATGTTTCGTCTGAATGAATGTTCACCTGGCTCCTCCTGAGGTTTGGCCTTTTGTGTTGGAGGTAACAATTTCCACATGAGATGACTGGCCAACAGCTTCGCAGGTTTCAGCAGTGATGCGCCGCCTTTGTCGTTGGGCAGGAACTGAAGAACACAATGTCGTCTCGTTTGGTCTTTCAAACAGGAACTGAAGAACACAATGTCGTCTCGTTTGGTCTTTCAAACAGCACGCCAAGAAACAAGATCTGACCAGGAATACAACGCACCGAACACAGACGTGCAGAGTAAAACTTCCGTCAACGTGAACAATGGAGGTGTGTGGGTCGTGTGTGGTTCACACGGTTCATGTCACGAGTGACTTGTACATGTTCTTGTTTTCAGACATGTAGACAAGCCCTTGGCATTCTTCAAAATGTGGACATCTCTCCCACCCACCCCCCAAATCTGGTGCACATGGATGTCGGGGTGACCCGCAGCCTTGGACATTACTGAACATTGCGCATGTTCGGCCACCGAACATGGACAAGAAACTTCACCTGAGCCAATGGACTGACGAACGAGGACCGGATCTTTGCGGCCAACTTCTGCACTTGTGTCAGTTTGGACGTTTCTGCTGGATTTTCCATGGAATGTCCCAGCGCAGAGCCCAATGAAGGTTTGCTCTTGTCGGCCGCAATCGTACCGTCTCCGAACAAGATTGAGAATTCCTCGAGAGTGCCTGGTTCTGCAAAGACAAAATCCACACATTTGTGGACACTAACACCGCAACAAAAATCTCCCTTCTGGTAGCAAGTGGCGCGGCAATGAAGAGTCTGTCCCCAAAACTCCCACTTCTCAGTGGGTCTCCAAAACTGACCAGGTTCGTTGCTGGGTTCAACTGCTGGAAAACGTAGCTCCGTGTGGCCCTGGTGTGAATTATCGTGAGGACACCGCAGCAAACTTCTCCCACTGTACCGCGGGTGCTGCTGTTCTGTCGGCTTCATGGACGAGGACTTGTAAACATCAGGCTGAAAAAGGCAAAACACAATTGTTGTATGCCTGGCAAAGCAGCTGGTGTGTCCAACTTTGTTTGCTTGTGGACGAGAAGTTTTGGTACTGCACCTTGGTGAGCGGAACCTCCCTCGACTCCCTGACGATCCTGTGGATGGCGTGAAGTGATTGTCGTACAAAAGGAGGGACCGGGTTGCAGCATGCCAGCACGCCTTGCATTTCCCTGAAAATGGGCAGATTGGCGTAACGCATGAGTTGAAGGTGAATGGCAGAGAGGCCAGCTCTGACACAAATTTTCAACGAAGAAAAAGCACTCGAAAATTCACAAAACTTACTTCGGTAAAATTTCTGCGATTTGAAGCAACATGTGGTTTGGTAAAACATATCTGGAAGAGAGAAATAAACCTCAGACATTCAATGTCAAGTTTCCTTCCTTCCGAGCCGTGCAACTGAAGAATTCGCAAGAAGTCTCACCCTGTGCTTTCATCCTCCGCTCGCGCAGTCTTGTCTCTCCAACTGTAAAGCCCCTTGAGAGCGGCCAACTGTCGCGAATTGAACACTTTCTTGCTTCTCAGGAACAATTCTTTGTGAGCGTCTTCTCGCATTCTTGGCTTTTCGTATCTCTGCAAACCACAGAAAAACAAATGAAACATTTCAAAAGAAAGATTTTGGAGGATGCGCAAGTGAATTCTCGATTGATATGCATACCTGTGCACATAGTTGTGTACTTCGTTGAATCGTTGACAACAGCAGGTTGTTCTGATTGTTTCCTTTCTCGATCAGTTCGTTCTTCATCTTGTGGTAGATGTAGAGCAGGAAATGCGTATCTTCCCGAGCATACTTGATCAGCTCGTCGGGCAGCGGTCTGAAAGCCAATCACAAGAGGCATAGAATCGTCGCGCGAAATTGTCTTCTCTACAGCACAAGTGCAGGCGATCATGCACCAAAGGCTAAAGACCGAAACAATAATCAAGACCCACCGGATCCTCCAATCAGCAAGCTGATACTGTTTGTCAGCGTCCACATCACAGTAGAACTTCAGCAGGTAAGCGAGGGAAAATCTGGGGAAGTTCAGCACTCGAGACGCTTGGCCCGTGTCAAACATATTCACGACGTAAACCCCGAAATCGCGCTGCAGCCACTGAATGTCCAGATCACCTCCATGGAAGACCTGCAAAATGGGCAACGCTTCAGACATCCATTTGTCTTTGCTGTATGACATTGACAAATTGTTTTCTTTTGTGTCCAAGCTTGAAACCCCTAATTTCTTGTTCTGACAGTTTTACCTTCACAATTCGAGGATCAGTGAAAGTCTCATTCAGCACGTGCAGTTCACTCCTGAGCTCCAGCGCATCCACGATGAAGTCCATGCTCTTCGTGGATATTTGTATCAAACACGTGATCCCTTGAAACGTTCTGTACGAGTGATGCTGGAACAGGACACGCAGGACTCAGGTTGCAACTCCCGAATGACAACAACACCGAAAACCTCGTCAACTCCGGTGACAGTACGGCCTCTTTTCTTTGAACATACTTCCAGATCGACGGCAAATTCCGTTTCCCTCTTCAAACTGTCACACATCTGGATCAGATCCTCTTTCGTGGAAACGATCTTCAGGGGGGATTCCTCAGAAGGTTTAGGCATCTGCAACAACATACAGAAATCGATATATTGGCACAGAAAGAAATCCTGCACCAACGTGAGAACTGAAACACAGGAACAAAGTAGTGCCGCAGAAAGACCTTCACACTTACCACAGGATTGATGGTTTCAAGTTGTTCTTTGTTGGGAAGAAAGTGGTCCAACTCATGCTGGTAAGGATGAGGATAGCTGAAGCTGCAAAGGAAAAAACAAGTCACGTATTTCAATGAGTGTGGCTGATGTCCGTGGACTCCGAACAGGGGGAAGGTGAGAAATCAAACTCACTTTGTGTCGTACTCTTCATCCTCCGTCGTGGACACTTTTTCTTTCTCTTGCTGTGCTTGATAGATGCTTTCTGCAAAGCAGAAACAGACGCTTTTTTAGAAACACGTAAACAGGTGGGTTTGTGCATCAAGCCCGTCTCAAAAGCCCATCTCAAAAGCCTCACCAGGTATTGGCTTCATTGCGTGCGGCTTCCAAGTGATTTTTGGAACAAAAGCTCTCAAAGAATTGTCCACTTTGTCTTTGAACTTGATTTGAGGTCTCTGCACATGTTTGGCAGCCAGCAGCCGGTAGTTGGTTCCTCCACCTCCAGGCAATTTCTGAAATCCAAACACACAAACACGTTGTCACACAACAACGTATTTTGACGGAGCATTGGGCTGACACCTGACCAGCGATATTTTTGAGACGCCGAAAGGTCACGGTCCAAAAGACGAACAGACCGGGTTTACCTTCTTGTTCCAGCTGCCACTAATGTGTCTCGGATTGGAAATGGACGCGATCACCAGAGCTGCGTCGTTTTTCTTGATCCCTGCCGCTTCGTCCAGAAAATTTCCCTGTGAGGACAGGTCAAACGCGAAAGATTGTTGTCACTGTCACCAATTAAAAGGCCCAAAGGGATATGAAAAGCTGAATTCTGAACCAAGCTGACTTACAACTCTTTCAAGTATTTGATCATTGGCATCGATCAAGACGTCAAATTTGTCTTCAATCTCCACCGCTGTGCTGGACGTCGACAGATTGCCTTTTGCGCCATGGTAACGCATGACATTCTGAACACTGGAGAAAATTGAGAACACTGTGTTAGACAGCACGCTTTTAGAGAAGATCATGACGAAGCCATTTGACACAGTTTTCAGTGTCTTTTGCTACTTGGGGTCAGCAGGCATTGTAGTCTGTTGCGCAATGATCGGAGCAGTCACAGACATGATAAATCCCAAGAACAAGTGATTCATCCTCGTACATGTGGTCAACTGCTCAGAGAACTTGCTGGCTTGGGATTGAGAACTCGTCTGTGCATGCAGGACACTGTTTGTCAAACGCTGAACTGGAATAGAGATGACGACTCACAGGTGGAGGATCCTCTGTCCCTCGACGTCCATCAAACCCTTGAAAGTCCCGAAGCTGGAGTAGTAATCGTAATCATCGCCAGCGCTGGGCAGTTCATTCGATGCCTTCGTTGCCATGATGAGGGACCTGAAGGCACTCTGCAAGACACAACTGAAGCTTGCAACGAAAATTGATATTCGCGTGCAGAGGAAAAGTGTCTTCACCTCTCAAGTGGTTCATTGGTGGGTGCTTCGATCAATAGAGGACCCGTTCAGGTGATGGGAAAGGACAGACACGAGCAGGGAGAACAGGCCTGCCCTCCTGGTGGGGGGGGGGGGTTGCCAGCTGACCAATATCCAGTGTTGTCACGAACTTACAGTGGGGGTGCACCACAATCTGTGAACCAACGGGCAGCTTGAGAGTGTGTGTCATAAGAGATCGGTGCACGCGAACAAAGCAGTGACTTTAGAAACTGTATTTTGGTGTCACCAGATCCAGACACGGAATTTGTCTGCTCCGAACATCAACGGATTGAAGACGTCCCGTGTTCCAAAACACATTCCACGTCTCTGAACAATAAAATCGAATGAGGCTTTGTAAAGTGAATATCTTGATACCTGAACAGCAGCGTCAGCATCTTGGAAGCCCGGTATTATTCGCTTTTCGTCGCCCGTCGAAGACACATGTTTTTCGTCGGCTGCCATATTGCTGTTGTAACGGGTTCCAACTACCAACTAATGGACACGTCATGAGCTGCGGACTCTCCGACCAAGCTGAGCAGCTACGAGCTACGCGTACAACGTTTCAGCAACTATTTTCGGTGTTGTTTTGTGAACTTTCAGCATTTAGTCCTGGCTTTGTTCACTGGGATTCACTCAAACACATCTTGTGCCGTATTTTCTTTATTGATACCACTAGAATGTACACGCGAGTGCCACGAATGGAATTGGTTCCGAACCCCGAGGAACCCAACAACAAGCAATACTCGCAACAAGCAGACGAGTTGCCTCGCTGAATTGTCAACAGACATCGCGACACACATTCCACTATTCTCCCTTGCGACTGCATTGCAACCACATTGCTTGTCCCAAGTGACCAAATGCAGGCCTCGACCGGAGACTTGACCCAGATTCGAGAAGGCGAGTACACACGCTCGCTCCGCAAAACCACATTTTGGACATAAAATTGCAACGGCACTCGTTTGCATCCGTCTGCGGTTCTTCTGAAAAGCAAACTTGGGAATTTTTCTGCATAACAAATGCATCCAACACTTTGGCGAGGCGGGGGGGGGGGACACGTGTTCAACACCGGAACATACGTGGGGCTGTCAACTTCTGCCTTCCAAAAAATGGTCATGATACCATTCAAATTCAATGGTATCATGACTACATTTCGGAAGGCAGAAGTTGATACCCCCTCGTACGAAGTTGATTCAAATATGTTTGGCCAAGCATCTTGTCGGGTAACACACGGAAATGAGTGCGACCGCGGCACTCGCTTGCTTGCAGACCTACGAGGTAGAAACCAACCACGATGAGACTGATCATGTTTTATCGATCTCTGTCGAACTTGTGCGACCTCAGAAAGTTATATAATGGATCTGGTCGATCAGGACACAGACTACAGATCGGCCTGCACTTTGTGGAAACTATCAAGGTTTCCTGCAAGTGTGCGAAATGGCTGGCAAAGATGAGACACCCAAAGCGCAACAGTTTTCAAACATTTCAATGCGGTGCCCACACCGCCTCGCCCAGCATACTTGTGTGTGGTTTTCCATGAAATGTGGAGATCCTCCTGCTGTCACACTGCAGAAGATCCTGATGTGTTTTCCTGGAGTGGCATATTCAAAAGCAACTGTGTTTCACTGGCATAAAGCTTTCAAGGATGGCAGAACCAAGGTGGGAGATCTGTACCAAGGTGGCCACCGGACTGTGAGAAGTGATGAGAACATCCAACTGTGTGTCCAAACTCTCAACAAAGACAGGAAGCAGACCATCACAGGACTTGCCAAAAAGACAAAATTGACCTATGGATCAGTCGCTCGCATCCTGCACCGTGATCTGGAGCTCACCAAGAGATCTGCCAAACTGGTTCCACATTTGTTGTCTGACCGTGATCGTCATCTTCGCCTGGAGTTTTGTCAAGAATTTGTGGATCAGTACTCTTTTGATGAACGTTGCATTCATTGGGTGATGATGACTGACGAATCTTGGTTTTTCCAATATGATCCCTTGTCCAACAGAGAGAGCAAACAATGGTTACTGTGCAAGGAGGATCATGGTCAAATTGTGAGGAGGGAAATGAATGTGAAGAAGGTGATGCTGATCCCATTTTTTGACTCACATGGTTTGGTCCATTGGGAATACTTCAAAGATCAAACTATTACAAAGGAGATCTTCCTTCCAGTTCTGCAGAGAGTGAGACAGTCACTTTTGTCCAGATGATCAGACATTTCAGACAACCTTGAGGAGTACCTGCTACATACGGACAATACTCCGGCACACTGCAGTGATCTGGTCCAAAGTCATCTGTGAGAGATCAACTGGTTGACACTGAAGCACCCACCCTACTCACCAGACTTATCCCCCAGTGACTTCTTCCTGTTCCCCTGCATCAAGAAACATCTCAGAGGGATCAGATTTCCATCTCTAGATGCCCTGGTAGTGACCATTGAGAGACAGCTCCGATCCATTGGATCACAAGAATGGAATGACTGCTTTGAGGATTGGATCGTCCAGTGTTGATGTTGCATTGCTGCTGACGGACACTATTTTGAAGGAATTAAGAGTGTGCAGTGAACTCAGATCCTGTTCTGACAGTGTACCTGATGTTGTCATTCACGATCATAACAAACTTGACCTAAAACATGCTTTGTTGACATCGAGATTCGCTGATCTGTGTCCTCTGTCGCGTGCCGCACCGTCGATCAGACATGATCAGTCTCATCGTGGTTGGTTTCTACCTCGTACACCGCAAATCAACATGTTTGGACAAACTTATTTGAATCTACCTCGTATATTTGGAAGAAATGGGACAACAATCTCTTGCACACTCCCAAAGTGTCACTGTAAAGTTTATGCGGAGACAGATTTGAGTCTTTTCCACTAACAGTTGAACACAGCGCAGGAAAACATTGCCATTTTGCTGAACAATACATCTCAAAGCATACAACAAATGCATGAATGCAAGGAATAAATAGTACCCCCGTTATTTGGTCTTTTTGGTTTCTCCATCCACGTCGTCACCGACGTCTTCGTCTGGAACCTCTTCGGGATCTTCAACCTCCTCGGGATCGACGATCTCGTATCCATTTTCATTGTCCACTTCTTCACTCCCAGACGCAGATTCGCCTTTGTCTTCGTCCGTTTTATTTTCCTCCTCATCGGCATCTTTTTTGACTGTGTCACTTGAGCCAACAGCTTCCAAACTTTCTGGCTTGTCCTTGTCTGTTTTACTGCTGTCCTTCTGATCTGTCACGACCTCATGTTTGTACAAAGGTCTGAACGAATCAAAGAAGCCCACATCTTCTGTCAAATTGGGCAACAGCCAGAAGTGGTGTTTTCCGAACGTTACCCCCCATATAATGCAGAACAGGATCATGCGGACTGGAAAGGGGAATGGACAAACGTCAGGAGTGGCTGAACCAAGATAAGAAACTTCAAAACGATTTCGCGCGATCTGTGCACCAAACTACTGACTAACCACACTCAGCATGAAGCGAAAAGTTTTCGATTTCCTTTCCGAGATCAGTGTTGTGAACGGGTACTTACTGACACACAGGGACAGAATGAAGCCGACGAAGCAGGCAGCAGCTAAACTGAGATAGTAGACGCCGAGTCGAACTTCCGGTGGCCACAGCGGAAACAGGCAAACAGCGACAGCACCCAACACTGAAAACAGTTGTGAACGTTGAAAAGGAAGAACTCCGAGCGTATATTTCTACGGGTGCAACAAATGCGTTGATGAATGGGTTCAAACGTGACAATCAAGCCACATTCAGATCCTACCCACCCCAAGAGAATCGTCTGGCTGCATCAGACTTAACTCTATCTGCCACAAAGCGAAGCACCTTGGGAAAGTGAAGCCTCGCACTCACCCAACAACAAGCCGATCAGGAACGTCTTCCACGGGACCGGGTCGTATATCCACACGTAGTACTCATCTCCGTCCTTGAATATTTGTTGCTCGTGCATTTCCAATTTGACTTTCTTCTTTTTCTTTTTGTCCTCATCCTGCAAAAGAAACAGCCTAATGTTTCAATAACAAACTCTCTACGCATACCAGTTTGACTTGGGCACATGGTCCACAACTGTTACCTTCTTCTCGTCTTCTTTCTTGGTCTCCTTGTCCGCTTCCTTTTCCTTTGAGTCTTTCGAAGACTCCGCAGTTGCTTCGTCCCCTTCTTCCGTCTTCTCCTTTTCTCCGTCTTTTCCCTTCTTGCTCTTTTTGTCTTTCTTTGACTTCTAAAAACGTGAACCAAAAATTTCTTCAGGATCTCAGATTCGACTTCGAGTCTGCTACAAGTCATTCTTTCAACACACCGACACCAGACATGGGATTTTTCTTGTGTTTGTTTTGCAACACGATGTTCGTTTCACAGGTACCTCTTCTTTGCTCGCTTCCGCTGCTTCAATTTCCTTCGTCTTTTTCTTCTTTTTGTCCTTTCGCTTCTCTATTCTCACTGCTCTGTGATACATCCCTTTTTGGAGAAGCCTGCGCAAAAAAAGAAACCCCTTTGTCACCTGACATAACAAGATACCTTTCGCAGTGAATACGCGCGATCGCCACATTCTTCTTGGTCTCAATTCTCGTGTGTGTTAAAGGGCGGGGAGGTGCGAGCCACTTTTTAACTGACATTGGCCTCATTCAAAAGCACCTCAACGCGGCCCAATCCGTATGCACAGTAATTTTCAGCTCAAGCAGAGCGCTGACCCTGTGCACAAACAAACGGTCGGGATTTTGACGACTGCACGAGATCGTACCTGTCACAATAGTCGACGCATATCTGACGACTGCTGAACAATGGGTCGGACTTGGCCTTGCTGCCCCATTTGGAGTCCATCAGAGCATCCACAGCTTTCGACGCTGCAAACAAAGTTCGAAAGTCCAACTTGGTTCGGTGCAAGCAACGCAGGGTACGAAACAGACCAAGATATCGCTTGCCACGTACCCACGAAGTACTGGACAGTCATGCCGACCAGCTTCCCTTCTCGCACCGGAACGTTAAAGCGCATGAACTTGGCGACCGCATACTCCTCCTTGGTCGGCTTCCCCAGTTCCTCCTACAAACGGCATATTTTTGAGGAACATTTTCCAACAAATGTTTGGCTCTTCATCACCATCTTCAAAATTCAATCAACAATCGCTTTTCCATCACAAATCATAATTGTTCTGGTGGCAATTGTCGAGCCACGTGAAAATTCAGTCGATCGAACAGATTTATTGCTGTCAAAATACTTTGAATTTTCTCCTCGATCCAGACCCCGAATCTCAGCAACGCCCACGGATTTCTAGATCCGGATTTTCTGATTCTGAAGTCGTTGAGCAGTGGACACAGCGTGGTCATCGGTGACGCAAGTGCCCAAGTCGCGCCCACGTGGACACTTGCCGCCATCACTTGTGGTGGTCAGCACAACAAATTGGTGAGGTTGGTTCCAGATCTGCTTCCACTGTCCAATTTCTGGTGACTTGTCACCATTCTTAGGCCACATCATGGTTTTTGACCACTTCGTGATGTCCGCTCCATTTCACAATTTAGAGGCAGACATCTTCACCAAATGCCCACCTGGATCTTCTACACATATTCTGCTCCGTAGATTCTGTCAAGAGACCATGAAAACACAAAGTGAACCCCCTGAATAGTCGATAAAACCCAGACCTTTTTCTTCGCTCGACGTTTGTTCATGGTGACGTTTCGCTAGATGACGCAGGCGAAGTGGCGACACCTCGCGCATCGTGCCAACAATCACAGAAAAGACTCAAACAAGTTGTAGAAAAGTTCAGCAGGGACTTGTCAGCTATTTTCATGGAGTAGACTGAAGCGCGGAAGATGGATTTTGACTTTTGGAGTGTTTGAAGCCAAGTTCTACCCCACTGCCCATGGCCAGGCTGTGTTGGGAGTCAAAAGCGCCAACTTCACACGGATCAACGAAACTGCGGGAAGAATCAGGGCTCAACAGATGGTCCATTTCTAGTCTCCACAGCGTAAGTTTTCACTCGTGTCTGTTCGCACCTCCAGCGAGACCATGATGAGCAGTTGCCTGAGTCCCATTCCCACATCCAATCCAATTCGGGCTGCTTCTTTGCGTTTCAGGTGACCACCACTTTGGACATTTTCAGGGTGGGTGTGAGCACCAAGGCAATAATAGACATAGATTCTGTTTTGAGGGGTGACACCACCAAGACATGTTGAGGTGGTGATGACCACCAAGAAATGTTCAGGAGAACAAGTTGCAACACTTGATCCAATGAACCAATCCACCATACCTTCCTGTCGTGCCAATTTGTACACCAGCCTGATGTTGGTTCAACTGGTGTGCTTGTGCTTGTCATATTTGTGAACTGAAGCCATTGTTAGGTCAGCACCACCAACCTTTGTGCCCAATCTGCTGACACACCAACAATGGACCTGAAGTGCCAGTACACATTGGACTAGTGACCTGCAGTCTGAAGTATGCTTTTGTGAACAAGAATCCAAGCATGACTGAAAGTTCTTGTATGTGAGCTTTCAACAAGAAAGGCAGAACATCTGAGTCAGCAGCCTTTTTAATACAAACCTGACATCCTGGGTGACAGAAATGCAGGAAATGACTTGAAGCACGTTCACATGGTGCCAATTCTGGAGGTTGAGCAGCTTGACCACTCCCACTGACAGGGCAAAAAAAAATTCTTGAAACTAATTTGGCTCAAGGTGGCCATGTTTGCACGGGTGGTTTTTGTTTTTGAGACAAAAAGAAAATGTTTCCTTGTTCATCTGGTTTGCGGTGAGGGCAGATGGAACTTGTTCCGACAAAACATTTTTGTTGTTCTTTTTCGGGCAGATGACTGTTCACGATAACAAAGTGCATTGACAAGTGAAGTGGTGACCATGAATATTCATCGTGTTCACTGAGGCCACAATTGCATCAATGTAATTTTGGTGCTTACCTGTTGCATTTAGTTTCCTTCCTGCACGATGAAATGATGGAGACGGAGGAAACCTGTTGCACGGGATTTGGTCGAAGCCTCATCCGCACCAAACAGATCGACCTCTCAGAAGTGACCGAAACCAAGTTGAAGCGATGTTTGACGACGTTTGATTTGACAGCCCTTGGTACGTATGGCTTGTATTCAAGTATCATTTCAGTGCCACGTTCGTCATCTGTATATTGAGCAGATCAGAATCACACATAGTTGTGGCACTGACAAAGTTGATCAAAGACGCAACGTTGTTGAGAACATGCCAGATTTTGCTCAACAGCTGCCAACCCAACGAAGCAGAACAGATGACCAACATATTATATATTGTTTGAGACAATGAAAGAACAAAACATCGATTGTGCAGGACACATGTACTGAGAGAACCCACGTTCGCGTTTTCATTTTGCTGGTCTTGGACCAGCTTTGTGAACTTCGCGCTGTGAGTGCGGTGTTTCATTCACGTGCTTCTTGATAAGGACATGAATCGTGAAAACGCAAGTTTCTCAGTTTGTTCTCTCGCAAATTGAGCCGCAACAACAAACATGACCTTGCTTCAACTTTTGGACAAAGTGCTTCAGGTCACACGAAAAACTTGTGTTCAGCAATGATGTTCACATATTGATGCTAAAATTTTTTGGGCTGAAGTCGATCGATTCGTTTCCCAAATTCTTCAGTTTGAATTGAAGACTAAATGGGAGAAAAAAATCAGGGCTCATTGACGATGGTCCAACTCAACCTGTTTTCCAGCGCTGTTTGGGAGGAAGGGATTGTGAAGACAGGGTTCTCTTTGTGTTCACTGGGCAACGAATGTGTTTCTGTTCGCAGGCATCGGCGCCACCCTCGGCGCAGGAATCTACGTGGTGGCGGGTCAGGTGGCGCGGGAAGTGGCGGGACCGTCGGTGGTGCTATCGTTTCTGATCGCCGCCGTTGCGTCAATTTTTGCGGGTTTGTACTTTGTGATGTTTTGTGCGCGGCGTTCTCTCTGAGGACTTGAAATGAAATTGGATTCGGATCATGGAGAATGTTATGGCAGGAGACAAACGCATCAACAATGTTTGCAAGTTTGTGGCAAACATCAATATCGGACAGCACTGTTTGAGGACTCCATGTGCAGATCTTTTGTGTTGAAGGATTGTGCTATGCGGAGTTTGGAGCCAGAGTTCCGAAGACGGGCTCAGCGTACGTGTACAGCTACGTGACAGTCGGCGAGCTGTGTGCTTTCGTCATCGGGTGGAACCTGATTTTGGAGTATGTCATCGGTGAGTCTTGTTTGGCAAGTGTGATGTGAAAAAAAGAGGTTTGTGTGTTGGTGGGGAACCTGAAAAGCACCTGTGACATGTACAGACAGCTGCATTTGCAGAACAGTTGATGGTTGATTGTGACTCCATTGTTACCACTGGCAGGTGTTGATTTTTTCTGCTTTCAACAGGTACAGCAAGTGTCGCCAGGGCCTGGAGTTCTTACCTCGACTCGTTGGTCGGACACAAAATTTCAGCCTTTTTCTACGATCGCATTCACATACACAGCAACGTCTTCTCAACGTATCCCGACCTGCTGGCCCTCACCATCACGCTTCTTCTGACCAGTGAGTGGGTCTGACAAACTCAGGGTCTTGAGTTTGCCCAGAAGTTACTTTGCTGCCAATTTCTTGTTTCAAATTGCAGTCTGCTCGAATGGAAACTCTGTTGTGCGACTCGCGGATGTCTCCCTGAAACTGAGGTGTTTTGTGTGTTTCAGTTGTCTTGTCTGTTGGGGTGAAGGAGTCTTCAATTTTGAACAACATCTTCACTGGAGTCAACTTGCTCGTCGTCACCTATTTTGTTGTCTGCGGGTTTTTCAAAATTAATGTCGACAACTGGTCCATTCCTTCTGACCAGGTAAAAATCTTTCAGTTTCAACTGAAGATATCAGATGGTTGCGTACACGGAACAAAATGTTCCGTCAGAGGGTTTCTAATTTCAGGTTCCAGTGTCTCACGACCCAAAGTACAAGAACGGCCACGGGGGGTTCTTCCCGCTCGGCGTGGGCGGGATGCTGTCTGGGGCGGCCACGTGCTTCTACGCGTTCGTCGGCTTTGATTGCATCGCAACCACAGGTTCGTGCATCGTCTCGGTGAAACTACAGCAAAATGCGCACGCTGAGCTTGTTCAGAAAGGCACGCAGAGAGGACAGGAAAAAAATTATCTGCTTCAGTTCCAATAACGGCTGAAGCGGTTCTTCAATTTCAGGGGAAGAAGTGAAAAACCCGCAGAAAGCCATTCCCACGTCCATCGTGGTGGCGCTGGTGGCGTGTTTCTTTGCGTACTTCGGCGTCTCCGCCATTTTGACGCTGATGGTCCCGTACTACGAGCTCATCCCGGACGATCCGCTGCCGGAAGTGTTCGACGCCGTCGGATGGGGCGTCGCGCGATACGTCATCTCTGTCGGCGCCATCTGCGGTCTGTCGACGAGGTATTCAGGGAGTTCGCCTGCCCTCAGATGCTCTCTTCTCTCCCCCCCCCCCCCAGCCCTTTGAGGTAAAACACTACAAGCGGATTTGAGTGAACGCAAAGTTGAGGTTGTGTGTCATTGAGCGCGGTCCTTTTTCGCGCCCCAAGCCCCCCTCTGTGCTCGACATTCTCGTGCCACAATCGTTCGGTTTTCCTGTGCTCAAGCGGCACGCCTCTAGTGCTCCAGCTGGTGATGGTGTGCGCGGGGCCTTGTTTTGGACAGTGCGCAGCAGGGTAAAAGAACACGCTCACTGTTGCAGTTTGTTGGGCGGCATGTTTCCCATGCCTCGCGTCATCTACGCGATGGCGTCGGACGGACTCATCTTCCGGTTCCTGTCACGTGTCAACGACCGGTTCAAAACTCCGCTCATCGCCACCATCACCGCAGGAGTCATGGCTGGCAAGTGAATTTCAAACTGTTCTATGAAAGGAAATTCGTATTTTGACGCGTGTTGCTGTTGAACAAGTTGTAGTCTTGTCACTTTTCAGAAGAAAATTTCATTCTTCACGACAAACATTTGTACTGTCGCTCGTACATCAACACTCAGTGGTGGCATGAACTGTTCTGCAATGTTCTAACTTGTTGTGTGCACTGACGGAAGTAAAACTGCCAATTATGATGAAAGTTTTACACGCGCCTAATTTGACGCAGCTGGCTGCTCACACGTGCGCGACATTCTGCCGTGAAAAATGAGCGATTTGCGATTTTATTGTTGCAGCTGTCATGGCGATGATGTTCGACCTGAAGGAGTTGGTCAACATGATGTCAATCGGGACTCTGCTCGCGTACACACTGGTGGCGGCGAGTGCCCTGGTTCTCAGGTGAGACGAGTGTCAGCCGATTCTTTTGGTGATTTGTTTGTGTGCATAATGCCGATATGGTACAGGTTCATTTCGGATAATTCGAACCACCCTTTTTGCCGATGAAAAAGTTGAATTATGTGAAAGTCGAATTATGAAACCCATTAACAACACACACAAATCCAAACCTGTTCAGAAAAAAAAGTCGAACTACGTAAAACTCGAATTACGGGCGTTCGAATTATCCGAAATGGACCTGTAATGAAAACCAGGGCAGGACACTGCAGCTTGCAATAGAACAAGAGAGCTGTCAGATCGCACTGGTTATCAGCCGCAAGCTTTGTCCTGAACCGTATGTGTGCGTGACGGCGGGGCCAGGGGGGGGGTTCTGTGTTTGACTTAGGTAGTTTCTTCTCCAATACACCTTTTTTAGCTGCGGCTGAGGGGGAGGGGGTCAGCGTTTGTGACAGCTCAGTTTCTCGCCTTTTTCAACGGTTCTGCTGTGACCGAAGCGACACTGACCGGTCGCTTTCATTGCAGGTACAAAGTCCAGCCGTTTTCCACCGGGATTCACCTGTTGAAGGAAGACGCCGGGAGAAGCGGCAGGGAAGCTGTGAACATGTCACAGTGAGTGTCCAAAAAGTTGCATGGAACTGGGTGGGCGCCCGGGCCGGTGGTTTTCCTTTCTGTTCTTTTGATGGTGTTTAGTTTCTGATGGAAAACTTGGTGTGCACGGCCAAACAAAATTCCCCAATTGCACATAGATTTCCTCGATTTGAACACCATTAGCATTTTGCTTGCAGGCACTGAAGTAATTTCCCAATACCTAACCCTGTAAGATTTCAACTGATACTAACCTCGGGGAGCTCGCATTTCTGGCTTGGTCTCAGTCAATGTCGGGTGCAACCTCAGGTGTTGCTGTAACCGAAGGTTTGTTCTCTCTTGCAGCTACAAGCTTGTCAGGTGCGTAATAATGTGGCGTGCGCACATGTGCAGCTTCGTGTCAGAAACAACAGCAGGAGTGCGTTTGTTTGACAAGCTGTGCTGGACGGACATGTAGATGGGCTAGGGATTTTGCGTACTTTGCATGACACGCATTGTTTTCTTCTCTGTGGAAATGGTCTCTCAGTCTTCTTATGATTTCATCACGTATATTTTCTTCGTTCACCAAATAACCAACGCTCTTGCAGACCAGCAGACCCTGATGACCCCTTTGAGAGCTGTGACCTCGGGTAAGCTGCGATTGCAAGTTTTTGTGCTAAGTGCGGTTGTTCGCGGGAAAAAAAGAGTGCTGCCTTTTGCCGGTGATATTCGTTGATGTCAAAAAACTACATCTGAATTTTTTACACTTATGGACTGCGAAAGCAGCGGTGCGCGTGTTGCAATCTTCATCCTGGTTATCTGGAATACGCAGACAGAGACTCCGCTGAGGTGGTCTGCCCCGTCCCCTCCCAGAAATTTCATCTCCGTTGGTGAGGCGCCAGTCTCCACTGACAAGTGTTCTTGGCAGCCCTTTCGTTTGACTCGTAGTTTTTCCCATTTTTCCGCACTTGATGATCCCGGAACCTCAAATTCCAACAGATTCTACGACACGCAATCTGGCGACTAAGAATTCATTTCACGTCAAAATGAAACACCCGCGCGAGACAGGAGTTTGTTTGACAGCGCATGGAAATCGTTTTGTTTCAGTTACGACGACAACATCAACAGCGCTGGGGAATCGGCTCGGCTGTTTCCGGAGGAACCGAGCGGGTGGCGCGCCCTGGTGGGACAGGCGTTCAGTCCGTCCGGCTCCCAGCCCAGCGCCAACAGCGAAACCGTCGTCAAGGCTGCTGTCATGCTGATGGGTGGGTGTTTCAGGTTGTTCCTCAAAGTCTCCCAAAACTCCTTTCAAGAGAAATAAATCGGAGCGTACCTCCGGTTCCGGTTTGAGAGACTACAGGTCCAGTGTTGCGCCCTCAGATATAGAGCGCACGCTTCAATGTTGTTTGTTTTACAAATAAATAGATCTTAATGTGTTGACACAAAACAACGTGTTTTTTTCAGCCGTGATGATCATCCTGTGTTCAGCTGTCCTGGCCTACGCGGTGGACCATCTCGCCAAGGCGGCGTGGTGGTCCATCGCTGTGCTCTGCGTCACCGTCCTCACCATACTCCTCTGCCTGTACGCCATCTGCCGGCAGCACCAAAACACCGACTTCGTCACGTTCAAGGTTGGGTCATGTTTTCAGTCTGCGCAGTTTGTGTTGAAGCTTCAAGTCATGTTCAGCGTTGGCATTTCAGGGTGTTTGCAACCGTGTTTGTTCTTTTCAGGTTCCAGGCATTCAATTTGTGTCATCCTTGAGCATGTTTGTGAACATTTATCTCATGATGAAACTTTCCCCGGCAACGTGGGCCAGATTTGGAATTTGGATGGCTATAGGTAAGATATATTTTCCGCAGCAACACTGAAATATTGACTGACAAAACGTTTGGATGGATGCCAATTGAAGAGGGTTCTTATCTGCTGTTTTGACGCTGCGCCTGAACTTGCAGGTCTGTCCATCTATTTCTTGTACGGGATTCGCCACAGCAGCGAAGCGAACCGAGAACGCTCCTCCGGCGACGAGTCGGATACCGCAGCTGCCGATCGCCACAACGTGTCGTCCACTCATTAGTCCACGTGGCCCAAGGCACCATGTGACGTCAGACGCCACGTGACGTCAGACGCCACGTGACGTAAGACGCCACGTGACGTAAGACGCCATGTGACCAAATACACCACGTGACACTCCAGAGAACTGTGATTCAGTTGTTTGTTTTGCTGTTATTCATTTTCCTGCAAATTCTGTGACTCTGCACACTTGCATTGGTTTTATTGTGGGTTTTTGGTCGTTACCACCCCAAAATGTGGTTTTAGACAAACGTGTCTTTTTGAGCGAGCCTGTGTTGGCAGAAGGGTTGAGGTAGCAGTGATCACCGTGATCACCACTTGTTGAGGGGGGACGGTTGCCAAGAAATTTCAGTGGTCATCCAGTGTGATGGCTCCTGAGAAATTCACATTGGTCATCAGGTGCGATCACCTGGTGGTTGTTGCGCTCATGCGTGCCTATTTTCATAGCTCTGCTTTCTTCTTCAAAATTATCAACAGCGCAGGTTTTGAACTTGGTGGTGTTTTCGTTGCTCATCGAAACCAAAGTCGTTTCGATTTTGTTGCATCTTGTGTGCGTGTTTAGACACAGCGACTTGTTGGTTATCAAACCGTCGCGCTGCGTAACTTCGGTTTTGTCATTTTGTAATGTGACACAAGGAAAACTTACACTGTCGCGCTGCGTAACTTCGGTTTTGTCATTTTGTAATGTGACACAAGGAAAACTTACACTGACCTTTTGTGAAGCCTTCAAGTGCACTGCTGTGGGACCACATATCATCACCTTGAATGCACTCAATCCAAAGGCTGTGTGATGCAATTTGGAAACCTGTTGGTTTGTCAAGTCAGACTAACTTACCTCAATGAGGTCGGATTTAGTGGGATCAGGATGCAAAACATTTGTGCAGCATTATCAAGTTAGAAATGGCATTCCAATATCGAATCACTTGATACACACACGAATGCTTGTTCTAGCTTCCGGGAGTACCGGTGGTTTTCCAGACGGTTTTGTGTCACCTGTGTGGGAGTTTGCTCGATTCTTACATTCTTCACTGCCGTGGTCCGAGGGAGGGGATCTTCAACGACAAAGAACTTGTGATACACGGGTACATTCGCACAGGTTTCAGTTTGTCAGTGGTAGAGATCCTTCCTGGAATGACGTCATTCTGTGCATGTTTGTCCTGATTATTCTTCACGTGTTGCCGTCTCCGTAAGTTTTGTGCCAAATCTTTTTCATTGGGTTCTTCACACAGGTTGTCTTCGCACGTCTGTTGCGAAAAGGTTCAAAACGGAATGAGTTGGAAATACACGTCGGACGCACCACCAGAAATAGCTTTTCCGACACTTTTGTTCGGTGTGTGCACGGTTTGTTGTCAGACTGCTGATCTTGCCCTCGAGCTGTTCGTGCAGGTGTTTTAGTTCCACATGTGGAATTGACTTTCTTTATTGATCCGATCAATGAAATGTTGAACTTTTCAAGGTTATTCTTGAATGCGCTTCCATGTCAATCCATCCTGTGCCAGAGAAATCTACCTTTTTGACTGGCGACGAAAGGTTTGACTGACCGTCCGTGTGCCACGCATCTATTTTATTATCCAATAAATTTAGGCAATCACGTTCACATATTCGGTGTTGCTTTTGTCTCGTGTTCATTTGGCGCTCGCGAACGGAAAGAAACATTGAAAGCAAACATCTCAGACAAAAATGTTTCTTTTCTCCAGATTCACGTGCGACATGGTCACAGCTTTTCAGGATTGTTACGTTTGTTGGATCCAGCACAGAACATTTACCACAAACAAAATGTCACCGTTTCCACGATACCGAAAATTAGTTCGTTGGCACACAAAAAAAAAAGTCAGAAGGGATCAGTTTCCGTGTTTGGTTGTCCGAACAAAACAGAGCGAGGGAGTGTTCCGAATCGAGACCAATTACGGTGAAAAGACAAGAAGCGCACTGGAACTGAGTTGAAAACACGATAAACTGACCATTGCAACCCCAGAGCTGTGATGGCGGCATAAACTTTGCAAATAGTTCGCTCACAACGAGGAAAGCTCGCGCACAGGATACTTCCGCGCCAAGACTACACTCACCCCTGACAGCCCCAAGTGATGTCCTGATGTCCGTTCATTTGAAAATAACTACAAGATCAAGTTGACACGATCAAAATGTGGAATTAAGAACGTTACGCGAGACGGGCGCGTCAAAAGGCCGCCCCTCCCCCACGCGATGTCGGTCAGGGTGGCTGGTGTACACGCGGAATTTTTCAGCGCGTCCTTGCGATGCGCTAACGTTCAAAGCTCTGAATTCTTGTTTGAACAGGTGGACATCCCGCTACCCCCAAATCTACACGTGGGTGTCGGGTGAGGGACAAAGCATTCTGCGTGCAGTGTTCCCACAACATCCCACAAACAAGGAAGATGACACGCGTGCTGTGAACATTGAAACGAACTCTCCTGCTCAGCGACAGATTACTTCGAGTCAATCCGTTTTGCGCTGAATCGAACCTCCTCCTTGCGACTGCAGCTTGCACACGGACGCAGCGCGTTTGCGTCAAAAAGAGAATATCAACAATCTTCTCAAACGCGATGCGGAACAAAGCAGGCCTCATCAAAACAGGCAATGTCAGTTGCAATTAGCACGACGGAGTCCGGAATTCGCCGGATTGACAATTGTGACGCGCCATTTCAAGTTTTCCATTGGTTCGCGTGTTTTCACGAGGGACAAAGTTCCCGGATGGTGCACGTCCGCAAACTCCTGTTGGTCTGCAGTTGCGCGCGCTTTTCGTAAGTAACATTTGAAAGGTACCTGCAGCCACCACAGCCTTATTTATAAAATATGAATATTCCAGGTTACATGGTCACTACGCCTTTCTCACTACATATGTACAAGCTTACGTTTCTGGCTTTGATTTATTTTTGAAGTGCGACCAGAAAATATGCGAAATTTTCCCAGCAGGAAAACAGCTTCTTCCAATCTTCATCCTCCATCTTGGTATTTCGTTTCCACTTGGATTATGTGTTCTCGCAATCTATACAGGCAAATCTCACCTCCTTCACAAGTTCGCTTGCTTCCCCCCTGTACCTCACACTTTCGGCACGCCGTTGTGATCTCAGAATGTACTCCGTGTTTTGGTTGGGACTCAAAAAGCTGAGAGCTCCTTCAAATTTTCCAAACAAGTCAAACCTGTGCTGAACACCCTTTGCTTGCCACTCTGAGTTGTGAACTTTCTTGAACAAACGTTTTCTTTTGCTTCCATTTTGCTCTCTTTGCAAATGGAATCCCACCACGGGTAACATTCAGCCGATCAACACGAAGCACTCCAGAGTCTTTCCGTTGCTTGAAAGTGGTACGGAGCGCTGCCTCTCAGGGTTGGTTGCGTGGTGTGCAGGTGGTGGGGCTTTCTTTCTTTCATTGCAGTACAGGCGCGTTGCTGCAGATGCGACGTTTACGTGCACGTCTTCCGAGCGCAGCCGGCCGCCTGGCGTCTGCCGCGACTACCGACCGTGCGCATACGCATGCGCAGTCGGTTGTCGTAGTTGAGTTGAATCCACTGGTGCCCGTGCAGGCCTCCTTCCTCTCAGCGGTTGGTCAGGGCCGTGTTGACGAAGGTGAAGAGCCCCTTGAGGATGCGACAGTTCGCGAGGTGCTGCGGGTCCCTCGGCATCATGTAGGCCGTCTTCTCATCCGTGTAGATGTATCTGTGGCGCACTGCGTCAAGGAAAGAGCGTCGATTTCTTCCCTTGTGTGACTGCAGTGTGATAGTTCCAAACACAAGACCAGAAATCAAACAGCGCGCAAAGAAAGACAGTCATCCATTGACCATTTTGTGACCGTCCTCTCCCCTTCAAGTGCATTTTCACACACACACACACACACCCATGTCCATGCTGATCGCACAAAGTCCGTGCGTACCCCCCCCCCCCCGGCCGAGACGCGTGTTTACAGCAGACCTGCCATCAGAGCGAAAAACCTCTTCACTTCTTATCGCGGAAAAACAAATCCTCAGAAAACTCCAGCGCCATCTGTAGGAAAGGATACGGGAGCCTGAGGACCCACATGTCCCCGGGCGGCACGACGAGCGCGTCCTTGCCCGGGTGGAAGGCTGGGCAGGGCGCGGGCGCCGGCTGCACCATGGGCCGCAGGTGCACCTCGACCGGCCCCTCCGGTACCGCCACGAACACCCGCATCAGCTGCGCCATGAACCCTTTCGAACTCCTGGGAAAGGAACCAGTGTCTCACGTTGGCAAAATCATAAAGTCATAAGAATACGTGTAAGTTTGCTTCTGTGCTTTTCTTTGTGAAACAGTTGAAATTTGATCAACAGTACGAACACTCTCGTCCCTTTTCTTGACGTGCAACTGAAGAAGCGGTTCAAAGGTAGCGTTCGATTTATCAATCCGTCAATCCATTGCAATTCCGGAATGGCCCTTCTGCCATGCAGAGTGGAATGACCAAGATCAATCCGGAATGACTAGAATTACACAAATCCTGGTGTGTGTGTGTGTTTTTTTTTTGTGTATTTCCGAAGCAATTCCGGATTGACGGAAGGGCAAATCGAACACTACCACAGAGAACAGGACGCACCTGCAGTGACACGGGAAGTAGAGCGGCATGTCGTTCGTCACGATACGGTGGGCGCTCTCCTGTACAAGAGAAAGAAACTCTGTAGCGTAGCACGATTTATATCAGCCGCGATGGCTGGTCATGTTCTATCCACCTGTCCTCTGTGTATGTCTGTCGGTCTCCAACTGAAGGCCTGTCTGCCCCCCCCCCGAGAACACTTGTCCCCACCCATCATGACCCCCCTGCTGACTTTAGAAATACTTGTTGTATCTTCACCCAAGCAGATTCTTTTTGGCAACTTGAAGCCCTGTAAAACGAACGTCGTGTGTGACTGATGTTCTTGTTGAAAGTCTGGTCTCAACTGTTGTTGAATGCACAAGCAGCACACCCATACCCAACACACACACGCACACACACCTTGAAGATCCCAGACGACGGAGCCTTGAAGATCTTGTCTGGGCCGCTGCAGAAGAACCTGTGGCCCCTGGGACACTCGTACTCCATCCCCAGGTACAGTCTCAGCGCCACCGAATCCTCTGCAGAACACAACGACAGCAATTGGCGTGAACTTATTCTGATCAATTCAGAATTCTAACCTGTTCAAACTGCCATTTGCTTCGCACAAAATCAGTCAGATCTTGCCCTTTCACGGCCAGTGATTCTCATGATTCCTGAAACTCTCTAATGACGAACCTCTCTGTCCCTTCCTGAACTTTCCCCTCCTGAATCCCGAGTCCACGACCGAAGGCCACTTCTCCTTGTCCAGGTTCTGCAGGTAGACGTCCCAGGGCAGCATGAAGTTGGTGCTGTGCAGGAATCCGGACTGCTCGACTCCTGCAACGTCATCATACGTACATACGGAGCCCAAAATCTGCCTTTGCCACCCTTTCCTTTCATGCAAAATTTTGAGGCAAAAGCGTGGGTGTGCCGAAAACAAGGGTGAACACAGTACATGGACATGACGAAGACCGAAGTCCCTTCAGATGTTCTGGTTCCACTGGTGTGTGATTGGCTGTCACATACCCAAGCTCGGTGCGTAGCATCCGTACTTTCCGAGGCAGACCAGAGACCAAGAGGCGAACTTGGGGAGCAGCCCGTCCGACGTCTTGTCGTTGAGCATTCCTGCGGTCAAAAAAACAAGTCAATTTGGGACGCGGTAAGGCCAGGATGTTTGCAGGGCAAAACAACAGGAGAATACTTCAACGCTTTCAGAAAAGCAGCGACCACATTGCATTGCAAAACGCCTGGAGCAACTGACACGGGTCTTCATGGAAAATACGACACACGCACTGGGCATCCATCATCCAAGAAGGATCGTCGTTGAAAGAATGTGTGCTGTACCTTTGAGGAATTTGGCCTTGTCGGCACCAAGGTCGGAGTCTATAATGGAAACCTCGGCATGCTTCTTTGTGTTACCCTCCACAGCCCTCATCACATTGTTGTTATCTTTATTCCAAGAAGAAACATGCAACAGGAAAAATCATAATAATTGCAACTGGCGACGAAAATGTGAGGCAACGGAAGAAAACGAGGCAAATTGTTGGTGAGACAACAACAGAATGGGTTATGTTTGGGTCAGTACAAAGAGGGAGGAAAATTGGTGAGTGGACGAAAGTTGGGTGAAACAAACACTGAAACGTTTGGCGAAATGGGCAATGTGTTATCGAACGAACAGGGACCTGAACTTCAGGGGGGGGGGGGTTCCTGCAGTACCTAAGAACAACGTACTTGAGCGTGTTTTCTGTGCTAGATGGTCGCAATGTGTATCGATCACAAGAGCGACAACTGCTCGAAAATCTGTTCCAAAAGATGAGTGCAAAACTGGAGCAGGGCGTCACAGAAAACACATTTTTATTTGGAGCAAGGGACGGTTAGTTGGCACCGAGAAACCCCATCTCAGAGAGTGCTCGGAAGGTCGACAAGGTCAACTTGGGGAACGAAAATCCAGACAAAGCGTGACACACGCCGACGGCCCCGGAAGTCGCCGTGTGGAAAAAGGACCAAGAAACAAAAGACTGTCACAAATCTACAAGGAAATCTGTTTGGTTCTCTACGTGTAGCGTTTCCATGCGAAGGGTTCGGGGTTTCTATGGACACGGACACGTGACATGACTGCCACACGTGACGACGAATGGAGATGACCACATGGTGAGTTGCTATGCGTAATCGCTGTCGGACACGACAGAAGCCATCGCTCAAAACTCAAAGCAAACAAAATTTGACGCACCACACGTTCTGCTCCATTTGTTTCCGACAAAAGCACGCCAGAAACAAAGAATACAAACCTGAGTTCTTCTTCAGACTGAGCTTCAGCATTCCACTGGACAGGTCGGTGGCGTCTTCGATCATTTTCTTTTTGTTGACGTCTCTGGAGGAGATTGCCACGATGGACGGGTCCTCCAGCACGTCGTTGTCTCCGTTCTGCAGCACCGCCTTGCTGTACGTCGCTTTCTTCACGTCGTTTGCATTTCTCCACACAGGGAACTTGTGGTGCTCCAGATTTCCGCAACACACTTCCTCCAGTTTGTCGTAGAAGTCAAAGTTCGCAGACTGCAATAAATTAGTGAAAGTACCAACACTGTGGGGCCGGTGTAGGTTTCAGCACCTTTTCACGAAAGATCAAACCGAGCACGGGTGAGTTACGTACGGCACTACGTTATGAACTCTCCATGAACAGGTTCATGTGTACAGCTGTTCTTTCATCACAAACGAGGCACACTTTGTCACCAAACAAGAAACAATAGTCACCTTGGCATCGAACGGGTCCTCGCGCTCCGCCTGTTTGCTGCCGCAGTTGCAGTACGCCTTGGTCGTGAAGGGGCTCGCGTGCGGCATCACGGGAAGATCCTTGTCCTCTTCACTCACGTCTTCGCACAAGTCCACACGATGAAGCTGTAACCAAACGAGAAAACTTGTCGGTGAGGACGAACACCTTGGGATCGTACAATACACTTGAACGAATGAGTGATCAACACGCGAAGGGGCGTCCAAAATGACTTCAACTGGTTCGTTGATTGTTCCTGACAAACTGTTCAATCCACACAGCGGATCGAGAAACGCGACGGTGTTTTCGGCGTCACCTCGTTCACGCAGTGGTTGCCCGTCAAACTGACGGCCTCGCACAGCTGCCGTCCTCCCTTCCACATGTTGTCGCAGTTCAGCTCCAGTTGTTTCAGGTATTTTTCAGTGGCCGGACCGCGAGCGTGCTGCTGATACACCCGCTTCGCCTGAGCCACCTGCGGATTATCAACGTGAAATTATTTCAACCCTTCACATTCACATGCAGACAGGTGTGTCCATACGAACTGTTGCAGGCGATACCGACCTTCGTGTGGTGATAGCTGTAGGTGTAGTGCTGCGGCAGTCCGTCCTGATACGCGCTCTCCGCCACTGGCAACACCTTCTGACAGCGGCTGAAATTGAGAATTTGGGCGGGTCACTCTCTCTCTCTCTCCCTCTCACACACCTCTCCCTCTCACACACATTCACAGCTTCGGTAACTGGGTTTTCGGACGTTCCGAACCAAAAATAAAATCGTACCCACCTTTCAGAAAACCGCATGTTGAGGTCAAGGTGAGACTGCAAGCTGTTGAAGTGAGGTCTCGCGCGTGTCTCGAGGTAATCAGCCGTGAAGTAGGACAACAAACTGCAGGCCACGTCGAACCAAGTCTCCGCAGTGGGCATCTGCAAAGCAACATTTCCTGTGTGGCGGGTTTCTGAAATCCGCCAAGTGAAAGTCACAAAATCGCTGTGAAAGGCCGCACACACCTCAAAGATGGCCGGAGGTGGGTTGCGTCCAACGTTGTCATCGAATCCCTTTGAGTGTGCCACCTCGACGTGCTGCCACAGAAACTCCCTCAGTGTGCTGCTGCTGCTGTTCTTCTCCGAGCTTCCCACGTGAGACGCAGTGTCCCCGGCTTCCGACAAACTGGTCCCTCCTGAAAACAACCATTTTTATTTTTTACTCAGCGTGCAGAACCGAACACAAGCATTTGTTTGCATTCGAGTATTTTTCATCTGCAGACAAAGACACACATTGCCCCTTCAAGAATTTTTTGTTTGTGAATCCAATGCAGCTTCGCTGAGATCAGAACCCACCTGGATCGAAGCTGCAGATCCTCAGGAGGTGATTCAGGAAGGATTTCGTCGGATCGCACGCTTCCACACTCTTCTGGTACACAAACACAAACTCCTGGTTCGCAGGCACGGCGAACAGGGAATTGTTGCTGCAAAATAATGATTGAAAATAGAACGCAGTTCGCCACTGCACAGCAGGATCCGTTGCACAGCAGAATCGTTTCACAGTTACACACCTGATGTTCGTGATGATTCTGGATTTTCTCAGAATTCTGTAGATTTGGTCTTCGATGGCGTGCTGCAGTTTCTTCCTTGGCCGATTCTGTCAAGCACAAAATGTTTGAAAATCATTTTCATAAAATTATACAACAAACGTCTGCAACACTCATCTGCTTTGCACACCACTGCAAATCAAACTTCCGTTGTTTCAACGCTCTCCGCTGAGGTCCAACCTGATTCTTCCCTCGCACGGAGCCATCACCGGACGCCTTCAGCAAGCAAGATTCGAAGATGAACAGCACTCTGGGAGAGCATAGGCGACCAGCGAGGCACCATTCCTTCGACACTTGAAGCGAACGCAGCTGATCCGTGATGCTGTGTTGCAGTTTTTGTCGGACTCCATCGAGAACGCGAAAGAGCCTCACGTAGCTCGTGTCAAATGCGTTTCCCGGATGCACCAGCTGAAAGCGAGAAGATAAATCGTGTGGGAAGGAGAGCAACATTCAGGTTCAATCGGGTGGAAAGAGATAATTCGCACTTTGTACACACCAGCACAATGTGGGAGAGGGAAAAGACGAACAGGAGCATCCGCGCATGGTAAAATTCTGCCGACTGCCAAAACGAATCCGCCCCCTGAAATGCAACATGAAAAAAGTCCTGACCAATAAAAGCACCAGAAACATCCGTTTCGTGAATTCAACAAATCGTATGATTTCACGTACCACACTTGAGATATGCTGGGCTGCTTTTTGACAAAGCTGCACCAACTGGCAAGTGTCACACTCCGACTGCAGATGCAGGTAAATGACGTGCTCTTTGGAATCGTAGAATGCTTCGACCAATGATGGTGTTTCTACTGAACACCTTGCGGCTCCCTCGGGAATATTTCCCTGCAAAGCCAACAGACCCAGAAATCCAAATGTCCCTTCCTTGCCTTTGGTCTTCTGTTCAATTGATTGAAAAGCGTCTGAATAATAACGCACCGTGAAGGCATCCGACAGCAGCAGTTGATTTATCATGGTGGCTTTTGAATGGTGGAAGTTGAGTTTACTCTTTCCGATGACTGAAACGACGCACACTCTTTCATCTTTGTCATGAAGATTCCTGAAAAGAGATTCGGATGTCCAAAACACAACTCTACCTCGAGGGGTAGCGACGAAATGTTGAAGCAGGAACCACCCATTTGTGGTGGGACCTTCGTTTGCAACCAACACCCTGCTTTCAGTTCGCCGAAGTTTGACCAGCAACTGTGAAATGGGAAAATACTCGTGGTGTTTCGCAAGTGATGCGTTGTGTTTTGCTGAATATTGTTTCACCCCAAATTGCCCGAACACACCAGTACACAAGCAGTTGACTCGCCAGACACGAATGTTCAGGCCCTCTTGTCTGTCATTTTTCAACTGTTCAACTTGTGTTTACAAAACTGCACTGGAAATCCTTCACAGATCCAAATTGTGATTTTCAGAATATGGGATCACTCTGGTCAATTTCAACAAAGTTCATGACCAGATCCTGCGTACTTACAAAATAATGTTTGTGATGATTGTCACTGAATCGTCTGATTCGTTCTGAGTTAGCTGAACCAGACTCCAGACAAGCCTCAACTATCAACCATTTTGAACTCGCACAGAACTCGTTCGAAAAGTTGTTGATCCAACAAGTTTCGATTCAACAGACAATCTAACTACAAGCAAGTAGCCCGTTTGATCGAAGTCACTGGTTATCAGCATTGTTGTTTGTGACAATAGTTTGCTGGGTTTCGCCACAAAAACAGGGAACCCACAAGGAATATGTGTGAGAATTTTGGCCACTTGCTGTTTGAGCGATAATACATCGACCCCATGGAACTTCAATATTTTCCCGTCTTTTGGTGGTGCAAATCACAACAAAATGGGCTTGTAAGAAATACTTCCCAAGACCGACAGTAATGTTACAGGTTTCTTCACTTACTGAGGATCAAAATCTGGCAGCAAAGTGAATTTTCCTGGTCCATTTTGCTCTGGCTCTTCCGCCATCGGACCCCACGCGCGCCATCTGTTGTTAGCTGCCGTGTCAACAAAAGCACGTGCGCTCTGTTGACAGGTTGGTCGGCAAAATTTCTGTGACATTTTAAAATTGTCCTGGGGACAGACACAAGCGTCAAAATATTTTGGTTGTTTGCATGTTGGATGAAACTTTGATCACAAGGAAAGCACAAAACGGTAATATCAATTCAATTCATTGTCTGTCTGGAATGCATGCAGTGAAAAAATCAAACGCAATTTTGTAAACAAAGCCGGCCTGCCAAGACTGACGAAGCTGGGACTGTACTGTCAGCTCGAAGTCTTTGTCGCCGTCCGTACAACCTTCATTCAGAAACCGAAATTTGGTGTGCGTGTATCACAAGGTTCACGTTCTGCCTCATGAAGTCACATTGCATTGTTAAAGCTTCGGAGACTCTGATTCACAACCTGGAAAACGTGCTGCACGGAAAATGGATCGAGAAAATTCAGTCTCCACATGCTGAAGCTCGCACAACCAGAAACTCCAGTTTCTTTGAGCTGTTTTGGGAAATTAGATCTGGGGTATAACATGTTCCCGGCTGGGGTGATTCATGTACTTGAGCAAAACTGGTTTTTTCCCAAAAGTTCAATGTACAACAAAGCACAAAGGGTCATGCAATGCAACGGCGTAGTCAGCCGTTCGCTTTTGCGCTTCAAACTCAAGCTGTTCAGCTCCTGCGTATTGTGACTGCAGACCTATAAAAGCACGGCTTTTTCCAAAAGATTGCAACTTTCATTCCAGGTTGTCGGCAGATCGTAGATAGCAGTGATGAGAACTGTGGGCTCTCAGAACGTCCCGTCTGAGGGTCACGCACCCAATGAGCCCAGCGGTGCGGAGAGCTACCACGTCTGCAAGGAGCACAGGGCAGAAGCGTTCCAGTCCATGAACGAGATGCGTTTGAATGGAAGCCTCTGTGATGTGACACTCATTGCGGAAGATCAACGAATTCAGGCTCACAAGATTGTTCTCGCCTCGGCCAGCCATTATTTTCAAGCCATGTTCACAAGTAAGTTGCCGCAAACAAATTATGGCAGTGGAATCAAATGGAAACAGAACGTTGCAAAGAAAGACTCAGAACTTGTCCATTTTTGCAGACGAAATGCTGGAGAAGAATTCCTCGGAGGTACACATGCTCGAGATGGACCCTTATGCTCTGCAACTTTTGATCGAGTACATCTACACCTCACAAGTTGCCATCGGCGAACACAATGTTCAGGTACGTACGATGCATATTTTCTGTTTCGTTTGGTCGATCTATTTTCCTTCAATTTGCTGGTTCATTGGTGACACAGCTTTTTTCAATGCTGTCCATGGAAATACCAGAACCTTGCTTGTTTCAGGTGCTTCTTCCGGCAGCTTGTCAACTACAGATCGGCAGTGTTCAGCGGGCTTGCTGCAACTTTCTCACCAAGCAACTTCACTCAACGAATTGCCTGGGCATTCGACAGTTCGCTGACACTCATTCCTGCCAGGATTTGCTGGTCCGATCTCACCAGTTTGCGTTGTCAAATTTCGCTGATGTCTCGAACACTGAGGAATTTTTGCTTCTGAGCTTCAACGATGTGAGTTCTTGGAAATTTTTGTCTGTGTTCATTTTTGCACATTTGAGGCAGAAATACGGGAACTGGAACTCTCAAGCTTTGAACATTGCAGCTGCAGAATTTTCTAGTCAGCGAGGAAATCAACGTCGAAGAAGAGGAACAAATTTTCAAGTCCGTAATTCGATGGGTGCACTACGACCTTGCCAGCAGAAAACAGTTTGCGGCGCAGGTTTGTTTTTGAATGACATGACAAATTCTGTCTGATTGACCCTTTGCTGTAGAAAGATACGCACACCTGCTCAATTGGAAAATTGTACCATAATGATGCTACTTTTTTCCTTTTTACACTTGTATTATACAGCTTCTGTCCCACGTGAGGCTTCCTCTGATGTCAAGAGACTTCCTCATGTCAAATGTCGACTGTGAGGAAATTGTACAAAACGACGACTCCTGCAAAAATCTCCTCATCGAAGCCATGAAATACCATCTGATGCCGGAAAAGCGAAATCAGTTCCAGTCCGTTCGGACAAGGGAAAGGAAAAGCCCGTCATTTCGACCCATGATATTTGCAATTGGTGAGAATTGGTCTCCTTTCAGAGGACATCTCTCATATTTTCTGCTGTGGGACAAAATGCTTCAGCGTCAATCTGCTTTTCACTTTTCATCAGGTGGGAGCAGCTTGTTTTCCGTGCACAACGAGTGCGAGTATTACGATCCGGTCAGCGACCAGTGGCTGCAGACGGCGCCGATGACCTGTCGTCGATCCAGATGTGGAGTGGTGGTGGTTCTCGGGAAGCTCTACGCTATTGGCGGGTGAGTCTCTGAATTCAGCTCGACAAAGCAATGTTCAAGGTCCAAAGAAAGCAAAAAGCATGAGTGTGAACTGAAAATAAATATTGCAGGTATGACGGAAGTCAAGATTTGTCAACAACGGAATATTTCAATCCTCGAGCCAACAAATGGAGCCCTGCAGCGACAATGGGCACAAAACGGAGCTGCTTGGGTCTGTATTGAACACGCGTGCTCCCAGCGTCAAGCTTGAGCTGAGTGAGAGACTGACGATTTGGCGAAGCTTGGTGGTGACAACGTCGCTTCGTTCGCAGGCACTTGTGAGTGGAATGGTTTGCTGTACGTGGTCGGAGGCTACGACGGAGCCTCGTGTCTCAGCAGCGTCGAGAGATACGATCCGCTGACGTTCGCCTGGACGTCGGTGGCGTCGATGAATCTGAGACGACGGTATCTTCGTGTTGCGGTGCTCGGTGAGGCCCATGTTGGAATTTCCTGCACTGCAGTCAAGCATCGCGCAACCGAAATTCAGGATCTTCAGGAGCATTGCAGATTGGCTACGTTTGACTTGATGTTTTTGTTCCTTTTCACGTAGATGGGTGTATTTATGCTGTTGGAGGTTACGATGGATCAGCGCACATGTCCACTGTCGAGAAATTCGATCCGGAGGTAAATTGTTGCAGCAAAACATATTCGTAAAGTCGTACCCGCTACACAATCACAGTCACTATGTGCACAGGTAGTTTTCACACGCGCCGACTTCCAAATGATCATCGGCTCAGCGCGTGTCTGCACTGCTGTGTGTTCTTATTTTTTCCAGACCAACAGCTGGACGTTGGCGCAGAGCATGATCAGCAGACGCAGCAACTGCGGCGTGGCGGTGTTGGACGGCGCGCTCTACGCCTGCGGCGGTTCCGACGGCGTCACGTGTCTCAACAGCGTCGAGCGGCTCAACCCGCGCAGGAACACGTGGGAAACGGTCGCGCCCATGTGTTCGCGCAGGTTGGCAGCCTGACCTTCTTCCGACACGCGTTCATCATGTTCTGGCCAAAACAGCGTGTTGTTATGTTGCGGCCTCACGTAAAATAACCAATGTTTTTTGGCGGTGTTGACAGGAGCACGCACGACGTGGCAGTTCTTGACGGATGCATTTACGCCATTGGGGGCAACGACGGCAGCGCGAGTCTCAACACGGTGGAGCGGTACAGCCCGAAAACGAACACGTGGACCGCAGTGCCGGCGATGACGCTGAGGCGAAGTAGCGTCGCCACAGCTGTGCTCGACATGACAAAACAAAAAGCCTGGAAGGACTGACCGGCTTGTTGTACACACTCAAGGAATTTGGAGCCGTGTTCCTTTTTGTGCTCCGCAGAGCTCCGTTTGGCGATCGGGAAATCGGGAGCTCTGAGTTCGAAAGAGAACGTCTCGCTTCGAGTCACCAGTTTCGGGAAGACAGGTGCCCTGCAGAATCGTTCGCATTTCGAAACCTGTGCATTGGTCGCCAGCGGCCACGCGAGAAACTGAAACAATGAACTCAGTATTCAACAAATTGTGCTGGTCACTGATGTATCATATTTGTTGTGCTTGCTGTTCGTTGTCTTTCCAAAGCGGGTATTTCAGTCTCGAATCTCATTCATCGTCAAAATGGTACACTGTCGTGGCGAATAGATAGATGTATTTCGCGAAATTCTTCAGTTTGCTGTGTGCACTCGTTTCCAGTGCCAAAATGAATAAAGTGTGACAAAAAGAACACGCGTTGTTGTTTCTTGGACATAAAAGTCAACCTCGTGTTGCAAGAATTCGGGGCTCTTTATTGCAAGGCAGCAATCACATATTTGGCACATCGGGATAAAATCACGACTCACAACAAAGCAGCAACAACGTGATTTTCAGCTCTGAGATCGCTTCTCACTTCTTCCTTGGGGTCCACAGCCCTGGTGGTGGAGCCATCTTGTCCACAGCCCTAGTGGCGCCATCGTGGGGCGTACTTGCCTCAGCACCTTAGAGAGGCAGGGAGCGGGGACACTCAGTCTGTTGTAGCAGCGCAGCCAGTGTGTCTGTCCATATGTGTCCGTAGCACAAGGCACACTTCCTGCGAAGGCACCGTTGATCAGTCTGTTTTCTCCACGTGGATTCACCGTATCCACATCAGCTGAAGAAGTACGTCGAGTCGCGCACACACTCCAACTGGAAGTCACCTGACACAAAAGAAGGCCTCATCAACAACAAAGCGTGCGCGAATTTTTTTCCCCGACGAACAAGTATTGGTTGTAGACAAAATCGGTGGGAGAAGGAAGGGTTGTCTCACCTCTTGGCGGCACCGTGAGAAAGACGTGGTTCACAAAATTTCTGACCACTGGATGCACAGGGTCCCTGTTGAGAGATCATGAAAATTTTCAGTTTCACCCCGAGGAAAGCGTTTGGCTTTCGAAATTCGAAAAGAACCGTTGGTGTTTACCAAGTGAAGAGCTCGCACTCACCCTGCGCTGAATCCGAACTCTTTGAACATGTGCTGTGACAGGTCCTCCAGGATTGGCTGGCTGTGCAGCTGAACAAATTGCTCTCTGCAAATCTGCAAGACGAACCGCAGTGCAGAAGACAACCACATTCACAGATCAACAGAGAGGTTTATTCTCCCCCTCCCCGAGAACCTTTGAAACACGGGGTTGGGGGTGGGGGTTAGTTTTGTGAACGGGTAACCAGACATTGAATGCTGTGTATTCTGTCCAAATGATACCTGGACACCCACAAATGTCAACAAATGTAAACGTGACGGGACGACTAGCCCGAAGATCAGCGCACCTTGTTCATGGTGGCGACATCTGACGGGTGCGTCCAGAAGCAGTCGTGCACGGACGCGAACGTGACGCCATGGCGCGTGCAGTGCAGTGATGTCAGCATCATATGCGTCGAATCGAGCGAGTGAATGAAGTTGGGCGGGAAAGCGTTGCGCTGCTTCACCATGTTCGGGAGCCTGTAAGTGTGGCGCACAGCTCTCATGTCAACTGCCACGGGTGCCAAGTGCGGTCACCAGCCCCTGCCCCCCTCAATTCCTCCTTATTGGAGTACGTGTTTGCTATTGTTTGTTTTCACCCGTCAACAAACTCACCAGTAGTGGAACAGCTTGAGCGGACGTTTCTTGCTGAGAGTCTCCTCATCCTCCGCGGCGCACACCTCATCCTCCGCGGCGCACACCTCCTCCGTCACCAACTCAGGAGTTTTGGTTTTCGCTTTTTTCTTGCTTGCTTTTTCGTACACGTTGACTTGCCTTCGGTAAGGCTGCACAACAGGAAGCCCAAGAGGGGTGACCCAAGACATGTGTTTCTTCGAGGTTTTTGACACGAGTTCTGCGCACAGCGTCAACCAGTTCTGCAAAAACAAGGCATCAGAGACACGTGAAAAAAAACCCCACTCCCTCACAAGGCTCCACCTCAATCACCAGAAATGTGTGCGGCAGCTGAACAAGAGACCTCAATCTGCGACTGAACTGAACGACACCAAAGTTGGACCAACACCCGACTTGCCTGAATATCTTTGGTTGCTATGAACTTCTGCTGAAGACAGTGGAATGTTTTCCCGACAAGGTAGAGCGACGCGTCAAACACGCGATCTTGAGGGAAATCCTCGAGCTTCTGAAGCTGCCGCTCGATCTGCAGTCTGCCGCCGAACCGTGTGACGCCGTACACCGTCGTCATGATGGTTTGTTTGATCACCTGAAGAAATGTGAATTGCAGCACTGCTCCTGAGTGACAACTCCAAGTCAAACTGGCCTGACTTTCCGAAAATGCTCGTGGGCAATGCATCAATGGAGACAGTTGTGACAACAGGTTCCGTGTGTTCATTCGATGAAATTAATTGACCCGACACAGGTTCTCTCCGCCACGAAAATGTGTCCATGCCAGGTTGAACCAAACACAACCAGACTTTCAAGTGAAACATCAGACTCCCCCCCCTCCCCCAAGATACACGGACCGAAGATACACGGCAAAAGCACTGTCAACACTCGCCGCTGATAACCAGACACCTGCAACTCAGGGTTTCATGGCCAGGCAGCCTCCCTCACTGAAGGATGCCCTTAGTTAGTGCCTGGCTGTTCATGGGACCGGCACTTGTCGTTGACTGCTTCACTAACCTTCCTCTCGACGACCCCCTCGAGGAGCCGCGCGATCTCGGCGTGCTCGCTCCCCTCGGCGGCCGCGTCGCGACGTCGCTCCGCCTCCACCAGCGCCACGACGTCGCTGTACACGTCACGCGGCGCCGCCGCCGGCGCCACGTTCACCGACTCGGCGCCGGCCTGGTCGCGTCCCAGCGCTGCGTAGTGCTGCAGTCCGTTACACGACCCGTCCTGCACACAAAACCAGCCGTCTGCTGACTCAGCACTTTCATTCATTTGGAGATTACTGGTTCGGAATTTCAAAGACAGGTCGTGGAATCGTTTGTTTTATCAAATACACTCGGATCTTGAAGCGCGTTGGAGCTGTTTTCAACAAGTGAACTGGATTTCGTGTGTGTATGTGTGTGTGTGTGTGTGTGTGTGTGTGTGTGTGTGTGTGTGTGTAGTGTGTGTGTACGTTTTTGCGTACGTGTGGTCTACGCGTCTGTATGTGTGTGGTGTGCACTTTCAAACAAGGCCACGCACCTGATGCACGGGAAAGCTGCACATGTATTCCGTCGGGTCCGGGGACCTCACGGCGTTGGCGATCTCTTTGCAGACAGCCAGCGTCTGCCACGGCTCGTCCGACTCCTGCCACCACTTGTTGCCCTTCAAAACGTGGTCGGTACATCGGGTGGCTCAGTGCCGCATTCACCCCAGTAAAGTGCGCATCCAGGTCCTTCGCGAATTGCGTCTTTCATGCCCATGTGCAACGCACACCCAATTTGAGGTCAATTTTCGAAAATGCTTTCCACTGGTTTGGGAGTCCAACGCAAGGGTTTTGACGTTTCATGTGGTGCGCGGAAAACAGTGCGTACTGCAGCCACACTTTTGGTGCGCCACGGTTCTGCGCCTTTTGAAATAAGACCTGTACTTACATTGAACGGGTTGTCGGCGGAGTCCAGAATCTCGTCCATCTTTTCGTTCGCGTGTCGCAGCCGTTCCGCGTTCGACGCGCGTTTCTTGACGCCGGTCAAATTGACCAGGTGAATTTTCAACCAGTCGAGTCCGTGCGGTCCCAAGGCTTTGGCCCGCGCGAAGAGCAGGAAACTTCGAGCCACATCATTTCCTGAACAATGTGCGTCACAGTTTCAACAATTCAACAACTCGAATGGACGGACGTCACGAGAAAACTAGCGAAATCAAAATGGATTTCTTGCAATTACCAACCCATGTGACTGAAATGCGGTGACATGGGGTACGCTCGTCCTCTGAAGTCAACATTGTGCGGAAACCAGAAGACTTTGTCCCGGAACTGCGAACACAAAACGAGTCTGTTTAGAAAACAAGAAATGTCGCTTGAAACTGACAACGAAGCCTCTGATGGACTGTGACGTTACGCTGACCTTGTTGGCGATTGAAAATCTGTAGAGGTCCGACATCCAGAGCGAGTGCATTTCCGCTAGCTCCTTCTTGGTGACCGGCTCGGCGCCGCTCTCGTCTTCGGGGCTGCAAAACACAAGAAAAACTCACACTGGGACAATGTCCAGCGATGCTGCTGCAAACTGGGACTCTTCGCGAAGAAAAAGCAACTCTACAAACGGTGTCACAGGACTGAGGTGTTTGGCAGCCAAACTTTTTTTATTTTTTGCGTTCTGTCGAAAGTACCAAACTAGAACAGCTTTTCACAGGTGAGGACACCGGCCAGGCCCGTTGTACTCGACAATTCTGCTTGTCAATCTTTTTGTCTTTGGGAGAAGTGTGGCCGACGAAAAGGTTTCGTCACCCTGCGCATCCCTGGACGCAAGCAAACGTACACAGCTCAAAATAGCACAAACGGGATGACCTCACCTGTCTGATGCGCGCAGGGCCTTCGCGCACATTTTGTCCTCAGACAGCGGGATATCGAGCTTTTCGTCCCCGCCACTCCGGAACACCTCCAATATCGCGTCCAACACCTGCAACCACCAGTTGATTGATTCATCGGGCGATTGATACAAACACGTGATTGAAGTTTGGAGCTGTGACGTCATGTGTGACGTCACGTCCCGTTCACTTACAGGCTTGTTGATTTTCCAGGCAGTTGCTGCGAGACAGTTGATGGAGTCCAGGACCGGGTAGATTTTGTTCACGGGCAGGTCGTCCAGGACGTCGTTCTCATCCAATTCGTCCGGCGACCTCACGAAACTCGTCTCGGACCCTGCAATTGGGCGACGTCCCTTTAGGGCAGAGCAACCAGTGGCAGTGCGCTACAGACAAGGTGGGTCTGTTGTCCCACCTACCCTCTTCCCCCCACCCTACCTGAGCCCCCACCGGAAAATTTTCTTGGCGGTGGTTGGGAGGAAGGGGTGTGGCTCAAAAAAGGTCCCTCCCTCCCTTCCTCTTTTGTTCTTTCTTTTTTTTCCTTTTATTCTTCCTTCTTTCGTGCACTGGCAACGACCTTCAATGTGGGACTTCGCACCCGCAAATGCCTTGAGCACTGCCTCTTGTTTGCGCGTCTGTGGTCATTTGATGGGCTCAAGACTTGCCACATCAAAACCACAGCCATCGCACGCCCCTCCCCAATTTCCAAGCTAGTGAAAAAGCCAACTTGCCTTGTGAAAGAAAAAAAGCGCCTTGCCACACGTCCAACCACGGAGCAGGTGGAACCAACATCGGAAACCTGTGTGGCTCGAACGAAATGTCCTGAGGCAGACCTCTCCGCAGCTTTTTCATGAAAGGGTGCAGCTGGAACGGAAAGCACAAACTCAATTGCGGTGTGAGAACAGAACGAAACTTGTCCTGACAAACCGAAGCGTCTGTGTCTGTTCCTCGAACCTTGAGAAGAGTTTGTCTGAAGCACTCGTTCCTGTTCCTCTCCACTACATTTCGCGTCATCCAAATCGGCATCTCACACCTGAAAGAGAATGGTGTGTTGAAGCGCTGTGGAGCTGTTGTTTTGTCACAAGCTTTTGTGCCGATCAACTGAGGGAGTTGAGCACAACAGAACTTTCGTTTGTGATTTGTAGTGCGCTTTGAGTGTGCTTCGAGAGTCAAGATAAAGCCCAACGGCCCTTCCTGTTTTTGTGTTGTTGTATTCTGCCCATCACATGTTGGTTGTGAAATCTGCACGTCTACTGAACGTTTTATGTTCCGTACCTACAATTTGGTTCGCAAGACAGCCACACACAAAATGGCCAACTGCACTGCGGGTCATCTCAAAGACAAACACCGACACTCACCCGTCACGCCAAGTGTTTTCTGGCTTGAAGATGTTGCTGTTGATCTTCACTTCTGACAGAAGGATATCGTACAGAAACCGTCCAACCTGCGACATATGACAATGACAGGAAAGCAAAAATCAACCAAAAATACACTTGCGTTTTTGAAACGCACAGAGAAGGGCTCATTCCATTCCCACCTGCTTGATGATTCGACGGGGCACTTTGCTGTCCGACCTTTGACACGAGATCTGAAAAGTTGGTGCATTTTGCTGACGAGACTTGAAATATTCACGACATTGAACCGAAGTTGCAGCGAAGCATATTTTCTCAAAGGCTAGAAATCCACAAGAAGAGACTGAGTACAGTTTTTCAAATTTTGCAACTACCAAAGACTCCAAGCCATTTCGTCTCAATGCTTCTTGGAACAACTCTCGTTGATTCATGTCCGGCAACGTCTTCGCGGCGAACATCTCAGCGTAGCAAGCGTAAACTCTCTTGAGCTGCAGAAGAACCCCACACAACATGAGTTGAAATGCCGCAGCTCTCAGGTCTCCAAACGAAGGGCCAAATGGTGCCAACACGCTCACCTTCCTTTCGTAGTCAGTCCCTAAGATCCTGTACTTCTCGTGATGCGTGAAAATCTTCATTCCCAGGGAGAAAACCAAAATGTTGAGTGGACACTCGAACTTGAATATCAGCTGGGGTACGTTTCTCAACTCCTGCAATGAGGACCGAATCAAATTAGGGTCTCCGCAAAAAAAAAAAAGTGTCACCTTTATTTGGTGGTGGCTTGAGGACGGTATTGTCACTGTTCTAGCAGTCGCAACGTGTGTCTAACCTCCATCATAAAATTGACGTAAGTTTCAGCAGGGAGCATTTTCAAGAACGGGTACACGTCATCTTGATCACGCTCTGAAATGGAACACAAAAACAGGGCCATATCACAACATCCACCGATTCCCCATTTTATCCGTGGATTGACACACACAATGTTTCGTTGAGCCTTACTTCTTCTTTCGAAGACAGTCTTCTGATACTCCACGTCCCTTGCAAAGGCTTTGCTCAGATCCTCTCTCCACTTTGTCATCAACTTCTCGTGAAGGATCTTTTGCTGCAAGAATATTATTCCACTCTCACTCCTCCAGCACGGTCACAAACACTCCACAATTCTCAGAAAGAGCCGGTTGGCAGAAACAGGACAAGTGACAAACCCGCTTCGGAGTCAAGGCGCCTTTTTTCCTCACGCTCGGCGTGACAGATTCCACCAACACTGTCTCCCGCTTCTCCATCTCCACCTGCTCCTTGAGGCCCCTCATCAGTTCCTCCGGAGTCTGAACTTCTGCCTGCGGATTCTCTAGCAACTGAACAAACACGGACCACGAATGTGTTTGTGCGCAGGGGTGGGACTACGGAAGGGAAACAAAAAGGCTGCCGCCTGGAATGCCAGCGGTCCAAAGCGCTCGCTGACTCTTCGACAACAACTCAGTTTCTCTCTCTGCAGAGTTAGCTTCACAAAATTGGCTCAACACAATCAGCAAGTGTGTGTATGTGTATGTGTATGTGTATGTGTGTGTGTGTGTGTGTGTGGCAACTGTGCTGAGTCCGCATGGTTAGCATGCTGACTGTTCAGCCAGTACAGTTACCCCACCCCCCGCCAACTGTGCTGAGTGGTGCACAAACACACACACACACACACACACACACACACACACACACACACACACACAGTGATTGCAACAAGCCCGCGGTTGCGGATAAAGACCGCGGGCCTAAAAATTGGTGGTTGTTCCTCTGAGATCATGATGAAAGGAAAGTTACCAGGGGATAATAGCGACCTCGTCTCCGCCTGTCCGTGTTCAGGTGTTCCAACAGCGGACAGTCGTATCCCTTCGCCGGTCTTGGACCGATGAAAGAAAACGCAGGATCAACCATTCGCACAGCCTGTGAACAAAGAAAGAAATGGTTCATTTGACTGAACAAGGAACAACCCACTACAACAAAGGTCACGGAGAAACCAGAAAGTGTTATTTGCACAACTTACCTTGAGCATGAAGGTTTGAGATTCAGAACTCATGACACACTCGAAAGGAGCAGCTGACAAGTCAAGACCCTGGAAGAAAGTTTCGAAATTGTCTTGAAAACAAGAATTGTTTCTCCATTCTCTTCCTGTCCTCTGAAATTGAAGTCTCGTCATTTTCCCACAATCCCCGGCGCACGCGGAGTCCGGACTGACACGCCATCTTGGTCTTTCCCGACTCACTTGCTGCGCGGCGTCCGCCATCACTGCCCGGATGAAGGTGTCGGAGCTGCCTCCCTGTCGACCCATAGCCTCCAACACCGCCGCGTATGTCGTCATTGTCGCTTTGATCTCACGAGTTCGGATGACCTCGGTCAGTTCGGCAATCCTGTCCAGTCCACCCTGCACAAAAAGAGGACGAACGACGCTCACACTGTGTGTTCACTGAATCCTGTCCTCGAACACCATTTCTCTCAGTCTTGTCAAAAGTTTGGTGTGAAATTTTCCGGTTTCCCATGCTTCTTTCAATTTGAAGAGGCACCAGCAAAGAATGACAAATCACCAAATGTTTGTGACTTAGAGTCTCGTTTCATCAACAAACGTCTGTTCAGTCGTGTGCAACGCGTCATTTTGGCACAGATGGGCGCGCAGATGTGTGCACTCCAAATTTTAGGATTGGAGAAGTTTGCTTCACACGGCCACCGAATTCCAACACTGCAAGACATGGTTTTCTCGGACCCTTGCCGTAACGTGCTGCGCACAACAGTGACTCCCACATGTGGAGACGCGTGTGGAACACCCGGTGCTGGGCCACTCAAGGTTGACATCACACACATGACTGAGCGAAAGCTGGTCTGAAGTGTCTCAGACTGGAACCAACAGAAATGTTCTCACACGATACGCACCTGTTTGGCCCACGACTGCATCACCCTTTCGTAAGGACGAACATTCTTGACCCACGTGTCAATCATTTCGCCTCCTTCCGATCTCATTCTATGGACAGCGGTGAGCGCAAAGTGTGCGTCTTTGGTCTGAAATGAACATGATGGACAAAATCTCATTTTTGAGTGCAATTTTGATGCCAGACTGACACAAGTATCAGAAACAAACGAAGCAATTGGTTCTCACCAGCTTTGCTGCGAGGCAGGCGTCGACGAAAGCAACAAATTCTTGTTCCCACCGCCTTTCCTTTTCCTTTGCCACCAACTGAAGGGTCTGAAGGGGCAGATTTGCGTCAGACTTCTTCTCCGTTCCTAGCCACAGGAACATGTCCTTCATTGCTGCACGCATCTCAGTCATATCGGTCAGCTGCTCCGGTTTCCAGAAAGGTTTTTGATCTAAATCACAAGATGGCGATGCCTCGTCAACATGAAATTTCTCGCTGTATCATGATCAACATCAATTCTTTGGACACACACACAGACACACAGATACACACACACACACAAAGCGCGTGGAATGCGAAAAGCGCGCGAAAAAGAACAACAAAACAAACAAACACGCCAAGGCAATTCTTGAACAAGACATAACATACCGGCAAACTTTGCAACACAAACCTGTCGTCGGGTCTTTGGAACTCTTGTGGTCCATGACTATTCTGTGCAGGTTGTCCCACACCTGTTCGCTCACGTTCTCCTCGCACAGCAGCTGCTTTATCTGCAAACAGCGCAACGGATACTTCAACACTCACGAGCGCAGGACCGAAAGAAAGAAAACAGTACGCCAGAGAGATCGAGCTCGAATCCGCCAACCAACAACTTGAGTTGTTGAACATGAGAAGTGCTCGGTTGTCTCCATGTCGCAATTACCACAAGACACCAGCAAACGAGCACCGACGTGGTCTGCGCCTACATCCTTTGCGAAAACTTGTTTCACTCACCTCTTCAATCATACGTTCATCAGGTTCAACCTCGATCTTGTTCTCTTCACTGAAGTCGAATTCTGTCAACGGACCTGGACGAGCAAAAGCCACTTTCTTCAAAAGTTCCTGCTTTCGCTCTGGTGTGAGTTTCTTCTTTTTCTTCTTGGCATGTTTGGCAGAGTTGTCCGATTTTCCCTCTGAGAACGTTTCTCGGTTTTCTGCTGCTGCCGAAGTGAGCTTCGCATTTTTATTCTGGTCGTTATTCTTTTTCTTCTTTGGCCGAGATTTGGGCGGCTTCTTTTCATCCACTTGTGCCTCCGGATTTTTCTTGGTCGCCTTGTCCAATTTTACAGAACCTGCAAAGGATTGTGGCAACTTCAGAAATTTGTCCGATGCGCAGGAATCACTGGAGACGGAACAAAACTAGATTTTCAAGTAGAGAATCAGCCGCGCGCAGCATACATCGGCAGGACAGCACTTCATCTCACAAGTGAGCTCAGGAGGTGCCAGCTGCCAATATCTGAGTTGAAATTTGTGTGTGTGTGGGGGGGGGGGGTAACTCGGACAATGCCCGAGTCGGACAAAGTCCGGGTCAGACACTGTCTGAGTTGAAATTTTCTATGGGCAGGGGGGGGGGGACCTCGGACAATGTCCAAGTTACCCAGGATGGACGGACGGGCGCACGGAGCCAGATACAGGAGCAAACCAATATCAGCTCGCTACCCCGGCTGATAAACATATCCCACGATCGAGTCTTTCAGCATGTCTTTTGTAAATTTCTGTTTTTGAAAAAGCTGTTCGTGAAAACAAAGATTGTCAGATCTTGTACGTCAGACTTGGCATTTGTTTGCAACTCGTTTTCAGTGTCAAAAACAAAACCAGAAAATGCTCAAACACCTGTTCATTTCTGAGAACTTCACGACAAAGTATTGAACCATTTCTCTGTTGTTCCACCATCTGGACAGTGTTCCAGACCCTGTTTCATTCCCGATGAGAACAATTCAAAAGCTCAGGTACAGACCTTTCTTTTTCCTTTTCGCCAATGGCCGCTGATCGTCTTTCGGACGGAATTTCCCGGTTCCTGGCCTGACATTTCCCACCAGGTTCAAGTGAGGACCTTGATCAAACAGGTGTTTTCCTGAAACAGGGTTCATCAAGAAAAGTAGTTCAACCAAATTGTGAAAATCGTTAAAACCCAGGCAGGGGCGGGAACCCGATGATTTTCAGCAGATGAATACAACATCGCCAACAACAACCATATTCAGGGACAACACCAAGCATTCAGTCACAACTTGTGTGTGCGTGCTGTATCCGGACACACGGACCCAGACTCGGATAAACCATTGTCATCCGACAAGCGCCTGAAAATCAAGCAAACCCTGGGCTTCATCTTCCACTTCTTCTTTTCTGCTGTGCAGGACAAACCAAAACATTCGGGGGGGGGGGGGTGCATTGTTACAAAAGTTTGAAAATCCTTTACACCAAAACATTACAAAGGCAAATAGACAATTCTTTGGTTTTACTCATTGTAAAA
>JAAUXT010094421.1_pt1 | contig 45871 bp, 45 predicted proteins | sample 7278171 | NCBI WGS metagenome assembly JAAUXT01 (sample SAMN14350112, study PRJNA611818) | marine sediment metagenome | isolation source: surface marine sediment (1.8m) | place: French Polynesia: Moorea | collected 2018-08
ATTCACAATTGACAAATTCCTTCCTCGCGCATTATCCCCAACCCAAAATGAACCAAAAGAGCCCAAATAATCCCAAATCAATCCTCATCTTGACCATGAAACTGCTGCTGATATACTTTTGGAAGAGGTTGCCTATAGGTGATTTGATTTCGCTCACTCCGATTTCGCTCGCTTTTTCCAAAAGCTCACAAATCGGACCAAGCTCCTCAAATCACCTAACAACGTGGCAGGAGCTTTTTTGATATGTTTATTCCACAAATTGCTTTCTGGGTACCAATGGGTCAAAAAAACATTTCGCATGTTGTTGCAAAACGCGGAACTCTCTTCTCCTGTGGGCAAAAATCACACTGTGGCTTCTGGGTGACGCTTGTGACGCAGCGTCCCTGTCTCCTTTGGGACTCGACACCACAGGCTGGTCCGAATCCAGGGCGCACCACGCGGAACAAAGTTTTCAAGAACACGTTCCAAAGTTCGATTCCACGTTGAGGCAGGCGAAGATTCCCCGTGAGAGTTCCAGAGATAGCGTTTTTGTGCGGTCAAGCTCCAGCGGATCCAGGGTGGAGTGCAGCCCAAACCTATTGGAGGGGGCAGCCGCCAACGTTGAAAAAGTTGAGTGAGCACTTGTGCTGTCAAAACGTTTGTATGCTTGTGTGGTGATGTGAAAGCATTTGGAGGACCACAGTCCCTGGATCCGCCGGCCGGAGTTTTCTGTTGAAGGATGATCCTGCAGTGTGTGTACAGTCTCGGTTCACTTTGTAGAGAAATCTTTTGTCGTCCAGCCTTTCATAGTTTTGCCTCGTCTATTATGTGGTCTGGAGAAAACCCAATGGAAATTTGAGTTGTTCTTCATCTTTGGATGTTGGATCAACAGTCCGACAGTTTCAAGGTCAATTTCGGTGTTTCTCACTGGTGCATGCACATGCGTCGTGCTTCCAGAATTTCATTTTTCTCAGTGTGCAAAATTGTCAGTGCCAGCTTCAATTTCTGGTTGCCATGGTGGTTCCTCCCTTCATGTACGTACGTACTGGGCGCGAGTTCACTTCTGGAACTTGAAGGCAGCATTTCTCTTCTCTCCTTCATCTAGTCCTTCTTTCTTCTGGAACCTAAATGCAGCGTTCCTTTTCTCAAGCTCCTCAAGATCGTTCTTTTTCTGGAAACGGAAAGCTGCATTTCTCTTGTCATCCAGGTCTTCTTTCTTTTGGAACCTGAACGCTGCGCTTTTCTTGTCAACATCTTTGTCTTCTTTCTTCTGGAACCGGAATGCCGCGGACCTCTTATCTGCCTCCTCCTCCAGTTCATCCGCCTCTTCATCATCTTCGCTCTTCTTTTGGAACCTGAACCTTGAGTTTTTCTTCTCCACCCCTTCCTCCTCAAACTCCTCTGGCTCTTCCTCTGTGTCTCCCTTCTTCTGGAATCTAAAGGCCGCATTCTTCTTGTCCAACTCTTCATTCACATTCTTTTTCTTTTGGAATCGGAACGCAGCGTTTCTTTTCTCGTCCATTTCTTCTTGTGCTTCTTTCTTCTGGAACCTAAACGCAGCGCTCTTCTTCTCAAACTCTTCCTCCAGATCGTCATTCTTTTTCTGGAATCTGAAAGCTGCGTTTCTCTTCTCATCCATCGCATCCAAGTCTTCTTTCTTTTGGAACCTGAAGGAAGGGTCCCTCTTCATGAACACGTACTCCTGTGGGACTCCACCCAACCCGGCCTCTCCCCTCTGGAACCTGTACATCCCGTTCCTTTTGTCCAGATCATCTGAATCTTTTTTCTGGAACCTGAAGGCAGCATTGCGTTTGTCGTTCAGCCATTCTTTCTTCTGGAATCTGAATCCCGCGTTTTTCTTGTCCAGATCTTCAGAATCCGCCTCTTTCTTCTGGAACCTGAACGCTGCGTTCTTCTTCTGAGCCTCGTTCTCATCTTCAGCGTCGCTTTTCTTCTGGAAGCGGAACGCTGCGTTTCTTTTGTCGTCTTCACTCAGTTCCTCTTGCTCGTCCTTCTTTTGAAACCGGAAGGACGGACTTCTCTTCCGGTCCAGCTGGTCGGTGTCTTTCTTTTGGAACCTAAACGCTGCGTTTCTTTTGAGACCCTCATCATCCAGACTTTGGTCTCCTCTCTGGAATCGGAACATCGCAGCGTCATTCGCGTGGTCCTCGTCGTCATTCTTGGAGTGTCGGAAGAGTCCCATCCTCTTCTGCTCCAGATTCTCCAGTTCCCCCTCCAGCTGACCCTCACCCCTCTGGAATCGGAACATTCCGTTCCTCTTGCCGAACCCCAGAACATTCCAGTCTTGGAAACCTTCCTCGGCGTCCAGGAACCTCTTGTCCCATCCGGGGACTTCGAATCCTGGGACGCCGCCATCTTGTTTTTTCTGGAACCTGAACATGGAGTTTTTCTTTTCTAAGGATCCTTCATCCTCTCTCTTGTGGTTTCTGAACCATCCGTTTCTCTTGCTATCCCCGAACTGGATGACGTCATCCATCTTCTTTTGGAACCGGAAGTTGGCGCTCTTCTTGTCGGCGTCTCCGTGACCTTGGCCCTCGGCGTGTTGGAACCGGAAGGCTGCGCTGCGCCTGCGCGGATCCATCACTTCCTGTTCCAGCTGCAGGTCAGAACCCTGGAAAGGGACAAAGAAGACACTTTCAGGAATCAAAAGACCCAGTTTCTGGACAGTTTCAGGGTGTGGACACACACTCCACTGAACGCATCTCAAGCTGCAGACCCAGTTTCAGGACAAGTTGAGAGTGCCAATGAAACACCCGTCTTCAGCTTCTGAACAATCATCTTCCTGAGACGTTTTGAAACAGAGCTGATGTATTGGCTGTTGGCCGTTGTGCTGGAGGAATGCGTCTGCGTTTCCAACAAAAAACGCCAGTGGGATTTCTCCCGGTTGGTGCTTCATCATTTCATCTGGCGTCTCGTCTGCACACTTAAGAACTGTCTGAACAAAACGGATCTCTACGCCCCTGCAGCCTGAGTGTTGGTGTCCATGGAGAACGCTCCTCCACACAGAACGAAACTCGCTGCCACTGAGAGTATGTGCACAGAACATGCAAACACGTCAGACGTGGCCACACATGTGTCAAAGTTGACCACCTGGGGACCAGGTTCATAGACGGCTGATGTCGACCTGGGCCACGCCCTTTGGGTCTTGCGTTGGGAACCACATTCTGCTGCGGTGGAACAAGACCCAAGGACCATTTTGAAAACAATATTTTGTTCTGCTCGTCTCCGATGTTCACCAGCTCGTAAGACTTTTCTTCGCAACAGGCTTCGGGGAGTTTCGTTCTCAGTTCCGTGAACAATGTCAGGATCCACTCTCCAGGACGCTTCCGGTCTCCCACTAGGAGGTGACAAAAATGAACGAGAAAAATTTTAGATTTATGGTCGATCCACTTGCAGCCAAAGTGCCTGGCCTTGCAGAGCAGGATCCGAATCGACCACACGCAAATTTGTGTCTCCATGTCCAGACTAAAATGGCCAAGCTTTCCAAGAAAAATGCTGCCCAGAGCCTTGATGATTGGCCAGTTATTTCAGGTTGCACCTGAGACACCCAAGCACTTGTGTCTCCTGAATGGGGGTGTCGGCACATTTCATTACACCGGCTCGCAGGCTCCCTGATACGACCACTCAACTTTGACGAAACACATGTGTTGGTTGGCCACGCATTTCAGGTTGAACCTGAAACAACCATCACGTGTGTGGGGGTGTCTGCCCGTTTCAGTACACCGGGTCCCTGGATCCGCTGGATCACTGCCCGTGGTTCCGGCCTCCTCCCGCTGAGAAGGTGACGACTCCAGGAGCGGCGCGCATGCGTCATGAGGCGCAGTTTAGTCGCATCCAATATGAATGAAGAGCGAATCGATATCTATGAATACAGATCAGATAGCTCTCGGAGTTATAGAATTTAACGGGACGGGAGGCGCGAGGTGCTCTCCCTCTGGGATTCATAACTCCGTCCCCGATCTGTGAGATAGGACCGCGGGAGCGGGGCGGGGCGGGGCGAGAGAGCGGAAGGAAAAGTGGAACGTCCATGGCCTTTGGGAAAATGTTGGCGGGAGAAAGGAAACGTTTTCGACTTGTTCCGATGTTCCCTTGTTCCCTTGCGCCTTGTCCGCTTTGAGAAATAAACCAGGTTTCGGCTGGGAATCGGCAAGGGTCAAGGGGTGAAAAGGTCGAGCAAGAGTGAGGTCGGGGTCTGTGTGGGACCAGGGGTCCGTGTATTGGTGTCAGAGAGTTTGAGTTTTGGGGCGGGGCAGTTGTGACAAGTGTCGGGGAACAAGGATGTTGGGGCAGCGGTGGACGTCGAGTGGGGGCGGAAGGTAGGCCAGGGAGGGGGGAAGTACGCGTGGAAACACACATGAATGAAATCCAACTGTTTTTCAACACGTTGTGATGGCTGGAACCATGTCAGGGTGTTGGGTCTGGTGTGGTTCAGGAGTGGGATGGGGTTAGGATGTTGTGAAGGTGGTTGAACGTTGGGGTGCAATGGGTAATGGTGGAAAGAGTCAGGAGGCAGGGTGTTGGGGCCACGATGCCATTGGAGGCCCGGTTTGGTAGCTTGAATGGAAACACACACACACACACACACACACACTCCAACTATTTTCCAACATGTTGTGTTGACCTTCATTACTGGCGGAACCACCATCCATTTTCTCGGAAAAAGTGAATTTTGAGCCACAATTAAGTGGATGTTTGACGTGGTTTATGTTCCCTCTGGGTCACTGGGCGAGGAAACGCAGACGCACGCAATGAAAACGAGGCTCCATGCGTGTGCGTTTTCAATCCATTTTGAGCTCGTACATGGAGGTCCGTGTGGTATCAACCGCGCTGTGCCGCTGAAACCAGCATCAAAGCTGGGTGTGCCCCTGCGCAAGTGGCTTTGTAAAAGGCGTTCCTGTTTGGCTTGAAGCGGCGTGAACCAAACTTCTTTTTCCCGTGGAAAAACACACGCAGCTGGAGGGTTTCGCACGCGTTGCCTCTCTGAACACATCATCATCAGTCCGAGAGAGAAGTAACTTTGGCCTGTCGTTCACAATTGACGCTTGTAGTTTCTCTGTTTCGCGTTGGTTGCCTTGCACGCCATTGGGGATTTGAAAGCAACCACCGATCTACAGACTGGGTTGGTGACCCAGCGCTATGTCAGTGACAGAGCTGAACACACAATCCTGGCTGGCTGTCAGCACAAACCGCAGACATGTTTGTTCTGCAGGTTTTGGCCTTGCCATTGCTTGATTGCTTGATCGTGGTCTGCCTGATTGGTGTCAGTGATATATATTCGGGTGGGTTTAAAACTGAAAACGGCAAGTTCCGAGTTCCAGCACCGTGTTGACGAGTGCACCGGACGTGAGTCCAGAGCCTCACGTATCACGTGGCGACCACTGGTTGTAAGTGGGGAGCCTCACGCAGCTGATAACGGAAAATGGGTGGAGAGCCCCACGTCTCATGTGGCGAACCATTGGAAGTGAGTGGGGAGGCTCACGCATCACGTGCACGTGGCGAATCACAGGGAACGTCACGCAACACGAAGCGACGACTGGGCAGAAGTGGGACCCTCATGCACAACACGTCGTGTGGCGAAACCACCATTGGTTGGGAGGTCCTTGGTCCAACCTGACACTTCACGCCTCCTGTGTGAACATCGCGTTATACACACACCATGAGAAACGCGTTCATGGCGCACCCGGTTTCATATTAATTGGATTATGATGGGATTACTGCAGCCTCCCCCGGCTCCCGGAGGCTCCCCCCGCCCCTCCCGGCGCAGGACGCCTCCCGCCCCGGGGCCGCAGCCCGCATGCGCCGGGGGGAGAGTAATGGGGGTCCGGGGACCCTGGGGCGCGTGGGGGCCGTTTGTGTGGAATTTACAAGCGAATCCGTCCTGATACAGCGCAGCAAGACCGTCTGGTAATTGGTATTGGACGCCTAAGGTCGTTCTCACGGAGTCTGCAGACAGACTTGTCTGCAGCGGATCCTGGTCCAGGGACCGGATCCATTGACTGGGACTGGATCCAGGGACTAGTTCAAGGTCCAGGGACTGGTTCAAGGGCCCGGGACTTGATCCAGCGCCCAGGACCCCCGAACACCGAGAAATCAACTTGCTGCCAAACTTTGCATTGAAGGCACAATTGGTTTGTTCTGGTATTTTTGGATCCTAATTTTGCAAGTTGGACTCAAGGCCTCTGAGCCTCCAGAGGCGATCATCAGTTGAGACCAGGGTCGGGGCCCACCAGCCCCAATCCTCGATCTGTTGAACATTTGCAGACTGGTCCGCAGGATCCCCACTCACAGGAAAGTATCACTTTCCCCCATTTGGTGCCAGTTTGATTTTTGCATGTCAAAAATACATTGTGGGAGAGGTTCAGTCGGTTGGTGAGTCCCCGAGAAGAAATCTTGTGGCCACCCTTCAAACCCTGAATCTTCACATTTGGAACACGCTGGTTCCTGAAGACCGGGGTGGCAGGGTTACTCTTCTCCAGTCCCTGGTCTTGAGTCCGCTGGCGACCGGTGTACGGAGCCTGGAGAGGCAGGGTCGCCCCCGCCCCCGCCCCCCGCCCCCGCCCTTTTGTCTGCTCAATACGAGTACAGGTCCTTCGAGTGTTTGGATACAAGCGACCATAACCCTGGCTCTGTATCTGCTCGAGACCGGTCCATGAAGAATGGCAGCGTACCTTCCCCAGTCCCGACCCTGCACCTGTGACCTCTGAAGAATGGTTTCTGGTGAGAGGGAAGGCAGGGTCGGCTTCACCACTCTTGACCCCGATACAGAAAGACACTGGGGCCGAGGCAGGGACTGATCCCTGGAGTCTGGAGCGCCACGGTCTTGAGAAGAACCAGACTATGAGGTCATGACTCGAGGAACCAGGGGATCCTTCACTCAAGAGCTTCCGGTACAAATATCCCGGAGGGTCCCGGGTCCAGGGAGGATCGCTCCACGCGAACTTGCGTCTTCTGGCCTTTTCGTTTGGATATTTTTGAACCAATTTGTCTGCAAGGCTTTCTTAGTTGCAAACTGTTTCCCAACTGATCCGTGATCCAGGACCATTTTGCTCGGTCCTTGTTGCAACCAGATTTCAGTACTTGTATCTGGAGATTGAGCACTCCGTGTCTGACTTTCTTCAATCGCTATTCATGTGGAAAACACAAAATTCCTTGGTGAAACTGAATCCCACTCAAGAAACCCTGCAGGAACAAGAAGAACTTCGTACTGCAAGTGGAAGAACAATAATTTTGTGGGAAAAGGAAAACCCTGGCAACATGTGCGTCGTCCTGAGATAATTTGAAACTTGCTCTTTTTTCTCCGACATGATTGATGCTTCACCAAGGGACTTTTTCAAGTCGCGCCTCCAATTTGTCCCTCATACACCAGTTCTATTGAAACTCCCTGAAAAGGCATGTGCAGCAGGGGCACCTGGTGGACTTTCCAGAAACAAGGTCAGTCACGGTGGGACCTTGGGCACAAACACCTGGGACATCCCAGAGGCGGATCCAGGATCTGCTACAAGAGGGGGTCGCACTCCTGGGGTTGATATGTTGGAGTGCTCTGGTGTGAGAGAAAGTAGGACTCTTGAGGTTGATTTTGATTATGAATTTTTGGCGTTTGAAAATGACCAAGAGTTGGGCTTTGGGGTGAAACTGATTTTTTGTGGTGTCAGGACTGTCGGTGTTCGGACAAAATGTACGTATCTTTCTGCCTTCTCAGGGTGTGTTTTTCGTCACTCAGAATCCCAACATGGGAGTGAATTTTGTTCAAAGCAGTCAAGATGCCAAATGAAAAATAAATGAGGTTTGTGGTAAAACTGTATGTCGAACTCACTTGCGCCAGCCCGACGTTTCTGCGCACACGACGTAACGTCAACGCTGCGACGCCACCGCCGTCGCCGTCGAGAACGCCGCCGAAAGCCGCCAGCAGCGCCACCGCTACGAGCAGCGGAAACCGGAAGCGGAACCCGCCCATCACTTCCGGAAGTCACGTGTCAGCGGAGCTCACTTCCTGTTCTGGTAAAATAGTCCGATACGCGCAGAAATTCTGTTCTGACTTTGCTTTTGGAAAGATCCTACTTGAAACTTCCCAAATATGGAAATAAAATTCCACTTTTTGCTTTTCTATCCAAAAGTGCCAAAGATCCCACAATTCCACGCAAACACCTTCACACAAAACTCAATGTTCCTTGGGTTGAGATAAGAGAACGAAACGGCTATTTCCACTACAGAGTCACAGAGAAAACGCCCTCACACTGCAGTGAATTTTCCTCACTGGGAGATAAGGAGGAGGTTTTTAGTCCTCACACAGAAACTGATCCACCGGAGCCTCCGCTATTCCCGCCTCACTGGTTGTCAAAACTTTGTTGTTCGGCGCATTGAGATACCAGAGTGAAGCTGTTGGTGGGGACTGAGACCAGGCTCACGCTGGGTGCGTCACGCGTTGCCTCACTGTCCACAGGACGGACTCACACTCAATGCGTTTTGCGTTGTGTCCCTGTTAGATCCTGGGTCACAGATCCAACATTCCAGATTCGCAGACAGAACCCGAAGAAGCCAGTTACTGCTTTGGGTCCAGTTTGTTGAACCAGTGGGCTGACTATTGGAACGCACCAACCCCATTCTGATCACACAAGATGGCCTCAGTGTGCGCACAGACTGTGCACAGGCCTTCACAACTGAAACTGGTGACTGACTCGTTCAGGCAGGAAACCCTCTGGTGTGAAACTAGCCTCGGACGCGGGAACTGACTGCTGGGCAGGAGCCGTTTCACACTGAGTCGAAGGACGATGCCATGAGACATGGAGAACCGCATCGCGGTTCGTGTGCAGTATGAATGAACCCGCCTGGTGGCCCTGAGCCTCATCTCCACAGTCCTCTGGTGTGACCCTGCCCTGGGGCCTCCAAGGTGCACGCCTCCGGTGTGAACGCTCCCTCAGACTCATGCCACTCCAGTGTGAATCCTCTCACACGCCTCCGGTGTGAACGTACCTTGAGGCCCTGCCCCACACACTCTGAGGCCCACACGCCTCCTGTACTGAAGGGCTCCCGGGACCCACAGTCATAACCGCACCGGGTACAGCAGTGGGAACACTGAGACACACGGGAAGACGCCACTAAGGCGTAAAAGTATCTGCAGTAAGGCCCGGCGTTCACGTCAGAATAGAATGTACGCCCCTCCTCAGTTGTGCACTGTGTTTTTTGCCTTGTTTCTTGCCATTTTCTTATATTTATTGAAAGGTGAGACGGCTCTTTGAGGGAATTGCTCCCACACGCACACTCACGCACAGATCCGCGGCAAGATCGAACCCAAACCTCAGGTGGGTGCACACATAACACACACACACACATACACACACACACACACTAAACACCCAAAAGTTTGTTATGATAAAACATCCACCAGCAAAATTCTTTGACAAGCATATCTACAGCGTGTTGCAATGTTAAATCCCAGACACAAACACACACTCTCTCAAACTATATTTTTTTTCTCTCTCTCTCCGATTCTGATTCAGAATGAGAGGTACCAGCGTGCATGACCACACACTCACCACACACACATACACACACACACACACACACACACACACACACACACACACACACACACAAACTCTGAATCTGCCCTTCACTTGTGTTTGATCAAAAATTCACCAGCAGAAAACTTTAATGACCAAATGTACAGCGCGTTGCAGCTCAGTAAATCCTGGAGGCCGCCCTCCCCCAGTTCGCACACCGCCGCTCCGCTTCGTATCGACGCGCCTCAACGCGCATCAATTCTTAATCGCGCTCAACTCGCTTCAATTGAAAAACTCCGCTGTGTCAGCCAACAACAGGCTCAGGGGAGGGGACGGATCCAGGGTGAGGTGGGGTACGCAGAGGATCAAAGGTTTCATCCGGGGTGCCAGGGCAGAACCAGGACATGATCCGGAATGTTGTTCGGAGGGACAAGTGGATGCAGGGTGGGGTGCGGAGGCAGCGGGCGGTTCTGGGGCAGGGCGCCGAGGGAGGGGCAGAAACAGGATGGGGTGGGCACACTCATACCACACACACACAACACACACACACAACACAAATACCGAGAGCGCAAATACAGGGCAATTGTGCTCCAACAAACGCACACACGCACACACACCTATCCACACGCACACGCACGCACACACACGCACACGCTGGTCTGCATCTTGTTTGCAATCTCTGCGTGGAAAGGCCTTGGCTCCTGCGCTGTCTTGGCCCCTCAGGGCGGCCCTGTCCCTCTCCCCAATCTCCCCAATCTTCCTGGTCTCCCAGGGGTCGTCCCTTTTCTCCATCACCTCGTACATCTCAGTGTATCTCAACCGGAGGAAAAGTGACCACTGATCCCTGTGCCTGGCAAACGTATCTCTCAACAAGAAGTAAAGTGACTGCAGATCAGGCCCGCTTCACACTGGAGGCGTCTCGCTCCGCAGATCTGCAGAATCGACGGGACTGTGTTCACTCGAAGAGTGGATCTCCTGAAGTAGCCCTGTGTGAAACAGCTCGACTAGTCAGGCGGCACAGTTCTCTTCGTATCTCTTATCGCTGGGTGAAAGAGGAGACGAAGGGGTCCAGGGTGAGGTTCAGGGTCCGGGGAGTGTGTTGGATAGGGTAGGGAAGGGTGCGGAGTGGGAGAAGGGTGCAGTGTGGGAGTGGGCGGACTGTGCCACGGTAGGGCTTGGCATGGGCAGCACCGAATGTTTGTACAGATTGTGGGCCAGACGTACATTGGTTGGGTGTTGGTTGGTGCTGTAGTGGGTGGTCTTGACGGTACATCTTTCTTCCATACACCATGTCTCCGGCTTGCGCTCTGTCTCTGTCTCTGTCTCTGTCTCTCTCTGTCTGTCTCTGTCTGTCTGTCTGTCTCTCTCTCGCTCGCTCGCTCGCTCGCTCGCTCTCTCTCTCTCTCTCTCATTCACTCACACACACATGTCTGTCTGTCTTTCTGTCTGTCTGTCTGTTTGTCTGTCTGTCACACCTTCCCTCCTCAGTCCCTCGCTTGCTCTCGCGTTGCTCTCTGCCCGCGGACTCTCTGGCTCCGGGTTGCATTGTGTTTAATTGGAACTTTGTCCCTGGTGGCTCCGTGTTTCGCGCACCCAAGTTGGCTCCACCTCATTGATGCTGCCATCAATGTTTGATGTTGCGGCTCAACCACAACACGGCATGTGTGCCCATGTTGCCCCAGAAGAGTGTGACACGGGTTGTGTCAGAGAACAGGAGAGAGCTCGGAGAGAGGAAGGGAAGAGTGTGTGGAGACAGTGGCTCCATTACATTGATGGGGACAGAGCGAGAGAGAAATAGTGGGAGGGAGAGTGATGGAGAGAGATGGGGGGGGGAGAGAAAGAGGGTGTGGAGAGACAGAATGACAGAGAAATTGTGGGAGGGAGAGTGGGGGAGATAGAGTTGGAGAGAAGGAGATGCGAAGGAGAAACAGAGAGGGAGAGACAAAGGGAGGAAGAGAGAAATGAGCAAAGGCCTGGACTGACGAAGGAACCCTGATGTGGACGCACCCCACCCCACAGTGAGGCAACCCCCCCCCCGCCCGTGAGGCTCCTGGAGGAGCCGAAAACAGCGGTCAGTAGAGAGCCCCAGTCAAGGGGCCTCCAAAGCCGAGAGCTTGGGCTTCGTCCCTGCAGTGGTTCGCGGTGCAGTGCAGTGGAGTGTTCCGTTTGTTCGAAGCCTCATTCCCAAATGGCCCAGGTGGGGCCCCAGATCTGGTCAAAATGGTCGAGGGGAATGGGACACACACAGACAGACACACACTCTCACACACACGCGGAGGCTGATCGACAGGCAACCAAACTCTGCAGCGCGTGAAAGGAGAACCACGGGAGAAGGAGACAGGGACAACACGTAGTTTATGTTCAAACTACAGAAAAAGCTGTGTTGGAGCATATGGTTCCCTGCCCAGGTGCAATAAACCGGATGTTCCAACAACGCAGCCATTCCACTGATCACATGTTCACACAGTCCCGTCACACGACCCGTGAAATGCAATCAATCAACGGGGCTTTTGGCGGTTCGGTTCCACTGCATTGAGCTCGTCACACACGCGCACAATCAAGCAGATACCCCAGGACACAGAAATCCATATTATGATGGGGATGGCTCGGTTCACTGGTGGAAACGTGAACGTGTGGTTTTCTCTGGCTGGTTTCACTGGTTGAGAGATGCATCTGAGATGTAGAGCACATCCCGTGTGATGTTGTTCTGTCCACCGAGGTAGAGTTCGGGGTTCAATACTTGAATGAGACAGATCGGCTTGCAATGTTGATACAATGGCAACCCTCAACGAAAAAGTTTATGTCACAACCCATTTCCTTGTGGTCATGATATATTTCAGTCTCTTGGCACTGAAATCAGGTTTTAACAAAGAGAAGGATTCCCAATCAAAAGTAAATTGTTCACTTGGCCTTTGGATTCAAGTGACAATGTTCACAATTTGTTCCCTATTCCGTATGGGATGGATTAGGGACAGCCAAAAAAAGTTAAAATACAAAAACAGACAATTCCAACTTGCTTTCTGTCAGATGCATCCTTTCATGTACGTTCAGTGCTTCAGCCACAAGGTTGAAGCCCCAGTCCGTTCTGCTGTCTTGTGCATTGGAGTGGAATATTTATGTTGACGTGGCTGTGTGAGCATGGCACCCAGGAGGGTTCCTATTTTGCCCTTTTGCGACAGGACCCCCTGCGGTGTCCGCTGAATCACAGATCTGTTTGTGTGTGTGCGGGTGTGTGAGTGTGCCCGTGTTTGTGAACAGTGTCCAGGTACTTTTGATGTGCGTGTGTTGCAGCACTGGCTGAGCCCCAAACAACACATGTGAAGAATGTTCCCTGAGAAATACAAACTTTGTGCCTGGTGAGGGGCTACATTGTTCTGCGCCCACTGCGTCTGTGTGTGATGGAGTGTGTGTTTCAACAGACTGCAGACAGAGTGGTGAACGGAGATCTATTTCCTTATTCAAGAGTAGAAACTCTCATACATTTGCTGTGCACATTGGAAGGTCTGGCAGCACAAGAATATTTAAAGCAGAGCTCCAGTGTTTGTGCTGAACAAAGGAAGAGCTGAGAGGATGCTGCTGGAGCATGTATAAGAATGTTGGATAAAGTCTTTTGCATTTGATGGAGATGGCTCCTCGAAAACCTATACTTTACTGTTGGCTGAAAAGAACATGTGGTTTGTACATTGATGTGCAACCAGGAAAACCAATTTTGAAGGTTCCAAAATGACACAAAACTTATCGCAAAACATTGTTTGCAAGAACAGGAGGACCATGTTTGTGGTTCTAGTTTATTTCATTCTGCCAGATCTGTTCACAAACTGTAAGCTTTGCAAGATTGAAAATGGGTCCAGTGCATTTGGCGTTGCTGTATTGCCTTGTTTACTCATCCTTGTAGGAGTTGTGCAGAGTGAATCCACTACAAATATTTTTCAGTATGAATGCATGGAAATGATACAGAGGATTGTTTGCATCAACAAGCCATTTGTAAAACAATGAGATTTGTGATTGAAAAGGAGTGTGATTCTGAAGTCATTTGATATCAAGAGATAATGAAAATACATAGAGCCTTGTTTTGTGACTGGTGGTCACAACAGCCAAGTGTGCTGTGGCAGTCACTGGAGAATGTAAACAGGCCAGATATTTATTTTTGAGTTGAACAACAATCAAGGAAACCTTCTGCCTGAACACCACAATGTTCTTAACTTTCTCAGTTCCTGCAAATCTAATGTTATCACAAATGTTGAGGCAAAACTAGAAAGGAATGCCTGCAGGTTGAGACTCAATTATCTCACTGTTGCCTCGTTTGTGCTAAATTTTCTTGCGCAGTCCACATGTACATTATCTTGCTGTCCAGAACAAGCCAAGGAATTCCAAGTGCAAAAAAGTCACAGTGCAAAATTCGCATTTTCAACAACACTTCAAAGTTTTACTTCAACCCCCTGTCGCTAACAAACAACACAAAATATTTTTCAACAGCAAGAGCATAATTTGCAAGCTCTCTTGACAACCGAAACAACTTTTCTCTTCAGCACCAAATATTCGTACACATTATGGTGGGTGCAAGAAAATCCTTCCTCCAGAAAAATAGCCGTGCAGTAAATGTACATTGCTAGCAATTTCATGATGTCCCCCAAAGACAACGTGGCCAATTGTGGTGGTCTAGATCTGGTTGACCTGGGATCGGGCCTGAAGTTGGGGGACCTTCATTTGCTTGGTGACTGACATATGGAGACTAAAGTTACGGCTTTTATGTTGATGGCCAATGGGGCCAAAAGGCCAAGTACAAAGGACCCTTTTGTGCTTGCAGTGCAAAATTAGTTAGTTGGGTGTCGTGAGTTGGGGTGTTGGGCTGCCACTCTCACCGGACCATTGGGGTGCCTTTCAAAGTACGTTTTCTCATGCATCTGAGGTGTGCACTTGGCAAGGCACGGCACCAAAGGAATATGCACAACACTGCTCCAGTGTTTGTCCTGAATTATGCAGGGGATAAGACTGTGTGGACAAAGGAAGATGTTTGTTTGTGACTCACATTTGCAGCACTCATGAGAGAATTGGGTGAGCTTGATTTGCATTTCATAAATTGCCTGAAGCATGAAAAGATGTTTGTTTTGTTGATGTATATACAAAATATTTTGGGCAAATAGCAAAACCATTTTCTCCTTGCAGCGAAACTCCTTACAACATCAGAACTGTCATTCTTCCAATGTCAACACAACACAGGAAAAGGTTCACTTGTCTGGTGAAGCACAAAAATGGCTTTGAACAAAAGGGTTCCTGCATTGCCTTCTTCTGACATTCATAGGCTGATTCCTCACCACTAGAAACTCTGCATGCCATGGAGTCTATCTGGAGCTCAACAGCTTTTGTGATGTGTTTTGCCCTGCCAGGTGAGTCTAGCAAAGAGTTTCCTTGAAGATTATAGCCATAATCAGGATGATTACTGAAATGCTGCTCTGTATGCATTGAAACTTGACCATTTCAGGAGTTGTGCAGAGTGAATTCACCACAAAGATTTTTTCAGTGGGAATGCATGGAAATGACACTGAGGAGTGTTTGCATCAACAAGCTGTTTGTAAAACGTTGAGGTTTATCATTGAAAATTTGTGCGTTTCTGATACACATTTAATTATAAATTTGATATCAAGAGACAACGAAAAATATATCGAGCCCTGCGTTGAGGATGGTAGTCATGGCAGCTATCAGTGTGCAGTGACAGTAACTGGCAAACAGAATGTGAATAAACCTGCTTTTTTGCTTGAGGTTCCCAATCAAGGAAAGCTATTGATGTCTGAAAACTGCAACATTTTTCAAGACTTTCTCAGTTCCCATGTCTCAAAGAATACCACTTGTAATGGTGAAACAAATGTTGATGAGGCCAAGTGGTGGTTAAAATTCCATTTTATCACTGTATTCTCGTTGGTGGTAAATTTACATGGCCAGTCAACTTTTTCAGCAGAAGATGTGGACTTTGTTGATTTTTTCTTTTCCTCAGATGCCCTGTCAAGAAACCCTTGTTACTTTCACTGCAAACTTTGCTCATTTTCAGTCACTCAACATGATACCTACACTGGAGAAATTATGCTGTTGAACTGCCTTTATCTCTCATTCTTTATTGCAGATAGTTCACTCTCAAACACAGTCATGAGACTGTCATTTGAGTGTTTTTGTCATGTTCAACTGGGAAACGTCATATTTGATGAGAACTATGTTGACAGCCATGCCCTTTCATCAGCAAGAATCTGGCAAACAGCAACAAGTGGAAGGCCAGAATACACTTTACCTGAGAGCAAGATTGCAATGAGAAATGTGTCCATTCCCAACAAAGGAAGTACTGGGTACAGTTTTTATATTGTTCTCCTGAATTCAATGAATCCAAGATCAGAAGTAGTATTTGAGGATTGTAGTAGCAGGAGAAGATCAGCATTTGTGAGATATGCAGTATTGTATGGAACAACAATGCTGTTGGAAACAATCAATCCTTTTCACAAAGTATTCTTTCTGAACACCACAATCTCCAATGGTGCAAAGAAATTTTCCACTATTGTCTCTGTTTCACTTGACAAGACATGCTTCATTTTGATAAGAGGATGTGTATTCACACACAATTATGCATTTCGCTTGATTTGGCTTCGAGTGTCGCAGGGGTATGTTCAGCTTCTTGACACAACGTTTGTGAACAACACTGGAAGAACAGATGGTGGTTTGTACGTTTCTCTTGATTATTCTGTTGACATTGTATCTGCAAATGTTTCTGCACATTTCCAGACTCACACAGCCTCTCTGCTTGGTATCAGTGACCTTGGCCTTTTGGACAAATCCTTGTCAGTCTTGCAAATAAAACAATGCACATTTGAAGGCAACAAAGCCTCAGATTCTGGTGGGGCTGTATTTCTTGATTTTCAAAACAACATACCAATCAATGAATATCACAGTGAGCCTGATAAATTGACACTGGTGTCACACATAGAAGAAAATGTTTTCAAAAATAATGTGGCAACAAACTCAGGTGGAGCTATTTACATTACATCTGACTCCATGCTCACAGCTGGTGAAGTCCATAGACCTGAAATGGAGTTGCAAATATTGAGCTGTATGTTTGTCAACAACAGTGCTGAAAAGGGTGGGGCTCTGTTGATAAATTCTGTGGTTTTGTCAATGATTGTAAATTTGTCACAGTTTCATGATAATGACCACAGGCATGGCTCCATTATGTCTGAAGGAACCAAGACAGCATTGTATTTTCTCTGGCTAAACAGTGCATTTGCAACAAGTACTGTAAACTTCAGAGCACCAACTTCAATATTGGTGATATGCAATTGCAGTTTTGTTCAGAATAATGTGAACAAAAGTGACACTGAAAGTGTTTTGTATTTTGGGTATGTAGCTCAGTTTTCCTTGCATGATACACTAATTGGTGACAATATTGGTGCGAAGTTCCTGTCTTTCCCAGATCTTCTTGTGGTGAAGGCACCAAACACTCAAAGCAATCCAGCAATTGTCAGCATTCAGAACATTTCTGCAAAGAATAACACTGGCTTTCAAGGCATTATTGCATTTACACCTCGAGGTTTGGTGGATATTTACCTCAAGAACAGTTTGTTCCAGGAAAATTTTATTTCAAATGCAGCTGTAGCTGTCAATAATTATTTGGAACACTCAGGCATTAGAATGTTTGTTTCTGCCTGTATCTTTGTGCACAATTATGGAGAAACAGCAGGAGCCATATTTCTGTTCACTGCAAGTGATACACAGTTGAACATGAGTGTGAGTGATAGTCTGTTTCACAAAAACACGGGAAAATATGGTGGAGCTATTTTTGTGCAAAACAGGCACACTTCCTGTTCTTTCCATTCACCCACATGGGTTCATATTTCTTCTTCACAATTTGATGGTAACTTGGCTACATGTGGTGGATCATCCATCTATGTCGAGTTTCTCTGCCCCTCAAATGAAACCGCAATGAGGGTTATTTTGCACAATGTAGAATTTGAAAACAATATTGTCAAAGGAGACACAGATTGTCAAAGAGAAGGAGGGGCCCTACTCATTGCTATATTCAAACCACTGAGTTTTATTTGGCTTCATGTCCATCAGTGTAGGTGGGAAAATAATACTTCAAGTAGCCATGGAGGTGCACTGGCCTTGTACATATTTGAATTAACTTCAATTCAAATAACTCAATCTAAATTTATCAGCAACTCTGCTGGAGTGAGTAGCTTTGGAGGAGCATGCTATTTTGAGATCACAGAAATCAATGAGGAACACAAGAAAACAAGCAATATTCACATAAATGGATGCTTGTTCACAAACAACATTGCCACAGAAGGTGGATCAGTGTTTCAAATTTCCTCTGTGCCTCTGCAAATTCTTTTGCAAATTCAAAACTCAACCTTTCTCTGTTGCAATACTCAATCTGCTGACTTCATTGCAGTTCTGATATCCTCAATTTTCAGGGACAGTTATTTTTACCATGTCCTTCATGCTTATGATCCAAAAGTATCTGGTCTGATTTTGAAATCTGAAGGATCATATCTTTTGAATAATCTTCATTTCTCATGCTTTGAAACAGACATTTCTTTGTACATGAATTCAATATTTCTGTCAAGTAACAAGGATGCACTTTTGCTTGGTAATGACAGTGAGAGTGCTTTAACTGCACTGACAGTGAGTTGCACAAAATGTTATGCAAAGCCATTTGCTATGGGCAATGGTACTTTGCAAGTATACCAAAATGCAGGTGAGTCTCATCTTGGGACTAATATGGAGTTGTTTCATCACTATGTGCATCTAGCAAGCCCATGTCAGCCCTGTCCCTTTGGTGGAGTTTGCTCAAGTGGAAAAGTAATTGCGCTGCCAAATTTTTGGGGATACAAGAAGCACAGCAGATATTTGTTTCTGTCATGTCCACTGAAATATTGCTGTAATGGTATTGATGTACTGTGTGAATCATACAACATATGTGCCCCACACAGGACAGGACAACTGTGTGGTCAGTGTGAACAAGGGTTTTCAGAATCATTCATGTCTACAGTGTGCATTCCAGATCAAAGCTGTGATATGTGGTGGATTTGGCCACTTGGTTTTCTTTTGGCATTTGGCTACCTGGTGTGGTATATGTACAAAGGAAAATTGTCCCATGTCTTTGCTTACATCTTTCACAAAATTTGTGCCTGCAACTGGCATGCCATCTGTGTTGTTAAACCCCAAAGTGGCAAAGAATATGCCACAGACCAAAGTTTAAAAAACAATGAAAATGCCTACTTTGACATTCTGGTCTATTTTGTCAACATAATGAACATTATCAAGGTTCAGGTTGAGTTTGAAAACTCAGAAATACAGAGTGGAATTCTTCACACTGTGGACAATTATTTTATGAAATATCTGGATATTGATATTCAACAAACTGTCAGTGTTGATGTGTGTCTATTTCAAGGGATGGATGCAATAACTAAGTCTCTTGCAAGACCTTTTTTCACCATGATGGTATTTATAATTTGGTGTTTGTTGTACTCTTTGACATCTTTCCTCATCTGTGTCTTCTCAACACAAATGTCATTGAGAAGTTTCAAACTGAAATTAGTTGAAGGTTATGTAGAGACACTGAAGTACAGTTACAGTGGTTTTGCAACAGCTACTTTCATACTTCTATCTTGTGTAGACATAGGAGGTGAAAACTATTGGAAATATAATGCTGAAATTTTGTGTTTCTCTACACTACAGAAGCTTGTGATCATTTTTGCTGTGTTTTACACCATACCATTTGTGCTGATTTCTCCTGTTGGAGGAAAGCTGCTGAGAGCAAGAGCTATTGGTCATGTCCAACTTATGTTTGCTTGTATTTTCCCTTTTCCAGTTCTTGCCTTCTGGGGTATCTGGTTTTTAGCATGCAACAAAAATGGACCCTCCAATACAAAATGTGATGTACAAGTTGACTGCAGGTCAGAAAACCCAATACTTTCCAAAGAAGCTAGTGTTCTCATTGAAACATACCAAGGTGCATACAAAGACAAACACTCTTACTGGGAAGGCATAATTGAAATTAGGAAATTAATATTCTGCAGTCTCTATCTCATACAAAACAACATTCACAGACTTGTATTTTGTGGCACTTTGTCCATGGTTTGTCTTGTTCATCACACATCAGTTTACCCTTTCAAACACACAATTAGTAACAGAGCAGAAACATTATCTCTCTCCCTTTTATGTTTGGCTTGCATTACAAATGGCATCAAATCAGTTTATCCTCAGTCAGGACTTATTGTTGGATCTGACACACCAATTGAGCAACTCATACATTTGTTGAACACAATGGATCAAATGTTCACCATTATTCTGCTTTTGTACATCATCAGTGCTGAAGTGTGTGATGTTTTGAAAAGTCAAATTTTGAACAAACACAAGTAAATGTGCAAATCCAAACCGCCATGTTCTTTCTCCACAGGACACCATTTTGTCAAAACTTCAGGTGGCGGGCAGAAACATTCCTTTTTGTTTTTTGCAAGAATGTTCTTGAAACTTGCTTGGAACCTGAAGCTCTGCTGGAGGAGCCATTTCATCCATTTGGCATAATCCCTCTCTCTCTCTCTCTCTCTCTCTCTCTCTCTCTCTCTCTGCGTTTGTGTATGTGTGTAACAGTGATACTGAGGGCAGGAAGTTCAGCTTCATTCTGCGGCCCCACATTCAAATAAGATTGAGCTGCTGCCAGACTCTGTTGTGGCTCTCTCTGAGGACTTGGTCTTCCAACACATTTGAGACCAGAGGCTCCCCTGTTGGATTTGAGGCAGACAGCTGTTTCAAACTGCATCAGGTCTATGCACAACTTTGCACTCAACTTTGTATTCTGGCTTGTTTTGCGCATTTATCCTCCTGCCCTCCCCATGGAAAATCCGCAACAGATGATCAGAGAGGCTGCCACTTTGGAACCTCCAGTGTCTCCTCTTCTTACCGTTGTGTTTGCTTTCTTTGCCATACAGAGTGCTTGTGTAGGTGCTTACGATTCAAAATTTTTCAATCTGCTTTCTCAGGGTTGCTCTCGGGTTGGGTGTGTGCCTGTCACTCCCAACCTGGATCCACAGTGTTGAAGTCTTAATTATTCAGCTTGATCATATTGAGTGACAGCTCGGCGTGGGCAAACAGACAAACCTGCGTGTGAGCAGCGACAAAACGCTGCAGTATTGATGACGATCGGCTCCGACGTGATGAAAAAGCATCATTTAATCATGCCCTGTCAACCTGCTCATAAACATGGGAAAATATGGCTGGTTCACAACGACAGGGTCCGTGACGCATGTGACCTGAAGCGTGGGACAGGAAACATATGACGTGACGCCAGTGACGTCATGTAGTTGACACACGGGGCAGCATCAAGATGTGATGCATGCCACGTGAAACACGGGACGTGACGCAGGGGACATGACGCACGGCGCGGGACCCAAACAGCGCGAACACGTGAAGTTTGGCTGCTTCGCACGCACTGACAGGTTCTGTGACGAATTCTTCGTGACCCATGCGAAGAACTGACTGGGACGCGGACCTGAAGCGCAAAGACAGGAAACCGTTGCAAACAACGCACAGGCGCGCCCAGAGGGTACAGGGTCGACCCTGGATCCATCCCGGGTGAGGAGTGTGAACGAGCACTGCGGACAGGAAACAAGCCCCGTGCCCCTGGGACCGTATGTGCTGGAGGGTGTGGGCAGAGACGGAGCAGGATCCTGTGGAAAAGGGACGGGTGGGGGACACGCCAGCCCCTGCATCCAACCCTGCTGGAGGGGGCTGGTGTGGGGATCTGGCTTTCTCGAGGGGGCAGGACGAGAGGGCAGGAGGCTCACGCAGACCCTCAGATGCTCTTCCCATGCCTGACATTTTTCTATAAACCTAGATGGTGACAGAGTTGCTCTCACGGAGCACACGAACCTTGGTCAACGCTGGGCCCTTAATCGGTGCAGACCCTGACTCATCCTCACCCAGCTGCGCTTGTGATGGTGTGATGGAGACTCATGTCCGTGTGTCAGTGGGTTCACAATGTTCATTGCTACGGAGGAGGAACAGCCTCATGGAGTTTGGCTTCAACACCAACCAACGTCTTGTGATGCTGACAGAATGCAAAGGCTTAAATTTTCCTTTTTCCCTCTTCATTCTCTGGGATGAACAAGTATCACTCCAACTCCAGGGAAATTTCAAACATTGTGTCTGGATTGGAAGGGGGTTGGGTCCCGTTCACTGATATGGAACCTGTCCCTCGTTACCCCTGAGCTGGAGAAGCCATGGACAGATTTGGTGGGTTTGTATATACTGAAGGCAAAACAAGTGCAGGTACAAATGTTTCTTTTTGTTGCACGCTTGTTCATGTCAAAGCGTGACGTCAACCACTCAGGCCCCGGGGGGATCGGGTGTTCTACCAATCCCTGGATCCACCCCACGGTTTCCACAGCTGGACGGACAGACACCCTGTGGTTGTTCCACATGTTGTGTCCATGTGGGTTTGATGTACACCAGTCCCCAGTCATTCTCGCTTCAATCACAGCGCGGGAGACAGTGACGCTACGCAGATACGGAGCGAAGCGTGCGCAGCTCCAGCGACGAGCAAGCGGACAGGCCCCTGGGATGGGGAGCCAGGGACGGAGCCCCGTCACCCTGACCTCTGTGCTCATCGCAGAACACACGAGGGCTACCGAATCTCTTCAGCCACAGAGAGCAGAGGTTTGCACTTAAGTTGGACACTCAAACGTCAAAACAAGAACGCAAAGTCACAAAATCTCCCGTGGGTCCACCTTTGGAGTGGCCTGCAGGGACAATGTTCTTGAGTCGGTGTTCAAGAAGCGAAGCTTCAGTGTTGCATAATTTAGTCGAGGCTTTCAAACTCTTGCGTCACCTGTGGGAAACCGTGGAGAGCAGGATTGAGTTGAATGGTCTCCTGTGGCTACAGATTTCTCAACATTCAGCGCGAGTGGATCCACTTACATCGCAGAGTGGTGTAAAATGCTGATATTGTGCTATTCTCGTACTGCCCTGGCCCACCCCACCCCGCCGGGCCCCGTCGCACTCCAACTTGCCCAGTCCATCCTGGCCAACACCGTCCTACCCCCACGCCACCCCGCCCCACCTGTCCCATCCCCATCCGCCATCATCCTGTCCCAGGCCACCACAGTTCTCCCTGCCACTCCCTCCTTCAGCCTTTGTGAGTCCCACCCTGGCCTGCCTCACCCTGCTCCATCCTGTGCTGCCTTGCCCCACCTGCCCTGCCCTGCCAAACCCCACACCGCCCCACAATCCTCCACTCTGCTCTGCCCCATCACACCCCGCCACACTGGACCCGCCCTTGACCCCAATCTGCTCACTGCAGGAGCGTCAACAGCAGAAGAGGCTGCTGGACGCTGAGAGACTGTGGCATCTCTTTATCAGCTCTATTTCTGCGCAAAATGAAAACAAGGCTCCGTCGATGGATCAAATCCAACGTCAACTGGCAAAACTGACGCGCAAGTTCAACCAGATTCACACAGGATGAGTTCATTGAAGCGCCGATGCATTGGACACAGCGTCGCCATGCACTGCATCTTTTTGAAAGCGAAATGCGTTGCCTCAGCGCATAGCGCGTCCAGCGTGAACCCCGCCTCAGGCCGGACCAGCTGACACCCCTCGCCACCACCGGAACCAATCCCCCCTCTCCGGCCCAGGCCCCCTCCTCGCAGGACATCGGACCCCAATCATCACAACAGACACGAACAGCGCCTTGCTCAACAAAAGCCCCGGATATTGCAACATCAACTTGCGGAGGGAAAACACGAGGAGAATTCCCTGCTGATTTCTGAGGCTGCAGCTCCTTGATTTGAGAGATTTGTTTCTGTCAGTTTCTGGTCCAATCACGCTTCGGCGGGTGGATGGGGTCCAATGCCTGCGGTCTCCTCATTGACTGTCAAAACAACCAAAGAGGAACTCAAAAGCGAAGTGTGCGTGTGTGGTTCTGAAAGGACGCACGCATACATGGGATGTATTCACGTGTGACTTTGTACAGTTTGACAGTTACACCTGCGGTTGACCACCAAAAGAAACCAGTGTAAAAATTTGCAAAGGTTCCATTTCTGCACGGAATATCTTTTGCACAAAACAGATTTCCCATGTTGCAGTTTTGTCGTTTGTCCCCCAAATCCCCCCTTGGATCTGTTGGAAACGAGCTGTCCTTTTCTGAATTGAGGTGTAGTCCCAGGGGTGAATCGGGCTCCAGCCGTTAGGAGCAGGGTGCGTCGTCGGGGTCTGAAGCTGTTTCCACTTTGTCGCTCAGTGAACTTTTCAGTTGGAATTAACACAGCGGAAAGGGTGGGCAGGTCACCGAACGAAATTATGGATCCGCCCCTGTTCTATGTGAATTCTCCCCAGGTTTGAGGTTGGTGCAATTGTGACTTGTATGGGTCTGTTGCGAGAACAGATTGGTCTTGGACACAAGCCACTGTAATTTCACTGTGCCTTGTTCTTGCTGTTGCCACTCCATGTTTTGTTGTTCGTTTTTCCATTGTTGTCGTGTCAATACAAATTCGAACTATCATCTCCAAAGATTTGTCTTCAGCAAAAACGAAAGGCGAATGAATCAAGCTGAAAGCAGAGCATCTCTTTGCGAACTAGCTGCGAGTAAACAGAAAGTTCTGCACTCCAATTCCTCGTGAGTTGACATCTACCCCCTGCAACAAAAATCAACACAGTTTTCTTCGTCTTGCTTTGTTCTTGAAAGAAAAATGCACATTCCAGAGCATAGACCACGGACCAAATTTTGACAACTTATCAACACGTGACAACAAGTGACCACGTCAGTACGGGACCATGTCCAACGTGTGACCATGACCTCCAGTCCCTTCAGTCTTTTCTCTTCATGTTGTCCACCTCTCGTAGCCAGGCTGCGTTCCACAGGGGCGAACGCTTGAGATAGTCAACGTTATTTCCCAGGGGCGTCCTCTTCAGGTAGTCAACGTTGTTCCCCAAGGGAGTACGCTTGAGATAGTTAACGTTGTTCCCCAGGGGAGTACGCTTGAGATAGTCAACGTTATTTCCCAGGGGCGTCCTCTTCAGGTAGTCAACGTTGTTCCCCAAGGGAGTACGCTTCAGATAGTCAACGTTGTTCCCCAAGGGCGTTCTTTTCTTCAGGAAATCGATATTATCTGACAGTCTGGGCCTCCTCCTCCTGCGCAGGTAGTCGACATTATCTGCCAGCAGAGAGCGTTTCTGGGCGTCGCTCTCGCGCAGCCAATCGAGGTTATCTGTCAGGTAGCCTCGCTTTGAATCTGCGTCACGTGACCAGTCGTGATTGGCGCTCCTCTTCAGGGAGTCCTGCTCGCGCAACCAATCGAGGTTGTCTGTCAGAGGACTCCTCTTGGCCGAGTCGAGGTCGCGTAACCAGTCGAGGTTGTCTGTCATGGAGCTTCTCTTGATGTTGCCATGTTCCTGCAGCCAGGCAACGTCGTCGTCGGACCAGAGCGACCTCTTGCGGCTGGCGCTGCTGCTACGGTGACGCTCCGCCTGCTGCTCCAGGCTGTTCAGCCACTGGAACAGGTTCATCTGGAAGCAGAAAGGGACATCACGTGATGTGAGGTGGATCACAGGGTCAGGGTCCACCAGAACAGGGTCAGGGTCCACACAACAGAGTCACAGGGTCAGACACGTAGAAGAAGACAGGGTATGGTTTGAACAGGGCAGGGTCTGGGTGCACGAGACTGGGTGTGGATCCACAGCACACGGGCAGGGTTGTTGTGAGTCAGAAGGCTGTGGGTCAAGAGAAGTGGGATCCTCAAGAATATGGTGGGTCCACAGAGGATGATTCTGGACAGAGTCCAGGTCAGCAACAGATGAGAGAGATGAACTGATGAACTCCAGCTCAACAAAATTCAGGACGCCAAATTTGGGGAAAATTTCTCTTTGCGGGACAGGTACTCCCGTGGCCTGGAAGAACCCAAGCCTTTCTCTCTTGCTCAAACAAAAGAAAATTATGATCGCGACAGGCACCATAATTCAAGGTGGAAATATTTGCCGACGTAGAAGCAAGATGATCAAGAATAAACCAGAAACAAAGGAACGGAATGATTGGACTGTGGCACTCAGAGGCTCCGATTGGCTCCCGAGGGACGCGCGGCTGACAGCGTTCTGCGCAGGCGCAGTGTACGAGTCCGGGGAGACGCCGCCGCGCCCGCCGCGAAGGTCACGGCTCGCTACAGGCGAGACGCACCATGCGCTGCGGCCCTGTGCAAGTGTGCATGCATTTGCTGTAGGCAAGACGCAAAGCGTTCAGCGTGTGCGTGGCTTGAGAGGCGACAACGCACCCGACACACAGCACAGCGCAATGCATGGTGCCGCCTCTTCCAGCTGAGCTGCTGGACGGTGGCGCAGCCGGTGTGAAAGGCCGCAGGGGGACCCCGTGGAAGACTGAACAATGTTTCATGAGATATTCTCACTCTATCATTCAGCGAAGAGTGAATCGAAAGCCTCAGAGTGCACGTCATCGACAGAATAGAACGTTCTTGATCACTTGATGCCACGGGTGTGGGGCCCATAGTACAAGCCCAATGTGTGCAGGGCCGCCAGTGAATCCGCCTCTGGCCTCTTGCACCAGCACACCTGCATCCGCCCCTGGGTACTTTGGCCATCTTGTGCCGCTCCGGCGGGATTTGCCCTCGGGCTTCTTGGTCTCTCCTCCTGTGTCTGACACAAGGCCCTTCAGGCCATCCCAACGAGCTCGACTCCCTGAGAGCCCTTGGGTCCATACCTGGCAGACCCCCTCTGGGTCTTTTGGTCAACCCCAACCGGGTCTGTCCATGAGTCCCTTGATCTCCCTTCCCCCTGTGTCTGCCCAAGACCCTTTTTCTGGGTCTCCCCCATCAGCTTCACTCGTCTGGGCCTTTTTACTACCCATCTATACATCCGCCATTGGCTCCTTGGCCCAGGCCACGACCACATCCACCCCTGCGGCCCCTGGGCCTGCCCCACTGGTCACTTGGATCCGCCCCCGCTGGGTCCGCCCCTGGGCGGCGTTGTGAGATGAAGAGTCTCAGCCCCCAGAGACAACATCATAGACGCCACAAATCAGCTCCAATCGCGTCTCCGCACGGCGCCCCAACACCAGCCCTGGGCCGGGGCCCGGTGTAATGAAGTCACCAGACACTACGAACCAGTACACATCGGTATCCAGCCCTTTTCGGTTCCAGTGGCACAAATGTTGTGGCTGGTGTTTTGCGACCGTGTACACAGCAGTTTTGTTCACACCAGAGGAGCCATGGATTGCGCTCCTGTGTGAGTGGGACAGCCTTAATACACGCGATGTTCCCCACTGTAGTGTGAGTCATGCCTGTCCCCGCAAGGGCCAACGTGTCGCTGGCAACCAGGCATTGTGCAGACATTGCGTCCAGTGAGCAACGCAGTCCTGTGCACTTTGTGTGGGCTTGCGTCCACCCCGACACACACACACAAACAAACACACACACACACACACACACACACACACACCACACGTCTGCGTTTGCTATTTTTCGCAGCAGTTGTTTCTGTTGGGGAGACCAGACAATGTCTTTTGGACAGACCAGATGATGTGTGATGGTTCTGCAAGAAGATTCTCGTGGCGTGTTGGGGAACATTTGCCAAGTTTGTCTGCTTCACGATGGGCGCTTCATGCGTAGCGTTTCTGCAGCCGGGACGCAACGACTTCGGTGTGAATAGCTCCACGTCTACCACGCGCTCGGGCAAGCTTCTCTCACGCGCTGTTTGGGCAGTGTGACGCGATCTGTCAGTCTGTCATGCGCAGAAAGATGACATAAAAGGCATGTTTTGCTTTGCTGAAAATTGTCAAACATATTTTAATGAAAACATATCAAACATGTCAAACAAATATGAGTGAGTCTTTGAAATTTGTGAACCAAATCCAAACATACTGAAGAGTACAAAACAAACCGATCGTCGCACCAAACAAACTTGTCAGTTGTCATGATATTTGACCTCAAACTTTACTTTCTGGACATGAGTCGAAGACGTGTCGACTTTCTTCAGAACCTGACTGATTGTCATGCTGTCAGCACTGTCTTCATCATTGGCAATATGCCTTTTCTGAGTAGTGCGAGTGACAGTCGATGTCGGTGTCAATTTGACAGGTTTTGTGTCACCGATAGTGGCTTTCTCAGCAGACTTCAACAGACTTTCCAGGGTCTTTTTGTACGCTCTTACCACGTCTGATTTGTGGCCCATGCGCTCCTTCAACACCTGCTCGTCGACCCCCTCGGAATACATGCGGGTTGCTGCTGATACACGAAGACTGTGGTTCATGAAATGACCGATTTTACCGATCTCAGACATGAGTGTTTTCACAGTTTTGTTGATGGTATTTATCCCGAGCGGTTTGTTGCTGTACCACGTGTGGCCAGTTCGACGTGAAGACATCAATGAGTACTTGTAAAGGGCATCAGATTTGCCGTTGTCTGGCAAGAGGCTGACATACTTTTTGTACAATCTAACCACATTGCAGTCGTACTCTGAATGACTGTAAGCTTTCACTGTCTTTGGGGTCAGTTTCCTGGTCTTGAGACCACCTTGATTTGTCTTGGAATGTATGTCTTCTTTATAGAGCAAGTACTCATTTCCTTCACTGTTGATCTGCACAGTTATTTGCGGGTCATGCGGCAGACACCGCAATGCGTGCTGTTCTCTGCAGCCATGGAGGGCAAATGTCAAACCCAATAAGTACATGAGTGTCAACCTCAATTGATCTGGCTGCATTTCACCAAGAACTCCCTCGTCCCAAAGCTTCTGTTCATTGTTGACAGAGATAGGCTCTGCCGACTTGGCAGCCTTACTGATGTGGGCAAGAGCGCGCTGTTTCATGAGGTTGTTTAAAGTGTTTCGGACACAAGGAAATTGCTTCCCATCCATCAACTTCCAGTCTTTTCCCTGTTTCTCCAGGTGGAGTTGGATCATGACAACAAGACTGTACAACATATTTCCTGGGTAGTCTGCGCCATCTTGCCGGCAAACCTCATTGAGAAAACAACAGAGTGATCTCACAAGTTTCTCCGGACAGATTTGGTCATCATACAAGTTGGCCCCTTCAATATCTCCTTGAGCAGTGTTGTCAAGAATTCTTGATCTATGCCACGACATGAACAAGTTGACAGCCCATACAATCTTTTTATCAGTTGAATCAGCAAAAGTTTTGCCACTTAGCTTATGAAGTTTGTTGCTCGTGCTGGCAGCCTTGAACCGGGCTGTTGTCGAGCTGTCCTTGTCTGTTCCTTTCAAATCCACTTTCTGAATGACAAAATCACTGTCAGAGTCACTGTCCACATAAGGCACAAGTCCAGCATCCAGCAGAGCATCCTTGTCTTCTTTTTCAGTTGATCTGGAAACAGTTTGTGAAGGGGCAAAGTCATCATCCGGCATTTCTTCTTCATCATGTTCACTGTTGCTGGTTCTGTCTGCATCACTGGCTGAGTCATTGTCTTCATCGCCACCCAAGTCGTCTGAACTGGTTGTTTCGCTACCATACCCAAGTTTGAAGTGCGCTGTGCTCACATTTTGCGTTGATGTCATCACACCACTGTTTGGAACATAAAAAACAAGAATTGTAGAACCTTTGCATCTCAACTTGTCTGCCATGACGCTTTGAGGTCAAGGTCACAAAACCGGAAAACCACGAATTTCTGCAAACACAGTGAACCAAAATACAAAATGTAGTCATCAAAATTCATAACTTTTCAAGAGCTTTCCATAGATGTGTCACTTGACATAATTTGTGAAAATTTGGTCACCCGGAAATTGATGTCTGTACTTTCAGCCCGGCAAACAGGAAGTGACATGGCGACCAAAACAAAACAAGAAAAAAACATGAAATTTGACTTACTCTTGCTCAGGGTTGAATTCCAAACTTTGGAAAGTTTGGTTGTGAATGCCTGGATCACTGGTTCCAAGAATGTCCATGGTTTCATCAGCATCACTGCTGTCTTCGCATAAAAATTGAGTGTCGTCCATAACGGAAGGTTAGAAAAGCACATCTAAAGTCAAAAACACATGTTATTTACTCACTCTCTGCAACTAAAATGAAGTCCGGGCTTGTGAGAGAAGCTTGTCCGTGCGTGTGGAAGACGTGAGTTCATCCTTCCGTGATGGGTCATGACCCAGTTCGATCCCATCACTGTCACTCACACCACATTTTTGCTCTCGAACACGCAGAGGGTCATCGAGCCCTCAACATGACGATGAACGCGACCAAAAACTTGTCACTCCGCCGCGTGACGCGATCTCACAGTCACGACCCGTCAAGGGAGAATGATCCCTAACGTCCACATCACACAGAGGTCCAACACGAAGGCGTGACCTCGCCGTCTCCACACACGTGACTGTAATGCAGACGGCGCAATGAACACCAGGAGCCGTGACTGTGGTTCCAAAGGAAACCAGTCCAAAGGAACGGCCACGTTCAGACAGGCGCGGATCTAGGATTTGGTTGAGGAGGAAGACCTCGTGTCGGGGCCCAACTGAATTCAAAGAAAGAGTGAGACAGAGAGGTTTTGTGTCTCTCACACGGTGACACGCACTCAAACACGCACACAGTCATTTACACACCCACATCACACTCACACCCACTCCCCCACATTGGGTGTGCACAGGCACCACACACACGCACACACACACACACACACACACACACACATCACGCAATTGTACCATGTTGACCGGAGTTGGGATTTGGCATGATGATGCTCACGCAACCTGCCACGGACACACGCACGCACACACACACACAGACAAATGCAGACATACATACAGAGAGAGAGAGAGAGAGAGAGAGAGAGAGCGAGAGAGAGAGAGACAGACAGACAGACAGACAGACAGACAGACAGACAGACAGAGCAGTGGAGTCTGCGACTGAACCAGAAGTCAGAGCCAAGGCCCAATTTTTCCACTTGGTTACTGACTGGCCCTTTGACGCACCCGGTGTGAACTGAGCCTCGTCGGGTGGCGCTTGTTTTGGCGCGGTGATTGAGAGATGGAACCGACCCGATCTCCGTCTATTAATTCCCATCCATCTCCGGGAGAAGGCGCAGGCCCGACAGGCTCACTCCCCCGGGGAGCGGGGGGCCCCGGGGGCTGATGTTGGGGGGCGGCTCGGGGGAGTGGAGGACGGGGTGCAACACCCACACCCCTAGGAAGGGAGAGAAGGTGCAGATCCGACAAAAACGCTCACAGGGAGCGCCGAGTCTTGGGGGGCTGTTGCTGTGGGCAGGCCTGACCGACACCCGTGGGCGGGTGGGGCTCCCTCCTCCTGGGGGCATTTAGGGGCAGGGAGGGGTGTGACAGGCTCGCTTTCCCGGGGAGGAATCCTTTTCCCATGGCTGACCCAGGAAAGTGCTGACAGGCCCAGGTCGGTTTGGGCCTGACACCCAAGTCCTGGATCTGCCCCTGATCTTCCCAGAAGGAAGTTTCAGTGTCTCCCTGTGTGGTCCGTTGTGTGTTAGAGGATGGAGCGGCACGTGGGTGTTGATCATCTGAATCCTGACATGCAGTGACCTGCCGTTCACACTACTGGGTGCGCCAGCATTCACACACACACACACACACACACACACACAACACGCACAACACACCCAAAGTGAGATTCACGTGCACGAATGTACTCTCGGCGTTGTACGCACCCCTGTGTGAACCCTGCATGCACCATCGCACCCAATCTCTCCAATGGAACCTGGATCCATCAGGTCACCAGACCGTGTGAAACAGGTGCGTGGGCAGAGCATCGATGCAGTGTGACGGTGTGAACACTGTGTTACTTATGGAGACGAGACGCCGATAAAATGCTCACACCACTTGAGGGAAATCTTGTCCAATACAATCACAAACCCTGGAGGTTCAATACGCCTCCGATATTTTGTCCGTCCAACAAGAATGCCTGGGACCACTCCGTCTGAGGCTTGTTTCACACCAGACACTGGGCGGTGGTTCCCCTTATTCACACTGGGTCACGTGTTGCGGTGAGTGGGCACCTGCCTCGCTTGTTCCTTTTCACAAAGCGTGCGTCAGGCATTGGGTCCCTGGGTGGTGCACTACAAGGGAGGACGCACATGCATGTGCATACAAGCATGCGGCACCACAAACCAAAACAACGCAGCTCGGTACACACTGTAAGTCTTGTGCAATCGTACAGCACAAGTATCTCCCTGCGGACTCAACACAGATGATCTCATCTGTCCAAAACAGAAATAATCTCCGTCCGCAAAAGTGACAAATGCAGATGTGTCAGTGAGACAGCCGAGAAACACCAAGAGTAACTGAGGTCCTCACCACCCACTGACCAACAGTGGGGAGTTTGAGCTGGTGGTGCGTCACGCAGCAAACACCGTCAGACGTCGGGGCATAACGTACTGCGTCACGCAGGCCTGAACGTGCTGACAACAGCTTCACTACGTCAGTACGCCTGCGTCATGCGATCTGCATGACATTGCATGCAGATCTGAGCGTTAGCGGGAGGGCTCTCCAGAACACTGCATTTCTTGGGGCGTGATGTCACTCTTCAGTGACGTCACCAGGGGCTGCGTGACGCAGGCAGATTTGACGGTCAAGTGGGCAGGGCGTACTTCAGTCCATGATGGCAATGGTGGCACAAAGAGGAAGAATGTGGAAGAATTGGAGAGAACAGATCCGGGGTAATTCTTCTCCAGGATTCTCGCCTGTATATATATTGTCTCCAGCTGCCTCCGACAGGGTCCATACAAATCTGGTCTCAGGATGATCCACAGGGCAACGCACACAACAGGGATCCAGGGGTCCGGGCGTCGTGAACACAGAGGGTTCAGGGTCAAATTTAGACAGAGCCTCAAAGTTTCCTCAGTCATCAAGATTCAATGCATTTTTCACTGTGTGGGAATCCAGTGCATCAAGGCAAGGAAGCTGCTGGGCCTTGGTCACGACGTCACTCACTGGGACTCCCCTGAGAGAGAACACATCAATCAATGACCACGTTTCCAAAGGAGCAGAACCAGGTGGGGGACCCATGTCCCCTTGGATCAGACGCTCAATCCACCCTCCCCGGTAGTTGTGGATAGTTGAACATTGCACCTCGCCCCGGGGGTGGAGAGTGTGTCTGACGGATGAAGGGAATCCCTCTCTGGAGATGGGAGGGAATCCCAGGTCGGACATCTGTCCTGCGCACCTGCCACGCTCTGATGTGGTCTGCTTCACTCGGGCTGGTTTGGTTTGGCTGTCTTTGTTGCAGGCCGGATGTGCCGCACGTCCCTGTCCACAGCGTGCTTCACTCTGGCAATTGTGTTGCCTTTTCAAATGCGGTGTTCAATCAAAAGTTATGTCCAGCAACACATGCAAACAGAAATGAAAACGTTTGTTTTCTTGACTGTTTTGGCACTTCATGATGTCCAAAAACACATGTCAGCCACAGGAAGGCTGGTTGCAGTGGCCATTGAATGGCCGAACCCCTCATGGCTGCTTGAAGTTTAATTTTATGCACAAGTAAAATTTACTGTGGGGCAGTAGTTTTGAAAAGTCCGTGAGCTTGAACACAGAGGTGGTTGTGTATGGTTTGTTTCCTGCCTGGCAAAATCATTTTTGTGATCACAGCACACCTGCTGTGAAGAACTGCTGTGTTCTGATGTCAATGTGTTCACAGATACCAACCAAGATATCAGAGAAACTGCAAATACACTGCTCGAAACATTTGCAGGTGTCTAACACCTGAGTGGAAGTAATCAGTCAAAGTATCTGCATAAAGCTCCCCACAGCTGTTTGTGTTATTTTGTTTTTGTAAAAGACTACTAGATTCAGGAGAACAGGTATCCAGGGCAAGTCATAGCCACAGGAAAGTACTGTCCTGTAGCAAAAGCCAAACAGACAAAATAAGCAAACAGGAAAAGTTGTGACATAAATCTTTGCTTTGAGAGTGTCTGGGTGAGTTTCTTGCTTTTGTTCTCAAAACAGGGTCATTCATCCTGCATGAAATGCCTTCACAGTACACAGGAGAACATACTGAAACTTTCTTGTTTTGTGTCAGAAATTTTACTGGCAAAATGAAGTACTTTGTGCTGGTAATCCTGTGCACATTGATTTTGGCACAACTCCAAACATCTCCAGACCCAATTGTGACCCTGGGAGCTTCAGTCTAGAACATGGCCAGTTACTTTGGCTCCATGTTCATGAGGTTCTACAGTTTCACAGGTTTGAATGTTTCCAGCTGCAAGTTGCCTTTTGTTTTTAGTGGTTTTGTTTTCTCAAAATGAAGCATTTCTATTTTCAGGGAATTCTCCTGTGTACAGGGCATGTACAAAGACAAGAGGGGGAAGAGGATACCCAGCTGATGGCAAGAAAGGGAGCAAGAAAGTGGACTGCCACCAAATTGAAACACCCTCAGATGGAAAGACTCTGCATGGTGTTTAGTTCGCATTGTTCTCAGCAGAAATTAGATGGTTTCTGGTTGTGTTTTTCAGGTCAGACCCTTCTTTCTTCTCCAGCTCTTCGTTGTGTGTTCTGCAGTGTGTTTTATCCCTCCACATTGCCGTTTCTACCAGCAGAAAAGAGATGTTTCCTGTTCTATTTCTTCCTTCTGCAACTCTTGATCCAGAGATCTGGACGGAATCTGGAGATCTGGAGGGTGGTACATGCGTTCGCATTTCAGTGTCTACCGTTTTGCACTTTCATTCACAACAAAGCATGACTATAAAAGGAATCGTCATTGATAAGGCTTGCTCTGTTTACAATAGAACCTCATTCATTGGAAATGTGTGTGTGTGTGTGTGTGTGTGTGTGTGGTTCAACCCTCCCAATACAAAAAGTGGTTTTGGATTGTGAACTGAAATCAAAACAATCTCCTGCTGAACACTGATGAAGTTCTTGACTCTCAGTTTCTAAGAACACCGACACCATTGATGCAGAGTTTGTTGACTTTCACACCAGATGAATCGTGCAAGCAGTGTGAACATGGGCAAATCATTCATGCGGTGTGAAGGTTCACCAAATGGGGTGATTTGTTTGAAAAGCTACTTCTGTCACCTCAGGGAAACAATCCAACTTCAATAGACATCAGATAATTTGCTCATCCACCAATACTGTTTCACACGACAGCGTCTTGTGCTGTGTCATCTTGTCCAACATTATGCCAACACCCTGCAGGTTCAAAACGCGTCAGATATTTTGCCCACCCAGCAAGAATGCCTGAGACCAGTCTGTCTGAAGACCATTTCATACCACGTGCTGTATCCCTGTGCAAGTCAATGAGCAGTGCATCATCACTGTTTTGTTTCACACTGCCTCACAGTGGTCCCTTTTTGCACTGCAAGCATTGTGCAACAGTCCTCACACCAATTCACTAATCACACACTCAACACACACCCAGCATGTGAAACCACGCAGTGTGCCCAACACACTTGTTAAGCTTGTGGAAGGCTCCAATTGAAAGAGTTTAGTGCATATCCAATACGCATTATCTGGTTTCTCACACACATGGAAATGAGCTGCTTCTGCAAAAGTGACAAAGGCAGGCATGGGTTGTAATCAGAGCAGTGACTGAGGTACAAACCACCCACTGACTAACAGTGGGGAGTTTTAGCCAGTGGTTCATTACACCACAAATACTGTCAACATCACACACAGGAGCTCCAGATGTTAGCCCAATCCTGTTGGTGAAGTTCAATCAGTGCTGCAACATTCGTGCACATTCTGCATGAAACAGGCCTCAGTAGATTTAGAAATCAAGAGAAGATTGTCACAGCTGGGCCACAACTGAGCATGATGCTCTGCATATAGATCTGAGGGTTAGAGAGAGTGCTCTGTGGTTCTCCAGGCAAGAAGATCAGAGTGTATACAGCTGCCACTGACAGGATACTCACAAATGTGGACTCTGGCTGATCCACACAGCAGCATTCAATACCAGGGTGGGGTGGACACATCAGTAAATGGACCTATCCTTCTGCTTCACTGGTCACAGTCATACAAGACCCCCATTATCAAGATGAGGACAGTGTGACACCCCAACTTGGGTCTTGGTCAAGATGTGTAAGCTGAGCTTCTTCTGACAAAAACAAACCAGTCAGTGACCAGGATTTACAATATCAGCAGAATGAGGTGGGGGAACCAGGTTCCCTGGGATCTACCCCTGGGTCTGGCTCAGGACCTGCGCAAGATTCTGCCCGAGGGTGGATGCGGAGGAGTACAAGTCTGGCAGATTCGTGTGGCAGCTTCTGCTCTGGAGATGGGATGGAATCTCACATCAGACAAAAAGACCCCACACGTGGTACGCGACTCCATGATGTGACAAACTTTTGACCTGCCAGTGAAAAAGTCCAATGGGGTTGTGTTGGAATGATCTTCCACTGAAACAGGTTGCTAGAGGCGGAAAAACAGGAGAACAAGTTTGCTGTGAAGAAGCAATGTTGAGAAGTGCAGATGTCAAGTCTAATAAGAAAAATGGATTCTTTCAAAAAACATTCCTGCCTGTCAAAATCATTTTGTGATCACAACACACCTGTCTGTCAAGATCTGCTGTATTCATATGGTAATGTGTTCACAGACAGTAAGCAAGATACCAGAGGTTCTGCAAATAAACCACTCAAAACCTTTGCAGGTGTCCAATACCCAAGTGGAAACAATCAGTCAAAGTCTGCCTGAAGCTCCCTGCAGCTGCTTGTGTTGTGTTGTTTTTTTTTTGAAAAACAAGTGCATTCAAAACAATTACCCAGGACAAGCCATAATAACAAGCAAGTTTTCTGTACTGCATTGGAAGTCAAAAGGATCAACTTGGCAAACAGCAAAAGTTTTGACTTCAGTCTTTGCTTTGAGAGTGCCTTGGTGAGTTTCTTGCTTTCATTGTCAAAACCATGTCATTCCTGTTTCATAAAATATCTTCACAAGTCACAGCAGAACTATCAAAAACTTTCTGTTTGTTGTCAGGATTTTGCAGGCAGAATGAAGTACTTTTTGTTGGTGTTCCTGTGCGCCTTGATTGTGACACAGCTTCAAAGTTCTCCAGACCTAATTGTGACCCTGGGAGTTTCAGTCCAGAACATGGCCAGCTACTTTGGCTCCATGTTCATGAGGTTTTACAGTTTCACAGGTTTGAATCTCTCTGAGTGTTTTCTTGTGGTAAGAAATCATTTGTGACTGAAAGAAGGCTTTTCCAAATGCTGGATTTTATCTTATTTCAGGGAATTTTCCTGGAAACAAACCATGTTCAAAGACAAGACAGGGACGAGGAATGGTACACGATAACGACCGTGAGCGAACAAAGAAGAGGGACTGCCACCAAATTGATACAGTTCCAGATGGAAAGATCTTGCATGGTGTTTAGTTCCCTTGCAGTGATGCCATTGTGCTCACCACTGGGAAAGAGATGTTGACTTTTTTCTCCAGATTCGGCACTCACGAGGGTGACAGTGCATTCCATCAGTTTCTGCTTGAAATGACTTTTTGCACTTTTACTGACAATAAACGAACCATAGAAAAGAATTGAGAAGCCATTTCATTCGCAAGATCAACTTTGTTGTGTTCACAGAAAAGTCTCATTTGTCGGGAGTATATCAAGTTCATATATCTTCTTACATTCTTCCATTGAAAGTTTGTTTTGTTCAAAAAAATTGAAATGAGCATGGTATTATTTCCTCAGTCTCAAAGGGCTGATATTGTTTTACAAAAAAAGATTTTGTTGGTGTCAAATGGGAACAATCATTGTCCTTGCAGTTGGTGTTACTTTCAAAAGTTGCTTGAGTGTTGCTTCTGCTGAAGACCAGAAGACACCCTGGTCTGCACAAACTCAACAAGACTCACACCTCAAACTTGAGCGGTGCCTTGTTTGGTCGTACTTCATTTTAAACCTATTTCACAGTGACCTCTTGTTTTGAAGGCCGGGGAAACTGTGCTTTGCACATGTCAAGGCAAAAGAAAGCTTGATTGAGTGAAACAAGTGAAGGAGAATCATGGGATATTCTCAGCACTTTCACTGCAGTGGAGGGAACAGGATGTTGTTGAGCTTGTAGCTCTTTGTTGCTGTCTTTGTGTGAGGAAGAATACACGCTGTGTGCGGGGAAAGTGTGGGTACAAACACAGCGACCTTGGGTGCGCGTTTGGGTGGTTCTCGACATGATATGTGGTGAGAGCCAGGTGTATCTGGACAGTGAATGTTGCTTTCTGAAGACAAATCCACCCAGGACGCTGGTCTTGTGCCGTCAGGTGCCACTTATCCAAATTGCTTGCACCACCCGCACTCCCTCAAAGCCTCAATATTAGACAGGACTTTTCTTTCCTTCAACTGTACCTCATGAAGGTTTGGTGTTTTGCATGATGGTTACATGCATTTCATGTGTTTTGCCAAGTATAGGGCAATGTATCATTGCTTTGAGGCACACATACAGTAGACATGCCAAATTGAACAGGCTAGTTTCAGCTCCAAAGTTGGCTGTGGAGCAGCATTGTTTGGAAACTGTGAGAAATGTCACATTTGTTCAAAATAATGGAATGTTTCAAAACATGCTGTTGTTTTGGCAAAAAAAACCCACCTGCCTTCCAAGATCTGATGCATTCTGTGCTGACATGAGAATCTGGTATTTTTCAAGTTTGTGTCCACAAACCAGCAAATTCCTCACTGACAGAAACACAGCTGTCTCTGGCCACAGTGGTTCTAATCAAACTGTGCAGCTCTTTTGTTTTTTCTCGCTTCTCCACACCTGCATGATTGGATCAATTCTCTTCTTCATGGAACATGTTGAAAGATGGCAGCTCTGAGATATTCAAATTCCTGTGAATTGGCCACAGGGTTCATAGCAACAGGTCCTAAAGGTTGGACACACAGAAAAACTGCACAGTGACAGAAGCTACAATCTGGAACATCAGAAGTGTTTCTTCTGAGAGTGCCCAGATAGGTAGGTGTGTGTAAGTAGTTTCCATTTGTCAGTATGTCTGGATAAACCACTCACAAATCAAGGTCAGGGTAGAGGCAAGGGTGGTTCATTCCAAATTCCTTTGTTGTCTCACACCAAATACTCTTTTTTCTTTGAACAATGGATTACCACAATACTTGTGTTGTTCACTGAAATATTGCATGCAGAATGAAGTACCTTGTCCTGTTTGTCCTGTCTGCTCTGATGACAACAAAACTTCTGATATCTGAGGACCCACTGATTCCTGTTGGGACTCCAGTTGAGACCCTCAGGACCTACTGTAGTTCTGCCTTCCTTCAAAGCTTTGCAGGTTTGAATCTGGTCACATTTTCTTTTTCAGAAACAACCTTTCGTGAACAGGTGTCTTGTACACTTGTAATTTTGTTTGTTTCAGTGAGTTCTATTCTGCACAAACCATGCACCAAGGTGAGCGAGGGACGTTGGAATGAAGCGAAGAGAGAAGGTCACACCAAGAAGAGGGACTGCCACCAAATAGAAGTTTCACCAGAGGGAAAATTTCTACACGGCCCTTGACTAGTTTATTGAGCCTCCTGTGCACACGGGCAATGCTGCTTTAGCCTGGGTTGATTGTTGAAATGCTGGCATTTTTCCTGTTGCAATCCTTCATTGTACACTGTGGATGTCAACATGACAAACTTTTTGTCAGTTTCTGTGCGCATTGAAACAACACCTGCAGGGCATCTTAGATCTTTGAATGAAGGGTACACACAAAGAAAACTCTGTGTTTCTTCATGCCCCTGTTTGACTGTTTCTTTGATCTTCATGAACAAACATTTGTCACATCATACTGCTTTGTTCTGAATACCGGTGTCAACACACGATGACCAATCCCCCTTCTCTGTCTCTGTCTCTGTCTCTGTCTCTGTCTCTGTCTCTGTCTCTGTCTCTCTCTCTCTCTCTCTCTCTCCTCCTCCTCCTCCTTTCCTTCACTCTCGTGTCCAGTACTTGTTTCTGTCAATCTGACGCGGTCTCTGTGTCTCTGTGTCTCTCTCCCACTCCGATTCTCCGAATGGGTGTTTCATTCGTACTTCATTGATTCATTGAAGAGACTCCATGTTCTCACAGTGTCCCCCACCTCAGGTCTCGCACGGATTCACACACGGTGTAAATCTCTATGTAAAACGTGCTTCATCCCAGCTCCATTCCAGATCCTGTCCCTATGGCCTCGGTTCAGGGGAATCAATTTGGGTCGCGATGACCACTTCCCCTTGAACCTCGTGACTTACGGGTTGCGTGTTGTCACTGGGACCAGTGCACTCAAATGTGCAGTGATTGTGGGCCACAGGCTGGACTCACACTGGATACAAATGTACCACACTCGTTCCTGCATGAGTCAATGGGTGTTGGTTCACAGTCGCCACAGAAGTCTGCAAGGCAAAGGGATTTTTGCAGTGCGTACTTGCTTGTCCCGCACTGGAAGCAAATTTGGGAGCGTCTGCTGTGTGGTGGCAACACTGAAAACATCTCTGTTTGGAATTTGATGGGCGGGTCCAGTGGGGTCTTGGCCTGCACTGTCTCCCCCCTCAAATGGAAATACAATTGGCACCCCCAAAAATTCGTACTGCATGTGTTGGCAGGCGCAAAACAGAAAAGTTGGTGTGGTCTATTTCACTGTAAAATTCACTGAAGTCAGCACGCCACCCTTGTGGGGTTGGTTCCTTCCCCACTTGATCAAATCCTGCATCTTCCCCTGCATGTGCGGGCAGAACACGCATCTGTTTTCATAACCAGGCTCTGCAACATGCAGTGCAGCCGCAACAGCCACGAAGTTTCAACAGATATTCGCATGTCCGTGCTTTGATGTCCCGCATGGGACGTTTTCAAGGAGACATTAGTTATGGCCATTTGAGGGCACGAGAAGAAGGACAAGGCCCAAAGCGTTGGGCTGATTCACCCTGGATGCGTCTTGCATTGCATTGCTGCGTTTGTGGATGCGAGCTGCATTGGCCCTTGCGTTGCAGTGCTCAGCACAGCTCTGTTCACATTAGATTCTTTGCGTCATAATGAAAAGTCAATGGGCACTGCTTCGTCATTCACAATGCCTATTGTCTTGCACAAGGCTGCAATGCCAATTGACATGCACACACCAGTTGACTTGTGGGAACAACGCACTGCGCGCCCAGTGTGAACCCGGCCTCTGGGCGCTGGGAGGGGACAAGGCCCCAATCTCTGGGCTGATTCTCGGGAATGACGCTTGCGCGGCGACGACAGTTCTGATTATTGGCCATTACGCAGGGAACGGCTCTCAGGGGTGAGATAACGCCGCGAGACAGGGGCGGCGCGGGGTAGGGTGCGGGGGGGGGGTGCGGGGGCGGCGCGGGCCGGGGGGGGGGGGGGGCGGCGGGGTGGTTCAGGGGGGGGGGGATCCGCAGGGGCAGGGCGCTTCAGTGTTTGTTCGTCAGGCGAGCAAATGCTTGGTGATGTCAAAGCTCAAATTGTGTTGAGTGGGAATCTTTGTCAGTATGTGTGTGTGTGTGTGTGTTTGTGTGTGTGTCTGTCTGTCTGTCTGTCTGTCTGTCTGTCTGTTTTTCCCTCCCTATCTCTCTCCTCTCTCTCTCTCCTCTGTCTGTCTGTCTCTCTCTGTTGTGTATGTGTGTGTGCTTGTCTGTCTGTCTGTCTGTCTGTCTCTCTTCTCTTCTATTGTTTCTCGTCTCTCTCACGCCCACACGAACATTCTGAATTTCCTCTCTCTCTCCCTCCTTGCTGGACTGGAACAGGAATGAGGAGTTATGGATCCCCCTCCCCCCTCCCGGCACCAGGGGAGCCATATCCCGGGGACGCGCCGTTCGCAGTTTTCTTTGTCTCAACAAGTGATCATCATGTGCAGATCCCAGATCCTTATCCGCTGCAAATGAGCAACAGCATCGAGTTGACTAAACTCTGGAAGGTCGTTCAGCGACGAAGAAGGGGGGGGGGGAGCAGAGAGAGATAGAGTGAGAGAGAGTGAAAGACAGTGAGAGACAGTGAGAGAGAGCATGGAAGAGAGAGATAGAGTGAGAGAGGTAGAGTGAGAGAGGGGAAAGAGAGAGATAGAGGGGGGAAGAGAGAGAGAAATAGATAGATCGAGAGAGAGAGAGAGGGAGAGAGAGAGAGAAAGAGAGAGACAGAGAGAGAGAGAGAGAGAGAGTGACTGAGTGAATATGACACTGCAGGTTTTTGATCTGAATTGGGCATGGCGTCGTGCAACGACGCGTGGACCAATTGGCATGTGCTGGGACACAGCGCACGACGCCTCCACATGTTGCAAACGTGACTTTCGTTTTGCTTTTCAGTGGGAAGCAAGAAACAGAATATGTTGTTCTTCGGAAAATGGAACCCACGACATCACGACGCCAAGAACAACGCGTAAACGATACTGCATCTCACGCCATTGACATTTCCCCCAAACTTTCACTTTCACTTCCAGCAAAGAAGAGCGCACAAATTTCTTGTTTCTGGAAGATCTTCAGCGTTTGTGTTTTCCTGCAGGGACGCAACACATCACTTTGACGGGCCACGCCTTGGAGCGCCAAGCGTCACGATCTGCTTGTCGCGACGTGGATGCCAGTCAGTCGCATCTTTAAATTTGTGATGCTTTGCATAGTGCAGGCTTACAACGCATGACGTACCCACTGTGAACCTGCCCAGACGCGTCGCACGCTCTCGTTCCTGCAGCTTGCGCACCATTTGCAGGAGGGTTGATCAGTATGTGCGGCGGGGCGCGTGTTGCGAAGTGTGAAGCCATTTGCCTCCGTCGTTATCACCTCGTAAAGAGAGTCGCGACAAGAATATCAAACACACACACATGCGAGGGGAGAGAAACTCAAACTTATGATGGAAGGAGCTACAGGCTTGTGAAAGGCAAGTGAGTGTCTGGGATGCAAGCAGAGAGAGAGAGAGAGAGAGAGAGAGAGAGAGAGAGAGAGAGAGAGAGAGAGAGAGTGATGACACACGCACACACACGCACAGACACCCAACGAAAGCAACGTCTTGCAAACTGTCATTCGTGAAACTGTTTTGGTGTCAAAAAGTTTGATCACAGGCTTTGGTTGTCGTCAAGTCTTGAAGTATGAGAGTTTGGGACTTGATCATGCTGGAGCAGCTTGGCTTCCTTCCGCAAGGGGCAAAACAGTTGAGGCAGAGCAGGGATTCGAACCCTGATCTTTGGATCATGAGACCAATGTGCTCACCAGGCTGCACCACTCTGCCTCTGATCATTCTGCCCTTCTCATTCCATGTATTCTGAATTTTATTCTGATGCAATTCTGTGAAATTTGACAGATCTATGCTGGTTTTGCCGTAGAACCAGCGAAGCGCGCGATTTCGCGGCTGTTCCCTTGAGCGGACTCCCTCCCCGCCGAATAAACGCACGTGGCCGGCGCGGAGGGGGCGGGGCCCCGCGGAGATGAGTGACAGCTGCCGCAACTGGTGCCGCACAGTGAAGCTTGTTGAGTGAACGGGTGAACAGGAGCTTCATTTGAAAACAACAGTGGGCTGAATGATCAGCACACAGCACTGCATTTTCCAGATATTTGTTTTCTCTCAAAGAAAAACAGACCTTTTGAATCCATCCATAACGTGTTTGTTTTTGCAGTTATCACATTTTCCCACAATTGACTTTGTCCCTGTGCCCTTTCGAAAATTAGTTTATATCCACACGACAAAGCTGCACAAAACACTTGTTCGTCGGTACAGAAGCAAAAGGGCAAAACAGTCCACACAGGATGTGTCATTGGCATTTGCCCGGCTGAGGCCCAAACTTGTCTGAAAACAGCGCAAAAGACCATCTGCGGCGGAATTGTGCAGTGCCAGGCAACGCACATGCAGCCCGCAGCGCACACGCGCGCACAGCACATGCAGCCGCATGCATCATGGCTCTGCGCCCAGTCTTTACAATCAAAGTCAATTGCTGCTCTGGTGCTTAATTTGCCAGAGATTCCTGGTAGATAAGGTTTAATTCTTGGCTTCTGTTGAGTCTCATGTCAACCAGACTTCTGTTGGGAAGAATCATAAATCAGGTCAAAAATTTGGCAGTGCCGCGAAAAATCCTGAACTTTGTCTCAAAATTTTGATTTTGTTGAAGAATGTTGCAAATGCACCACAGGATGGATTCCCTTCTTCTGAATGCAATGGCAGCGGAGGTTTGAACCTTCCCGTGCCGCCTGGCTCACTCCCATCCCCCTCCACACTCAGAGTAGCTGGTGTTTCTGCAGGCTTTCTCCTCTGTTGGAGGAAAGTTGATCGTCTTTGACTGAGGAGCTCACTCGAGTCTGTCTCCCCTTTTGACAAACTCTTCGTGAATCCTCACACCCGTTCAAACGTTGAAAAGGTTGAGCCACTTTCCGCTGTACATGCAGTGCACCCAGTGCTCACGTGTCCAAGCCAAACAAACCTCACGGGAGAGAGAAAGGCACATGCAAAGAGAACTTTTTTCAACCCAAGGCAAACAGGGGTTGTAATTTGGATGGCGGGGGGATCAAGGGGCCTTGACCCCTTGACCCCTTGACCCCACCTGGATCCACCCCTGGCAGGGATCAAGTCGTCACCGCGCAAATGATCGGTTGGACGTGACAGATTAATAGACTGGTTAAGCTGATCAATTTCGGGCTATTCTCGGATCAAAGGGGTCGTTTCAGCCCCTGTTAGGTAAATTTACGACTGGTGAGCGCGGGGTGAAACAGGTCGAGCAGAGCACGGGCTGAGTTACCTTGTGAAATACAAGCCGAATTGTGATTGTAGTGGGCAAGCCGTGTTTTGTGAGACTGACGTCTTGCAGTTTTATTCGCACAGGAAAAAATTTTGGAAATGAAAAATGTTTTCTGATGCAGCAAGGTTTTGCTTCTGCCTCAGTTTTCAGAGCGGCTGCTACATGTATTCGGTCGAGGCTTGTCTCCCTCAGGCACCAGAACTGGACCTGAAAAAAAAAAACTTTGTCAAGACCAAGGATGTCCATAGGCCTTTTTGATCTGCCCTGGATTTGCATTTTGTAGCTTCCATTTTTTATTTGTGACCAAAGTAGAGTTTGAGATAGAAAGAGCGAACAGAGGGCCACATTTTGTTTGGCTCACCTGGCTTGGCCACAAAAGACACTTTTTTTCCACCTGATAGATCTGTGTCCGCTTCACCCACTCGAACTCCACTCATCCTGAACATTTCATTCGCATTTGTTGGTTCCCGCTGCAATTTATTCGTCCATGCGAAACGCTCTGCTCTGTCCATTAATCAGAATTCGTGAGCAACAATGCGCCACCTGGCGCGGGGTGCGGACCAGTGGGCCCGCCGCCCCATCCACAGGGATTCAGTCACTGGGGACGACGCCTCACTGGGCTCTCACATCTGTACATCTGGCTGTGGGATGCGGTGCCTTTCCTTGCGGATTCAGGACTCAATGGGGGGGGACAGTCTGATTTGAGGAGCTTCGTGGTGGTATCAAAGACTTCTGACAGTCAACATGACTAATTCTCGACCGCGCGCAAGCATTTGGCTCAGTAATCATGCACAGTCTCAGAATTCTTTGACACCACTACATATAAAAGGTGAAAACAGTTTTTACACGAGGCACAAGAAAGGGTTCAGTCGTTGGGGGGGGGGGGGAGCAGCCTCTGTGCCCCTCACGATCGACTGGAGGGTTTGACAGATCCAGCTGAACGTCCTGACTTTGGACGCTTTGCTCTTTGAGATGTGAGCTTTCCAGCCACGGTTAGACACCAACCATGAGCATACCGAAGGACCCTCGTATCCTTGCACCTCCAGTCCTGGATGTGTCCGCCTTGAGGGACTTGGGTGCGTCCAGTGTGAACCACGCCTGTTTCTGGGTTGTTAGCAAGGCTGCCATCCGTGTCTGGTCCTCGGAGCTCAGCATCCACTATTTATTCACAGCTGCCTGTTTCACACACCGCAAACTGTCACCCATTTCTATTTACAAGTGTCTTTTGCATCAAAGTCTCCAAAGCAACAAATTTAACTCTCATAAACATAATGGTGAATTGGACATTAAGTGAGTACGGAGCGCGTGTGGTTAGGGACAGGGTAATGGGGCTGGGGCACTACATAAGAAAGTAATGACTAATTAATGCGTGTGTTGTCCACACAGAGTTAATAGGTTCAGCAGGGCGGTGCACCCACCTGGCCACATCACATGTCACTGGGTTCACGGGGGTGTGAAGTCAGGGGACCAGGGGAAAGGGTGAAGGAGAAGCGGGATCACCAGGAGAAAGCTTAAGTTTCCTGGATCAGTAGTGGACAGGGGTTTGGATATTTTGTCGATGGATCCAGCTGCAGCCAGAACGTTGAAAAGTTTTTGACTCCTTGAAAACACTCGATTGACCAGCCTCCGGATTGGGTACTGCTCACAGAACACACACACACACACACACACACGGCACCCCCACCACAACTCTCTCTCTCTCTCTCTCTCTCTCTCTCTCTCTCTCTCACACACACACATACACACACGCACGCACACACACACACACACGG
>JAAUXT010030147.1_pt1 | contig 45836 bp, 43 predicted proteins | sample 7278171 | NCBI WGS metagenome assembly JAAUXT01 (sample SAMN14350112, study PRJNA611818) | marine sediment metagenome | isolation source: surface marine sediment (1.8m) | place: French Polynesia: Moorea | collected 2018-08
GCCAAATCAGAGCAAGCCAAATCAGAGCAAGCCAAATCAGAGCAAGCCAAATCAGAGCAACTGAAATTTCCTCAAATCACCGCGAGCTCCATGGAGCTATTTTTTTGACGCACACCAATTGGGCGTTGGGTTAAAATTTGAGGTTGATGTCAAAAATTGCGCTTTTTTTTGACGTCGACAGCACCAATGTGAAAACGGCTAAGGGGTTTTCACACAGGCAGAGCAGCGTTAGATTTTTCGAAAATTTTGAAATTTTGACGCGCGGGTGTTCAAGCATGATACCTGATGCATATGGAGAACATCAAAAAAATGGTCCAGTACGTTTCTGCCATTTCGTCAAAATTTTCAGGCTGCGTCATCTGTATGAAAACCCGTGTAAATTCTACAGATTCTCACCTCTCATATTTTGTTGTAGATTCTGCTCTGGGAACCTGGTGGTCACGTGTTATGACCAGGTTAGGCTCACATCCGCATGACCATCGATCGCTTTGTTTAAGAGTTGCTTCCAAATGACCATACAAGGCAAAAACTGTTGCGTTGTTCAACCAGTGCGATATTTTCAAACATGAAATCTTTGAGCACAACTATTCATTCTGTGGCCAGTAATTTCTACCTGTTGGTATTTCATGTTTGCAAATATTTCACTTGTAGTCTAAGCCAACTATTTCACGTGCACTCGGGCATCTGTGTCAGTATGATTGTTCAGTTCAGCTTCACAACATTTGTATTTGGCAGGTGAAAGAATCCTCCTCTCTCACCATTTAAAGTTTGACAACACGCGTATAGATGCGAACGTTGCGTAGTTGCAAACAAACATTCTTTTGTCCATGAAGAGCATGAAGCATACCCGGAGTGAAATCAGACCAATTTTGATTGTCACCTGTCCTCAAAGTGGTTGATATTGTTTCACAAAACACGATTTTTTCATGCATTTCAAAACAAAAATTGGGCGAACCATGGTGTTTGTTTTCTTTGGGGAGCTGGGGGGGGGACGGAAAAACGCGAGTCTTCTGTTTGCGTGAACAAGGCCTAATGCAATGGAAACGCCTCTTCACACAAAAAGAAACCACTGAAGCGTGAAGAACAAGCGCTTGTGCGTGAGGAGTCTGTGTTGCTCAAATATGGAACGATAACTGTGCCGTGGGGCGGATTCAGAATTTGACATTGAAATCGATGTGGGGTTTGAGAATTCGAACATTTTGCTCAAAACTTTCTTCAAATGAACAGGATATTTACGTTTTGATTTTGGAAAGGGGTTGGGTGCTCAGGTATTGCAGGGCTTTCTCTGGATCCACCCGAGAGTCAGGAAAAGGTACGTTCCTGTGTGTGGAACTTTTTTCACACTGAGGTGACAGGTTGCACCCGTTTCAGTGGCCATTGTGTCTACTGTCTCAGTCGTGCAGCAGAAGTGTCTCTATTTGCAACATGGAAACGACGTCTCTCCTGAACACGACGTCATGCACGTTATGCATCTAATTTTACATTCCTTTTTGTCTACCTTGTTCAAAGTGGTTGTCCAACAACCAGACCACAGGAAACCTACCCTGGCAAAACTTGCGCACAAGGGTGGGGGCAGGGGGTAATTTACAAACCATCTCTTTTTTATAAGCATCACATTCTGAACACAAAAAATGGTGCGGGGGGGAGATTTTGAGTGACAAGACAGTGAAACAGTGTGGTTCAGACCATGACGCGACCATCAGGTCCGGACTTTTACCGGACTTCCTTGTTTTATGGTCCCCAAATCTGAATTACATAAACAATGCAACACTTGTTTCCCAACAAGTTCAACACAAAAATAATTTTATTATTTGCCCACATATACATGTATCCTTGTGCTCCTTCTTTTCAACCCACAAATATACATCAGCCACAGACTGAAACAAAAGCCAGCTTCCCACATCAACTTTACTCTCAAAGGCCACCCAAATCTGAAGTAAAAATGGTGAACAAGTTCTCACTGAGGGCACCCATTGATCCTCCTCAACCCCCTCAAGTTTGTCTTCAATTTCTTCAAGAGATCTGGATCATCCTTCTTTAGAAATGTTGTAGTTTGGAAAATCTCTTCCATGGAAGCATTGACATTCACCAGTTCATTCACTGGCTGCATCATAATGATAAATATTTTGAATGAACCATCCCTTTCATTCTCCAGTTTGCAGGACTGAAATTCTTTTCTGCACCAGGGGCTGTCAAGAAAACCCTGAGACATAACTATGATGGCACAGTTACATTTGTCAATTGCATTTTTAATGTTTTCCTCGATCATCAGTCCGGGTTCAAAATCTCTGCTTTCAAAGATGATTTTGAATTTCTGGTGACAATGGTTGTTTTCATGGTTGATCTCTTCAATGTTTTCATTGTTGAACTCTTCATCTAGTTCTGGTAGCAATTCACTTATCACATAGTCATTGTCATTGTCAAAGTTGTAACACACAAAAGCATCACATGATGTCTGTCTTGGAACATGCTTGTGTATTTTCCTGGTTTTCCTGCATTTAAGCCAAACCAAAACTCCAAGCAGGACAACCATGACCAATACACTGACAACAGGTACTAGAATTGCAACCAAATCACTGCCAGGGGCAGTACAAACTGGAGGCCTGGACCAGTTCCCAGAATACAGACATGTGACTGTGCTATTGCCCTCTAACACAAATGTGTCAACACAGGAATACTTGAGGGTTGTTTTTGCAGGAAACTCATGTCCATCTTGCTCTGGTTTTGCATATGCCACAACAGGTGGACCTGCACACAACACTGGTTTGTAGAAACAGGGAATGGAACCATTTGATGAAGGTAAATAAGAGGCATTGAACAAATAACTAAAGATTCTGTCTTCAGGTATGATACCAAAATCATTTCCTGAATCAATTTTCTCCTGGAAACTTGCCAAGAAATCAAAACCCATTTCCTGACAGGGATGTATTACAACTTCTTTCTCCACATGGCACTCAGGAATGAGGATACGGCATTTCAACTCTTGGTAGTATTGGTACAAATCTGCAAGTCGCACATTCACAAACAAAAACAAATCTTCAATCCTTGATAAAAGTTTTGCATTTTGATCTATCTGGTAAACATCACCCAGTTCACCCACTAAATTTTGCACTGAAAATTGGGAGTAGAACTGATGGCAATCCTTCAAATATCCCACAAGATTTGGAATCTTTGTGCACCTACTTTCATTTCTGTGATCATTGATACTGACATCATAAAAAATTCCTTTCAGTGACAGATTATGCCCAAGTGATTCACAGTCATACCCAAAACTGAATGAAAAATTTCTTTCCAAATAATCATAAATTTTGTGATCAGCTTCAGCAAGGAAAGTCCCATTGATAACTTTACGATTTGTGTACCTGTATGGGCCACGCATTTCCGGCAAAGGTACCCTCAAGTTTTCATTTCTTAGTTGCCCAAAGTTATTCATGTAGCATTTCTCTGAGAGAGACACCTCATCCATAGAAGTGTGAATTGCTAGGATTGGTGGTTGGGGGAAAATCCCAACATTGTACTTGATTGTGTATCTCAAAGACACTTGTTTTGCAGGATAATCAGATAAGGTCCTGTGGAAGAACTTTGTATCAAAGTCAATTGTTCCAGAAACACGTTCATCCAGACTGGATGAACACATCCTAAGTGGATAAGCAGGAGCAGGAGCCAACGTCGTCGCTTCAACTCCTTTTCAAGCATGATTCCAATCAGAAATCACAAGTCGCCTCGGACTTTCCACTGTTTGACTGACCCGAGAGAACCGAGTCACGCAGACATCTGAAGTGCAAGACGAGACCGAGTCGAACCCAGCCGTGTGCAGGTTGAGTGTGATATGTCCTTACACTGATAAATTCATTGCAGATTCATTAATTATCCTTTGTCACCAACCTTCCTTTCTCTTGGTATTGTGTGAATGCCGTAAGTATTCCTGTTGTGAGGCCAAGCTACAGTGGCAGTCAACATTCCACTGCGAAAATGGAACACTTTGCCACAGTGACTACTGTTGTGAAGCCGAGGATGTATGCCAGTCGGACTCAACATTCCACTGCGAAAATGGAACACTTTGCCGAACAAGGCGATTGAGTACATGACAGCGAAGACGGTGAGTCAAACCATGCGTGAAGTGTGTTGGTTTGGACGCTTCTCGAGGCAAGCTTGTGTGGTGGGTGTGGTGCACGGGCTGTCATTCAACAATCACACAGAGGAAGCTCACGAGGTCGGCGAGGAGAGTGACGCACTGTTGAGTGGATTTTATTTTTCTCGTTGAAACTCAGTGTGTGAGCTGTGAAGAAGACACACCCTTGCGAATTAAGCGCTGAAAAACGTTTGCTGTGATTTAATGTTTATTTGTTTGGAAACGTTTTTGTCCTGCTTCAGTCACACTTTTTGATTTATTTTATCAGAAATGTCTCATCAACAAAGCATTTTGAAATATAACTGATGAAAAATCTAACATTTGTTTTCACTTCAGTCACACTTTTTGTTTCATTTTCATTGGTAATGCCTCAACAACAAAGCATTGTGCAACAAAACCAAGTGAACAGCCAATCAGTGAGCATTCTGAAAAACGTTCCATCCTACATTTTTTCTCAAGAAGAAATTTAAAAATTCCAGTGGGATGTGAACCTATAACTGTTGGTGTTACACCTCTGCACTGTAACTGCCATACTGCTGAGGTTAAAATCATGTTAGAGAAGAAAACTTCTGCTTGTGATTGTTGTTGCAAGAAAAACAAATTTGGATGCTATTTGCCTTACCTTTTCTCATTTTCTTTGAGAAATGGAAGTACTAATCTAGACAAGACAATTCCAGTTCAACCTATCTGGAGAAGGAAAACAGGTTCCAATTTCAAGTACAAAACTATAACACTTCATCAAACAGGGAGTGTCAAATATTTGCACTTCCTTTTCAGAAAAGTGTCAAGCTGTGACACTTTTACCAAAAGAAAGTATCACAGCTTGGCACTTGTACAGAAAAAAATAGTGTCAAAAGAAACAAACAGGTGACACTAAATTTGTTGGTGTCAAACATTGATGTTTTTGGATCAAAGCACCATGTTTTAAGTTGCAAAGAACAAGAACATGATCTCTATTCTGGAATTCTGTATTTATGCATGGGATAAATTTCAGTGAAACCACAACGACCAAACATCAAAATGGCCCTGAAGCAAAGGAAACTGAAACTGAACAAGAATATCAAGTTCTTCCAGGGCATTTGAACAGATACTCCTCATGTATATTCAGTAGTTGGTCCAGGACAACCAGTAGAAATCTAGAAATCTCATCTGCATTCTAAAAGCCTGGATGCCAAATAGCCAGATGTGAAGATTCTCTGGCCCCAAATATTGTTCTGGTATTTGGTCAATGTAACATTCTTTGTGAGGAATTTGCAGTCATTGTGCAGTGGTATTTACTTTCACCCTTTCATGCTCTGGCCAAGGAATTTTGAGGGTTCAGATTTCCTGAAACATTGAATGTGTGCATTGTGTGGAGCTGTTAACAATCAATCATCAAACAGCAAAATCATATTTTACACCATCATTGAATTTGCTAAACTGAGGATGAGATTGTTGCTCCAGGAATGTGACAGTGACAGGAAAGTGCAAATGGGACAGTTGACTGATTTTCTTTGTTTTAGCTCACCTCCTCAGGTTGTGAATAACAACAAGAACAATAACAACAGAGATCATGAACACAGGCACTCCAAGTCCAACTCCAATCCCTACCCACACCAGGGTCAGGTCAACTGCAAGGGGCAAAATGAAACAAAAAGGCAACTTGCTAATCTCTTGCTTGGAGACAAAAATACCTTTCTCCTTCTTCTTCTGTTGCTCTTCAACTCACCTCTGTCATCCTGTGTTGTGTTGACTGCGATCTGGGTTGTTTCTGGCACAGTTGCATGTTGTGTGGTGTCTTGCTTACCCTCAGTGGCTGTTGTGTTCGTGATCAACAAATGACTTGTGACGTTGCTCTGACTTTCAGTTGTTGTGCTTTCATCAGAGACTGTTGTCTCTTCAGTGGTTGTGGCTTCTTCGGTGGTTGTGGGGATCAGCAAAGGACATGAGTTGTAGAAGAAAGAAGAACTGTGTGGTGCTACAAAAGTAAATGAATGCCTCGCTGAGGGAACCAAACACACAGAGAAACCCCCCAAAAAATGAAAATAACAAAAAAAGAAGAGGTTTCACTGCATATATTTTTTCCAATTGACCCCACCCTGAAAGGACCAGTGGCTTTCCAGCTTGGCAGGAAACATCTGATTGTTTGTGGCAAGCCTTTTTGCAGCAAAAATAAGGAAAAAAACTGACAGCCACCCATGCACTGTTTGTTGCTGTTCAATATCCCATTGTTGAAATGCTTACTTGGGCAGCTTGGTTTCTCAGTCCAGATTCCACTGATCTGGCATGTCATGGTTGTACTCTGTCTAAGTGAGCAGCAGCGGTAGATCACCTGGGACCCATTCATATAGGGTCCACAGAATGGGGTCCTGCTGGAGAAGGGGACCCCTCCGGGTTCGGGGCACCGTCCTGCAGAAGACACATTGCAGCAGTATGGTTGGTTGTTTTTCAAGGGGTTTTCATATTGGTGACGTCGACGTCAACTACAGACTGCAACTGCAACTTTTTTGACCCTGACTGCAAGTTGTTTTCATATTTGGCCAGCTTCAATAGTTTTGCAGTCAACTGTGAAGAAAGTTGCAGTTGACTGCAAATGTCCAGTAGCATTTCAATAAACCTTTTCATATCAAATTTTGCAGTTGACTTCAAGCAGCAGACTGCAAAACCCAGCAGCTGACTTCAATTTTGCTGCTTGACGTGGGCTTTTGCAGTCGACGACGGCTCAATATGTAATCCTTTTCACTGCTCTCAGTGAAAGCAGTTGAATCATCAGGGTGTGTGAAACAGGATTGCATGGAGGTAAATATAATGTTAAGGTTTCAAGTGAATGTGTTTTTCTGTAAGAACCATTTTGGTCAGTCAAGGGGAACAAAAAGCGGACGGTCAAGTGTGGCATAGAACTTTTCCCAGGCAGGATCGCACACATTCAGATCAAAGCACATTTGTGACTTACCGCTTTCCCCACACTGGAGTTCATCCCAAGTTGTATCATCGGCACACCGGATGCGAAACAAATCAGGTCGCCCTGACTGCGATGAAAGAGTTTTATGCTGCAACTCATGCTTGAACCAGCAGAGGGAGCTGCAGTTCCACTGCTTCAAACCAGACTTCCGGTTGCTCAAGATAAGTGAGGGACGCCTACAGTTTTGGAGGCGGCCTGGAGATGGGTACACTGGACGAGGTATGGTGGCAAACAGGTCTGGGCTCAGAGTTGTCAAGCTGTTATTGTCCAATGAAATTTCACAGAGGGAGTGAAGGGAATCAAAGGCTCTTGCATCAATGCTAGAAATGATGTTACTCCCAATATACACCCATTCAACTTTGTGAATAATCCTGCAAACATTCCAACATGTATGGTTGAGAGATAATTGAAATCAAGATAAAGATATTGAAGCGTTTTGAGCTTGCCAAATGTTCCTGTTTCAATACTGGAAATTTTGTTGCGTTCCAACTGCAAATACAACAGAGATACCATTCCTGTGAAGCTCTCTTCCTGGAGGGATGAAATATCATTTCTTTCCATGAAAAGATTTCTGCACTTGGACAAATGGCTGAAGATTCCTGCAGGGATTCTTGTGATGATATTTCCAGAGAGGTAGACTCTTTGCGAAAATGGTGAAATATCGGAGGGAACCTCAGCAATACAGCAATAACTGTTGCTGTACTGCTCACTGGTGTTGTACTTTGAACACCGAAGCTGTGTCTTGCACACTGCATCCACTTCAAACATCAAGACCAAAAGCACAAAAGCTGCAAATCAGAAACATTTGCAGTTGATAATGACAGGATTAATTGGAAAACATGAATTACCAGCTGCAGCTAAAGCTTCTTACATGTCCCCTGAAGCATGAGGTGAGAATCAGTCCCCATTGCCTGGTTGTTCAAATTTGACTACAACTTCTCCACATTCTCATAATATCCCCAGAGACCCAACACAGAAACATATTCTTCACTGACACATACGCATAGTTTGGTGTGTGAGTCGTACGCCAGGCTTCGGTGTATATGAACATTATCACCTGATATGACCTGAGTATCTGCAGATTTCACATGTCTGTGTTCTGAGTAACATGATCTGAAGGTCTGTGGTGACAGGGAGTCACCTGATATGCTCAGAGTTTCATAAAGCAAGCACTGATGTCTGGTGTGACGAGGCCTGTCAAGTGTAAGTAACCGTTTTTCCTCTGGCAGGACACCAAAACCTTGATGCCTTGTTCTGCAGGTTTTGTGTGCAATCTTGACCAGAATTGTGCAGGCCTTGCTGCTCACGCATTTCCCTCCATGTGAATCTTTCCTTGACACGATGAAGTGCAATATTTTTATGCGATTTCAGAAGAAGGGGAAGTCTGAGTTTTGACAGTGACCCAGGTTGTCACAATCCATCATCAGGCAACAGGTGCTGAAGCCAAACAGACAGAGTAAACCTCATCCGTTGGTCCGTCCAATTAAACAGAAGGCTGAGGCATTTGTTTCATCACACAACCAGTTGGGTTCAGTGGTTTCAGTCTCAGAAAGAAAAAAAATACCCCAATATGGCGTCGCAATGATTTTCGATGACGTCAAAATGGGCTGTTTATTTGGAAACTAAATCTCTCGGGAGCTTCTGTTGCAAAGAAGGCAAAATAATGGAAAGTTACAAAAAGAAAAGCCAAATTCTTATGCCTAGTTAGAAAGCAATGAACCCAATTTTATGCAAATTTTGAATTTTTTTATGAAGTCTAAAATTTATACACATCACTTTTCACACAAATGCTCATGCACAGTTTTCAGGAGTGAAAGGCAACTTTTAGTCTCAGTCCTACGTTGGGTTTTGGCTGACAGGTCAAGAACGGTGTTGGCAAGTCAGAAGTGCTTTGGGTCAAAACTGCACAACGTCGCTACCCCACCGCAATCTTCTGTTTGGAACTCTCTCCATGGGCAGTTTTGACCCTTCAACAACGGATTCTGGCCAGTGACAGTGTTGAGTTCATTTCTACCAGCCTCACAGTTTCACATGTTTCTTGTTTTTACACAAGTCTCTGCAGTTCGTGATTCCAAAAAGTTTCCGCGCCGGCTTTTTCTCTGGTGACTGGCTTTCTTCCATGTTGTTGACATAAATACCAGAGGATTGATTACAGAGTTCATGGGTGTAACACAAACAGTGGCCCAAATGACCAAATGAACAGGATACCTTGGTAGAAACATTGCAGAAATGTATAAAATGCTTGTTGGACACCAGCAAATGACATTGGAAACAGAAACAATCACTAACTGTGCCAGGACACTGTTGAGTGAGAATCCTCCACTTGCTCTGATTTCCTTTGCCTGGTGATGCATTTTCTGAAGATACATTCCAAGCGAAATATAAAGCAATAAAATAAAAGCTGAATTTGTCACTTGAGTAGTAGCAGAAAACCAAGCAAATAGTTTTGACAACAAACTGCAGTTGGCTGGGTCTAAAAATGGCAAACACAATCTCATTGGCATGGAGTTTTCATACAAACTGAACAATAAAACAATTGTAATACTTGCTGCTATTGAGCAAAACAGCAAAGCTCCAATTGACTTTTGTGCTGAAGTTTTGGCAGTTTCCCCTTGTATATCTTTCCAAGGATTTGTAACAATGTAATATCTGGAGATTGACAGGAAAAGCAATGCTGCTTCTGAAAGTATTGTGAAAAATATCATGAGATATGCTGCAGTGAAACACATAACACTTGACTTCCAAGCTTTCTCAAAGTTCAGAAAATGGTGCCTGTAATAAATGTCAGAAATCCAAATCACCGAAAGATACCAACCACAAAGAAAATCACTAAAATTTACCACAATCACTGTGATTACAAATGATTTCCTGTGCATTCGCGCCTGTCTGCTGTGAAAGACACAGGAGGTAATATTTGCAAAGAGAACAACAACAGCAATTGAGCCAAACAAAATTCTGAATGTTTCACTGGGAAGAAGATCTGAGCAAGAAATATACCAGGGAGCAGGTTTTGTGCAATGAGTCTTCATAGGCACTGAGCAACACACATGATAACTGTCAGGTTCAACCCAGTGAACATCAATCTCAGAAAACGCTGCAGGATCAATGAATGTTATGCCGGTATCTTTCATCAGCAATGTATGGAAAGTGGGACAGTTTTGGATCAGATGTTTGGGAAACAGTGGGAAAGGATTGCTGGACAAATTTAAAAGCTTCAGGGCAGGAAGATTTCTGAATGCAAAACCCTTCAGTGCAGAAATATTGTTGTTTGACACTATTATTTCTGTCAACATTTTATCATCAACAATGCAGTCTTTCACTAATTGAGGAATATTGTAAAACATGATTTCAAAATGTAGCAATTGTTTTGGTAAAGAGACATTGCAAATATATATTTGTTCGCCATGAAAAATTCTAAGAAAAAGACTTTCTGCAAACAGATCAACCAGGAAGGTCAAGCACAGGTATTTGAACTGAAGGTATTGAATGGATACCCAAGCAAATGGGAAGGCACTTGTTGTTTCTGGAATGATTCTCTCACATTGTATCATCCACGCTGCACATTCACAGTTTACAGGGCAAGTAAGTGTGTGCTCTGAACAATATGACTCATCATCACTTTCAGGACAGTCTTTGTTTCCATCACACACATTGCCCATATGCAAGCAAATGTATTTTGCCCTGTGGCACTTAAACATTCGGACACACTTTGTTTGCTGCTCACACAGAGATGAAAATTCATCTTCCCCATTGGGACAATCCCACTTCCTGTCACAGATGTAAGACCAGGGAATACAATAAGAGAAGTAACATTTGAATTTGGCAGAACATTCAAACTGAGAGCACAGCAGCAGATGTCCACCATTTCTGCAAGGACTCAAATGAAACAATCTGTTCAGTCTGTATGTGCAAATTTCTGACATGTTGTAGCATTTTGTATGACCATGTTTGCATGGAATTTGTTCTGGTATTTGACAGGTAAACATTCTTCCAAACTTCAACAATGAAATTAAGCTGAGTTCATCTTCATGTTCAGCTCCACAATCTGGCACCAGGTCACCTACCAGGTCTGAATCTATGGTTTGGTTTGGAGTACAATTGAAGTAAAAAACTGTGTCCATCTTCCTGTGCTGTGCACCATCAAACTTTAAAATGTATTTGTCAAAATGTTTATTTGGTTTTGTGTGGTTTCCATTGTAAAAATGAAGAGGAAAAATGTTGTCACACAGTGATGAAGTTTCATCACAGGAGTCTTTGTTTGGGCAGTCAATGATGCCATCACACACCAACTTGGCAGCTATGAGTGAGCCATCCCTACACTTGTGGACATTGGGACCAAAGAGAGCCCTTCTCAGTTCAGAAGAACACACAAAGTATCCTGCAGCTTCAGATTCTCTGACAATATCTTTCTTGATCCAAATATGCTGCAAATGCTTCTCATGGGTGAAGGAAACAATATTTTCTGAATCATGTGTGTGTTTGGTAAGAAATGCTAGAAGTTCAGCTTCAACTGCTTTTATCAAAGTAAAAAGAAGTTTCTGATGAGTAAATTGCAAAACTTGTTTGTTTGTGCATATTTGCTGGTCATTTCTGAGGTATCTTTCAAACTGCAGACATTTTTGTTCATACATAATTTGTGACAAGGAGCAGGAGGAATTTTTGATAGCAGCCATAAATGTTGAAGGTGGCATGGGTGACATGCTTGTTGATTTGCTGCACCAAACAATTTCTAGTATCTTGTCATGACACTGTACTGAAATCCATTCTGGTTCAGCCAAGTTGGGCAAGAGCATCAGAGTGCAATTCCTTTGTTGTACAGGATATAATGACAGAAGGGCTTGTTCCTTCGCAGAAAGAAGGTTGGACTTTCCTTTGTTGAAGTAGAACTGAATTATGCTCTTCCTGCCAAACTTGTAATTTCTAAACCTTTGAAAAGAGAGTGGGATTCCACCTTCCCATGCGACAATCGCCTGAAATGAAGGTAAGCAAAACTATTTCAGCCAATGCCTGAAGGTGTGAAGAGAAGAGAAGATACCTTGTATCACAAACTCCTGACCCGTGCTGAGCTTCTTTGCAGGCCAATAAAAACTGCTTCAGCCAACAAATACTTCTCAAATGATTTGATTTCACTCAAAAACACCCACAGAAGATCTTCATCAGTGAACACAGGCAAAACGGCTCCTGAGTGTTTGCAAAGTAAGTGTGCCTCTGTCCATGATATGAGGTCCTGATTCTCCTTTTGATTTTTGAATGCAGTGTAGATAAGTTCTGATGAACATGATTTTGCAATTTTAGTGATGTTGTAGCACAGGTAATGTACATTGCAGGAGAAGGATATAATACTTGTATTTTCTTTCCATGAAGTGTCATCCAGCCATCTGGTCTCAATAAATTGCAAGGGTGATGGATCAGTGTTGTCCTTTTCTTTCATCAGATCAAAAGTTCTTCTATGGAAGAAAAATTTGACATAATTGTTTTGTTTGGCCATCGAATATTCTACAGAGAGAATAACTGTCAACATTTGTCTTTGCAAAAATCCTCTGTACTTCAGATGCATGGCATTTGTCTTTGTGTAATTTTTACGCTGTTCTCTCCTCTTTGAAAATATGCCTTTCATAAGCAGGAAGTAGAAGTCAAATTCAAGTTCTAATTTTAGGTAATAGATGTTGTTGAATGTCAAACCTATTGTTTCTGTCAGGGATTGGGTGTCCACCTTGTAAGTACTTTCTGAACCTTTCAAGACAATGTCTGCCCAATTTTTGGTGGGAAGATTTACTTCTGTGAAAACAAAGAAATTGAAGCATTGTTCTGCATATGGTGGTTTGGTTGATTTGCCTTTAATAAATACCTTTGTCAGATTTTCCTCAAAATGCTGAGGTATTTCAACACGCGTATACTTGTGACAAAGTGTTTTCTGGCCCTGTTGGCACAAATTCTCAATTTGGCCATGATAAAACAAGTTTGAAAGTGGCTCTCCAGTGATGTTGTACTCAATACTTTCTCCTGAGGAATTTCCAAAGTAAAGACCAATGAAACACCTGTGAAGTACAGCAGCAAAGGGCAATTTTCCTGTTTCTCTTATTTGTAGGATGGAGCATGTTCGCTCTTGGAGCGCTACATTTATGGCAAACCTGTAACGCTCATCAAAGAATCCGCGTCTGCACCTGCCGTCAGATGCACCGTATCTGATACACTTTGCAGCCATATTGGAAAACCTGGTACTGTGGTGAAGATGAAGACATGCATTGTTGTCATGCTGACAAGAAAATTCTGTCAAGTATTGCCAGCCCCTATTTGCATTGAAACCTTCAGCACAAAAGGCTTGAGCGCAGAAATCTATTGTTACTGCCTTGCATTTTGTCAAACTGGCACTGAAAACAGCTTTCACTTGGGTGTAGGAATCATACCAGAAAACCAAAATGACAAATTTGTTTTTTGTGGAATAGAAATTAGTTGGGTATAAATCTAGGTCTATGAATTCACACAGTGTGTCATGAGTACCAGTCTCACCTACAAACACCAGGCCACCAAACCTGCAGGCCAATGTGCCATTGCTGTGGTATGTAAAGTTGGTCAAAGTCACATTTATCTGATGTTTTACAGTTTCAAGATGAAGCAAGCATGGACTTGTCTTGCACAGGTTTAGTGATGAAATCATCTGTGGTTGCCCACCCACATGTGTGTTGGATGTGAATTTCAATTTCACTGAAGAATAGCTGAAATGCTGGCGAACTATGGTTGAAAAGTTGACCTTGACTTGTACAATACACTGAAATGATGACAGCTGATAGGTTTGTTTTACTTGTTCAAGTTTGAACAGATATGAAGGGCCATCAAAGACCAAATGGGTTGCCTTCATTGACTTGAGAACAAGAACAATAAAGTATGTCTTGTTCACTTGAAGCCAGTGTGAACAAATGAACACCTTTGCTTCACGTATCTGGACAGTTCGACTCAATCTGTAGGAAAGATCACTTGCTTTAGGTTCAGAAATGTACAGAACTCCACAATCAAAAACAATGAAATACATCTGTATGAAAAATGTTATTTCTGTACTTGTCCTGAGAATGGCAGTGATCCTGATGTTATTAAAGTTTGGGTATAAATTGAATGCTGACTTTATGCCACAATAAGTAAAATTTTGAGCACAATCCATGGTGTTGCTGATCAACAAACTTCCTTTGTGACAATTTGCCCTGCTTAATTGGAAATGTATTTTATCAAAGGTGATGTTCAATTGTAAGATTTTATCTAGAAAGAAATTCCATGTGGCATTGACCTGGAAAAATCCTTTCCATATCTGTGCAACTGCAGGCTTGTGGTACCTGTGGCCTTGGCTGACCAACTGCCCAGAGGCTTTGGTGACAACTTCCTGTGAAGCAAATTCAATTGTGAAGTCCTGGTCTCCTTTGATGTTGACCTTATGTTGCTTGACAATAAAGTGGTGTTCATTCACATAGTAACTGAGAAAATGTTTTGAATACAAATTTTGCAGCTTGATGGCAGCTACTAAATAAACTTTGAACATTTGTTTTGCCTTGACTGGCAGAAAATGGTGCAAAAAGCTCCTGATGTACAAGTGCCACAACTTCCTGGACTTTTGGAATATCTCCTCCTTTGAGGTCAAGTGTTTGAGTTCCTCATCAGCAGATCTTCTCTCAACATTGAGCAGCAAGAAAACTAAAACAAATCCACTCAAATTGCCAGGCATGTTCTGACAGCAAGGCAATCCCTTGGTCTGTTTGGATTGTCTGTGGTTGTCTTCTCAGAAAATTCCTTCATTTTGCTTCTTTCAAATTGCCCAGAAGGAATTGCATTTTATTAGCTCTGGGAATTTCCTCGGGTATTTTATTTTCAGCTTCCATCAGTCTCAGTCACATCATATTTCACCTTTTTTGTGGCAAAAATAAGCAAGGTCAGATTCAGTATTGATTCAGAAAAATTGATTGAGTTGGGAAGCCCAGGAATAATATTCCTTTCTCCAACAACCAGGTATGACAGAGGGAGACACAAGCTACTATAATTCAAATGTGTTGGACAATTTATGGGCAAAGGGGCCTGTTGAAACCAGAGTCCCGGACCGCACTATCCATTTCTATCTGCACCTTACTTTGCGATCCTCTGAGTCTGAACCAGGATGATTCAGTTCTTCTGCACCACACGTGGAGTTGTACACAGTAGAGTTTGGGGCGGACTCGTCTCGCGGAAGGTACCAAAGGGGGGCGGGCTTGTGTCCGGCTGACACCCAGGAACAGAAACAATTTTCCCACAAAAAATACATACTGTTTGCTATTATTTTCAAATGAAAACAAATCTATTTTTCCCACATGAGAAATTCCATGGAAGGTTGGATATACTGTCATCCTTTTCAGGGTGAGTCGAAAATGCACTAAAGTTCACATGATGTGCGGATTGTGATGCAGTTCCATGCAACGCGCCACTGAATGATATGGTTCTACCTGTCAATACTTTCACAAGTTCCAACAAGATTCAGGCGAAAATGATACCAGGGAGATCCACAAAGTTCGGTTCGTCGCCAATTTTGAGTGTGTTCTTCAGGTTTTGACTCCCATTTTCCCACACCCTCAGAAAGAAAAGGCACCAAACATCATTTCAATCATTTGTCAAAATTAAATAGTCTCTGAAGACTCAGCAATTTAGCATTTAAATTTATACCAATTGTCCTCGCAGCTGTTGAATTTGCAGTGTATTCTCTGCTCTGAGATTAATTGCTGTACGAGTCAGCAACCAACTGTGAAATACAAGGACTTTTGTCATTCAATCAATATGTTCAATTTTGCTGAACCGTTTTGAAATGGTGAAGGAAAGAACCAAACTTTCAGGACTTCCCTCGTATTTGCGTGCTACTGATTCTGATTCAGATTTCGAATTTCTCAGCCTGAACAAGTATTTTTCAGCACCACTTTTATCCAAGGTAGAATTTGTCAACAATATGGCCAATAGAGAAGAAATACAAGGCTTATTTCACCCCTTTCGATTTATTTACACCATGGAAAGAAAAAAATGAACGCAGACCAATTGAATCGCAAATCACAGCAAGTTTGCAGCAGGGACCCCAGAACACTCTGGACTGGGTGGGGCAGCACCAGATTTGTTCTTTGCTTCAAGTTTGTTTCCCTTTGTTCACAGACCATTGAGGTGACTTCAGAGTTTCAAATTCATGTAACTTTTATGCAGCTACTGCTTTTGTCAAGGGATCTGAAAGTTGTACAAAAACACACCCCAACAATTCACACGCTCATACCCTGTCTTGTGCAGCCACACCCTCACCCACAATTTCCAGATAGTCCGTTGGCTGATAAGGCTCAGGGAAGATTGAAACTGTCCCAGCCTCAAAAGCAGGCTGAGTATAGCCAGAGTCACCAGAGCTGGAGACAGGGGGAGGGACAGGGAGAGTGGGGTGGGGAGGGGCAGGGGGAGGGTGAGCATCAGCTCTTGGGCTTCTCTGCAGCCTGTCCAGGGGTGTGTATTGATGTTCACCGGGAGATTCATTCGGCTGATTGTCTCTTCTAGCCCTGTGTCCTCTGTTGTCTTCCCCACGTGGCTTTTGTCTCGGTCTCCTATTGTCTTGTCCATCTGCACGAAGATTTCCTCTGCGTCTCATAGGTCTCTCCCGGTTGGGCTGAACCAGACCAGGGGGGACAGCAATCCTGCAAAGAGAGGACGGTGTTGTGTACCATTGGCTCAGTGATGGCTTGAACAAATCATTCGGGGTTCTGCGTTTCTGTGCTAATGAGAGACACGGAACTCTCTGCCTCCATGTAAAAAGAACAGATTTTTTGACGCCGAGAAATTTTTTTGCAGTGCGCAAAAAGAGAAGCCCCTTGGAAAACAATAACAAAATCACTCGTGCCCATGACAGACTAACTCACACATCCTTCAGTGAAATTTTACCTGTGATTTGGGTTCCGGCCGAAGTTGGTGTTGGGTCCCCTCCCTCTGTGTGGAGGTGGAGCCACCCTGGGAACTGCTGGTGCAGGAAATCTTTGGGGTCTGAAAACACGTGGTGAGCCAAATGAATTCACTTGAAATAACACAAAACTTTCACAGTCCTAAAGCAGCCATAAGCTACAACTCTTCAAGTGGTACAAGTTGACACACACACCTCCTGCATCGTACCGCTGCTACCACAGTCAGTGCAAATGCAATGATCAGAAAAACTGAAATTCCAGCTCCAACACCAATCCAGATGGAAGTCGGATCTGTGGAAGACAAAACAGCATTGCCTGGATCAGTGTATCGAGAGACAGCAATTAATTTTTGGACCACACAACAAGACATTCCGGATAAAATAAAAAAAGTTTACAAGTCAGGTCGGTGAACAGATGGACAACACATCCAGAAGAGTCAGAAAACTTGCGACAGCCATGCAGAAACACTGCATCTTTATACCCATTGTCTGTTTATTGTGACTCGCTGCTTTGGTCTTGTGGGACTGACAAACGCTCTTCTACCAAATCAAACTTGTTGTCCATCGAAATACATCTTTCATGACAAAGCATTAAAGAAAAGCAACTTCTGACTCTTGTGGTTCAGGACATACTGACTCTGCTTTGAACAGAACTTACCCTTGCCCGGTGTGGCAGTCGGCGGCTGGAAGGCTATTGTTCCTCTGTATGTAATGGGCGTTTTTGGAACTGCAAAAAAAACAATCGGTTTCCCGCCGATTGAACAAATTTACACCAAAACAGGAAAGAAAAGATGAGTTTTTTTTTTTGCGTGACCAGAAACGTGCACAAAGCTTTGCAGCTTGGTTTCTGCGTCCATTCGCCATCCCTCTGACACGTGATAGTTGCAACTTCGCCATCGTTGCATCTGTATGTGACGTCAGATCCAGGGTTGTAGGGTCCAGTGTACTTGGTTCTGCTGGAGAAGCGAACACCTCCAGGTTCTGGACACACACCTGGAAACAGAGGGGGGCAATCGCAACTGTTTGGTGTCACTACCCATGTTGTCATTCATGACTTGGTACACAAATGAAGGTATGCACACAGAAGTGGTGCCACCGAACTGCAAGACACTTGACTCACCTGCGTCACCACACTGACTCCAATCGCTTGAGTCAGTGCAGGAGGGATGTCGCCCAATCACAGAACCGTGTTGTACCTCATGTTTCAACCAGCAGAGGGAGCTGCAGAGCCATTGATTGGTGTCTGTTCCATTGGAGACACTGAGTTTCAATGTTATCAGTGGGCGCGGTTGGTTGATGAGCAAATCTGGGCTCAATGTTGTGAGTCTGTTATTTGCCAGGAGAAGATGTCTCAGTGAGAAGAGAGAATCAAAGGTTCCCTGCTGAAAGTGAGAAATTTCATTTTGTTCCAAATTGAGCCATTCAAGGTTGGACATGTGTCTGAAAACTCCAGCAGGTAGGGAAATGAGTTTGTTTCCATGGAGACCAAGGCTTCTACATTGGGGTATGTGGCTGAAGGCTTCCAGTTCAATCCCAGAAATTCTGTTCTCACTCAAGCCCAGTTTTTCAAGTGCAACCAAGCCCTTGAAAGCCTCATTGCCAATCAGTTCAATTTTGTTGTCATACAAGTACAGTGAGGTGCATTGTGATAAATCTCTGAACACCCCAGCAGGAAGTGATACAATGTTATTGCTGTACAGATGAACCTCCAGAGCCTCAGCAGGAACATCAGTGGGAACCTCAGTCAGACCCCACCAGATTCTCTGGAACACCCTGCTGGTGGGGTTGTACTCTTATATACACTTCTGCTGGTTTGTGCAGGCTGCATCTGCTCCATGAACCTGAACCATCACTACCACTGCTGAAAAGATCAGCAGGACAACATGTTATCAAGGTCACTGATCAGAGGCAGACCAACAAGACCTGTTCTTGGCAAACTAACACAAAAGAACCTTTTCATCACATCACACAGTCCCAAGGTTTTGTGACCAACTGTGATAGCATTTCACGTTCTTTAATTGTTGTCTTATACTTTCACCAGCAACATACAAACAAAACAGCCAGGTGCCTCAAATCAACTTGTGTTGTGTTTGTGTTGTGTTCCGCTCAGACAAACAATGAATGCACCAAATCGTCGAATTGCAACCAAATGAACAAGTATTCTTACCGAGAAACCAGCACGGAAAGCCAGTCATGCTGCTGCTGATTTTGTCAACGTGAAGACACTATCGTCTCTGGATTGGGATGCAAAGCAGAAAAGGTGTGAATGTGGCGTGATGCAAAACTGCCTCACATTTCTTCGGAAGCGGCAGGGTCAACACCGATCCAACTGAGCATCCAAAGCCTATCACAGGAGCATCGGCCTGTCACTTGTGAATTCCAATCAACGAACCGTTTGGAAGCAATACATATCACTCTGGTTTGTGAGGTGCCTCAGAGTTGTGAAAAAATTGTCCTCAATCGAAATTCTACTCACCGCAGAACTGTGACCGGCGTCAGCCATTGCAAATATTCACGCATCCTCTCTGTTTGCTGCGCGTGCAGGGTCAAATTCCTTCTGCACTTCCATCGTCGTGAATATCGTCTGCATGGTTCATTTGAAATTCAGACGAAGTTCACAGACCAGTGTCAAAGCGAGTTGGCTGCACCACAATATTCACGCATGGCAGGTGTCAAACAAGAGTGTAACAACCACGCCCAAAAAGCCTGAGAAGAAAGCCTTTGTGTATTTTTTCTTCCACATCAGCGTGTGCTTCCCTGCATGCCCTTTCCGCTTGTTGTTATGCGCTAGTGGCGTTTTGCAAAAAGCATCTACGTTCTGTCACAAACTGGGATGTTGGATCCTTCCTGCAGCTGAAGACGACACGTGAATCCACAACCTCCACTTGTGAAAACTCCTATTCGTGGGACAATCCAAACACCATGTATTGTTACTTATTTTCCAAATGGTGGAAACCTGCATGTGTCTTGGGGCAAGCATTTATGAATGTCGCGCGGTCGTTTTGCATGCGAGTGAAGACCCAAACGTGCTGTGCATTGAGGAAAAGATGGGTGTGACTTTGTTTGCCTTTGCGCTGCGTGGTGCGCATGGTGAGTTGTGCTGTGCTTTATGGGATCCCAGGCTCTTTCTTCAAACGGAGAATACAGTCAGATGTGGCTTATTCGAACAACCTATAGTTCGCACTTCCATAGAGTTCGTTCGTGGGGGAAAGGGTCGCGTTTACCTGACCCCTCAGCCACACCGCGTGCACCAGCGCATCACGCACCATGCACCAGCGCATGTGTAGGGTTGGAACCCATCCGAGTTCATGGTGGCGCACACACACTTCAGTATGAAGACAACCACAGACATATGTGAGACCCATTTTGGTGTGCTGTGACCTTGGAGTGCGTGATGCGCTGGCGCACGCGGTGTGGCCGAGGGGTCACAGAAACGATCAAAATCAAAGTCCCGTCATTCATGTCCAGTTTTCCCATGTCCGAGCAAACTAATAGGAGAGAACCGCAGTTCGAATTATCCGAGTTCGCCTGTATTTTCTTCGCATCGCAAGACTCCCCATTCGTGATTAATGACAGGAAAATTACTCTTCGGGTGCCAAGTGAGCTGAATGGGTATATCCTCACTGAACGAGGGTGTGCCAGCATACCCTCAGTGCGTGCCATTGAACTGTCACGCGGCTGAAGAGAAAATTGCTCAGTTACCAACCGAACACAACAGTCTCTTGGCAAAAAGCGTGAATGGTGTTTGCAAATGACACGAACAGCGCAGGAGAGCTCTGGCAAAAAGTTAGAAAAGGTGTTCGCAAAGGCACGAAATCGCAGTGGAGGTTGAAGATGATGACGCTTTGGAATGTTGAAGATTTCTCAGTGGGACATGGAGGCGGATCTTGTGACGGGTCAAAATTAGGGACACAACTTGCATAAAAAGAATGAAAAATTTCACAGAAGTTTTGTGCACGCAAGTCACTTCTGTCAAAACAGTGGTGCATCTCCAGCACCAGGAGTTGTGTACGCAATCATGGTCAAGGGCGAACGGTTGGGAAACGCGTGCACGTTTTTTATAAGTTTTGAAATGTCGCCCGTCCTTCCGCCAGTTGTGCCTCCCTCCCCCAACACACGCACAAAGTGAAATGCCAAATCCACACACCCCTGAGCTGACGTTTTCAGGTGGTCACCCAATTTTCTTCTCTCAAAGAGAAGGACAAAAGCATTTCCAAAATATTGAGAAAGAAATAATTCAAAGGCAATCATTCAAAGCTGTCACTGTGTGGAATTCTGACTGTGCTGATTCTGAAGATCCAGAGGTTGATCCAGGAAAGCACCACACCACCCCCTGGCAAAATTATATAGCACAAGGGCACACATTCAGTTCACTTTTTGGTGATTTGCGCCTCGCACAGGTCAAGCACAAGCACAACAGGCATCCTCTACCAAAAGATGCATACAGCAGTTTCTCTATGAAATTGGTTCTCCATTGTGTTCATATTTGGTCTGCAGATTTGCTTTGGATTTAGGATTAGGCACCAGTAAGGAAATTGACAAAATCAATCTGTTAAGAATGTTCTAATTTGTGTTCCATTTTCTACTTGTCTGGTAATGTTGACCTTTGTGCCTGTCTGAACGACCCCAGGTGCAAATCATGAGAGCTCCATGGAGCTATATTTTATTTGTTGAGATGTAAAAAATTCACAAATCAAAAGGGCACCACAAAGATGTGTGCTTCGGATTGAAGCAAGAAACGCATTTGCTGCATTCCCCAAGCAAAATTGTGCTGCTGCTCTGAGAAGCTGATCTGTGGATTGTCCTTTTGTGGAGTTTGAAATAGGTTTCCAGCCAGTCTGTTTCCCCAAAACATTGCTGAAATTAGTGTGTGGCCATTGACTCCAAGTATCCCTGTGGTTCTTGATAAGTGTGAAGCATGTTGTCAAGGTTCATTTGGTGCTTGTCTGTGTTGCCTTCTTTGCCTGCCCTGTAGTTTCAGTACCAGAGTTCGTGGTTCTGGAATTCTTCTGAAATAACAGACATGTTCATGAGGTGGGAGTAGCAGACTGAGTAGAATTGGTGAGGTCAGTGATTTCCACAAGCAAAAAGAAAACCCTTCAAAAACTCATCCGTTGTGCGCAAGTCCAGATCTCACCTGCCTCGTATGTCTGAAAAATCGAGTGGCTGCTGCAGCACAAACAATGGGAGCTCCAACTCCAATAGCGATCCATATCCGATTGAGGTCAACTGCAGATAAACCAGAACTCCATGGAATTCACATGGCAGAATTTCACACAGCAAGCAACACACATATCAAGCTGCTCAGGCCACACTTACACTTGTCATCTTCTTGTGTTGTCTGTTCTCTTTTTCTGTCAGGTGCGACCTTGGGAGGCAATTTTGAAGGCAATGTCCCGCTGGTTGTGTCCGGTGCATTTTCAGTTGCGGTGTCAGACTCAGCTTTAATAATTTTTGCATTTGTCTCTGTATTTTCCTTTGTTATCTGAGTTGGCCCTGAAAGACATACATGGTGGAAGTGAAACTAGAACTAGGAGAAGAGAAACAAAAATTTTCATGTCAAATGTCAAAGAGTTGCTGTATTTTTTTACGGCAAGTTGTTTCTTCCCAACTGAAACAGAGGGGATGCGAAAGCAGACAATTTTGGGCAAAAAAACAAATTAAAGTGTTGAATGCAAAGCCAAGAAGTTGTTACGTTCTTGAGGTTTGTCTCTCCCAAGATTTTGGGCGCAAAGTTAAAAATGGCCAAACCTGTACAGATGGGCTTGTTTGTCCATGTCCCATTGCTTTGACACATGATGGTGGCATTTGTGTCATCATAGCAACTGTAGGTAACCAGGGAATCCACTTGGTAGGGTCCATTGTACTTGGTTCTGCTGGAGAATGGGACACCACCTGGTTCTAGACACCTGCCTGAAAATTATGTGTTCCTTTGAAATTGATTTTCTTCTGTGTACAGAACAATTATCTTTGTGTTTTCATGGACAAGGACCCTGAAGTGGTTTGAGAAGAGGTTTGCAACAAAGATTCGTCATTTTGAAATTTGACTTATATAAAATCTGAATTTCATCTGTCTACAAAACATTTTTCATGGACAAGGAAAATGTAGTGGGCTGAGGAGAGTTTTGCAATTGTCATTGGAAACCAACATTCTAAAGATCATCACGCCTTGAGGCAAGTCAATGACGGGCCATCTCAATGAGCAAAGTACAAGGAGTGTAAGCAATTAATGACTCACCATGTTCACCACACAGCAAAGTCCGCCAGTCACCACCTGCACCACAATATAGAGGGTAAGTGGCAGACCAATCCACTGTCCCATGCTGCTTCTCGTGCTTCAACCAGCAGAGGGAGCTGCAGTTCCACCTGTTTTTGTGTCGTCCACTCAAAGCCAGTGTCAGGGGGCGGGGCAGGTTGATGAACAGGTCAGGGCTCAATGTGCTCAGTTTGTTGTGCCAAATGTGCAGCTTGTTAAGTGAGTAGCAGGAATCAAAAGCCCCTTGCTCAATATGAGAAATCTGATTGTTCTCTAGCCAAAGTCCCTGAAGTAAGTTCAGTCCAGCAAATTGTCCAAATTTTAGTCTGGTCAGACGATTTATGTTGAGCCAAATGTGAAGAAGAGATTTGAGGTTTGCAAATGTTTCTGTTTCAATGTGAGATATTTTGTTGTTTGCCAATGTCAGATTTTGAAGTGATATCATCCCAGTGAAGGATTTGCTGTCAATTGTTGTAATTTCATTGTTTCCTAGATTCAGCCTCACACAACGTGACAGATTGTTGAAGATTCCAGCAGGAATGGAGGAGATTTTATTGATCCACAGAGCAACACTTTTAGCCTCAGTGGGAATATCACCAGGCACGCTGGTCAAACCCCACCATATTCTGTAAAACTCCCCTGTAGCTCTATCATATGTACTCTTGCAGGACCTTTTTTTAGTACATTCAGCAGATGCATCTTGTATGTACAGCAGAAACAGAATCACAGCAACTGCACCAGAAAAATAGGACTGTCTGAAACACCCACACAGGTTCACACTTTTCAATTTGCTTTTCTGCCACTCCATATCTCTCAGCTTGTGTCTTGGAATACCAGCTGAAATTTTGTTGATTTTTTCCATGAACTCATATATTTTCCTTCCTTGTGAACACAGAGAGGGAATGAAATGCAATGTAAAACTCATTTGTGCTGAAATGAGTGTTTGTAGCAGGACTCAATCATAGTACAGTGCTTTTGCAAATTAATCTCAACATCAAATGCCAACAAAGGTGTGGTGTTGTGTAGCAAAAACAAATCACTCATCAGTGTGGACTCAAAATTAGTCTTTCTTCCACAGTGAAAATTCCCGCAGTACAAATGAATGAAGTGAGTCTATTCTTCTGCCTGTCATGTGACATCTTATCCGGAGTGTGATGTAAAAGGCACACGATATCAAATGACTGTTATGGCCATCACAAATGAATGACTTTTGGCCTTGCAAACTGTCCATTGAAACTTTCATCCCCAGAATATCCACCATGTTGCACACAATAACAACTTCCAATTCTTGTAATTTAGAGTTTGTTTTGGTACGGAAAAAGATCATTGGCACATCCATGTATTCTGCCTTTACATGTTTTGTTTATCAGCACAATTAACATTGACAGCTAATGCGTGGTCCAAATGTTTACAGTGTGCAACAAGTTTCACTCAAATTAGTGACTTGAGTCCAAGGCTTCTTTCCACTAAGCTGTGGACAATGTTGGTTTTGCTTCACTTATTTGACCTTCACACCCTGTTTCTCTGTGTATTGAGACTCCAGCCTAGGACTAGAACCACTTTCAGTTGTTTGCTGTTTTATTCTTCCGTTCAGAAACTGGATCACTAAGAAATTTTCATACCCCCTTGTTCCACATTCAAAATGATGAACTGCCCCACATGAAGGGTGATATAGAATTACTGACATTCGGTAACTTCATGATTCATGTTGGCTGTTGGCATGTTATGGAGTTTCTTTGGCTGTATGACATGACACAAAGGCATCTCATTGTTTGTTTTTGGCAAGGGGAAGGGAATTGCCTGAGATTTCACTTTGTCCGAGCGGAAGGAACATAATTTATTGAGTGAAAGCTAAAACAAAAAACATACAACTTGACAAGCCGGGCTGTTGTATGAACTCAAGAGAGAAAACATGAATAACATTCACACATGACTTTGACTCCAGCAGTGCCATTTAAAACTGTATACAAGTGGCACATTTACATTTACTCAGTTGGTCTCACACTCTGCTTCTGTGTGCACCAAAATGACAGTTGACTCCTTGTAGGACATCGCATCAAAACAAGTAAGGACCCTTATCACTTGGTGTGAATTGTTGACGCATATCTTATGGTGCACAGAACTAGTTGAGTGACAGACATTTGAAAACCAAGACTGAACAATATCCAAACAACACAAAAGCTCGTGAACGGCTTTTCGCTCCAAATACGAGACACCAACAAACCAAATGGAGAATTAGTGAAGAACAAAACACAGAACAATGAAAATTTGTTTCGCACCACACCCAAAGCAAGCACACAACACCCATGTCAAATTCACAAAACAAATGAATACATTTTCAGAACACAGAAACAAACCTTTGTCACCACTACACCCAATCAGGAATTGGCTCTTTGGTCTCATAACAAAGCGTTTCCAATGATAAGGGAACAAGTCAATGAACAAAACAAAGTTTTGCCCAAATTCTGTAAGAAAAAATCTGCACAATTGTGCCCACAGTCACACAAAAATCTGCAAAATTGACCAATTGGTGTGTGTAACTTCACTGCCATTCCACAAACATGGTTCATGGAAATATTCCACTCTATGTCAAACAACTTCAATGCTCAAACCAACTGACACTTTGACCCTAAATCTGCACCCTACCTCGATGAAAGAAATCAAGAAAACCAGGATTCTTTTTGAATTTTTGCACTTGCAGACTCATTGTGACATATTTTACTGATACCTGGGGAAACACACAACAACAGACACAAAGACAACAATCAAGTACACAATCAGGAACATTCTGTCCAAAATCTTCCCAAGGACCTTCCACTCTTGTTCCACTGCCTGCCTGAACTCTTTGGCCTCATCTTCAGCGAGTTTCTTTTTCAGATACCTCTTGACCACTTCCTTCAGTGTAACATCAAATGCATGTATTTGTTGCGCAACCTCTGTGTCTTCAGTTGTGTTGTTTTCTGTGTCCCTCGTGAGGCTTAACATCTCATTGTCATTGCCTTCACCAGAGTTGAGGGAGAACACAAACTTCCTGTTCTTGATGTAGAGGCATCTGCCTATTCCATTCAGGAAGATCTACAAAGATGATGCAACACGCAAGTTTTCATACATGGGCAAATAGTCACTGTGATATCCTGAAAGATTTCTCTTCAATTTTGTTTTTGCACTGTTTGCATCCAGACACACACAAGCAACAAGTTTACCTTTCTGACCCAATTAGGTGCTCTAGTCAAAGTCAGGATATCCTGGCAAGATTCCACTTTGGACACAATCATGGAGAGGAAGGTGGAGAAGATGACCATGACAATGTTGAGGCAGTAGAAAACACCTGCAACATGACAGTTCTTCCTGGTCTGGTCATGGACATTTGACTGAGCACACTGCTGGAAGTAGTTTGCAAAGGGTATTGCTTTGCATTCAAGCAAATTGGATTGATCTTCAGTACTGCAGACTATGTTTGTGCACTTACCCAGCTTGGGAACAGCAGAGGCAGTTGTAGGAGTGGCTTCCACAAGAATGAGCAACAGCAGCAGCAACACTCCGAAAATAGACAAACCTGTGACAACAGAAACACATGAATGATCAATTCAGTTCAGTGCTTCAGTTGTTATGTGTCTAAATTTGTGTTCAATCATTTACTCCGTTATGATTTGAACTCACCCAAGTTTGTCTTGTCTGTGCTCCCACTGGGTAGCCAGAACAACAGAGATATAAGAAAACTCAGCAGTACCACAGGAAAGGTCAACAGGTATGTTGCAAAGGTCATCTTCCTTTGGAGATGGATGGTCTGTTCAAGCACAGCAAATCTTCCACCAGCCAATGATATTCTCTGACCTTCCACATTGACAATTTCCCACTGGTTTAAGAACCTCTGCAAAGTGGATCATGTCTGACAAAAACAATGCAGATTCAAGGAAAACTGTAGGGTGGTGTCTCTGTTCAGTTTATGTTTCTGGTTGCAACATTAAACAAAGTGGACAAACAAAATAAGTTTTTGTGCACCTGGTTTTCAGTGTATGTGTCCAAATCTATTCCTTTGGGAATGACAAAGTCTACATCAATCTGCTTTGTGGAATGAAGCCAAGATCCAAAGAGCATCTGGCAAGTCTGTGCATGAGAAGACAAATATCCTTTGCTTCAAGAGTCAATCTCACACTCACACAGAAATGTTTGCCACAAACCACTGAACAAAAGTCAAACCTGGCTGTCAAAAGGAAAGTTGGTGACATCCAAGGGGCAGGGTATGTGAAACATACGATGTTGATACAGCACCACAATGCCATCAGAATTTATCATTGCTGATTGGCTGCTCCTCTCAAAGATCTGTGTGGTGGTACTGAAGAAGAAATGTTTTCAAAACAAGCACTCAAAGAAAAGAATTGGGGCTGGAGTTTGTTGGGACCCATTCAGCCAGAAGTGGAGAATTGCCCCTTTGGTTGACAGATCACCCCTATAAAATGTGGGTGTGAAAATGTTTTGGTGCATCATTGTGAGGTAATTTCTGTGAATTACAACTCCCAAAAAGATTAAAAAGTAAAACATGGGCAATAGAATTCCATTGTCCAAACAGGATTTTTTTTTTGTTGGGAACAAATCAAGTCTTACGTGCTATAAAGAGTGAAATCTGGTGTCCAAATGTTGTCCAGTGGCAGGGTGACCTCTGTGAGATTGCCAAAGTTCAGTGGATTCCAGACTAAATACTCATCTTTCCATGTCCGAAAGAGGCAGTCAAATCAAGTGAAGTTCAACAATCTTTGTATTGGTTTGCCACAGAAAAAGATGTTAAACGGCAAGATTCGACACTTCAACAAAAATCTCACCAATTTGGTCCAAACAGACAGGGAAAGAATACTCTCCATCTCCCTCACACTCATGGTAATAACCCCCAGTCCAAATTTCACCATGACAGATTCTGACGAGTTTTTCACAGGGCGTCCCAGCTTCCCCAGCGCCTGGTATCTGCCTATTAGTGTCTGAATCAGTTGTTTCTCGGTTGAAGATTCCATGGGTCTGGAAATAGACTTGTTGCACCAAACTGTGTGCAGGTGACATAGATACGTCTGCTCATCTGTCTGCACACATCATGCTCATCTGTTGGCACAAGTGGAAAATGAAAACTTACTGCATCTCCGCACCCAGGGTGGAGGAACAGTTGAGAAGGAAGAGAACACACAGCGTCCAAATCGCGAGGCCGAACACTGCCATCATTTTGGCCAATCACAGTACGCAGGGTTCTGATAATTTCGACACTTGCCAACCAAACGAAGGCTGGGGTGTGCGTGTGTGTGTGAGTGTGTGTGCTCGCACACTGTTTTGCTGTGGTGTGTTTGTCAGATCATGAAAGGCCTTGCTATGCCTGTCATTGTGGCTGAACAAAGGTCTGTAATTTTGGGCACTATTCTGCCACAAACAAAGTAATTTGTTGCTCTGTTTGGGTAATAAAGATAAATGGCATCAAGTAGTATTAATTTGCAGGCTAATGACTGTTTTGTTTGAGATCACAGAAAGTTTGTTGAAGCTCAGAGTTGCGCATCTGGGCCCAGAGTTGGTGAAGATGCAGATTCTTACCCCACCTGAAAAACACATTCAGTCTCAATAGATCCCAGCTCCCTGGGGGAAAGTCTGATTGGAAAGCATTGTTTTATTTGCTGTGATGCAGACCAGGCACATGCAGCAAGCGTGTTGGATCCAAAAACATTTTCAAAAGCAGCTGAATACAATCTTGGTAAACTGCCACAAACAAGACAGACAAAGTCCCCAGGAAACTCACTGTCACTAGAAAGAGAACATCAGAGAGAAAAAACATTTGCTATTTGATTCACCAAATGAAGCACTCTTCTGGCAGGACAATGGTGCCTCTTGTTGTGTTGATGAAACCATGTTTCACGACTGCTCATGAGAAAGAGTTGTAAAGTTTTGTTGTTGCCTGTGGCTGCAGCAGCTCTGTTCACAGTTGCTTCGGGCAGGTTGGAGAGCAGAAAGATAAGAGAACAGGTTTGCGTTTGCTCCGATGAAAAGTTCATTGAGGAAATTTTTATTTCGATCAAAAACACATTTGTCAGTGACAATTACCTCACATTTGTGAAAGATATAAATGATAATTTGGACAGCAAAACAACAAAAAATCTTGGTTCGAAACAAATCCATGTTTGGCAAAGTTGCATTTTAGTGCCAAATGTTGCGTTGGGGATTGATTTTACTGGGTAGGGAAAACCAGAAATCCAGAAAAGTAAGACATCAGGAAGAAAGGGGTTCCCAAAGCACCTGAGGCGCTCACGTGAACTGTCTGACCAGCAGCCAGCTCCAGCAGCAGGGTGGTTGAGCGGTAGTAGGTACCCCCGAAGTCATTAATACCATCATAATGGACAGTCACACCATCAACATTCAACAAAATAGTGGTTGGTAGATCACTGTTTTGAACATGAATCGCAAATTGGTAGATGCCATCATAAGGTACAGTGTACTCTCCTGTGAGGCTATTGTAGTGGCCACCCTGGTTGATAACCTCCCAGTCGAAGATCAGTCTTCCCCCATCTGTGGTTGTGTTGGTAAGGGCAACAAGGAAAGCTGTGTCTGAAAAGTCTGAAAGAAGAAATGTGTGGCTGAAACAAACAAAACTGGCACAAGGAGACCAGCCAACCAGGTGGTACAGTCAATCCCGCTCAATTATGATATCATTGTAAAGAAACAAAAGTTGTGGTTCAGTGTTTGCTACACACCAGTGATGTTGCTGCCTCCTCCTGATTCTAGGACAGCCAGCCTGCTATCCAACTCAGAAACTTGAGTTTCTAGGTCTGCAATTTGTGATTCTTGCAGAGCAGTGGTGTCTTCAACAACACCGAGCTGCAGGGTCAACCCACTGGTGATATCATCCAACTCTGAAAAGAGACAATATGGCATGAGAACAACCAAGTCCTGCTTGTCACTGCTGGAACACATTTGAGTTTCTGTGCAACAGAGTAATCGACCTTCAATGTCATCTTCGTTGTCATTGATTTCGTCAGTCAGGCTGTTGAGGGTTTCTTGCTGAAGAATGTTCACTGTCTCCACATCATCAAGGTCATCTGCCAAACTGACCAGCCCATGTTGAAGAAGAACCACATCTTCCTCAAGTTCTGTCACACGCACTTCAATGTCAGAATCATTCAGTTGATCCATAACCTGTTCAAACAAAATTACATTGATATTTTTTGCAAGCAGTTCAGAACTTGGTGGCTCGAGCTCCCTTGGTGGCTGCCCACCTGACGACACTAAATATGTCAGCAGGTCAGGCCAGTGGGCCAACCACACCCAATGACAAGGAGATCGACACGGATTAACGTTGTATTTCAAACTCTTCAGAAAGAAAGAAACAGTGACTGTGTACGAACATGGAAACAATTTTCCATCTTCATCAGTTTCACACGGAACTCTTGGTTCTCCTGTTGGAGCAAGCTCATGCCTTTCTGCAGAATCTTCACATTCTCCTGAAGCGTTGCCATGGCAACATGGAGTTCATCGCTGGCCTCGGCTGCGAGGCTCAATGGAACCAGAGCCAGCAAAGCTAAAATTCCTGATTCAAGGAACATCTTCCTGAAATGAACATCAACAAGTAAGAAATAGGGGAAACAACAGTGGCAATCAACGTCTCAACAGACACAATTTGTTTCTGCAAAAAAAAACCACCTCCTTCTTGCTCCAAAACTGTTTGCTGAATGAGACGTGTGTGTCGCATGCTCAACTGTGGGAACCAGCACCAGATGCTGCTGATTTCCATTGTGCAAAGTGACCAACAGATGTTTTTATGGTTCATGTTCTCAGGGGGAGGTGGATCTTTGAAGTGTGCATACAGACACACGAGAAACGCCTTCAGAAAGTTTAAAAAATTCCAAGCATGACTTTTCTGGCTCTTTTCAGTTGGGGCCTTGTTTCAGTTTATCATTTCCAGATCTGGTGCTCCTTTCTAAAACCATAACTTCAATCCTGCAATACTGTTGTCAATTTGGCCGATGCCAAACTGGGTTGCTGGTGACCTCACCCATCGGGATCTGCGCCCAGAGGAATAGACCCGTGACCCAACCATCGTTCAGCAGTGACAGTCACATGCAGTGCAGCCAAGAGCAGGAGTAGCAGGGTCCACATTCTCAACATCTGGAACTTTTCTGCAACTGATGACAAATTCATTCTTCATCTGAAATTTGACAGGTTCAGATAAGAGGATATCGGAGCCCATTCAATGGAAGTAGAATTCCAGAAGTGGACAAATGATTTCAACATCAGAACATCTTCAGTTTCTATGACTCACCAGAATATTTTCAGGTGTCACTTTCTTTTGTATCAGAAAAATGCAGTGTGCTGTGTGCACTCCCCAACAGAAACCATTTTGAATTTTTCATAAAACTTGTGTTGTGGGTGCTGTCATCTCTTGAAAACCATGCATTGTCTACAACCAGAAAAATTACCATGTTGCACTGGTCTGGCGTGATGGCACCAGACAGATGACTGCAAGTTCTTCTGTGCCGTCTGGCTTGTGTGAGCAGGGTCCAGAAACCATTTTCACACGATTTCGCTGTTACAGAACCAAAAAGCAATCTCACATCTGTCTGACTTATTTATTCACCTCACAGGGTGTTAATTCTTTGTTCGGAATGAAATGCATCCTTGGAACTCTTTGCTCCAATTTGATCCAAACTGAGGACCTGGTTGTAAACACAAAAGGCTGAAGATTGCAAGAAACATGTACCAAGCTGATCAATGCATGAAAATAGCAATAAAAACATTTTCTCAGTCTGCAACTCCAACAAAGGACAAAGCTGAACATTTTGTTCTGGATAGATGGTTCCAATTGGGCCTTGGCACCAGGATACCTGAACTGAGCACCAGAAGTATTTTTGGATGTGACCTTGTCCATTTGAAAGCAGGATGAAAAGTTGGCTTGTTTGAGGACAACATCAAAGAGTTTGTTTTACCTTCCACCTTGCAATTCAAAATCATACCATTCTGCAGAGGGTATCTGTCTCCAGTGTTCAGAAGTGTCTTTGATTTTCTTACAAGTGTATTGTCAACATAAACAAGCTGAGGTCACAAGTCATGTGAATGATTTGCTCTCACTCAAACAGCATCCCACCATCACAAAAGGGGATCAAGTTTCTCAAAATTTCAGAATGTCATTGAGTCTTTTCTACACATAATTGGACCACCAAGTTTGTGAATGTATTTTGGGAATCACCAATTTTGCCTTTTTGAAGCACATGTGAAAAATTCTAAACAAACCAGCAGAATCTGACCCTGAACCTCAAATATTTGGAATCGGACCCAAACAATTGGACTGACATCAGGTGATATTGTGACAGCCCCTCGCCTAATGAGAAGAAAACTTGATAGAAGTCATGGTACACCTGAAATGTTGCATTCCACTCGAACACAACATTATAAAGTACAGTAATTTGAACAAATACCTTGGATTGACAATGAAGGCAAACTTGTTTCAAATAAATTCAGCATCACAAAAATCTATAGTTGTGATTGTTTCCAGAACGAAAATATAGTGTTTCATGTGTTGAGTGTGTTGGCAGTATGTGGGTTGTCATTGTTGGGTTCTGGGCTGAGCCAGTTAAAGACAGCACAGAGAAGCACAAAAAGCCTCCATTGAGAACATTGGTCTGTGAATATGCCATGCTAAAATTTTCAACCACAATTTTGCTAAAATTTTCACCCACAAGTGATTGTGTGGGGAAAAAGATGATTGTGTGTTTGTGTGCGTGTTTGTGCATAAAAAGTGATCCAGTGCCTGTTTCCTGTGAATAAACTACTGTAGGAAAATTTTCATTTTTTTTTTATGTTCAGGTTTCAAATATCAAAAACACTACTCTGCCAGCAACACTTGCACTCCAATGGTATGGGAGGTCACGACATGGCAGGGTGTGCATTATCTGACCTGGCTATATTTGGCCTCTGTGCTATTGTCTGCACAGTTGAAAACAAAATAAATATTTGAATACAAAAAAGCAACCACAGTTACTGATATGCTTGCAAACAATAACCAACAGTCAATGCCACAGCTTCAACAAGTTGTTGTCTTGGAAACCAAAAAGTTAACTTGCATTGAAATTTATACAGTCCTCACAGGACATCAATGTTTCAAACTGTGAAGTCATATTTTCAAAACATTCAGAAAATAACTACCGCTGTCCAGATCAAAAATGCACATTTTCAGTGAAATGCAAAGGCACATATTTGGCACTCTAAATATGCTCAATGCTGGACCAACAGGACTGCAACAAGCATTTCCATGGCAATTTTACACATGCAGTTTTTGCACACTGATGACCTTGGTGGGGTCTGAGAGGAGTGTGCATGCAGTAAAACCATTATCAGAGCCACACCACTTCATTCTTGACCAGGATATGTTGAAAGCCTTTGTATGGGACCAGGCAAAGAAACACTGGCTCAGCTATGTTGAAGCCTTCACCAAAAGGAGACTTCACAGCAAGTTTGAAATGGGCAATGCAAAAGGAGAAGGGTGGAGTTTGGTTGGTGTTTTGACAGACAATGAAAGGTTGTCAAATGTATTCAAACTGAAAGCAAAGTTTACCCTTGGTGGCAATTTAGAGGTGAAGTCCAGAAAGCGTTTCGTGTTCGGAAGACGGAACTTTGTGGTAAGTCTGTGCCTGCCAATATGTCTCCAACACAGTGACCACATGTGGAGACCCTACTTCTTTCTTTTGAAAAAACAACAAGGGTGTATCATTGGAAATTCAAGAATGCTCTACCATTTGCAAAAGGCATCTCTTTTTTCAATGAAATTCAAACCAACACAAAACTATTTTCTTTACATTTCATTTCACAATTTCGTTCTGAAAATAATATCTTCAGCTGAATTTGCCTTCTCCCACAAACAAGAAAAAATATTTGAAACAAAAACATTTTGCCACAGAAACTGCTTTTTGAGAAAACCCTGCTTGACCCCACCCTCCCCCCACCCACACAGATAAAGTGCAAAAATTCACTGTTGGTTTGTCCCTTCTGAACTCCAAGCAGTGCGCATACATGGGGTATGTTGGGCACTACAAAGTATTTTGATGAAATTGGGAGGTTTTCCTACTGTTGGTCTGAAGTATATGCATTGAACTTCCTATCAGAAGCGACACAATCTGTGTTTGGGTTGACCTGTGGAAAAGAAAAAAATCCACATTCCAGGTGTTGTACTCAGCACGAAGAGGGTTTGTACCTGACTTTGTAATGAGAAGACAGTTGCCAAGGCAACAGGTTTTTATATTGCCGCTTTCATTTCATTCCTTTGCGTTTCAGGCATACTTCGTGCTTCAAGGACTGTCAGAGAGAAAAGTTCGTCTTCTCAGAACTTATATTTCTGACATTTGTGACTGTAACTAGACCATCTGGTGTGTTGGGCAATATAGAAGAATTCACAAAGCAGCTCATCTTTGGATGCTGGGAGCAATACACTGCAGACCAGGAGATCTACTGTCCTGATATTACTTTTCCAAAGATGAAATTTCAGTTGCATCAGTCACTCAGACTCAATGTGACATTTGACAGAGTGAGATTCTCACAAAGTTTCTGTATTGGAGGTAAATACTCCATAGTTGTTGACTGTATTTATCCAACCAACACACAACACATGAAATTCTGTGGCATCATTCCAAAAATCAATGTTGTTGCCACATCACCAATTGTTCACATTTACTTCGTGATGCAAGAGTACGTTTTTATCGCAACAGACATTTTCTTTTCTGTTATTGATGCAATGCTGGTAGAAAATTTTGAAAATCAGACTTTGTTTCAGCCAAACACAGTAGTTTCTGCATTCAGATTTACACAGCATCATCTGTTTCTCATTGTTTGTCACATAAAAGTTGCAAAGAACCAAGTAATTACTTTGCATTCAACAACCCAATTGCACAAAGGCACTGTTATTATTGATGGCCCAGGGAGAAAGTGTAAAGTCCTACACAGTGTCTCAAATCAGTCCAACATGAGTATTTATAGTGGAAACTCCTTTCAAATAACAATGCAGACCTTCAGATACTGGAAGAGTGATAACCACATGTTCAAATACAGCGCAAAAGCACAAAAACAACAAACTCTCTTTGTCCCTGATAATCAATCTGTGCATTTTGTGTTGCCAAACACACTTTGCCTGGAAAAAAGGCACTGTGTCTTTCAGTTGAATACAAGAAATGGTAGCATAAAGCTGAAGTTTAGTCACTTCACAGGAAACGGATGGAACAGCAAAACTTGTGATTTTTCATCAATTGTTGTTCAGGACAATGTGGAAGGGCAACACAAAACTATTTATGAGGAATGTGTCAGGCAGCATTATGGCAATATTTTCTCCTGGAACAGATTGTTTGCATTGTCTGCAAATAACGTTTATCCACGGGCTTCTGACGTTGTTGCTTTTGATTATGTGTTTCCAGGGGAACATGACGTCAGAACTTTGTACACGCAAGTGAACAAAAGCATTTTGGTATATTATTTCTACAAAGAGTATGGATACACGAGTTTGGATGTCATCGCCACTGCATGTCAGTGTAAAGTCACACATATTGACACGTGTGACGAAACAATAAACAATCTTGTTGCTATGGAGCCTGCATTTACATTCTTCAGCAGTAAGACAACTGCAAGACTTACATGGCATACAGATGTACCAACCAATACATGTGAAATTTTGCAAGTGATCAGTGTGCCCCAAGCCTGCACGCAGAGGGTTGTGAAAGTTCTTCTGGTTTCAACTTCTTTCAGTCAAGTCAATGTCACAGTTCGTGGAAGACTCAGAGGTGAGCACAATGTCCACATTGTTGATCCCATCTTTGTATTCCCCACACCAAAATTCCTATCCTTGCAGGTTGTAGAAGCAGTGCCATCTTTCCAGCACAAACATTTGTCCCACAACAAGTATTTGGTCAGAACCAAGTGGACGTTCTGCATCGCTGCATGGACTGTCGGCCTTCTTACAGGTCTTTCTTTGACAAAAGAGTTGTCTGCCCAGGAATAAGGAGAAATGTTCTGTCAGAAATAGCCACATTTGATGTCTTCAGCATCAGGAAAAACCCACAAGACCAGGTATCCTTTGAAATAGAACTGGATGTTGGGTTTGTCAGTTTTATAACTGTTACTGCGGCAGGTGAGTCTCAAACAGATATCAACCAGGAACACACTGACATGGAAAAGCAATACTTGACAAAAACAGAACAAGTAAAACATATCTACATTCCACCAAAAGATGGGACAGGAACACATCTGTTGCTGCTCAAAATCAGTGGAGGAGCTGGCAGATGGCACAAGGTGAACACTTTTCTACAATAGACCAGGGCTTTGAACATGATCCACAATTATTTCATCAGGTGACAGTCAATGGCAGAGAGGGTGGTTTTGCTACCTTGGAAGTGACCTCCCAACTGCTCCAAAACATGTTAAGAAATTTGCTCTCCAAAACTTTTGCCTGAGACAGGTTTGTTGAGATTTGTTTGGACTAGCTGCTCTCCTGGGAGTGACAACCTGAAACCACTGCCATACAAACCAGAGTTACTTCCTGAAATGTAGCCCAAATAGTGCTCTGGCCAATCCAGAACATTCTGCTGTCTTTTCTGACATTCCAAAATGTGCATACTTGACAACCCTGTGGGGTTATCATGTGAGGCTTAAGATGAGAATAACTGCAGAGCCTATGATCATGACGATTCCAGACTGTGCAGTATGCACCTATTGGAATGTCAGGTGGCCATGTCTTCTCTGAAGGAAACATCCAGCAAAGATTTTTTTGTTTTTCAGATTGACCTGAATGCTTCATCCGGAAGGTTGATAACAGATGCATTTCTTGATACCGGGATTCATCTCAACTACATTCTTCAATATGTTGCCGGAAATTGTCATCTACATTTGAACTCTTCTGACTGTTTTGTGGCAGTTTTTGGAACATTGCAACAAATACGTGCATTTGTGAATGCTAGCTATGATACGATGAGATTCTACTGGATTACTAGCATGAAAACTCTGGACAACTGGTTTATTTTCCAGATGCCAATTACATGTCTGGTGACACTGCCAGATGACAAACGCTGTTTCAATTTCAGTAATTATAATGTGCATCAAGACTTGAGAATGTACTACACAGTTCACATAAGAAAGACCCCAAAGGAAACCAAAGCCTGGAGGCAAGACCTCATTATTCTTAATAGTGAGCCGACCCGATCTAAGTTCACCTGGACACAAGCCTGGGATACCTGCAGCTCCTCTGGTGGGGAACTGCCAATTTTCACCAGTAGGGGGCAGTACGAGGAGTTTGCAGACTTCATGGGTTATGCCTCCCACTTTTCCATCACAGAACTTGTTTTTGTCAAGTGCACCAGTCAGGTAAGATTTTTTCAACACAGCCAATAGCCATCAGCATGACAGATATGACAGACATGATGGACAGAAGAATGAGTGGACACCAGGACTGGTTGAATGATCATCACTTTGGCTGTCTCAGAAATTGGTATTTGAAATTGTTCTGAAAAATATGGAGGGAAGTACACAAGTTTGGGTATCAGGGGTTGGGGTGAGGGTAGAGGCCACCTGCCCCTCCTGGATTTGTGACAATTGCCCGGTCCAAATCAATTGTTGGGTTAAATCAAAGAACCAAACAACATTTACAGCAAAAGAGCCAAAAGAGTGACTGCTACTAAGGCCTCCTCTTTTTCATCGGGTACTTCTGAATTCTTCTTTTTGCCCAGAACCCTTCCCAGCCTTGCTACATTTGTTCTCTATTTTGCACCCCAGGCACAAATTTAGTGTGTGTTTGAAATTGTTTTTGTTGTCGATTGGTCCAAAACACACCGCACATGGGTCGGCTGTCAGGAGAGACCTGGCCAGGCCATATGTTGACACACACCCCCTCCCAATTCTGGATCAGTCGGGGCTGTACACAACAAATATTTTCAGGAAAAATGTCCATTCTCCTTTGAGACATGGGTTCCAAACCAGAGAGCACTTCACATCACAACTCTCCACTACAAGGTCCATGATGCAGCACGGGTCTCCACATTTCCCTGGAGCTCCATTGAACATGTTCATTACAAGGATATCCAAAAATGCATATTTCCACCTACGTGTAAACTGTGCACAGCAGTGTTTGTTGCAAATTTTCCTTCTCCATTGTGGATCAGTGTTGACTGTGACAGCAAAGTGGGAATTTTGATAGTATGTCAGCACAGCACAAGGCAACGCAACAACAACACTGGGGATATCTCATCACAGCCAACTGAACAATGTCCAAAAGTTACTGTCAAGAAAAACAACACCTGCTTCAAGTTTCGCTGGTCAAACATGAGGTCAAATTTTGAAAGTGAAAAGAAGTCTGATCTTTCAGTATCTTTTTCAGTAGAGATGTTCGAGTTTATTTTTTCTGCAATTTCCATTGGACATTTCCACCATTGCTTTCACATGATCTGGCAGAGCTGATTATTCCACAGAGGTATTATCTGGTACAAACATATGAATCTCACTTTTTCAGCAAGAAAGAGGTCAGTGCTTATCAAGTGCTGATGACAGCATATGAGAGACTAGCCCACCTCAGATCAGTTCACACTTTCTACTGTTTTGACAGCTCAGTTATTTCAGCTTTTAGCCAATGTGATGAAGTGTTTGACTGCTTCAAAGGTGACAATTCTGATGAAACCAATTGTCACAATCAAACTAATGTTTCATCACAACTTTTCACTGTGAGATGTCCTTTCTTGTATTTTACTTCACATGACGGAAAATGTCATGCATATAATTTTGATACCAAAATTCAGAACAACTCTTACACAAAAGAAAATTTCACATGTTTCAATGGATCAGTTATAGACATGATTCTTTTGGAAGATCTTGTAGTTGATTGTTATCCAAAAGGAGAAGATGAACACAACATGAACCAGCTACTCAAATGGAGTACAAAATTACACTGCACACATCCTGGCCAAATTCCCTGCAAAGAAGAACACTTCAGATGTTTTAAAATTCATGAGATATGCACATACCAACTGAATGCAGCTCTTAAACTATATCCATGTAGAACAGGGGAACATCTGAGTGAATGCAAGGACATAGAATGCAACATGATGCACAAATGCCAGGGCCATTATTGTGTGCCTTGGACATACATGTGTAATGGAAGGTGGGACTGTCCTTATGGAGGAGATGAACTCCCTGTTGATGGGTGTCATAAATTCAGAAATTGTCAGTATTTTTTCAAATGCAAAAAGACACAACTTTGCATTCACTTGGGTGATGTGTGTGACAGAGAGAGACATTGTCCATTGAATGATGATGAATTTGCATGTTTGCTGTCAGACACACCCTGTCCTAGGAATTGTGAGTGTCTTACATTTGCCATTGCTTGCTCCAACATCAGTTCCGCAGCCAACCTTCTCAACCAAATGTTTGTATTTTTTGTTATGAAGCTTGAATTTGATGGGGCAGACTTTGGCATATGGCCATCTTTCAAACATCTTTTCATTGTGGAGCTTCTTCATGCCAATATTGAATGTTTCTTTTGCAACATTTGGAAAGCACAAAAGACAATGTATGTTGATGTGAGTCAAGGTAAAATTGGCTTTCTGGGAAGCACTTGTGGCAGTGGCTTGAACAGATTGATTGTTTTAATTCTGGTCAACGATCAAATAAAATCTTTGTCGGAGAAATCATTTTGTAACCTTCATTCTTTGAGGCTTCTCAACCTTTCAGGAAATGAACTGACACACCTTCAGCACCATTCATTTCTAAATGTGTCAAAAATTGTTTTTGCACTGCAAAACAACAGCCTTCCACAGGAAGAAGTTGACATATCCAAAACATTGGATGTGGAAGCCTTGATCACTGATAGCTATATTCTCTACTGCATGATTGACACAAGCATTATTTATTCATCAAAAATACCCTGGTTCATTGCGTGCACTGGACTGTTACACAACACGTCCATTGAGATCAGTTTCTGTGTAATATCTCTGATAATTTTGTTTCTAAACATCAGCTCAGGTATTCTACAAAAGCATGCTCAAAATAGGAAACAACAACAGGGAAACTTTCATCACTTTGCTATTGTTCTAAACATGTCAGATGTGTTGCTGTCAGTTCCCTTAATTGCTCTTTGGAGTGTCAATTTCTACTTCCCAAGTGACTTTATTTTGAGAGCAAGCAACTGGAGATCAAGCATACTTTGTCATTTGGTACACGGTTTATTTCTTTTCATTGCACTCATGGCCCCCCACTTGCTCTGCCTGTTTTCACTTTCCAGATTTATTGTTGTAAAATTTCCCATGCATCCAGAGTTCAAGGAAACTAGTTTTGTCAAAAAAAACCTTTTGTATTTGTTTCTGTACATCACTGGTTTGTTGGCCATAATGCTATATTTGCCTTCAGTGTTCAGTGCAGAAGTCTTTCAGTCTGGCATTCCAACAAGTTTGTGTTCTCCTTTCCTTGATCCCATTGGCAATACCATCATTGTCAAAATCTATACTTGGTTTGTGTCCATTCTAATTTTCTATCACTGTGCGTCATTGTTGTTTGCAACACACTTTTGTTTGCTGCAGTGAAAAAATCTTCAGAAATTTCCAAAAATATATCTTCCAGACAACATTCAATGAGGCCCTTAACAATTCAACTGGTTATTCTGGTTGCCACAAATATTCTCACATGGATCCCAAGTGCAGTTATGTTTCTGACATTTCTGTACCTGAGGCAGTATCCACTAGACATGGGTTTCTGGACAACAATAGGTGTCAGCACAATCAATGCCTTGGTGAACCCAATTGTTCTGATTGTGACAACATTGAGAAAAAATTGATGGCAAAGTTCTGCTGTTTCTCAAATAATGATCAACATAAACTTCTTTGAGTAAAGTCGACAACACCAAACAACTTTTTTTTGACAAATATATTTTTATCTGGACCCAAATTTAAAAAGTTTGTTGGCCATGGGTCTGCTGGGACCAAGATGGATGAACCTCAGCATGATAAATGATGAATGACAATCTGTGACACCTTCTGGTGTGAAGTTGACATTTGATTCAATCTCTGGAGGGAGCAAAATTAATGCCCACACTTTGTCTTTTTTGGTCACACACATCCAGATATACTGCATACATGCAGGCACAAACACACACAGACATATATGGACAGACACACATTCACATACAAACATCCATACTTAGACACATACATGTATGTATCTACATGAACATACACACACATATGCATACACTGAGACATGCAAGTACACACTAACACACATACACAAAAACACACACAACCATTCACATACAAAGACCCATACATACACATACATAACTGCACACAGGCATACAATGCACATAAACACATGCACATACACACACCACACATGACAAAGAGGCCTTGGGCAGCCATTTCCAATGCAGCCAAATAACCTCTTGTTGTGTGGTCACTTCAACATGCCAGTTCCTGACAAACCTGTTACTATCTGCTGACCAATTTGCTACTCCATTCATCTTGGGTCACCTGTGAACGCTCAGCTGAGCCAAATGACGCTAACAAGGATTGCAGCCTTGGTTTATTCTCTCAAATAATGGTGCAGCTGAGGGAGCACACGTTGAGTTAAAATGAAGGCTGGGCATCAGCCTACATCAGAGGCCCAATGTGCGGGGTTGTACCTCATTTTCACACATGAAGATGGGAGGCTTGGTACGGAGTACTTACAATGTGGTGCGACCAGGGGCCAGACTGGAAACCCATGAACACTGCCCCAGCATCCACTCGCCAGCTCTCCTTGTTGAGGCATTGAAACGCTCTGTGAGGCCAAGGCCCCAAATTGAAGTGCCTGCTGACCACAGCCTTGAGAACCTCACTGTGTGTCAGGGGCAGGCCAAGACACTCTGCCTCAACTAGAAATTTCCTCACAATGTTTTGATTTGCAAAAGACAAAATGTCCGCATGAGCATCCACAGTTGTTCATGTGACTGGTCCGGCCCCTGTGGAGGGGGAGGGAGGCGAAAACACAATTGTGGCTGACGTCTTCGTATGTACACAGTTATTTTATTTTATTTGAGTAAATTTGTGAAAAACTTGTCTGCTGATACTAGCACCCCCTGATGGGGGAGGAGCCATACTTTCCAAATCCTCCACTGGATGCACTAGATAGTGTACTATGTTGTCTCAACAAGATAGAGTTTATAGCTTTCCCTCCTTCCCGGTCAGTCTCATCCAAGAAACTCAATCAATCGTTTGTGATACCACCACAAAACTTCATCTGGGTGCCGGAAGTAATGGCGACTCGATTACATAACACCCCACAGTTTGGAAAAGCAGAGCCATGCAATGGTTCTGATTCAAAATTTTTCCTTTCTCACCATTTCTATGAAGCCTTTGCGTGGGGATGATTTCGATGTTCTGCGCAATGCTACAAGACCATTTTTTTAAAACAATCAGGTGACTGTGTCTTTCCTAGTTTTTCGCATTCTATGTACATGGGCATGGCATCTGGATGTGGTTTCAAAATTCACTTCCTATCACAAGCAATAACAGAAACTAAATTCTCTTTTCCCCACATCATCATGTCTTGTCCTCACCAGAGTTCATACGGTTCAGCATACACAGAATTTCCTGACTCTTTCTGTGAATTTGAGTCTGGTTGACCAAATGCAGTCTGAGTAACAGGGTACAGATAGCCAGATGAAACTGCTGAACACAAATCAGGGAATATTTCAGTGTAGTGATGCTCTTCCACAGGTGTGTGATTCTCAGTTGGCTGCTCTGTTTGCTCTCTCATTGGGAAGTTTTGAGTTGGGCTGCTTTGACCTGGTTTCCTATGGAAAAGAGAACATGTCCAATTGACAAGAAAATTTCAACTTAAATCAATGCAGTTGGTGTCTGGGCAAATTCATTCCCCTTTGTTCAGGTTGGGATGTCACTTCTCATAATTCTTGATCTTTCGTGTTTTACTGACCTCCTCATGATATAGACCACAACAACAGCTGTGATGATGATGACCATTGGGATGCCAAGTCCAATTCCAACCCAAGCAGGTGTGAAGTCAGCTTTGATCAAAAAAGAAAGCCAAAGCATGTAGTCTGATGGAGGATAAATACATAACCACCAGAGTATGAGACAAATATCACACAGGGAAGTGTGGGTTGGAAATGTGGAGACGGACCTTTCTTATCCCTTATTGAAACAGTTGAGGTTGGTAGATTCGTTGGAATCATATCTGGCTGAAGTGCATCTGAAAATAGAGAACAGGCAAACTTTTATCTCTGACAGTCTTGAACCCTGCAACCAGAATTCTTTGCACACCTCCCATTGAGGCCTTGGATGAACTGATTTTCAGGTTCACCTTCGCAATCGGGTTTCTGTGTCCATGTCCCATCACTCTGACAGGTGATGGTTGTGCTTTGTCCGTTAAAACAATGGTAGGTCACCTGGTCACCCGAGTTGTAGGGTCCGCGGTACTTGGTCCTGGTAGAGAATGGGACGCCTCCTGGTTCAGGACAAACACCTGATGGAGACAGATTTACACATACAATTTAGGGTACGCTTCGTCTGGTGGTTCATTTGACAGATGAACAAAATATATCAGAATATACCCAGATTCCTCCCTACAGAGCATCGAGGAACCAACTGAGAAATTCTGAAACTTATTCACAGCCAAAACATAATGCTGTTATGCAAGGGAAACACTGATACCAGAGCCTGTGCAATGTAGAGTGTTCCAATTGCCTCCACCTGCACAAATGGGATAGGTGTGGCCAAGGTACCAAACAACAGAACCATGTTGTTCCTCATGCTTCAGCCAACAGAGGGAGCTGCAGTCCCAATGGTTGGAGTTCTTTTCAGGCAAAAAACTCAAGCTGAGCAGCAAAGGTCGAGACAAGTTGATGAACACATCAGGATTTAACGTTGTCAGTCTGTTATATTCAAGCCGAATTGTTCTGGTGGAACATAGTGAGTCAAATGATCCTTCTTCAACAACAGCAATTTGATTGTCATGCAGCTGAATTGTTTCCAGGTTACCCAAGCCTGTGAATGTATCTTGTCTTATATCTGAAAGAATGTTGTTGTACAAATCAAGAAGAACAAGGGAACTTAGTCCTGCAAAAGTTCCAGGTTCAATTCCAGAAATCATATTCCTTCCCAGCAACAGCTCTTGTAACAGGTTCAAGCCAGTGAGAGCTTCTTTGTGAATTGAAGAAATTGTGTTGGTCTGTAAATTTAACATTGTGCATTTGGACAAATGATTGAAAGCTCCAGGTGGAAGGAATGTGATGGCATTTCCTTCCAAGTTTGCACTGACAGTTTCAGGTGGGATGTCATTGGGTATGTCAGTGAGACCCCAATAACTTCTCCAGAACTCCCTGCTAGTTGGTTTGTACTCATCCCTGCATCTGGCCTGATTTGTGCAAGCTGCATTTGTGTATCCCAGAAGAACCGAGAATAATCCAGCTGAAAAGAGACGCATGTTGAACAAGAACAGGGAAAAAGACAACAAATATTTCAGAAAAATGTGCCACATGCATCTTACCAAAGAGAAACATAATCTGTGGCAAGTGAAGACAACCAAAGTTTCTGATTTTCATCTCAGATGATTTGTCTGTGTTGTGTTCCTCTGAGGTTGTTATTTTTCTTTGCAACCACAGCACGTTTGAAAATTCCAACAATCTGCAACAAATTCGCTTGCACATTCAATATTTTCGAACAAGGTGGTGTTCATTTTTCATTTCAATTCAATGAATGCAGAGCCCTGAAATTGTCGAGGAGACTTTTCAAAACAGCTTTTTTCGTGGCTTGAAGAACTGAAAACGCTGTCAGGTTTCCTTCACTTGTGCACGAATAGTTCAGAAAAATATTTCATCCAGCATTGTTGCATACCTCTGGCTGTGTACTGAAATCAGTCTTGTGGTGGGGTGTCAAATGCGGAGAATACAGAACTGGAACTGCGTAACACTGTACACCAGTTGGAATATATGCGATGGAAGTTTCTGAAATTTAAAAGTATAATTGAGGAAATTTGCCTTGAAACTCAAGTGATTGTGTTGCAAGTTGAACCCGTGGGTTGACTCTTTTCTTCCTCTCCAAATTTCCTCACACACTTCCTGAGACGTTATCAGGATACATCTCGGCCCACCACAGTTTCCTGTTTTGTGGGGAGGGAGTCCTGATTATTTTTCGGTATTTTCCACGGATCCAGGTAAACAGCCCTATTTTGGATCTCAGAAACGGGGAGGGGGTTGGAAGGAGCTTTGGTAAGGCAGGCAGTTTTCAACTTTTGTGAAATGTCAATATCACACATGATATTTTTTGGGCCAAAATGTCTGTTTGGAAGATATCATGGATGTCACAGTTTTCTCCGAGCAAGAAGACATCTTCTGTCTGTGAGACCAAATATTTTGGTCCATTTTCAACACAAGACATATTCAATGAAGTTTAGTGACATTATTTTCCATGACATACCACTGCGAAGGTTTTATGCTAGGGCCGTGTATAACCTGCAAATTGGGGTGCCTTGACTAGGATAATTTTTAGTGGCGTACTTCTGTCCAAGTTCTGATGCTGAGCGTCAAAGCATCAAGAATTATAAA